>Ga0307982_1000078_pt1 | contig 74050 bp, 25 predicted proteins | sample OrgLakmetagen989_FD_201847 | JGI IMG/M metagenome (GOLD analysis project Ga0307982, IMG submission 201847) | Saline water microbial communities from Organic Lake, Antarctica - #989 | ecosystem: Environmental > Aquatic > Non-marine Saline and Alkaline > Saline | place: Antarctica: Organic Lake... | reverse complement strand
CGCCGACTTCAAGCAGCACCAGGACGCCAAGCCACACGGCATCGCCGAGCGGCACGGGCACGCCCAGTCATGCAGCCACTGGCACTGTCACGGTGACGTCTACGCAGACACCCTCGCCGAGCGGCACGGGCACGCCCAGTCATGCAGCCACTGGCACTGTCACGGTGACGTCTACGCAGACACCCTCGCCGAGCGGCACGGGCACACCCAGTCACACTGCATCCAGCACTGCGCAGCCCACAGCAAGCTTCACGGCATCAATAGCCATTCCCACGCCATCATCGACGGCGACTGCTATTGCCCTTGTGCTGCCTGGCCTGCGGGATGACTCATCTCGCGGCTTGACCTTCTGGCAGCTAGTGCCCAATGAACCGCCCATCGTGGCACTGCAGCTGGATGCACTATCGCAGTCAGGTATCGTGCGGGCTAGTGTGGCCATGTCTATGCGGGCAGCGGGGCGTGGTGCTACGTGGACAGCTAGTCTGCGAGCTGTGGGTCTACTGTCTGGTGCGTCTGGGGTGGGCTTGTCTGGGCCTGATGCCCTTGAGCGAGCAGCTCAGGAGAGGCTTGGAGCCAGCTCGCTGCTGGCAGCTGCCTTGCCTCACAGTGGTGCACTGCGCACCAGCGCCACTGTGCCCACAGCAGATGGGCTTGAGCTGCACTTCTCACTGCTGGCTGCCGATGCAGACGCGTCACAGGTGGGAGTTCACGTGTATCAGCTGGTGGTGAGCGACTCCGCATCATCGTCACAGCTGCTGGCGGTGCCTGTGCTTGTGCATGTGCGCATGCCTCGTGCCGCTGTGAGGCCGGGCTCCCTGACGCTGCTCGCGTCTAATGCTGCGCCTGGGTCATCATCAGTGGAGCGTGCTTTCACGGTGAAATCTGCTGGGTCATCTGCGCTGCGGTGGTCGGTGGTGCTGCCTGCAGATGCGCCGTGCTGGATGTCTGTGTCGGTGGCAGTGCCCAGCCGTGACTTCACATGCCGCCCTGTCGTCCCAGGCGTCGCCCAGAATGCCTCCTGTGAGGCCTCGGGGCTGATGCTGCCCAGCACTATGGCTGTGGTGACAGTGGTGCTGCACACTGCGCTGATCCCGCCAGGGGTGCACTCCAGTGAAGTGTGGGTGCTGTCAACTGATCCCAGTGTGCCGCTGCAGCGGGTGCGAGTGTCTGGTATCTCGTCTCCCCTGAGCATCTGCCCGACGCAGCTGTCACTGGGAGATGCGAGTTCAGATGGGCCGTTCCTGCATGGTGATGCTGTGCTGTCCAACACTGCAGATGGTGATGTGCTGGTGCTTGGAGCACTGGCGTCAGACGAGTCAGTGCAGCAGCTGCAGCCAGGTGACCGGTGTGCGGCTGGGGGCAATGCATCCCTGGCATCCATGCTGGGCATCATCCGGTCACAGCTGCTATCTCATGCCGTGGTGAGTGCTACAGGCGGCATGCAGTCACCCCACAGTGGCTGGCTGTGGCCCTGGCTGCCGACCACTGCAGCTCGATCTGGCGAGGGGCTGCTGGCGGGGCTGCCTGCGTCGGTGCGGCGGCTGTGGGGCGACATGCAGTCCCTGGGCAGCGACCGTGCGCAGTGGTGGAATGCCACGCAGTACAGTGTGCTCATGGGTGAGGCAGTGGGCGTGGCTGATCCCACCTTGGATGTGCTGGCTGGCAGCAGCGGCTTCCCAGTGCTGCTGCAGCAGGGGGAGCGACTGCAGCTGGCAGCCAGTGCACTGTACACGCCTCAGGTCATGTCTGGTGCATCCTCCACGCATGTGGTGCACTTGGTGGTGTGGGAGGCCGCTCGCGGGTCACTGTCTGTGCGCTCTGTGCCGGTATCAGCTGGTTCTCGCGTGGGCAGGACTGATGTGAGTCAGTCTGCAGTGATACAATTGGCTGCTGAACTGCCTGGCGGGGGTCTGGGCATCTCCCAGGATCTGCAGGAGGTGGCTGTGGTAGGTGGATCACAGGCATCCCGTGCTGCTGTGTCCATGGGGCGTCTTGTGGCTGTGTTTTCGCTGCGAGACCGGTATGGCCTGCCCCGCCCGCCTGGCTTCGACACGGTGTCACTGCAGGTGGGTAGGCTGAACAGCAGCAGCGCCGCCATGAAGCCGCTAACATGGGTGCAGGCGCTGACCAGTGTGCAGATGGGGGCGCTGCTGGATCCACTGTGCAGCTCTGGGGCAGCTGCAGATCTCACACAGCTGGACGTGTGGAGTGTCATGCTGAGTGGGGGGGGCGAGGGGGGGGCGGATGCCTGCGCGCTGTACCGCCAGTGGCAGGCTGCTCCATGGACAGCGCTGTCGATGACGACTGTGCAGGGAGTCTTCGTGCGCCCCACTCGGCGAGGTGCCGCAGCGCTCACCATCTCAGCACAGGAGACGGTGCTGGCCGTGGAGACACGGGCATCTGGTGTCACCATCACTCAGCAGGGGGCACAAGTGTTTGTGAGTACTGGGCGTGTCCTGTACAGTGTGCAGCTGCAGAGGCGATGGCCATCACCAGCCCTGGCTCTGCCTGTGCGGGCTGAGGCTGCAGAGTGCAGCTGGTCTGAGGGGATGGTGCTGGGTGCTGACGGCTTGACGTGCACGTGTGCTGCTGGCTTGGTGCAGAGCAGTGACGCGCTGCCGCTGATGATGGGCGCTGAGGTGACGCGGATACCGCGTGTGTCTGCCGAGACGGGCCCCTTATCCGGTGTGGTGGACAGTGTGTCGCCTGTGGTCACCAGCGGAACCCTGCAGTGTGTGGCGTGCAGCCCGGGGCAGGTGAGCTCGCGCGCTACGCTGCATGCCGGCTCGCGTCGTGGTGTGTGCAACCCATGTGCAGACGACAGCTTTGCCTTTCCTGGCAGCACTATATGTCAGGTGTGTCCCGATGAAATCGCCAAGTGCACGCAGGGGAGGCTGATGGTGGCCGCGGGGTATGGCTTGACTGCAGATGCAGCCAGTGTACTGAGCAGCATCCTGACGGAGGGGGTGGCGCAAGCAGGCGGGAGCCCCCTGGACTCTGCAGCAGCCAAGCTGGCGACGCTGATCCAGAAGTGTCCCAATGTGTTTGCATGCAAGCTGCCCACTGAGGAGGACCTCACACAGCTGGTGGAGCAGGTGGGTCCGGCGGGAGCGGCACGGCGCCTGCAGTACAGTGACACGTCTGGAATGAGCATGCCGCCAGTGGTGGCCGAGCTGTTTGCATGCACAAGTGAGGCAAGCTGTTGCAGTCTCACGCTGAATGGGGGTGCGTTACTGCCACTGGCGAGTCCTTCCAACGTCTCGGCTGTGGAGGTGGGTGCGCAGAGCTTCGCGGCCAGTGTGGGCCTGAATGTGTCGCTAAGTGTGAGTCCATCGCAATGTGCAGCTGGGCACATCTCTGGGGCTGGCGTGGGACAGCTGTGCTCGCGGTGTGCGGAGGGGTTTGTGCACTCACCGCCAGTGGCTGCGTCTGGTGGTGTGTGCACGTCTTGTGGGGACCTGTCCACCAACTTGATGGAGCTGTGCATCAGCATTGGTGCGTACTTCGTGATCCTACTGGCCATTCTGCACAGCTGGCACCGCTTGATGGTGACGACGTCCTTGGTGACCAGTGCACCAGCTGCGGCAGTGGGCAGCTCTACTGCGTACAGTGTACAGTCCAAGGCGTCCCGAGGAGGCCGCACGCTGGCACAACGCAGCAAGGCACGCAGCGGCATCATCTCAGCTGCTGGCGTGAATCCCATGTTTCTGGTGCGCAAGCACGCTGTGCGGGGAGTGCTGGCGGCGGAGACACGCAAGGCACTAGGAGCAGGCACAGACAGCAAGACAGGGCCTGCTAGGGCGCAGCGGAAGGGCGACCCACTGCGTCACAGGGACAGCACTGTGCCTGTGGGGGTGAATCCCATGCTCATCACCAGCAAGCATGCCGTAGCTGCTGTGCTGCATCCCAAGGCTGCCAGCCCACTGCCTAGTGCAGGGGGGGCACAAGCTGGCGCACGGAATACTAACGTCAGCGGCACCAAGGTACTGGGTCTACCTGCTGGCGGGCAGCGGCGGCGAGCCCCTGCAGCTGCTCGGCGCGAGGCGCTGACGGCGCAGCAGCAGCAGGCGGAGCACAGAAGCAGCAAGCGACCCACAGTGCATCCCCAGATCCTGCGGGCATCGGCAGGGGTACTGCTGGTGCTGCACTTAATGCTGAGTGGCATGGTGGCGGATGTGGTGGTGGACCACACGTCATCTGGGCGCATGAAGCAGCTGCTGGCTGGGCAGCACGAGGTGGCGGCTGGCATCGTGCCGTTGCCCATCCACAGTGTGGCCTGGAGCTGCTTGACTGAGCGCTTCCTGCATCAGGTGCCGGATGAGCACTGGCTGCACTCCAGTGCTACCCGTCAGGTGGTGCTGTTTGCTTTCTTGCCCTTTGCATCAGGTGTGGTGGCGATGGGTATGGCTGGTGCCTTTGCGCTGTGCTTGCTGCTGGTGGGTGGGGACACGCTGCGTACACTGAATACTGAGCAGACCCTGGTGCAGATGCCCAGTGTCTTTTCCATGGTGTGGCATGCATGGTGGCTGGCTGTGGCGGTGGCTCTGCCGCGCTCCATGACTGGTCTGCTGCGTGTGGCGTCTGTGTGGCGAGTGGCAGGGGACGACTCTGCTGGGCGGGTGGTGTTGCAGTGGGATATGCTGGCGGGGAGTCCTGAGCACTTGCGGCTAGTGGTTGGTGCACTGGGTGCCCTGCTGGTGCAGGTGGCCGTGCTTGTGGTGGGCGTGATGCTGGTGATGCGGTGGGCGCGAGGGGCGGATGGGGCAGCTGCGGCGGGGCAGCCCGGCACGTCTGATGCCCCTGGGCGCTGGGGTTGCAGCGACGCGAGGCGGTGGCGGTACTGCCCTCTGCCACTGCCTATCTCATGGTCCTTCCTGGTGTCCCGTCGGAAGTCCCCGCTGCTGCCCCCCTCGGTGCCGGCGTATGTCACCCCCCTGCTCCTGCCCGGCGTGGTGTGGGGCTGTGCCACGCTGGCTGCCCTGACGACTGCCCTGGTGGCGCAGTCCAATCTGAGCACGTACTCACTATGCTTCGCCTTCACTGCAGTGTGGCTGTGCCACGAGGCGCTGCGGTCCTACGAGGTGGCGGACAGCCTGGAGACGCGGCAGCGCACGCCACAAGCCCTGAAGCGGGCGGGAGGGCAGGGCACCCGGCGCACCGCTGGCGCCAGCATGGACAGCATCAAGAATAACAAGGTGGCGCTGCTGGGCACGCGGTCGCTGGCACTGCAGCGCATCCTGCGTGTGTTCGAGCAGCGCTACATGCCAGCGGCTGCAGGCGGGAGCGTAAAGGGGATGCAGTCCTCAGGGGACGCCAGTGGCACAGTGATGACTCGTGTGGCTCGTGGCATGCGGCACCAGCGCATCGCACTGCATGTGCTGACATCCATCGTCATGGCCAGCTGCGTGGCGCAGGCAGGCATGGCGTACCTGCTGTATGCTTACGAGAGCAGTGTGTTTTTGACTGACTCTCGGTACTCCAGCACGATGGAGGAGACCTTTGATGTGCACGGTGCCATCAAGGCGTGCTTCATTGTGCTGGTGGGTGCCTTTTGGGGTCCGCTGCTGCTGCTGCTGGGTGCCATGCTGCCGTGGCGCATTCGGGGTGCAATGCTGGCGCCGGTGCTGTCGGGCCCACTGCCATGGCTGGGTGCAGCTGCACTGCGCTGTGCCACGCAGAGTGTGATGCTGGGTGCGAAGAGTACAGTAGACACGTCTGCCGACGACAGGCGTCCTATAGTGAAGGGGATGGGTACTCAGAGCACTACAGCAGCGCCGTCACCAGCTGTGTACAAGAGCTCCAGTGTGGGTGCCATTTCCCAGCGACGGCAGCGGCAGCAGTCGCTGGCTGCTGCAGCAAGCAGGGGGGCACTGCCACGTGCGCTGGAGTGCGCTGCACTGACTGGTGGTGGCGCTCTGGAGATGCAGAGCAACCCTCTGCAGCTGGCCCAGCTGGCCCGTGAGCGGGCAGCTCGTGCTACCGCAGCGACACAGGCAACTGGGGGCGATGATGCTGCGGACGAAATCGTGCACAGCAGCAACCCGCTGCAGCAGGCTCGCCAGGCGCGCACCACGGGCCGGCGACGAGGCAGCGCGGCAGCGTGGGGCACAGCAGGCTTCGGCGCCACGTCTGTGCGTCGGGACTGTGGGGGAGCGGACTTGAGCTCGGGCGGCATCGTGCTGCGTCACAATCTGAGCGCAGCTTTTGACGAAAACAAACGCTCATCCAAGGCGGTGCTGGGTAATGCACTGACTCGTGAGTCTCCGATTGCGCCTCGTGGTGCCCGGCGGGCCATGCGGAAGGTGAGTGATCTAGCGGCAGTGCCAGGGGCGGAGGGTGCCGCCGGGCGTGCTCGGTCCCGGCGTCGTCGCAAGGAGCGGATGAATGTGTTAGGCTAAGTCGTGTTATTGACATCTTTTCTGTTTCCTGGTGCAACGAGAGACCTGTCACGGGATTTTCGGTCTGCCTGGTTCACCCTTCCTTCCAGCGTTTGTGTGGTGTCCTACTTTATACAAGAGTAGTCATGGTTGATAGCACGCGACAGAGCACAGACCTAGTCAGGCTTCTCTTCGATTTGAGTACACAAAGGACGCCTCGCGACGCGCCCAGGCAGAGCAGCCGTGGGGGGACATGCGCCCCACGGCACAGGCCTGGTCAAGGGTGGTGAGAGATATGTGATTACAGTGCCAGATTGAAGATGGACATAGTGGCGTCATTGCTGTGACCAAGTAGCGGTTTTCGTCCGTGCAAGCCTGATGACTTCCAACAGTGGGCCCTCACAGGTTGAAGGGCCCTCGGTGCGCAAGCCGCTTTGACAGGGCGCGACTCGCAGACGTGCTGCCGTCAAGTCAAAACGACACACCACACTTACTCACACGTCAATTGGTTGCAAGTGATCTTGTGTTTTTGTGTGTGTGTCTTTACTCTACTCCAACAGTTGAGCGCCAGAGGAACTTCGAGGATGGCTTCCCTCAAGTGCTCCAAGAGCTGCAGCCAGCGTGTTGCAGCGTATGTTGAGGATACAGGCTTCACGGCATTCAAAATCAATCATGAACTATCACTCTGTGCTGGTTTTCTTGCGTACTGCAGCCCCTTGGTGAGCATATTTTGCTGTCTCCTTGAGCTGCAGCAATGTCTTGTGTTCGCCTGCCCAACGAAAACTGCGCCGTCATTATCGGCTTCTGCAGACATTTAGTGGCGACACTTTGCAATCAGAGCTTCACCTGTGTTCAACTCATATCCTCTCGACCGACATCTTACAAGCAGCCGAAGCCGGAGCTGCCTCCTTGTGTACGGCAAAATATTCTAGCGTTTCACTCGCGTTTCGACTGATTTTGTTTGCAGATTTCGCAAGTGCTTTGCGAGCGAGGAATGGCTCTACTACAGCAAATGATTGTTACAGCCTTCTTTTTAGTTTCATCCAAGCCACACAAAGTCCAAGTGTAGTTGTGAGATTCTTTGCTGCGGCTACGGCATCCGTTTTGCTGAACTTGCCGGCAGAGGCATTTTCTTCGCTCACAACAGCTGCCTCAGCTGCTCCAGTAGGAGCTTTAGTAGAGCAAAGTTCACGCGGATCCAAAAGACACAGATCGGGGATGCAGCCATTGCTAAAAAAATCTGTAGCGGATCTGCCCTCTGCCTCTGTACCATCCATGCAGAGCAACACTTCTGCGTCGTCTTGGTATCAGGTCTTTGTCAACCACCCAGACACACTGAAGGGCGCACTGGAGAGACTAGAGTCTGCATCAGCGGTTGATGCTTGTGCTATTTGCTGTAGTCTGCTGCTTGGTGACCAAACCCAGGCTGCAGCAGCGCGGGAGCGCTTCGGGCTAGGTGCGCCCTCCACCGCGGTGGTCCCAACTGGACCCGCCCTCCCAGCAGTACTCAACACAGCCGAGCCGTGGGTGCCTACCCCCAGTGCAGCCAGCAACTTGAGTGCCCTGGCCCTGGGCATGGTCAGTGGGCGCCCCCTGCTGCTGCAAGGCCCCCCCGGCGCGGGCAAGACCGCGCTTGTACGGGCCCTGGCCGCCTGTGCCCAGCGCCCTCTGCTGGAGCTGCACCTGGACGACAGCATGGACAGCAAGACGCTGCTGGGCACGTATGTATGCACAGATGTGCCTGGGGAGTTCAAGTGGGCTGCGGGTGTGGTGACCCAGGCGGTCATGGCTGGGGAGTGGGTGGTGATTGAAGACTTGGACAGAGCCCCCTTTGAGGTGCTGTCGGTGCTGGTGCCACTCCTGCGCAGCCGCACCCTCATCATTCCTGGGCGTGACGTGCCCTTGGTGGCTGCCCCTGGCTTTTGCCTGTTTGCTACTCGGGGCACCAAGGCACGTGCCGCAGGGCACGCACCTGAGGCGGCGGCTGCTGCATCGGGCAGCGGCAGCAGCACCACTGCAGCCGCAGCCGCAACACACATGCTGGAGGACATGGGCGCTGCGGATGCTGCTGCCCAAGGCAGCAGTGCAAGCGCTTCCCTGGCCCCCTTCTTATCGGCGTTCCACACCGTGACCGTGGCGCCTCCGTCGCGGGCGGAGCTGGACGACATGCTAGCGTCCCGCTGCCCTGGGCTATCGCACAGCACTGCTGCACGCATGCTGGCCACGTATGCTTTCCTGCAGCGCGCCCACCACGGCGACTTGGCCGCTCACCCCGTGGGGGAGCTGTCTGACAGCGACAGCGACTTGGAGGACGCGTTTGAAGCCGCCGCCAGGGAGGCAGTGCAGGGAGAAGACGACGGAGACAGCCCTCTGGCACTGGCCAAGCGCCTGGCTGTGCCTGCTGAGCTGGCACGCCTCGCTCGCTATGGCCGGGTGCTGTCCCCTCGGGATTTGTTCAAGTGGGCGGGTCGCGTGAAGCGACACTTGATCCAGCGGGCACCTGCAGCCGCAGGTGCTGAGATGCCGGACTACCTCACTGACGCCCAGCGCCACAACATCTTGCGCGAGTCTGTGGATGTATTTCTGGGGCATTTGCCCAACGCCACCCTGCGAGCAGCTGGCGCCGGGGCCCTGGCACCACTGTGGGGCATCCCGCCGCAGGAAGCCGCCGAAGACGTCACTGGATTCCACCCGCGCTGTGTATTGTTAACGGAGAGCCTGTCTGGAGCAGCCGCAGCCGTGCAGGTGGGTGACATCCGCATGGAAGTTCACCGAAGCCTGGGCAGCCTGCACGCTGGGGATGCAGTCCCAGAGGCGCCAGCTGGCAGAAGTGACGGCCTGGTGGAGGCAGGCTCGCCACTTCCGCCTGCATTTGCACCTACTCGTCACTCTGCAGCTCTGCTGCGTGCCTTGGCCGTGGGCATCGCCCAGGGCGAGCCCCTGCTGCTGGTGGGCGAAACAGGAAACGGCAAGACAAGCGTCATCCAAGCACTGGCCCAAAGTACAGGAAACACACTGCTGGTGCAGAACCTGAATGTGCAGAGCGACTCGGCAGATCTCCTGGGTGGCTACAAGCCCATCCACATGAAGGCGGCTGCAGTGCCCGTGGTGGAGGCATTCCTTGAAGCTTTCAACGCCACGTTTCGGCAGTCAGACAACAGCGCCTACCTCGGGGTGCTGCACAGCGCCCTGGAAAAGGGTGCTTGGTCCAAACTGGTGAAGGCTGTGCGGAAAGGCGTCGCGTCTGCAGCGGGCAAGCTGGGCGGGGAGCTGCCGCAGCAAGTGGCTGCCATCGCTTTGGGAACAGACGCACCGGCCGAGGAGGATGCAGCTGCCGAGGGTACCCGCGCGCACCCCGAAAGCACAGAAGGGCAGCTACAGCGCTCTTGGATCAAGCTTGCCCGCCGCATCGAAGCCTTTGAGCGGCAGCGAGCTGCGGCAGACAGCGCATTTGCCTTTGCCTTTGCCGAGGGTGCCCTTGTGCGCGCCCTGACAGAAGGGCACTGGATGCTGCTGGATGAGCTGAACCTTGCCAGTCGGGAGACCCTTGAGCGCCTGGCTGGCCTGCTAGACGGCCCCCAAGGCACCCTATCCCTCACCGAGCGCGGCGACGCCGGCGCCATTCAGCGCCACCCCAACTTCAGGCTTTTCGGCGCCATGAATCCAGCTACAGATGCGGGGAAGCGTGACCTGCCCCCAGGCATCCGGCAGCGCTTCACAGAGCTATGGGTGGACGAGGTGGTTGCCCCTGGTGATTTGGCGGTCGTGGCAGGCGGTTTCTTGAACCCCATGTACGGCATGGGCACTGCCGCCGCGCAGGGCCCAGACGAGAAGAAATCCAAGAAGCGTGTGACAACTCTGGAGCCTGCAGTGTCCTCCATGGGCATTGGGCCTCCCATTGCCCAAGTGGTCAATTTCCACCTGGCCGCCAGACACCTGGCAGCCGGGCACTTGACCGACGGTGCTGCCCAGCGGCCGCGATACTCCCTCCGCTCACTTTGTCGAGCGCTGGGGTATGCTTCCCACCTGGTGTCTGGTGCGGCTGGCGGTGGCTACGCTCCCCAGCGCGCCCTGTACGAAGGCTTCTGCATGTCGTACTTGACACAGCTGGATGCCGCGAGCGCGGACTCCCTGCACAAAGAGATCGTGAAACACCTGCTGGACGGCAAGGCGCTGAGCAGCAAGGCGCTGTCCAAGCCGCCTCGCAAGCCAGGCGGTCGGCGGGCTGTGGTTGTGAACCCCACGCCCAGCGGAGGCGAGTGGGGCGCCGGGGCCCGCGACCTGAAGCTCACCCTGCCACACACTGCAGTATTTGCGCAAGCCAACATGGACAAGGCTGGCGATGGCGCAGATGCAGATGGTACACCCACGAGCGACGCGCCAGTGTACACCCAGATCGAGACGTTCTTTGTGCCGGTTGGTCCAAAGCACCCCCACGACCCCGCAGTGGCTGCATCGCCCCCCCACGGCGCCGAGGACGCCGATACAGCCGCTGCATCCACAAGTGCCATTTCCGCTGCAGGCCGCAAGCGGGCCCGCCAAGCCGCCGCAGCCAGCGGCTCCAACACGTATGTGCTGACAGACACTGTTGCCCGGCATTTGCGGTCTTTGGCTCGCGCTGCTGTCACTCGAAAGTACCCCGTGCTGCTACAAGGCCCCACTTCCAGTGGCAAGACGAGTATTGTGGAGTACTTGGCGGCGCGCACAGGACACACTTGCGTGCGCATCAACAACCACGACCACACGGACATCGCTGAGTACATCGGGTCATATGCCCCGGATGCATCTGGAAAGCTTGTTTTCCAAGAAGGCCTTCTGGTGTCAGCCGTACGCCGTGGCTGGTGGCTCATTTTGGACGAGCTGAACCTTGCACCCAGCGAGGTGCTGGAAGCGCTGAACCGCCTGCTGGATGACAACCGCGAGCTGTTCATCCCAGACACACAGGAAACCGTGAAGCCGCACCCACACTTCATGCTGTTCGCCACGCAGAACCCTCCAGGGGCGTACGGTGGCCGCAAGCGCTTGAGCAATGCCTTCCGCAATCGCTTCTTGGAGCTGCACGTGGGCGACTTGCCGCCTGCAGAGCTAAAGGACATCTTGGTGCGACGCACTTCCCTTGCACCCCCCTTCGCCTCGGCCATGGTGGGGGTGCTGGCAGAGCTGCAGAGACAACGCACCGCCACTGCGGTCTTTGCTGGCAAGGAGGGCTTTATCACCACTCGCGACTTGCTGCGTTGGGCCGGCCGGCGGCCCACACTGTGGCCTGAGCTGGCCAGCGCAGGGTACATGCTCTTGGCAGAACGCCTGCGCAGCGACGCGGAGAGTGCCCTGATTGCCCGAGTACTGGAGGCACAGTGCAAGCAGGTCAAGATTGACACCGTCACCATGTACGCCTGTGAGCCTGCAGTTGTGGAGGAGGACTCTGTGGACATGAGTGCGAAACGCTCCCGAAACGAAGGCATTGACTCCCCCAGCGCTGGCGCCACGCCACGCGCAAGTGACCCGGTCACGTACGAGACCGTGCTAACTGACGACAGCCCCGAGCAGTATGAAATGCAGCGCTTGGTTGCTGGGCTGCACTGGGCTGCCGGCGTCCTGGCTGCCCCTTCTGCCGACAGCAGTGCCAGCGCCGAGAGCAGCGTGTCCGGCACGGCAGGAACAGCAGAGCTCCCCCGCGTGCCAGGCACAGAGGGCCTCTCCAACATATCATGGACATCATCGCTGCGGCGTCTGTTTGTCCTGCTGGCTGCATGCATCCGGCACTCCGAGCCTGTGCTGCTGGTGGGCGAGACTGGTTGCGGCAAAACCACAGTGGTACAACTACTGGCACTGCTGCTGGGCCGTCCTCTGCACATTGTGAACTGCCATGCGCACACGGAAACTGCTGACTTCCTAGGCGGACTGCGGCCGGTGAGAGGTCGCGCCAAGGCCGATGCTGCCTTCAGAGGGCACTTGGCTGCATTTGTTGCAACTTGCCCCTCGAGCATTATTGCATCGGCATTTGGCGCTGTGGTGCCGGCTGCAGCAGCTGCCGAGGCCCACTCGGCATCTGAGCACGCCGCTCGCCCTAACACCGCCTGGGTGCACGACCCTGCCATTCAGGTGCCGTCCTTGGCCAAAGCCTTGGCGACAGCCGCGAAGGCAGTGCGAAAACTTGACGCTGCCACTGCTGCTAAGCAGCACAGCCTTGACGCTGTGACCTGGCCGGAGGCCCAGCGCGGTGCCTTGGCTCACGCGTCATCTGCCGCTGATGCCGCAGGCCGCTTCGTGTCTCTCTTTGAGTGGGTGGACGGGCCCTTGGTCACAGCCATGAAACGAGGGCACCTCTTCCTGCTGGACGAAGCTTCCTTGGCGGAAGATGCTGTGCTGGAGCGCCTGAACTCGGTGCTGGAGCCATCTCGCACAGTTACCCTTGCCGAAGCAGGCGGATCGGCAGGCGACGCCCCCACCGTCACTGCGGCCACGCCGTTCAGGTTCTTCGCCACAATGAACCCTGGGGGCGACTTTGGCAAGCGGGAGCTGTCTCCAGCCCTGCGCAACCGCTTCACGGAGCTGTGGGTGCCCGCAATCACCAAGCCGGAAGACTTGCTCACCATTCTGCAGGACAAGCTGTCTGTGGCTGCCGGCCGCGCAGCGCTCAAGGCAGCTATTGCAGCGCCAGCATTGGCCCCTGAGCCCTTTGTGCGCTCCCTGCTCGCTCCGCTGGGGCCCATCATGCTGCAGTTTGTGCAATGGCTCAAGACTCACGCCCAGGGCGGACATCTTGTGAAACCGAAGTCTGAGTGCGCGCTTGAAGGCGCAGCGGCAACGGAGTCGAAACCTCCTGGCATAAGCAGCAGCCGCCGTGAAGTGTTCCTGTCGCTGCGCGACCTGCACACATGGGCCCAGTTTGTGGCGGCAGCTGTGACAAACGTGCATTTTGTACACAGCGTGAACGTGTCAGCAGGCATGCCACAAGACCGCTTGTCAAAGCTGCATGCATGGGTTGCTCTGGTGCACGGTGCCTGTCTGGTGTTGCTGGACGGCCTCGGTCTGGGCACCAACATGGCCCTCAGCACCGCCGCCGCCATCCGAAACGCTGCTTTCGCTTGGCTGATCGCCGCAGTGCCTGAGGACATGCGTGAAGCGGTGCAGGCACAGTGCTCGCTGTTGCAAGCAGACACAATCGCTGGTGGCAGCGAAGTTGACGCTGAGGCACCGCTGCTGCAGCTGCAGGTGACCGACTCCTCCTTCGGGCTGGCACCTTTCAGCATCAAGCGCGGCACAGAGCAAACGCCCAAGAGCCTCTCGTACGCCCTGACTGCGCCCACCACAGGCGCAAACCTGCTGCGTTTGCTGCGAGCCCTGCAGCTGAGCAAGCCCATTTTGCTGGAGGGCTCCCCGGGTGTGGGCAAGACCTCCCTCGTGTCCTCTCTCGCAGCAGCGTCTGGTCACAAGCTGGTGCGCATCAACCTGTCAGAGCAAACAGACATGGCTGACTTGATGGGCTCCGACTTACCTGTGCCTGGCTCCGGCGCTGACGGCGGCTCCCCTCGATTCAAGTGGGCTGACGGCATTCTGCTGGCGGCCCTGCGAGCCGGGCACTGGGTTCTGCTGGATGAGATGAACTTGGCATCTCAAGCGGTGCTGGAGGGCCTGAACTCCGTGCTGGACCATCGTGGTACAGTTTTTGTCCCTGAGTTGGACGCCAATATCACTGCCCCCCCCTCCTTCCGTGTGTTTGCCGCCCAGAACCCCATTTCTCAGGGCGGAGGGCGCAAGGGGCTGCCCAAGTCGTTCCTGAACCGATTCACCAAGGTGGTGGTGTCGCCCCTGGCTCGCAGTGACCTCTTGTTCATCACCCACTCGCTGTATCCCCAGCTCGCTGCGTGCCCTCCCACGCTTCCTCCCAGTGAGGAGCACCCTCATGACAACCTCCTGGCTCAAATGATCGAGTTCAACTGCCGCGTCGCACACGATACAATGGTGGCACGCACATATGGGCGCTCTGGAGCTCCATGGGAGTTCAACTTGCGAGATTTGTTCAGATGGTGCGATGTGACACTGGCCTCCCAAGGTGGGAAGCATGGACTGCCCGGCACAGAAGGCACCCATTGCACCCACTATGCACCCCACCGTACCGCTGCAATGCTGTATTCCAACCGCATGCGCACAGCTGCAGACACAGCTGCAATCAACCGCGTATTCTTGGATGTGTTTGGCATGCTGCCGGAAGGCGAAGACGGCTCAGCCGCACCTGACGTGCTGGTGACACCGGCACGCGTGGTGGTGGGTGATGCCGTGCTCCCGCGACGAGCCGCCCCAGGGGTCGCCCACCAGAACGACCCCTCGCTCTCGCTGCGTGGGGTTCTCCCTGCGCCCCTCAACGGTGATGCCACGGTGCTGAGTGCCAGCATGCGCCACACACTGCAAGCCATGGCTCATAGCGTGGCCATGAACTGGCCACTGCTCCTCATGGGGGGCAGCGGCGCAGGCAAGACTGCCGCTGTGCGCTCGCTGGCCCAGCTTGTGCGCGCACCCTTCAGAGAGATTCCTCTGTCACCCTCCACTGACGCAACTGAGCTGCTTGGTTGCTTTGAGCAATGGGACCCGGCACGACATGCGGCACACGCCATCAGCGACCTCCGTCGCATCAGCGACGAGGCTGTGCGCACCGCACTGACCAGCGGCACTCCCGAGAGTATGCACACCGCCAGCACTGCTGCAGCAGGTGTCGCTGCGGCCCTGTCTGCGATGCTCATGGCCGCCCCCAAGCGAGGCGGCTCCATGACCGCACCGGCAGTCGCCGGGGCGCTGCAGCTCGTGCAGAGCCTGGCAGCTTGGAGTGACACTCTGCAAACACCCAACGGGCAATCCAAGGTGCAGCAGGCCGTGGATGCCGCTGCTGTGTTGGGCAGCGTGGCAGTGAAACAGGGCGTGCCACTGCCTGTACACGATGCCCAGGCTTGCTGCGATGGCGTGGGCACCAAGCAAGGCCTGCTGCTGCCCACCTGTGCCGCACATGTAGGCACACTGAAGGCTGCTATTTCAGCAGCCAAGGGGGCTGTTGTCACCCCTACCTCTATGCGTGTGCGTGGCGGTGCCTTTGAGTGGGTGGATGGCGATCTGGTCAACGCCCTAGAGCGTGGCGAGTGGGTTCTACTGGACAACGCCAACTTTTGCTCGGGGAGTGTGCTTGACCGCTTGAATGCCTTACTGGAGCCGAATGGCGTGCTGGTGGTGAATGAGGCTGGACTTGTTGATGGGCAGCCTCGTACGGTGAAGCCCCACCCGGACTTCCGATTGTTCCTGGCAGTGGACGCTGGCCACGGAGGCGAGGTCTCCAGAGCCATGCGGAATCGCTGTATTGAGCTATCACTGGCGATGCCACATGCACCCCCAGCCCACACACCTGCGCTGGGGTCAGTTATGGTGCGTGTGGCTGGTGGGGTGCAGAAGCCGGCACACCTGCTGTCCTACACCCTTACAGCTGCAGCACACGTGTGCGGGTCATTGTCGGCAGCAGAACTGATCGCCTCTGCACAAGCGTGTGCCAGTGGAATGCCTGCTTCTGCAGCAGCCTCGTTTGTAATGCTGCATGCGGCTGTGGTGTGCCTTGGCCCGCTGCGTCGGCACGTGCGACGTGCTCTACGCACACTGGGTGCGCAGAGTGCCGCTCGAGGCACCGCACCCAAGTGGTCCCTGGCAGGCCGCTCAGCAGCTTCTGCTGCCGCTGTGCCCCGCACTACCCTGGCGCAGCTGCAGCGAATGGCTTCGCTGTGCGCCACGTTGGCGCTCGGGGGGGCCAGTATGGACCAGGAGGAAGCTGCCCACATGCCTGGCGTGTGGGGCCAGCAGTCAGCACTACGCCTACCCATAGCAGTAGATGCCGCATTTGCTGCAGTGTATTCTGGGCTCGGTGCCGCTGATGCTATTCTATTGCTGCAGCTTTGTGCTGCCGTGGCCGAGGACACGGCAGTGCGCTCTGTGGAGCGGACTCCCACTGCCTTGCTTGGTGCCGCTTTGGATACGCTGGCCGGCCTGTTTAAGTCCAGTGTGTCTTCTGCTGAAGGCCAGGGTGCGGTGTCCGGGGCTGTGCGCAAGAGCGCGTCCCCAGTGGCAGCGGTGCACTTCATGGCGGGTCTGGCGGCCAGCTTGGCGGCTAGCCACAGCTGGTCATCCGCCAGTCCAGGCGCCATCGCCAATGCGCTCATGCAATGGACTGCGTCCTCTGGCGCTTCAAGCGCGCTTGCATTCCCGTGCCCCGCTGACTTCTTGCTGCAGGATGCCCCAGGCTCCCTCACTGACGGCAGTGGGCGCACCCTGCAGCGCTACTCCAGTGCGCTGCTCCTGTGCGCCAGAAGGCAGACTGCAGAGCCACTGCAGGCTTTGGATATTGTGCTGCCAGCGTCTTTGAATGCGTTTGTGTCTTCTTCGCTGTTCGGACGGTTGCTGCCAGTGACCACTGCTGCGTTTGGTGCAGCCATTGCGTGGCTGCACGCATTGCCCGCTGCAGCCTCCAACACCGCCATTTTGGATGCACTGCAGGGCATGCAAGCTCGCCTGCGTTTGCAAACTGGTCCCTATGCGGCTGCTGCGGCTGATGCTTTGGCATTCCTGTCCGGCACGTCGGCTCTCGGAGGCAGCCTGACCGCCCTTGCCCTGGGCACTGTGCGCAGCCAGCTGTCCAACACGCTTCCAGCCATGGAACAGCGGGAGGCTGCGGCTGCAGACTCTCTCAAGCAGCTCACGAGCGGACCGTCTGCAGCACCTCAGCTGTGGGCACGTGTGCTCACCAGCAGTCAGACAGCAACAGTTGGCAGCGTTACGGCTTCCTCAGCGCTCGGGAGCACCGTGTTGCTGCTGGCTGCATCTGCTGAAGCAGACTGTGCCTTGCTTGCGTACGCTACTTGTGTAGCCGGCGCAGTGGGCACAGTCGCGCACCCTGAAATCCCCGCGTGGCTGCAAAGCTTCGCTCAAGGCCGCAGCCTAATGGGCTTGGCTCTCACAGCTCACCACCTTCTCAAGGGCGCAACGTCGGCATCAGATGATGTGACAGCCGTGCTGGGAAACGCATGCATTAAGCACGCGGCCTCGCAGCCATCCCTGTCTGCACTGCGCAAAGCCGTTTCCTCCAGCGTCATGCTTGCTGCTGCCCGTTGGTTGGCTTCCCTGCACGCTGCAGTTCGGCGGCTACTGACCTGGGAGGCAGCAATGCTGCAGCAGCTGCAAGCCCCAGCATCAGATGCGGTGTTTGCATCACACGCCACAACCATCCGTGCTGCAATGGCCACGCTGCGTACAGCTGACACTCTCCTGCGAAGCGGCTGTGTAGTTGCTGACTGCTCCCCCGTCGAGAAGGCCTCTGCCCTGGGGCAGCTGTCTGTCCAGTGGCACACCTGCCTGGCCGCCACAGCAGGGGTCAGCGAGGCAGTGAATGCCCTGCTGGCGACCCTTTTCGATGCTGGCGTGGCCTTTGCTGCCACCGTGCCAGTGCAAGTGCAGAACGACCTGTTGCAGGCCTCCTTTGTGGCAGCGCAAGCCTTTGGCAACGGCACAGCCTCTGATGACGACACTGCCGAGGATGCAGGGAATGTCGGCGTGCTGGCCCCACCGCCAGTCCTGGCAGTGCACAGCTCGGAGGAAGCAGTGCAGGGCGCCGCAGCAGTGGCGGACTGGTTTTCGTCAGCTTTAGCTGTCAGCCACGATGTCCTGCGCCCAAGTGCAGGCGCTCCAGGGGTGCCAGCGCCGGTCGCTTCCACTTGCTCCCTGCCCAAGGAGGTGCTCGTGGAGACACCAGCTGAGACTGCTGGCACGCAAATGGTGGCCATGGTACAGTCGGCCGCGCTGGGCAATTCCAGCTCCACCGGCATGCGCAGCGCCAACGTGCCGCTGAGCTTCGGCGACTTGGTTTTCCAAGCACACCCCACTCTGGCCCTCACACACGAATGGCGCCGATTGGCCTCTGATGCCGCTGGGTCGCAGCACCTGGCCAGTGTCGTGGCCGCGCTTGGCAGCCTGGCAGCAGACGCGCTGACTGCGCCCGAGCGAAGCACCTTGGCAGCCCTGACTGCAGGCGCCGTCGCATTGTGGCAGAAGCAGCACGCTGCACGCCTGGCAGATGGCCCAGAGCCCATCATGCCTGCAGATGAGCTGCGGGAATTCACCAAGGCAAACCTGCCGGTGCCCCCCGCCCTTTCAGGCAAGGTGCTCATTCAGCTCACCTTGGCCAGTTTGCACGGAGAAGAGGACTCTCATGTTGGTGGCTTGACTGCGGCAGGCGAAGACCTGAGGCGTGTGGAGGTAAACGACGACAATACGGAGACTTTGCGCGTGCTTTCTGAATCGCCTCGAGCAGAAGCTCTTTCTCACGTATGGGCAGGCCTTTCTGCATCGCCAGCCTTCGCCTGGTGGGCATTGCGCACTGAGCGCTGCCTGCTGGCCCAGTCGGCCGCTCTGGCAGCACTCGCAGCGTCCGTGGACACAGAGGCTGCCGCTGCCGCTGCTTGGTCCAATCTGCGCCGCAACAACAGCAGCATCGGCACCTGGCTTCGCGTGGCCCTGGAGCGTGCAGGCTGCTCCCCCCTGCACACAGCCCCCTGGCGCAGCATCATGTTCATCACCCAAGCCCTGGGCAAGAGCTCTGTATCCACTGTGGCGCGCTGCCACATTTGGGCCCACGCCTGGCGACACGTGCATGACACAGTGGAGGCTCAATGGCACATCGCCGCTTGGAGCAGCACTTCACACGCTGTGGATGCAACAGGTGCAGTGTCAACTGTGTCATGCCAGCTCTCAGCAGAGTCGGTGATGCAGCCCGAGTACCACGCCAAGGTTGCGGCGGCCGCTTCGGACCAGCTGCAAGGCCGAGATATCAGCGCAAGCACACCTACCGTGTCGGCCGATCACATCCTGGGAGGCTTTGGGGCTCATGTTTCGCAGTCCCTGCAAGGACCGGTGTCCCTTATGGGCAGCTTCGCCAAGCACTTCGCGTTCGCCGTGACTTCGCCGCTGTACCGCCAAGGCACGGCTGGTCACCTTGCGCACGAGAATGCAGATGGTGCCCGTAGCGACACCCGGCAATCCGCGGAGTGTGACACAACTGGCGGTGCATTGGCTCAAGATGTTGGAGCGCGGTACACGCAGCTCGCCCACTTGGGCACCTCCGCAACACTGTTCAGCCGCACTGACGATGCTGCCAAGGCTGATGTTGCTGCCCTGCTGACTGAGCTGGCCCGCACTCTCAGCGCCTTGGTGCACAGTGCAGATCCAGCGGCACATGCTCCGCTGCAAATCATGTGCAAGACTCTCACAGGGATTGCACAGGCATTGCTGTTTGGAGTGGGCAGTGCCCAAAGCCTCGCATACGACGCACCCAGCTGCGCTGCCAGCGTGCAAGCACTCACACAAAGCCCCGATTTCGCAGTCTCGCGCATTTTCCGTGCAGTATCCACCCAGCTGGCAGCTGCTGTGGATGGCATTTTGGGTGCGCTCGGGGGCAATGTGGCGCTGGCATCTGCTGCAGGGCACGTCTCCCAGGCGTGGGTGTGCTTGGGCCTGGTCAGGGTGCAGCTCTTGTGCCCTACCTCAGCCAGCGACCCACTGCTGCAGCCCCAGTGGCGAGCAGCTGCTCTGGTCACTGCACGAGACGCTGCATGCGAAACAGCTGCGGCCATGGAGCTGGCAGAGCTGCTGGCCCGCAGTGCTGTGGGTGCCCGTCACCCCCTGGACGCAGCTGCGCTGCTGCAAGCCGAGGGGTCGGATGAGTCCCACCAGCAGTGGCACACGACCCCCCGAGCCCTGCAGACCTTCTTGGCTGCCTGTGCTTCGACTGCTGGCGCCGCATCCACCAACGTGCAGCGTGACTGCAGCGCCGCTGACGCGTACACCCGGCTTGCAGGTGATGCTGCTGCAGCTATTCGCAGCGTGGTGTCTCCCCAACGCGTGCAAGGCACGCTGCAGCTACTGCTGAATGCATCCTCGCAGGACCACGCTGAGGCCGCGCTCTCGCAGGAGGCGCAGTGGCAAGAATCCGTCGGCAGCGCCCTTGGGCCGCTGTACTCCCAGTGGGCGTACGCCTTTCCAGACGTGCTCATGCCGGTGCTGGCAGCTGCCGGGCAGCTAGCGCACGGCATGCGTTGCGCCGCACTGCTGTGCGCTGTGCGCTGTGGCACGCAGGAAGCTCAAGCAGCAGCCCCCTCCATACTTCGCTCAGTGCTGCCTCACGCCCCCGCTTGGGTGCGAGTGGTGCGCACAGTGGGGCCACTGCTGCGCACTCTGATGGCTCTGCCCTTGAAGGTGACCTCAACGGGCGTGATAGCCCAAGATGCATTTGGGGCAGGGGCACTGCTCACCACTTCAGCCGCCAACGCCCTGGACGACGCCCTTGCTGGGGCAGCTGCCCTGCCCAACGTCAGTGGGGTGCACACCGCCAGCGTAGGGGCATCGCGTGCTGCTGTGCTTCGGGCAGCAGTTCGCCGAGCAGTGTTGGCAATCGCTGGCCATAGCGCTGGGCGACGCAACAGCGCGAACTCCAGTGCAGTTGCAGCGGTGACAAGCGGAACTGCGACCGCTCAGGCTTGGGGGCTGACCACACTTGCTGCCGTCGTCTCCCTGTGGCGCGATGAGCGTGACGCCACACAGCGCAAGAAGGCTGCCCGCGAGGAAGCTGCTGCCATCGCCCCTGCCATCCAGCGCTTCTCGGGCGTGTCGGAGGAGGAGCAAGCCGAAGTGGCGTACCGCGAGCTCTTCCCAGACCATCGCGAGGAGTTTGAGTCGCTAGCTGGCCCCACGGCCACCGACATGACAGCGGCGCCTGAGCCCATGAAGAGCAAGCGACAGTTGCAGGAGGAGGCCGAGGATGAAGCGCAAGCCGTGGCGGACGCAGCGGGAGCCCGCCTGTCCCAAGCCGATGCGCTGGCGCTGACCGCTTTTGTCCAGCTGCACGCGCAGGACAGCGCTGCTGTGTCCAGCGAGGCCTCGTTTGTTGATGCGCTGCATGCCGCTGCACACAGCAGCTCGGTGGCGGCTCACACCTTGCTGGAGATTCTTCCCCCCAGCGTCCGGTTCATGCTGCAGCACCCTGCTGTGACGGCACTCCCCGAAGGAGCAGATGGCAGCAGTATCCTGCTGGTCATCCGCGACGCCTTTATCGCTCTGGGCAGCAGAGCCGTGTCAATGCTCACCAAGGGCGCAGGCAAGTCTCGCAAGCTGCGTCGACGCAAGCGAGCACGCAAGGGAAAGAAAGCCTCGGCTGCTGCACTGCGCGTATTTGCGCCAGTGAGCGACGAGGAGACATCGCTGTTGATGCAAAAGCTGCTGTCCCCAGTTTTGCCTCCACCAGCCGCGGCTGCTGGCTGGTACGACTTCCACCGCGATGGACACCCTGCCGAATTGAAGCTGGCTGTCCCAGTGCTGCGCCGCTTCCAAACCTCCGTGTTTGCACTCCTGCACATCTGGCCTGGCAACGCAGTGCTGTCCTTGCTTGCCCGCATGACTGACCGCGTGCTGCGCCTGCCCCTGGCGTCGCCCCTGTCCAAGGCCGTCACGGGCCTGGAGCTGCTGCTGTCCAAGGCAGAGGAATGGGTGGCTACATCACCCAGGGTGTACCACATGGCAGAAGAAGTGAAGCCGTTGAAACAGCTGGTGACCCGCTGGCGGCGACTGGAGCTTGCCTCATGGCCCCACCTCCTGCGCGTCAAGGAGGTGCACTTTACGCAAGCGGCGTCTGAATGGGTGTACCACCTGCACATGGCCATGACAGAGGCGCCAGCCGTGGTCATGCAGGCCGCATGGGGCAGCAGTCTCGTGCACGCGGCACAGACACTGGCGCCCCTGCTGTCCTTTGGGCATGGCCTGATGGCCGGCATGGCTGCGGCTGCGCCCCACGCAGCCTGGGCCTCGCCCCTGCTGCCCCACGGTACAGTGCAGCTGCTGGGCAGCATGCAAGACGTCACGTCGACGGACAAGCAACGAGGCGACAACGAAGGGCAAGATGACCGCACGGCGACCGGTACGAAGTACATTGGGGATGCATCCACAGCAGTGCCGGCTGCTGCCATTGAGGGCCTGCCTGGCTTCAAGGAGCAGCAAGTGCACATTGCGTCCATCTTCGACACCCTAGAGCGCTTCCTCCGCACAAGTCCCTTGGGCGAGTTGGCTGCCCGCGTTGCTCTGCTGCAGTCCTTTGGGCGTTTGCTGGCCAGCGACGTCCTCTCCCAGCTGCACTCCCGTGTGTTGACTGAGGCAAAGCGGGCAATGGGACTGCCTGTGGATCGCCATGTGGGCCACAGAAAGCCCACACTCATGCATGCACGCGTTGCCGCATTGGTGCAGGGCCTGGTGGGCTGGTACGCGCAGTTTGTGCCCCGTGCAGTCACAGTCCTGGCTTCACTGGCCGGGCCGGTGCAACGGGACCTGAAGGACGCAGTGAAGATTGCAAAGTGGGACGAGCGTAACTACTACAGCCTGAAGGCATCTGCTGAGCGCAGCTCCCGCATGCTGGCCAACATCGTGCGGAAGTACGAGGACATCCTTCGGTCTCCCGGGGCCCAAGTGCTGAATGCGGACCCAGACCCGTCTGCCACCATCCTGTCAGTGCACGCCCACGCATCGCTTCTCCGCGGAAACGCCATCGAGGAAGGTGCTGTCGCATCCACTGGTGTAGTGCAGGTGTCGCAGGCCTTTGCGGAGCTTGCTGGAGAGCTCAAGCTGTCTCCAGTGCAGCCTGTGGATGGTGCTGAGGACAACTCGGCTTGGCACCTGGGCAGAGGCGGCCAGCTCTACAAGCGCATGTGGCAGTTGCTGCAGGGCAATGCGCGCTTCAACCGCGGCGAAGGGCTGATGAGCCCAGCTGCCAGCCTGGCTCGTGACGCTAGTACCGTTGCAGTGAACGACCTGGCGTCGGCCATTGTGAAGCGAGCCGCTTCCTTGCGCAGCGGCGTCAGCCCCCGTGCCCAGAAGCACAAGACCTTTGTGGACTTCATGAAGGCGCTGCGGGAGCAGGGCATCCCGTACCACGCAGGCGCTATGCCCCGTGTGATGGACCACGCCCGCTCGCTGCTGGACATGCCCAACCCATCCAACGGCATGCTGGCATTGCACACTGCCTGGGGGCAGTGGGAGGCTACAAGCAGCATGCAGGGGGCACTGGCACCTCTTGCTGGCCTGACCCGGCCCCTGCTCAAGCTCTGGGCTCGTTGCGATGATTACTACAACCGCAATATCGACGCTGTTGTCCGTGCGCGCCTTGCCGCAAACAGCCAGCCCCACTCCGACCTGACTCCCCGTGAAGTGCAGCTGAGCCGAGGCTTGACAGACAACCTCATGCTCATGTGTGTGCAACAGCGGTCCGTCCTCGGCGCGGCGTCCAGCAACATTGCCGCTGCCCTGGTGCTGTCGCGGCAGCTGCATACTGTGCAATCCAGCATTGCCGATTCCAATGTGCAGGCTGTCCCCTATGCTGCTGCGTTGGTGGCATTTGACACGGTGCATGGCGCCCTGGCAGATGCCCGCGCGTACTTGCTGCAGATGTCGTCTGTCCTGGTTGCCTCCCATGCCGTGGCTGTTGCGTCTGACGGGCAGCTGGACATGGACTTGGCCTCTGCTGCCGCTGTGCCCATGCCGGAGATGATGCAGGACGAAGATGGAGACACTGACTTGGCTGCCACTGCCCCTGCTGCCGCACCACCAGTACTGGTCACTGCTTCTGCTGTGGCTGAAGATGCTGAGGCCCTGGGCTCCAACGAACTTGCCGCCATTTCAAGCAACCTGTCTGCCTTGGTGAAGGCCGCCAACAGCGAAATCTCAGAGCACCTTCACGTCATTGCGAGCAGCATGACAGCTCTGCAGTCAGATGTTGCATGCGTTGCAGCCGCGACAGTGGCCACCAGCCCGCAAGAAGACCTTGCAGACGAGGCCATTGCTTGTGCCAATGCGCTGCTGATTGCGCCTGCTGCGGTCAACAGTAGCTTGAACGCAGCACTGGAGTCGCTGCAAGACACCGTGTATTCCCTGGAGGAGTTCATGACAGCCCCTTCCACAGGCAGCGACAGTGACCCGTACGTGGTGGCAGCACGCAACCAAGCCCTGGCCGCTGCCGGCGCCCTGGACGGCATGATCGACGCTGTACAGCAAGCCCAGGCCCGCTGGAATGAAGCAGTGAGCACCAAGCGTCCGTTAACAGCAGCACTCGTGAGCAGCAGCAACAGCTTAGTTGGCAACGTTCTGCTGGCAGTGCAGCGCTCCTGTGCAGGATCTGGCAGCGCGACTGACCTCAGCCGGGTGCGCACGCCCCTGGCTGTGCTCGCCTCTAACTGCAAGTTGTCCTGGGGCACCAGCTCCTTGGTGAGCCAGAGCAGTGGTGCTGCCCCCATCGCACCCGCCTCTGGCGCTGGCGAGGAGGGGGATGCCGACGCTCGTCCTGCAGAGGATGCACTAGCCGGTACAGAGGTGCATTTGATGGCACAGCACATGGCGTGTGCTTCTTCCTGGGCATCCTTGTCCATGCCAGCTGTGCTGGCAGCCGGCATGCAGTTGCTGTGTGCCGTTGGCGAAGCCCCAGCTGCACCTGCAGTGGACGCTGCCACTGCTGTTGCTGCCCTGGAACAAGCAAAGAGCATGCTGAATGGCGTGCTTGGCGCCGCTGTTGACCTGCTGCAAGACACTGTGGTGCTGGCTGGGCACACTGGCAAGCTCACGTACGTCGCTGCGCGCACCGTCTGCACCTTGTACCGCGACGGCTTCTGTGTGCCCGCGGAGGACGACGGCAAAGATGAGGGAGATGGTGACGGGCAGGGCAACTTCGAGGCTGCACAAGACGGCACCGGCATGGGAGAAGGCGACGGCGCCAAGGACGTGTCGGACCAGATTGACAATGAGGATCAGGTGGCTGGCCTGCAGGGCGAGGAGGCGCCCTTAGAAGACGAAACGCAGCAGAAGGAAGACGGCCAGGAGGACACCGGCATTGAAATGAGCACAGACTTCGAAGGCGCCATGCAAGACATGCCTGACCAAGGTGACGGCAATGATGACGACGGTGACGACGGCGAGGAGGAGGAGCTGGACCGCCAGATGGGGGACACTGGGGAGGAGGATGATGCCGTGGACCAGCGCTTGTGGGACGGAGATGACGAGGAGGAGGATGGCCCCGAGCAGGGGGGCGAGACCCTGGAGTCCTCTGAGCAGCTGGCTGGGGACAAGGAGGAAGCCGCCACGGATGAAGTGCGGGCAAAGGAGGAGGACTCCAAGGCGCCCAAGGGGGAGGAGCAGGGGCAAGCACAGCCCCAGGAGGGCGATGACTCCGGGGACGAATCAGGGAACGAAGAAGAGGAGCACCCTGGCGACGCCGAGTACGACGACGAGGGCCCTGACGTCACTAAGCTAGAGGGCGGCGACGACGGCGGCGAGGACGAGCAGGGCGAGGATGGCCTCGACCTGGATGACATGCAGCTGGACAATGACGACAGCGGCGACGAGGGCGCTGATGGCGACGATGGTGAGGAGGGGGAGGAGGGCGAAGGGTACAAAGACCCCCTGGACAAAGCCGGTGCCGACCAGGAGGCAGGCGGCGAGCAGGAAGATGCTGAGGGCGAGGACGCGCCTGATGGCCCGGCAGACGACGGCCCCGCAGAGCAAGAGGGCGAGGATGACGCTGGCGACGATGGCGACGCTGCGCTGGACGAGGAGGCTGCTGAGGGCGCCGAGGACGAGGCGGCAGACGGCGGTGCAGAGGACGAGCAGGGCGACGAAAGCGACACTGAGGCGCCCACCGATCCCTTGCAGCAGCAGGATGCCCTGGAGGCGGAGATGCCTGCTGCGGAGGATGAGGGCGGCGAGCAGGCACAGCCAGAGGAGGCTGGTGAGGAGGACGCGGCTGCTGACAAAGAGCGAGACCAAGCAGAGGACGCCACGCAGCAGCCAGCTGGGCAGGGCCTGCAAAGCCAAGACGGCAACGACCGTGCAGATGTCTCTGCTGCCCAGGACGACGCCGCGGAGGCCGAGACTGAGGAGGGACAAGAAGCCAAGGATGCCGCTGCAGCCACCGATGCCGCCGAAGCAGAGGACGCGCAGCCCGATGAGCAGAAAGAAGCCCTGAAGGACGCAGCCTCGGCCTCACAGCCGCAGCAAGACGACGATGCTGGCGCCGGCGATGACGACCAGGACGCATCAGGCGGAGCCGCAGGCACGGAGGGGCAGTGGCAACAGCTGGCCATGGACCCCCAGGGCGGCGGCGCCCAGGAGCAGGGCAAGCGGCAGCAGCGCTCAGCGCCCCTGCCGCTGCCTTCAGCGCCAGAGGACGAAGCCATGGACCCTGCTTCAGCGCTGCAGCAGTGGCAGGTGCGCCTGCAGGAGCTGCAGGGTGCAGAGGACCACGCTGGGGGCGAGGACACGCAAGCAGGCGAGGAGGATGGCGGCGGCAACGGCGGCGGGGGCGACATGGATGCTGTGCTGAACGAGGCTGGTGGCGCCCACATGCTTGCACCTGCCGTGCAGCAAGACGGCGACGAGGACAGCGCCGGGGAGGACGAGGATGCAGTCCTCGGCGACGAAGGCGGTGACGACGCCCCCCAGGCTGAAGACGAAGACGGCGATGTGCAGCTTGGCGACTCTGTCACCCAGCAGGCCGATGGCGGGGATGGCGATGTCGAGGAAGATGAGGATGGCGAAGCGGGCGATGCCTCCCAGCAGCTGTCCATGAATGCTGCAGCGCGCAGCGGCAAGCAGCAAGACGAAGACACCGAGGCAGCTGAGGATGCGGAGGATGCCCAGCTGCACGACGACGAAGGGGTGCAGCACGAGGAGGAGCTGCCCCAGCACCAGGAGCTGGCGGACGTGCTGGCAGCCATGCAGGCTGAGGCCAAGGCGGAGGAGGCCGAGGTAGGTGCAGCCGATGGCTACGGGCAGGATGCAGCTGCCATCACCAACACTGCTGCAGCAGGCGCCGGTGCCGACGAAGCACGGGACGAGCTGCTGGAGGAGGAGCAGGCCACTGCACTACGGGAGCAGTTTGACGATTTGCTGGCTGAGTGGGAGGGCGGTGACGCCAGCGACACCGCTGCGGCAAAGCGCGAGCGAGCCACAGAGGCGTGGTCGGCGCTGACAGCACTTACCTCAGACTCCAGCTCGTCGCTGTGCGAGAGCTTGCGCCTGGTGCTTGAGCCGACCCTGGCCTCCCGTCTGGCAGGGGACTACCGCACTGGCAAGCGCATCAATATGAAGAAGGTCATTCCGTACATTGCGTCCAATTTCCGCAAAGACGCGATTTGGCTGCGCCGGACCAAGCCGTCACAGCGAACATACCAAGTGCTCCTCGCAGTGGACGACAGCCAGAGCATGCGCGACAACGGTGCCTGCAGCATGGCCTGTGAGGCTATGGCTGTCATGGCCAAGGCACTTTCTGCCCTGGAGGTGGGGCAGCTGGGCATCATGGCTTTCGGCAAGGAGGCGCAGCTGCTGCATCCACTGGACGCACCGTTTGACGATGATGCCGGCGCCCGCGTGATATCGCAGCTGACGTTTGCGCAGAACGTGACTGCCACAGCCGGGGCGCTGCAGCAGATTGTGTCCGTCATGTCTGGCGCTGCAGCAGCTGGGAAGGCTGCCATGGTGTCTGCAGCCTCCGGCTCAAACACGGTCATGCAGCTGGTGTTCATGATTTCCGACGGCATCCTGGCACACGGCAGCCGCGAAGACATCAAGAAGTGGGTGATTGAGTGCGCTGCCCGCAACCAGCTGCTGGTGCTGGTCATTGTGGACAAGGCCAACCCCAAGGAAAGCGTGCTGCACATGAACCGTATTTCATTCCAGGGCACCCGTGTGGTGCAAAACGCATACCTGGATGAGTACCCCTTCCCATACTATTTGATTGTGCGCGACGTGGCAGCTCTGCCCCTGGCCCTGGCCGATGCCCTGAAGCAGTGGTTTGATATGCTGGCGCACGCTGGCGACACTGCTGCTAGCATGTAGACGGGCAGCACACAGTAGGCAAATATTTACGACAAATTCATTACTTTGAATTCTTCTTGTCGGCAGCTTTGTCTGCCGCCACTTGCTCAGCCTGCAGTAGCAAAGACGCAATGCCGGCGGCTCCATCGGACACCTCGTGAATGGCCACCACCCAGTCGACCATGTCCGGCTGCGAGGCGCAGCGCAGGACGACCTTCTTGGTGCTGGAGAACAGCATGCCTGGCGTGCCCACCGCCACCTCAAAGGCGCATTCGTGGATGGAGGGGGTGAACTGCACAGACACCCCCCCGTGGGACCCCAGGTGGGATGTGCTGCCCACCACCCCCCCACCACGCACCGCAGCTTGGCCCAGCGCAAGGGACAAATGCGGAGCCGCCTGAGCCGCCTTGGCCATACGCATGGTGTCGTCGTGGGTGTACTCCCCGTGCTTCCCCCGGCACACAGCGCTGCTCACCTCCGCCAGCTTCTTGTTGTGCTCCTGCTCAGCTTCATTTTGGGGCGCGGGGTCCCAAGGCGCCACGGGCGAAGCAAGCAGGCCTGCCTCGCTGGCAAGCACATCGGCGTCACAGTCAAACAAGTGCAGGTACCCGCCACGGGTGAGCACAGCGACGTGCTTGGCCCAATTCCCCATGAACCCGCTGAGGCCCCCCAGCTGCCGCTCCACCACCCCCCAGCGGAAAACAAGGGGGTTCAAAAGAGGGGAGGGCACGGGGGGCGGGGGCACCGTCAACAGAGCCATCACGTTGATGTCTTCCTTGTCGATCTCCGTTTCGCTGCCGCTGCCGCCGGCCGCAGCGGGTTTTTTGCCGCCTGCAGCTGCGCCAGCCTCATCAGCTGCCGGCGATGAAGCTGGTGACTGCTTCGGAATCAAGGCTTTCACGCGCGGGCCAAGGTCCCGGTGCACTTTGGCTTCCACGTATGCCAAGAAGTCTTTGAATGTGTCCACATCCCGCGCCAGTACTGCTCGCGGCTTTACATTCCCTGCCAATTGCCCGTATGTACGGTGCTGCAGCTCGTGCCACTTACTGATGGCGCTGCTAAGCACATCTGTGCGCTCCTGCTCCGCCTGGCGCATGGTCTCAAACAGCTGCCGCATGTTCTTGAGGTACGCCTTCTTGGCCGACAGCAGTGCTACGTGTGCCCTGCAATGTGCCAGCACCGGCAGCCAGGGGTCCTCCGACACGGCCTGGGCGATGCCGTGGATGCCATTGGAGTACTTGCCTGCTTTCGGCAGCGCAGATGCAACTGGAACAGGTGTGCTGTCGCTTGAATTCGAGTCCGAGGGTGTGTCAGCACCAAAGCGAGGGCCGTGCGGCACAGTGGCCGCATTGGAGTGGGCCACCGCCTTGAGTGCCACGTCGGCCATGGTGGACATGGCGGCAGTGACTTGGTCCTCTGCCGAATCCACCATGCCGTTAATGCTGGCGACGGCCTGGCTGGCGCCTGATCCGCTCTCGGCGATGTGCTTCGCGGCAGCATCGTACTTCTCCAGGAGGCCCAGCAGCCCCCCTCCTGTGGCAGCCTTGAGGCCCCCACTGCTTTCACCGGTGATAAGGCCGAGCCAGGAACGGCTTGCGGAGGTAGCGCGGGCTCGCTCGCTGAGCACTGTGGACACTTCAGCCAAATTGTATCCCATGACTTCAGCCTTGAAGGCAGCTACCAGGTGCGCAAGCCCGTCAGCACTGTCGTCCATTGTGGCGGCCAGCCCGTGTAGTGCTGCGTCCAGAGAAGAGCACTCATCCTTGGCTTGCATCTTGGGCAGTTGCTCCCCTGGTGCTGTGGGGCTGGGCAGGTTGCCCTCCCCAACCACCCGTGGCTTGCCTGGGGCAGCACCCTCCCGCTTGCGTCCTTCCCGCAGCACCACACGGGCAGAGGTGGGCAGGAAAGCCAGGACTTCACGCTGGGCATCGTGGGAGTGCATGAGCGCCTCCAGTTGCTCCAAGTGGCTGCCCATATACGCCACCAGCTCCCGGTGTCCGTCACACGCCCCCGACATATGCTGCATCCACGAGCGCCAGTACACGCTGCAAGCCACGTCTTGGGCGCGGCCCCGGGAGCTGCGCTGCTTCTCCAGCTTGTCCACTGCACGGGACGACCACACAGACGCTGCCTGCAGGGAGGCAGCGAACTCAGTCACGTGGCGTTGCTGCGCGCGGCGCGCTTGCACCTGCAGCGTGGGACCCATGGTGCGATCAGCACGAGGGTTGTGAGCTTGGGCAGCAGAGGAAGCTCCAGCAAAAGCAGCGTCGCCATCTTCCACGGTGGCTGGGGTAGCTGCTTCTTCGGGGGGTGGAGGAGATTCGACCTCTGCCGCTGGGCCATCAGCTTCTGCTTCGGCGTCATCACCTGCCGGAGCATCATCGGGCTCCTGGACACCACCAGCCTCCTCAGATACACAATCAGCTGTTGCTTCTTCAGCCGAATCTTTTGCCTGGTCACCGCTATCTTGGGCAACAGGGGAATCAGTTTCTGTAGAGTTCGATTTCTCGGAATTTGCCTCGCCTTGCTCCGCAGCTGGGCCTGAGTCGACAGCTGCTTCAGCAGGCGATGTTTCTTGTGTGTCCGACATGATAAAACACACAAAGCAGTGTTTTTTGGGGTCCTATTCTGTAAAATGGGTCTGCCCCACGGACAATAGTGCTGAGAGCGTGTAAAGCGAGAAGCTTGCCTGCATGCAGATGTGCAGCTGATAGTTGCAACCGAAGATGATCAAAGTGTGCAAATCATTTCGAAATTTCGACAGTCTCACATTTCGCTCGGCTTCCTGCGTTGTCGCAAACTAAATGGTGAGGCCCCCTTGAGAAAGCTGAGTCGTGCGCTTGCAGTGTGCTTGATTTTGGCAGGCAGAGATACAATATTCTGATTTCTAATGAAGGAGTGATGCGCTCATTCTTGGTATGGTGTCTGTAGCGCATCAAGGAGACAGTTGCATCGCCTTGCCCGCCAGCATATCCAGCCTTGGACGCAAGAAACATCTTGGCTCAGGGAACAGGCAGTTGACCAAAACGTCATGGCCGCCAGCTCCCAGCCCATGTTTGACTTCAATGCAGGCTCTCGGCCACTCTTTGCGCAGCAAGTTCTTTCACTGAAGGATGTCGCTTTGTACGATCACTTCTGGACGTCAAGCCGCTGGTCGCCAGATGGCCTAGCACTTGCTGCTGTGGACAACAAACGCCACGTGCACACGTGGCTGCTGCCGCAAGACAGCTTCCTACGCAATAGTGAAGCTTTTACAAAGGCACCCTCTGCGTTGTCTGCTGCGGGGGCTGCTGCAGACTCAGACTCAGACTCAGCTTTGGCTGAATTGCCATCAGCTGTGTCCTCCCTGTCCGAAGCCGAATTCGTGGATGCGCATGCATGGCACCCATCATCATGTGTGAGCAATCCATCATGGTGTGTATTTGCTACCAGCAGCAAAAGCCAGCCCGTACACCTGTGGGATGCGTTGACAGGCAAGGTGCGTTTCGCCGCACCGCTTTCCTGCTGTTGCCGCCAGCGTGCACCGCCGCGACCCATGTGCAGCTACGAGCATCATTTACAATGCGCAAGCAAGAAGAATTCATTGTGGGCGCTTCTGCTATCGCATTTGACTACGGCCGGCCGTGGCTATATGCAGCACGAGAGGGTGTCGTGAGTTCCGCGTGTTGTGCACTTCACGCACCCAGTACATGCACAGCACCACACTGCAGATCCAAGTCTTTGACCTGGGCCATTTGGGGGATAAGGGCACCATGTGGCGCACAACCGCATGTCGCAGGAGTGACGAGGGCCAAAAGGGTCGGCTCAGCTGCGTAGAGGCGGCAAGCCCATCCGCCGCTAGTGGCGACAGCAGCCTGTTGGCAGCGGGCTCCACTGATGGAAGCATCTTTGTGTATGATGCCCGTGCAGACGGTGAAGCCTTGCTGGGTCTGCAGCCAGCCCTGCGGCGGGGGGGGGGTGCCTCTCACCACGCCACGGGCATCAGCTGCCTGAAGTGGCACCCGGGGGGCCTGCACTTGTTCAGTGGCGCCAGGCAAGACGATACCATTCGGTGCTGGGACCTGCGTAACACCAGCAAGGCAGTGCAGACGTACCATCGGGCAGGGGGCACACAGCAGCGACTGCACTTTGACGTGGATGCGGCTGGCGGCAGCTTGGTCAGTGGCTGTGCCAACAGCCCCATGCTGCACGTGTTTGACGTGTCCAGCGGGGCATCACAGGAGGCTATTGGTACTGCTGCTGCTAGCAAGGGCGACCCCAGCGACCGCGTTTCTCATGTTGCCTTGCACCCTTGCGGCGTGCTGCTGGCGACGTGCAGCGGTCAGCGGCACGCCCCCACGGCTCTGGATAGCGACAGCAGTGACAACAGCGATGGGGAGTGCATGTTTGGTTTGGAAAAACCGAAGCGAGGAGCGCCACCTGCGTCCCAGCTGAGTGTGCTTGGCACCCAGCCGGTGCGCGGCCCTGCCCCGGACGGCGAGCGCTAGTCCACAAGCTATCCCAGTGCTTCAGCTTGCTTGGCTGGGCTGTGCACAGCAGGCGTACATACATTGGGTGTGTTGTTCGTCTGTCTGACCCTGCACTTGAGATTGGTGACGAAGGGGCTTTCGATTCAAGAGCCTGGCCAGGGGGGCTTTGTCCTCGAACAACGACCTGGAACAAATTATTTGGTTACCTCAATTCATTTTTGGTCCCTGAGGTGTGCTTGTTGCGTATTTTTCAACTCGAGCTTCCGTGTCACCTACCGGTAGCAGAGACAACTGTGCTCCAAGCAAATTCTTGATATGGCAGGGCAAGGAATCGACGAAATTCAGCGCCTCAAGGCCGCTGAGCAGATGGCTCTAGAACAGGTGTCTGATGCAAGGGAATGTGAGTTTTGCTGGTCACAGGCATCTTGTTGCTTTCCGTGTGAGCAGCAGCAGTACAATCGCCCAATACGTGTGCAGACCGCAAGCAAAAGATGCGCCAAGCTGTCACTGATGCCGACACATCTATCAAGCAGTATGAATCCACACTAGAGGCAGAGCTTGATAGCCGGCATGCACCTGTGAGTTGATTGGAGTTGGCCTGCCTATTGCTCCTGCGGCAATTCGCGGACTTTGCTCAGGGCTCACTGGACCAGGCCAAAATTGATGCCAGCAAAAAGCAGACAGACGCTGAAATCCAGCAGCTGAAGTGAGTATTAATTGGGTGAATGATTGCCAGCTGTTTCCACAAGCTGGTTTGCAGGCTTGAGTTCGCGTCCAACAAGGACTCTGGGATGGAGATTTTGCTGGCAGCTGCCACGACAACCTTCGAGTGACATCTCGCTGCCTAGCTAAGCATGCACTGTGCTGCAATAGCTATGAGGCTGTTATTTGTCACTGCCCGCAGCCCCGAGTGGCCATACAGGTAGACGCTCACCGCAGCGGCCACTGGCCCCGAATCCCAGCCTGAGGCGCTCCCTGTGCAAATGTATTGCTTTCACTATGACGACCCTCGCTTGTGCACAACAAGCTGGATTTGTCACGAATCATGAGGCTTGCCTTTACACATAGGTAGGCTGGTATCGTCCCCGCAAAGCAGCGTGCCGCGGCGTGGCTGGCAAAGTGCGGAGCTCACCTGGGGGGATGCGCTAAGCAGCACACGGGACGGCCCTGCAGTGCATGCACCACAACATGCATTCTGTCTCTAGCTCACTTGTCTTTCTTGCTCTCTGTGGGGTCTTCGCCTTGCTCTGCCTCCTCCTCGGCGGACGGCGGCAGCAGCAGGGTGTCCAGCAGGCCATCGTCCTGCAGCGCTACAACCAGGAACACGGCCATCAATGCGGAGGCACACACACCGGCAGCCGACCATCCATAGGCCACCACCAGCCAGGAGACGATCTTGGGAGAGACGATGCGCACGCCCGACCCCATCGCCATGTCCACCGCCACCACTGTGCCCCTGTCCTCTGCCGCCGCTGCCACCTGCTGGGCGGAGTTCACGGCACCCATCAGCGTGGAGGCGATGGTGATGGGCACCATCACCATGTAAATTTGCGCAATGGAGCCGCTGAAGGCAAAGCCCAAGAATGCCATGCACAGCATGATGCTGGCTGCAGCGGTGATCTGGAAGCCAGACAGAGCCTCCCTGGCTGCGCGCACGCCAACAGCCTGCACCACCATGCCCACAACCCCCGCGAAGGACATGAGGTACCCGTACTGTGCAGGGGACAGCGCAAAGGTGTCAGCCAGGAACAGTGAGAAGGTGCTGTAGATGAAGGCCATGGCCAGGGCAAACAGGAACTTCAGGGACAGCACAAACTGCAGGGACTTATTGCTGGACAGCAACTGCTTGGCGGAGGCGATGTTGTCCAGGAGGCTCTTGGGCGCTTGCGGCTTGTCGTCCTTGGTGCGCTTGCTGACCTCCACCACATTCGGCAGCAGCGCCCAAATCAAGGCCATGCTGACCAAGGAGCCGGCGGTGGCAACCCATGCTGCTGCCCGCAGACTGTAGGAAGACAGCTGACCCCCAAGTGCGGGGCCGATCACAAAGCCGATCCCATAAAAGAGACCGACATACCCCAATCGCTCCGGGATGCGGTCGTTGGGAGTCACCACGGTGATGTAGGCGCGGGCAGCCAAGACACCGTGTTGGAAAAGTGTAGGCAAGAAACTGATGTAGATCCACGTCAGAGAGTCGGCTGTCGCGGTGGTGGCGTAGCACAAGACGCATGCAAGAAAGTTCAGCAGTAGCAGCCCCTTTGCACCGTAAGTGTCGATCAAAGGTCCAGAGATAAGCGAGCCGACCAACTGCAGCAGGCTGAAATAGCTTTTGAGGCTGCTAAACATATCCTTATCGGCACCTGCGCACAAAAATTACACGTGCATTTGTCCAGCTCACGTGTATATGAAGCAGCATTTTCGAAACCGATTCCTGCGGAACTTACCCAGCGACTTCACCAAGTGCGGCTGAACCGGGGCTTGCATCTGGTAGCAGAGTGCATACAATGTAACATTGATGTAAACTACCCACAGAGATGCGGGCATGCGAGCAAAATCGTTGAAAAGCCCCATTTTGTACGATGCTGACTGAGCTGCAAATGTCACGTTGCTAGATCAAGCAGTCATTCAGCGTTGGGTGTGCTGCAGACAATCACGAGCGTGATGAGATTTGCAAGCAGCGGCAGTACATGGGAAGGTTGCTCTGCATGCACTGAATTGAATCCACTCCGGGACAAAATACAACTGCCGTTGAGACACAGCGAAAACTGCCCCCCTTGTTGCCTCTGAGCTGGCTGTGCATTGTGTCGCCCAAACGCACAAAAACTCAATCCAATGATTACGATAATACTGTATCTTGGTCCGAGCAGGCCGGCTGCTGCACTGACCTGAAATAAAAGTATGGCACAGGCTAAATTCTCAGACAAGGAGAAAGTTCTTGATACTGTGTTACGAACAGCCCAACGCGATGATCCGCAGGAGAAACTAATGGCACTGCTCATGGTAGCCAAACATCTTCCGGCTGCATACGAAGTCACTCCCTGGGCAGCTTCTGCTCGGAAGGAGATCGTCAAGGCCGTGTCGCCTGCATTCATGATGAGCTTGCTGAACCCCTCTAAACGCGGCGAGGTTGACCCAGATACAAGCAGAATAATGGGCATGCAAATTATTGCGGCATTTGGGTTAGATTCTGCCATTGCGGTACAATTTGTACCGTGCCTGCCTGTGCTGCTGAAATTGCTCCGAACCAGCCCAAACCCCGCAGTTGTCGAATTGGCGCTTGATTGCTGCCGCCACTTGTCTTTTTGCAAGCCGGTCCACACCCAAATACCGCTTTCAAAGGTCTTGAACTCAGTGCAAGTTGTGGCAGATCGTGCGAGCTCTGGAGCCCTACTAGGTTGGCAAGACATTGGAGCGTCAGAGTTCGTGGCTCGATGCACTCAAATGGTGGACGATCTAGTCAGTGCAGGCGCAAGTGCGCAGGCTATGCACAGTGCAGCAAGCACAGGAGCTGTGATTCCCACTACCAGCCCCAAAAGCAGCACTTCTGCGTCAGTCGGCACCGTGGCGGCTGCAGCCATCCTTCGGCGACTGCCGGCTGAGCTAGTGGCGGACGACAGGGACAGCGCTGTGCATTCAGCGCTGCAGGCAGCTGACCAGCTAGAGCTGCTCACGTCCATGTATGAATTCGATTTTCCCGCTGCGGACGAATTGCATGCTTTGTGCATCCCCGTTGCTCAAACAGCGCTCAAACTGCTGCACAGCGATCTGGAGGCGAGCCATAAATCTGCGGCTACACGCATTGCAACATGTACCACTGCCATGGCAGGCCCAGCTGTATGGCTACATAAGTCCATTTTGCCTTCAGATAGTCACAAGCACGGGCGCTGGGCTCCTTTGCTGCTGCTGCTGCAGCTGTGGGGGGTTGAGCTGAAGCTGCTGCTGGACGCAGTGGATGAGTGCTGCCTGGCTGCATGGCCGGAGGAGGGGCAGGGCACTGGAGATGCAGCAGTGGCTGGTGCAGCTTCGGCGCTGACTGCTGCTCCCACCGCCAGGCACGGCCACGACGCCAGCCCATCGCCAAGCCCAGCCCACAGCGCCGCCGGCGACGACGACAGCTCAGATGACGAAGCCCCTCCGCCAGCTGTTGGCGCAACCGCCGGCGACGACGACAGCTCAGATGACGAAGCCCCTCCGCCAGCTGTTGGCGCAACCGCCGGCGACGACGACAGCTCAGATGACGAAGCCCCTCCGCCAGCTGTTGGCGCAACCGCCGGCGACGACGACAGCTCAGATGACGAAGCCCCTCCGCCAGCTGTTGGCGCAACGGAGAGCAAGCAAGAGCAAGCAGCTCCAAAGCGCCCCAGTGCAGCCACTGTCCCCAGCGAAGCCTTCAACTGGCGGCCAGGGGAGGAGCTGCCTGTGCGCCTGCGACCCCCCTCAGACAAGCGAAAGCAGGAGGTGCAAGTGGCCCCACGCGGCGTGGCGGACCGCTGTAGAGTGTTGGCACGTACCCTGCAGCGCGCAAAGTACGGCCTGCTCCCGCTGCTTCGCTGCGTGGACAGCTCTGTGCTGCTTCTGCTGCAAGCCAGTGACCCAGATGCGCCGCCGGCACAGGACATGCCAGTTCCTACAGCAGACGCGCTTGGGATGTTCAGGGGGGCGCTGCAAGAGATCATGAAGATTATCGTGCTGCATATCGGTGAGTACTTTGCCATGACCGCCGCACTCGGGCTGGTGCTGCCTGAACAGCGGGCCTCTCACGCTGAGCAGACAGCACGCTCGGCCGTGGGGCTGGCATATGCGTCGCCGCTGCTGCTGGCGGTGCATGATTGCCTGCTGGAGTATGCTGCTGTGGACTGCGCTGGTCTGCAGGACGACTTGGTCAGCTCCGTGCCAGCGCTGCTGCAAGCCAGCAGTGATGCGCTGCAAATCGTGCAAGGCCCGTTGACCTCCCAAAAGTCCGCGGAGGCGCTGCTGGCAGCGGCAAGGCTGCCGCTAGTCAGCGACACGCCGCCACTGCATGAGTGGGTGAAGATGCTGCATGATGTCTCCCAGGCCCTGCTGCTGCCAGCCGCGCATCAGTGGGTTACCGTCAGCGAAGGCACGCCGGAGCTGCTGGGGGCCCTAGCGCGACAAGGGGCGGAGCAGCCCATCAAGGAATGGATGTTGCACTGGAGCAGGCAGTGTGCGCTGGCGGGCATGGCTTCGCAGCACCGCCTGGCCAGTGGGGCTCCAGAGGCACCGGTGGCGCTGCCCTCTTGCATCGCAGCCCCCGGCCTGGAGGCGGCCTGTGCCGTGGCGCAGTCCCTGCTGGACCTCAAAGCGGCAGTCGACCCGCATGATACAGACGCGCAAGCGGCACTGGTCGAAGGGAACAAGGTGGCCTCCTGGCTGCTGCTGTGTGCAGACGCGGAGGCAGGTCAGCAGGTCCCGGGGGTGCCCCAGGGAGTTGTACATTTAGTGACTAGTGCAGGCTGCCTTGCCGACGAACGCTGGCAATGCGCCGTGGGTGACCTGTATCAGCTGACATCGGCACCTACTGCGTAGCTTCTCAGGCCCTAGGGTTGACTGGTGCATCAGCAGATGCTTCGCCGGCACGTGTGAATGCGATTGCTCACACGATAAGGCAGCACGAGTTGAGCGACTTGCTCTTCTTATAGAACTGCTTGCTGCTTTCGCTGAGGTCTTCACTCTTGGCCACCAAGTCATCAATGCGCTCGCCGCGAGCTAAGACCTTGTCCAAGGCGAGCACGAGCTGCTCCTTCACCTCACTGGTCTTGGCATGCACCGCTGTGATCTTGTCCTTCTCAATTGGGTTCTTCCAGGACTCCAGGGCATTTTCACATCCTTCGAAGTCTGGAAATGCATTGTCTGTCACGGCCGATGCCCAAGATGATCTGCAAAGCAACAAATATGCATGTGAGGATCTGCCTGACGCAGCGCTGCACGCCAAGCCCTCACCCAGCCTCCGATTTGAACAGTGTCAAAACCTCATAGCACATTGAGAGTGCTACCCTGGGGGGGTAGTCTGTATTGCAGACAGCCACTGCGTAAATCCCTGGCTGCTCTCCATAGACACAGACATACTGGCCTGCAAGCATGTTGTCTTGGCGTTTCCAAGATATGTCCGCGCAACCTTGCTCACCTTCATGTTGAATTGCGTGTCTCCCGACGCCAACACGAGCAGGAATAGTTCGAGCGCAAAAAGTGTTGACTTCTTTCAGTCTGCATCGGTTGGTGGGTTGCGAATATCGAGAACTGATAGCACCAGGACTTACGTGCCAGCTGCACCGAATCCCCAAAATCCGAATTGGTTTGTGTTGTGAGCAATGTTCAGGATGATGGCTTTCTGTGCTGCACTGCTTGCTTTAACGATAGCAATTCCATGAATCACAGCTTGCGATGCGTCACCAGTGTGGGTGCCAGTTGCAGCTGCCATTGTGAAAGCTTGTCAGAAGTTAGTAACAAGCACGATTGTCCTGGTGGCAGGCCAAGCCACGCAAATAGTGGATAAGATTATCGGTAGAAATCAAGGTGTATCATGCATTTTGGCATAATTTCGTAAGGTTCTTGAGATTGGGAGACATCACTGGGCAGTAGATGTCATTCAATTTGACCGTGAGCCCCCCCCAAAACAATAGCCTGTGTACTGTCCCCCGAATGCAATTTATACAATCTGCAGTGGCCCTGCACACCAGTACCGCTGGTCTAACTTGGCGCAAGAAAACATTGCTGACTGATCTCGTTCCATACGATTCCAGTAAAGTTCCAGGTGTATGCAGGGTTGGACAAGCGGCTCACCCCCCCTTGTCAAAGATAAGCCTCTCGCGGTGCCAAACCCAACCACCCACGCGACTGCATACTCGAAAAGCGCCCGCAAAGGATGCAGCGAAGACATTTGAGTTGCCCTGGGACCTTGTGTGTTGTACAGCATGCAGGCTTCTCTGCAGGGCATGCGCCGCTCCTTGGCGAATCATGCACAGTCCGTGCGTGCCTTCAGTCGCCCGCCTGCCCACTTGATAGACTTTACAAACATCAGAGGAGGTAAATGCAATGCGGTGCACTCGCTTGCACATGCGTGGAGCGTAGCCACTTTCTGCAGACTGGCACGGGCTGCAGTTTCCTGCGCGTCCAGACTCGGGCAGAGCTGCCGGCAATCTCCCTCATACTGACGCCTTGGACAGAGCCTTGCTCATGCATTCTGGATATGCGAGTGTATGTATATGATTATATTGTATTCGACCCTGGGATAATTTTGTGCGTGCAGTGCTGGCTCTTTCCCGATGCTGCGGTGGCACAGCAAGCAGCGCTTTCGTTGTCAGCGGCCGCACAGCACTTGGAGCAAGATGGCAGGAGATCCACCTCCTTTGCGTGCCAGCAACGAGCTAGCTCGAAAAAGCCAGTGGTATGCTGTTCAACGCCAGCGCAGTGCGGCGCCGAGGCGCCCCATACTTTCATCGGCTTTCAAGGAAGTTTCTCGGGACCAGCTTCCTCTGGTCTGCAGGCATCGCAGCACGCCCCTGCTATGCCCAGCCCTGTCGGAACAAGCGGACGTATGAAGTTCTATGCTACCTCAGATCTCGCATCGGTTTTTGGTGCCCTTTCCACAAGTGCGGGGTGCACTGTGCTGCTTGACCCGCTCTGCACAAGAGTGCCGGGCCTGCCATGGAACCAAGCTTCAATCGAAGCCATTGCAAGCTACGTGCACAAAAGCCCCCGGAAGTTCATGATCATGGATTCATCTGACCACTCCATCGGTCGCTGCGGGGCTCTCTTCCCGCATGATCTCTTCGCGAGCGGCAGTGGCGGCGCCTTCTCAGGACTGCAGGTGAGCAAGGCTGCATCGCCGCAGCAGGTAGACCCACTCATGCAACAGAGCTTGGCGCAGCACAAAGCGGCAGCGCTGCTTGAAAGCGTACCCCAAGTCCAAGCAAGCCCACACTGCCGTCCTGACGCTGTCATCCTGGGGCGCGGGTTGACCCTGGCCCCTTGCGGCCTTGCCGCCCTGCTCCTGTCCCCCACCCTCACGCAAGCCACCGCCCACGCCGGACATGCCGTGTTTCACTCCCGCTCTGAACAGCTGCGGCGGATGGCAGTGGAGCCGCACTGCCATCACTCTGCTGCACTTGTGCACGGCACTGCTGCTGCCCAGCCGGCCGCTGTCTCATACGGGGGGGGGTCTGTGGCCGAGCAGGTGCTGGAGGGGGTGCGAAGAGACCTGCAAGACCCATGGACAGACAAAGCTGTGAATACGGTGAAGCGTGTGGTGCGGCGCTCCGTGCCTGTGGCCAGGCTGCTCATGTCTTACCTGGACCGCCTTCCAGTGGCCCATCGGGACCAGGTGCAGGATGTATTTGGCCCCCCCCCACACCCCTGCAGCAACGGCAGCGACCACTGCGCGCTAGATTCAACACTTGCCCTTAAGGGTCCTGCACAGCGCCTCCGACACACAGCCTGTGCCAATGGGCTGCTGCTGCAGTCGGCTGACGGATTCGTGGGGCGGGAGGACAGTAGGCCCTGGAATGCCGCTGCAGTGGGCAACTCCCGGCCCTGGCATGCTGACCGTTTCATGCGCATTGTGCCTCCCATGACACTGCGGGAGGAGGACGCCAGGGCTGGCTTGGCGGTGCTTGATGCCAGCTTCGCAAAACCCACCGACCTGCTTTGATGTCAACGCACTCCCAGACAGGCTGAGTTTGGCCAGGCCCCTCGTCAGCACAGCTGGCATAGACCAGCAGAGTTTGGTCCAGGTGGCTTGAACGAGGGTGTAATCTTGTAGCCCCCATTGTCACGTTGCTGTGCTGTGCCATGGGGGCTCGGTGAGGCACTTGCCCCCCCGTATCGCAGGGGCCCAGCGTCGAGAGGCCCAGCAGGAGAGGCTGAGAAGCAGCGGAGCGTGCCATTCTCGGCACATAGTGAAATAGTGAAGACGAAATGTTCGTCTTTTGAGTGGCAATTGATACTTGATTTGTTCGCAACCGGGTGGCAAGATTGATCCCAAATTTGATTGCCATTACTTCGACCCCACCTGTGCAGCAGGGGGGGCTCTTCAGAGGCTCCTTGCCCAGCCTACACAGCTGCCGCTGACATCGCTGGGCAAAGCAATCTCACATGTATTCTCCAATACGAACAATGTCAACACTGTGCACTTGCGTGCAGGCTCTATATAGCCCCGCATTTTGGCAATTGTGCCAATGAGGGCAGCTGCCAGCTTTGGCACTCTTGCCTGGCTTGCGGTCGTTGCCGCCTCCTTTAGCGAAAAGCTTGAATTCATTTCTCAGCCCAACGACAGGCACTTGGTTGTATTTTCTTGGCTGGCTCCATCTGGTCACTCTGGACCCTTCGGTGCTGATGTTGTGGTTTCTTCCGGACGTGGGATACAGGCGCCCCACCTCAAAAGCCGCAGTGATGAGTACGACGTGCTGCTGACCACTCCACAAGGCACCCGGGTCAGTATGACTCACCCTGACAGTACAAAGGTAGCCACACAGTGTGCTTGGTGCTCATGGTTTGAGACTGTGTTGTCCGAAGTGGAGCAGCGCATAGACAACCGACTTTGGCAAGCTGCCGGCTTGAGAGCTTGCTCACAGTCCTGTCCTCCCTGGCATGAAGGCGAAGCTTTGCAGCACCACGCTGTGAATGATCGCCTAGCCAACAGTGTGTTTGTTACTTCAACCCAAGATAATGGAAGCTCCATATATCATCCTATGGTTGTAGGTCTTGACTCAGTCCTGCGAGCAGCTTTTCTCTTCGGCGCCTGTGGAGGCCGAGCGGGCACTGCATCCCTCCTGGACCAAGGAGCCTTAGCGTCATCCATGTGGTGGCGCATGCGGTGGCACGTGCCGCTCGGGGGTGACTCCCCAGCATCCCTGCGCGTGGCTATGCTGCTGCCGGGCGACAGGCCCACTGGCCCAGCCAGCATGCTGGCGCCAGCAGGCAAAGCTGCCAGTGACGGCATGCACAAGCTGGCGCTATTGTCTGCCTCCCAGCAGCATGAAAACAGCTCCTTATCGTCGCTGGCTGTGCCCACAGCCCCCAGGGGCGCCCCCCCCCTGGAAAGGGGGGGGGCGTCTGCTGCAGCCCTCTTGAATCGCAAAGGTGCAGTGAACGCTTCTGCCCGTGCATCTCTAGACGTGCACGAGGATCAGCAGATCCTGTATCGCAGCTGCTCCGGTGCAAACAGCAGTGAGCTAGTGGTGGAGCAGCACAGCCGTGCAGCCGCGCCCGCTACCAAGCATGGCAAAGATGCCCCTGTGGACTTGCTCCTGCCCTTGGCTGGGAATGAACCCAGTGCAACGCAGCTAGGTGACATACTGCAAGTGCGTTCATCTCTGGAGCACACACAGCGAGGCATGGGCCGCCACGTGGTCGTGCACGATGTGACGGCGGCGCGGCAAGCTGGGCAGGCCCGGCCCCTGCAGCTGCTGCAGCTGCTGCCACAGTGGCTTGAGTGGCAGCAGAATGCGTCTGATTGCACCGTGTATTTGATGAAGTCGCCAGGGCGCGGCAGGGCGTGGCCCTGCGACTTGCAGCTGCAGCATGATGCGTTGACTCACCAGGCTTCGGCCGTTGTGACGCTGACTTCGCCTGCGGAGCAGCACTTTACAGTGCGAATACGACTAGTGCTAGACGGTTACTTCATGCCAGTTGGGGCTGCTTACCCGTCAGATGCCCACCGCGGCTTCGATCTGCCTCCTGCCCACGCCCAGCTGTGGTGCGCAGCGGCCGGCAAGGCGACTGCAGTCAATGCAGCCACACCAGCAGACTGCACAAAGCTGGAAGCATTTGGACATCCATTGCCAATCGAAGGGCTGGGGCCTGACTTCAGCATGCCCTACAATGTCGTCACCGTGTCGCTGACGATTCTTGCGTCGGTGGGTGGCGGCTTGGTGAACCTGCTGCTTCGCTGGGGCCGCCTACACGCAACCAAGCCATGGCCACTGAAGTCCCACGTGCCAGGCACTGTGTCAGGGTAGGTTCAATGCATTATGGCGCGTTCATACAATCAAGCAGCACGAGTTTGTGCTGGCTGCGCCCTTGTAGAACATCTTGCTCTGGGCAGACAAGTCCTTGCTGATATCTACAAGGTCCTCCAGCTTCTCCCCGCGCTCCAGCACCTGGTCGATGCTTTTCACGAGGATGTCCTTGGTCTCGTCAAGGCTCTTGCTCACCTGCGTTGTGCTGAGATGTATAGCAGGCACACAAGCAGCGTAGTATTGCGCTGATACTCACTCGCATCATCTTATCGACCTCCTCTGGCTTTTGATACTTTATCATTGAATCTTCCAGTGACGGAAGCGGGTACTCCATATCCTCCACGCTGGATTTCCACTTGGACCTACACTCAAAACGAAGTGACAGCCGGAGTGAGCCGCAGCAGCGGATTGCAAGACCCACCCGTGCTCTTTCTCGAACAGAACAAGCTGCTCTCTAATCATGCTGATTGCAACGCGCTTCGGGTACTCTGCAGAAGTCAGGACAACGCCGACCAGCCCGTTTGTTTGCACAACCACGTGGACGTGCTTTCCTGAGAATTGCAGAGAAATATTTGTCGCTCAAGCCAAGCCTTGCCACCCACTTACCCTCATGCTCGATGACGTGAATCCCCACACCGCACCTTGCAGATACGCTCCGAATGACAAAGGTGTGAAACTCTTGAATTCTGCCGAATATAACGGAGTGCATGAAGGAGATGATAGTAGCAAACTCCGCGCCCAAACTCACTGGGGAGCCACCCAAAAACTGACGTTCGCTGTGTTGTGGGAAATTGTCAAGATCACTGGTGCATCTGTGTCGCCATTATTGCGAACAATTGCTGCCGCGTTAATCTCTGTTGCCTCGCCGCTGGCAGCAGCCATGCCTGGCGACTGTCGCCTAGCTCTCAAGTCCGCGAATCGCGGGAAGCAGTGAAGTGGCGCTTTGGTGCAAGCAATGCAAGATCAAAAACCTTCTAATTCAAGTTGCATTTACATGCTTGAGCATTGATGCAACAGCCCATGGCTACCTCGAAGCGGGATTGCCTCTCACACCCCCTTTTCGCTCGTGCTGCGCCTGCCTTTTGCCCTTCTCTCTGTCAGTGTCGTAGCCACACAACTTTGACTTGGCTAAAGACGGACATTCAAGTCCGCCAACATCGACCTTGCATAAATCGGCTATTTACATTGTGTGAGTACCTGCCTTGGCCTCTTTCTGCAGTGACATTATCTGAAATCCTTCGTGCGGTAGTAGCATGACCACGCTGTGCGATGATACTGCTGCTTGGAAAGTCTCGCTGCAGTGGAGCTTAGGATGGGGCGACTGGTATGGTGGCCTTCCTCTACCACCGCCTGATGCACTTTGGGCACTTTTCGTGGTTGCATGGTCCACGGCACTTCGATGGAGACAACAAAAGGCCTCAGCTAATGCCCTGGAGCGCCCTCAAGATGTTTCTGCTCAGCTTGGCGTCCTCCTGCCTGTTTTCAACCAGATACTGCGAAGGTTCAGCTGGCTTTGTTTTTTTCTATTTGTATCTTCAACAGCCCTGTATGTTTGTACTTCTCGGGAGTTGCTAGGTGGAAGCATCCCTCCAATGTGGCTTGCCAATCTGTTGGCAGGCGTTCGGTGGGCCACACTCGAGACAGCCCTGGTCACGTGTGTCACATTTTTCGCGCAGCCGGCTCTAACCATGCGTTCCTTGCGAGTTGCATTTTTGCTGGCATTCACTCTGTGGGCCTTGCCATTCACAATTGTGGCTGTTGTGCTTATGCGCCACCAGCACAGCAGTGGCGACCTGCAGGCCAATCTAGCCTTCCACGTTTCATCTCAATTGCTGTTCGCTGGCACGCTGTGCTTCCTGGTATTTGTGCGCAAGGTTGGTCGCCCCGCGCTGCGGCCCCTGGCCCTGGTTTTGGTTTGCCAACGCACAGTGCAGGCCGTGTCCCTTGGCCTGGTGTGGGGCGGAGTGTGCTCCCCTGCCCTGGGAACAGCACTGGACGTGCTGTTTGCTGCCGTGGCCAGCCTGGGCTTCGTTGTGGCACTGTACATGGCGGCCCGAGGGGACACGCTGTACTGGCGCGGGCTGGGCCGGGGGTACGTGCCGACCATGGTCACCATGGCTGCCTGGGCAGGCGGGGACTGCTGTGGAATCGGACCGCTGCGCATCGGCAGTGGCCTTCGTGCGTGGGGTTTGAATGCTGTGGTGGAGCGAGGCACCTTCCAGAGCACGCAGCACCCTGCTGCTGCCCGGCGCGCAGTATCTGCCCTGGCATCGGTGTTGCAGGATGCTGCCCTGCGCGCATCCCTGCTCAAGCGACAGCAGGAGGCAGCTGCACGCATGATGCGAGGTACTGCAGCAGCCACTGCGGCAGCTGCCTCCAGTGCCGTGCCGTCATCCGCTTCGTTTTCGCTGCCAGGGCACGGGGACACTGACTGTGTGGCAGACTCAGACACCGATGCCTCCAGTGATCGAGCAACTGAAACCCCACCTCCAGAGAACTTTACTTCGTACTCTGACCTGCCTGGCTCTGACTTGTCTGCTAGCATCATGGGCTTTGCTTCAGCTGGTGGTGCCCAGCCGGTGGAGTCACCAATCGGCGGCATCCGCGTGAAGAGCATTGTGAAGGCGTCCTCCTTGTGTCCCAGGCGGACCCATGCCTCCCCCATACATACACAGGCACAAGAAGTGGATGTGCAGCCTTCAGAGCCGCCCTCCATTGCACGCAACATAAAAGAGCTCCGGGCAGCTGTGGCAGACAGCCCGCCATCCGAGTTCAGCCAAGGCACCAAGGTGTGCGCCTGGGTGACTCGAACAGCGCCCCCTGGGCCAACTGGCACCGGCAGCACTCCCAGTGCGGCGCTGTCCTACATGCTGGGTGGCGTGCGGGCGGTGTCTAGTATCTCTGGCATGCGCAGCCCCGTGCAGGATGCGCTGCAGGAAGCCGCGTACAGCCCCCCTGAGGTGCCCCAGCTGGAGGAGGGAACAGGCATCCCGCTGCAGAGCCCCACTGCATCCACTCGGGGGGCGCTACAGCCCACCCGTAGGCGCACCCGTTCCACACACAGCTCAGTGGAGGGGGGGGTGGACTCTGGGGAGGAGGCAGACTACGAGGGGCGGCCGCTGCGCAAGGGCAGCGCTGCAGCGGGCCGACGAGCAGGAGGCAGCCGCAGCCACACCGCTGCAACGGTGACCTCGTCCCGTGCTTCGTATGGGTCCACGGGCAATGGGGGTGCTGCAGCATTTGAGGGGGCCCAAGCAGAGGCCTCAGGGGCGTTGCCTGCGTCGCCCGCGCAGCACTTGCAGCATGTGGCTGCCACCAGTGAACTCCTGCTGAAGTGGGGTGCCCAGCCGCCTGGACTGGGTGCTATTTTTTCCGCATACGGCGGACGAAAGGCGACTGAGGCGGCGGCGGATGCCGGTGCGCCAGGCAGCTGGGTGCTGCAGTGGTCGCAAGACAGCAGCAGCACTGTGGACTGGGAAGATTTGGTGCACCTGGTCACCACCTCCCGCAGTGGCTTGTGCTGTTTGCGCTCCTGCACATGCTGGGTGTGGAGCTTCCCGTTCTGTTTTCCGCGTTCCTGGTCGCTGCTGGCTGGCGTGGGCGAGGACGCCACTGGGCCCGGCGTGCCGGTGCTGTCTGACGCGCCCTTGAAAGAGCTTCAGAACTTCATGGAAGAGTTCCGGGATATCCAACTGGACTTCGCTTCCCTGCAGACGGACGATGTCATCCACGAGGGGTCCGCCGCCACCGTGTTCCACGGACTGTCTGGCGACCGGCCGGCAGCCATCAAGGTGTTCCGGCCCCCGACGCAAGAGCTAGGCGTGCTGGATATTCGCGAGATCCGAACAGAGGCGCGATTCTGCCGCATGGCGGTGCATCCGAACATCGTGCAGTTCTACGGGGTGTGCGTGTGCCCCCCAGACATCAGCCTGGTGTTTGAGCTGTGCGAGCGGGGTACACTAAGAGACATCCTCACTGTGTTGCAGGAGCAGCACCACCGCCTGCTGCACAAGCAGGGGGCTGCAGGGGGGGGGCGTCACCGCTTGGAGAGCTCACGGGGCCTGAGCAGCACCCAGGCGGCTGCCGGCACGGCTTCAGGCGAAAGACCCAGAGTCTCGCGCAGGACGAAGTTTGGCTTCGCATGGTCCCAGAATGACCTGTGGATGGGGCACGGAAGTGGGCTGGGCAGTGCGGGGCAGGGCTTCTATGGGCTCACGAGTGACTCCCTGCTGGCGTACCACGCCCTGCAGGCACTGCGCTCAAAACGGGGGGCCCTGATGCTCTCCAAGGCGCAAGAGGGGGGCGTGCTGGACCTGCCTGAGCACTGGAGCAACCGGCAGCGTGGCGTGGGCAGCTCCGGCCTGGAGCAGCTGGAGGTGCCGGCCAGTCAGTGCTCCCTCATGCTATCACAGCTGCCGGACTGGCTCATGTCCATCGACCTGCCGCACTTGCAGGAGTTTGTCTCCAAAGCCAGTGTGTTCACCTCGGGGGGGTTTTCCTCAGCTGGGAGCGATGCTGATAGCGACGCTGGCGAGGCGGCAGATGCAGGCACGCCTGGTCGCAGCCTGTCGCCCCTGCCCATGTTCACCCTGCAGGCCCTGGCGAAGCGTAGCCGCACTGTGGTGCACTCCTATGTGCTGGATGTGCCTCGGCCATCGGCTAAGGCCCGCAGGGGACTCTCCTCCAGCCCGCTGCGCACCCCCCTCATGGGGGGGGGGGCTGTAGCCCAGGAGCACGAATATGACCATGCAGAAATACAGATTGCGGAAATGGGGGCAGCAAACGTGGCGGAGGAAGAGCTTTATCACGTGTGCGACCTGCGCGTGCGGCTGGGCATGGCGCTGCACGCTGCAAGCGCCGTCGCGTATTTGCACTCAGCAGACCTCAGCAGCAGCGCCGCGCAGCGCGCCAAGCTGGTGCACCGCGACATCAAGTCGCTGAACTTTTTGGTCACTGACGACTTCACAGTGAAACTGGCTGACTTCGGCGATTCACGGCTGGTGGCGGCTGCAGACGCCGCCATGACCAGTCGCCGGGGGACCCTGCGCTGGGCAGCCCCTGAAGTCATGCAGGGCCAAGGCGAGGGGCAGTACAGCGAGCGAGTGGACATTTACTCCCTGGGTATCGTGCTGTGGGAGATGCTCACTGGGGAAGTGCCCTTCGCTGAGCTGTCGGAATTTGCAGTTGTGTCACAAGTGGTAGCTGGCGCCCGGCCCAAAGTCCCGCCCGGCCTTCCTGTGGCACTGCGCCGCCTGTTGAGAGCAATGTGGCACAGGAAACCCAGCCGGCGGCCAACGGCAGCGCAGGTGTGTCAGCTGCTGAGGCGTCTGCTGAACCGCCTGAACGTGGAGGTGGAACGAATGTTCTGGCTGCAGCAGCGAATGCCGCCGACCGGGCTCAGAGCATCAGAAAGAAGGGCACTAGAAGCTATTGTTGGGACACTTCAAACTCCTTGAACCTAGTGTTTCGTGTATTGTGGCTCAAACTGCATATGATGAGCATTCAGGCCCCCTTGTCTCCGACATGTCATTGGTGCTAGGCTTGTGACCTCCGCAACATTTGCTGACTACCATTCATCGTGGTGCTGCTTTTACTGATGAAAAAAAGTAGTTCTGTGATAGTTTGATTGGAAGACTGCCGGCAGTGGCAGCACAAGCTCGAAGCATGGCTGCGGCCGGGATTGGAGTGCAAAACAGGCGTAGTTTCTGGCAAGGTGACGACGTTGAGTTCCCCTTTGAGCTGCGAGTAGAATTATTTGGGTACTTGAATACATTAGACATGTTGGAGTTTTCAGCCGTCAATAAAGCGCACAGACACGAAATTATCAATCATCCGTTGTGGGCAGAAATGTATTTCAAAAGGTGATTGCCGTGCATGTCACTCTCCGTGAAACGATGCATCACAGCTTGCAAAGCAGATTTGGGGATCGAAAATACTCAAATGATTCAGACCAAGTCTTTATATGCTGCTTTCATCGAGAAAAGCATGCGCAAGTTGGCGATGCGATTCAGGTAAGTCGGTTGGCCAGCCTGCGTCGAGGAGTCAACAACTTACCTTCCTCCCTTTAGGTTGCGTGGTCCGGTGCTTTCAACTTGGTGAGCGAAAATAATGTGCATGGATATGAAGGAAAGGCCTGGTGCGTGTTTCATGAACATGTGACAAACGCGTGCTCTCATGAGCAATTTGTTGCACCACAGGTGGGACGCTGTGATTGTGAGACGTGCCCATGACCTAAAAAAAATCAAAGTACATTACCCGCACTGGGATGCATCAGTTTGGGATGAATGGGTCGATGCTGATCGAATCCGGTGGTCTCCTGGGCTGGCACGCTTTGATTGCAAGAATACTGCGTTCTCGCTGTTAGACTTGCGCAAAAGTGAGCGAAGTATCGTCCAAGGAGACGATGTTGAAGTGCTATGTCCCTCGACGCTGGGTGTTTCTCCGTGGCTTGAGACTCGAGTCTTTCGACTGATCCGTCCGGAGACGGCCATTGACCAGGCGGAGGGCTCAGCGGTGCCCAGCGAAGGCCAGCAGGATGCCGCAAATGAAGTCGAGGCATATGTTTGCAGACAGGGAATACTGAGCGCACCCCAGATCATATCGCCCGAACACATCAGACTGCTGCAGATGAAAACCACCAAGCCAGTAGTGGAAGAGGCATGTGTTGGGTGTTCGCCTCGCGCACAGCCCCGGGCGTGGGGGGCGCCCCCAGCAAGCGCCGCAGCACGGCACGGGCAAGGCTCGCTATCAGTTCCACCCATGCCACGCATTGAAACTCGATGGCAGCGAGCCAAGTCTTCCCTGAAGCGAGTCTCACTGCCCAAGTGGCGCAGGTGAAACACTGGAGCGACGCACACCACACCTGCACATCCCCTCAAGGCAGCGCTGAGAAGCGCACTACTCTCTTTTGCTGATTAAGGCGCCTTTTAGTGAACGGAGCGATCGACATGTGAGATGCTGTACCGGAAAACATGCCCTGGCCGATGGGTGCTGCTGGGCGCGCTGGCACCCACACGTCACTCCTGTCGTCACAAGCAGAAACGAGCGCCTCGCGCAGTTTGCGCTGATTGTGTAGCACAGCTGGTCCCCTTGTTGCACGTGAGTGCAAATGTGCCGGTCCACTTGCTCCAGCCATGGCCGCAGATAGCGTTTGCCGGCTTCGAGAAGAGGCTGGGTACCTGGCAGTGGTCCCAGCGTAGTTGCGGGTGGCACCTACTGGCCCGTATGCAGACGGAGGGCCCTTGCGAACTGCACTAGTGTGCCTTAAGATGCCCCCCACAGTAGCAGCCTTGACTGAAACGACGTTCAGCAGACGGTGTGGCGCGGTAGATGGCCGTGGCGACGTTTGTAAATGCCGCAGGCCACGAAACGGCGGCGTTTGCAGTTTGCTGGTGGTGGTTCTACTCAGCTTAAAACGTGAAGCGCCCACCCCAGGCATCCCAAGTGAGAACTTTGGCTGGGAGGTGAGCAGGGGCAGGCGAAGTGGAGGGCCTTTCTCAGTCGCAGCTGGCGGCTGCTGCTTGGGCGGGGTGGCACTGCTTTGCAAAGCACGTTGCTGGACTGCCTCTGCAGTTGTGGCTGCTTTGGATGGAAATCCGCCAGCTGACTCGAAATCCTGGTCCAACTTCACACTTGCAGGGCTCAGCTCGAAGGACACCTCAGCAGATGGTGTGCGCTGGAAGGCCAGCATGGCATCCTGCTGGCTTTGGGAACGAACCGAGCCAATGCTGCTGATGCCGCTAGCAACACTTGTTGCGCGTGATACAATGCGTAGCCCACTTGACTTGCTGTGGTTTGCTGAATCCACTGGGGAGCTTGGCGAGCCGCCTGCTTGCCTGTCCGTTGCAAGTGTCAGCGTCAACTTGGGCCTCCTGCGCCCTCGGGAAGCCTCATCTGGCTGTGTTGAGGTCTTTGGTGGCCTTGGCCGAAAGCCTGGACTCGAGTTGTGTGTAGACGCATCTTTGGCCGGCTCGTGCGAAGGAAGCGAAGCCTGTGAAGCCAGCAAGCCGCAGGCCTCAAGCACACGTGACTCGGGGCCAAAACTGCTTTGTGTGGCCAAGTCCGATCCTTCCCAGGGGCTGCATTCACTGAAAGTCGCATCTGCAGCCGAGGCGCGAGACAGGGTCAGATCCCTGCGACTGCGCGCTGGAGGACCACAGCTGCCGGGTGCGACCTCCAGTGCACATTCAGGCGCCGCCTCAAGGGTCACGGGCAGTGTGTTTGATGCAGTTAAATATGGAGAGCTTGACGCAGCTGCTGCTGCTTGCAGTGCATGTGCAGGCTCCGCGGCTGCAGGAGCTTGTGGGCAAGGCCCCCACGTGAGCAACACCCGGGCAGCCGTACCCGAGGACAAGCAAGACTGTGCCTGCAACTCCTGAACGGCTGCCAAGCACGACGACAGCAGAGATGTGATAGTGATTGTACTCTGCGTGGTGACCCTGTGGCGGATAGTGTCACTGTGGCAGCCTTGCGCACCTGGCTCGTCTGCTGGCACAGCTGCCGCTCCGGTGCCTTTTCTCAGCAGAAACTCGCAATGAACGAGCGGCCCGATTGGTCCCAAACGAAGGGTATCTGCAAACTGCTGTACACCAAGCTGCTGCTGGGCGGTGGTCTGCATGCCGGCCATCTGTTCATGAGCATGCACAAAGACTGGCTTGAGCCCTTGCTCACTTGTTGGCTGACGTAGACCCAGAACGAGTGCCCTCAACACTGATCCAAATGAAAGCTGCTGAAATACTTTGCCATATGAATCAGGGCTGGTGCAGTCCCATGACTCAATGTAGCCCTCACCACCCCCTCGCGGAGGGCAGATGCCCAAGTAGTGAGGCAACGAGCTTTCTTTGCCTTCAGATATCAGAAAGCCAGCCACTGCCTCCCAAAATGCAGGCTCCAAGCGAAGGCCTTGCATTTATAAAGTGGTGCAGTGCCGAGTTCAATCTTGTAGATTTGGCGAGGCTGTCGCGCGCGCTTGCGAAACAGAACTAGTCTCTCGAGGCATTGGCCAGAGTGGTCGCTGCGACCTTTGGCTAGTTGATTTCACACAGAATGCCAGATCGGTGGCACCCCCCAGCTTTCAGACGGAGAAGCCTGTGTAAGAAATGTATTTTCTAGCGACATCAACTCGACCGAGCTCGAGGCACGCAATCCCTTGAGCCCGCTCAGAGGGGGGTATGCAGGATACAAAAAGTTCGTCGTCATACTTTCTACTTGCCCTGTATTTGGGCCCATCGACGAGTGGCCACAACGAGAGCCCCCTCAACCCTGGGCACTCCTGATGAAAGATGAGTCTTCAGGCATGCTGCCACTGATGTGGCTAGCCTGTCGCCAGGGTCGGTCGGGCCAGATCTGTGCATGTTGGTGCCTGCTTTGAATTTTCGCTGACTCGCTCCTCTCCCACCCACAGCTTCGACTGTGACAGGGGCCGTAGGGTAGTGCAGCTTGTCTTCATCCAAGCTCAGCGCGATGAGTTAGGTGAGATCACCGTCCACTTTCTGGGCCAACTTCGCGTATTCCCGGGCTACCTGTGCAGCTTCTGCCGTGTCTCCAACGTAGTACTCGTCGCCTGGCCACGCCTCCCCTGCCGCCAGGTCCACATCGTGCAGCAACATGCCCTCGCTGTCCACCCGCACCCCCGGGGGCACATCCCTGGTGCGCTCCCGCAGCTTGCGCTCGTCAGGCGACAGCATGCCCCCCTCTGCGGGCGAACGCTCCTCCTCGGTGGTGTCCGTTGCCGGGCCCGCACAGTGCAAGGCACACACCGAGGAGCAGTCTTTGTGGGCGGGGGCCAGGGCCGAGCCCTGCACCAGGCCTGCGCCCCCCTTGGATGAAAATGCAGCCCACAGCATGCTACGCATGAACTCTCCCATGGCTGTGATGACCTGCTCTGTCTCACGGTCAAACAAGATGCGCGCGTTCAAGAAGCCGTGCTGCGTCCCCGGCACGTCCAGCACCTGCGTGTGCACCCCAGCCTTGAGGAGCTTGTCTGCGTACTGCAGGCCATCATCCCGCAGCACATCGGTTTCTGCCAGCACGATCAGAGCTGGGGGCAGGTTCTCGTGCGTGCTTGCATGCAGGGGGGAGTGGAAGGGGTGCGCGCGAAGCTGCGGCTGCGCGCCGAAGGCGGCCACTGTGTCCCGCAGGTACGCGTGGGTGAATACCTGCATCGTTTTAGCAGTCAAGAACTTGCCGTCCCACGGCACCCAAGGCGTGTTCGTGCCGTGTTCTTTCACTGACCCGACTTCGTGGCCGCTGCCAGGCGCAGCAGAGAGGTAGTTGGTGAATGGGTAAAGGAGCATCTGGCCGAGCACCGGGTGCTCCAGTGGGGATGAGTCCGACACAGGCCTTCCAAACTGGTCCACCTCTCCATCTCGGGCCCACAAAGCCGCGACGGCTGCGAGGTTGCCGCCAGCCGAGTCGCCAGCCACGAAAATTGCCTGAGCAGACACTCCCAGGCGTGCACCGCCCACTCCACTCAAAAACCGAAGAGCAGCTTGAACATCTTCTGGCGCATCTGGCCATGTATGCTCCGGGGCTTTGCGATATTCCACTGCAACGACCACAGTGTTGTACAGTTGGGCAAGCCGATGAAGCAAGCCGTCGTGGCTGCCATTGCCACAAATGCAGAAGCCACCGCCATGCATGAACAAGATTGCCGGCCGAAGCCCCATTTCTTGTTCACTGCGGGGCAAGAGTTTTGCGAGGTCCTTCATTTGTTGATGGCTGGGTGTTTTGGACTCTTTCAGCGCCTGTGCATTTGCCTTGTCAGGCTGAAATACTCGAATCATGACCTTGTGTGAGTCAAGATTATCATCTAGCGGAGGAATAGACATCGTGCTCACACTGGCATTAGCAACAACACGCAGCCCAAGAGCCTCCTGCAGCGGCTGCTGTAGCTTGTGTGAGCCGGCACAGCTCCTGCGCATCTCAAGCAGGTATTCGTCCTGAGCTTCTGTTGAGGAATCAAGTGAAATCACGTGTCTGATGCTATGCAAGCGGCTGGTCAACGCAAACACATTCTCCCGCCAATTCTGAGTTCCAAGCTTGGACAGCACCGCGGCCCAACACGCCAAAAAGATGCAGAATACTTTCCAGAACGCCATGTTACTGTGAGAACTTTCCAGTACCCAGTGATTGCAGCAATCTCATAGTGACGATTCACTTGAGGCCTGGAGCAAGAAATTTAGACCAAGCCTGCTTTTTTACGCCTACTGGCAGTCATGAGAATGGGGGGGGCCATCCGCTGCGTGGTGGTGCTAATGAAAAAGTTGTCGATTGTCGCTGAAATGCAGGAAGTATCTGTCAAATAGTTTGCAGCGTGTCACAGCATTTTGGCACCAGCCTAACCCTGCCAGTATCTTTCGGGGCGCCGTCACCCGCTTGGCTGAGGAGCATTCTGATGTTTCTTGTTGAATACATCTCCTCGCGACAGCTTCGACCTCCAGGTTCGGATCAGCTTTGTCCTACAACAGGGGGGGGGGGCGCTATGGTAGGTAGGTTCCTTCGTAGGTAGGTTCCTTCGTAGGTAGGTATAGGTATGGGGAGGGAACGTCTCCATCCACACGGACGCCCGCACCTTGACCACCTGGGCATATCTGCCCTGAGTACGCCGTCGCCCGGCAGGGCAGTCAAGAATGCATTGTCTGCGGCACTGATGCCTGATGCTCCACCACTGTGTTGAATAGCTGTGCATGCTATTGCAGCTGTCATTGCTGCAAATGCAAATTCATCAACCTGCACGAACAAGTTTGCCGGCAAAAACCGTGGTTGTTACTCGCTGCCAGACAGGAGGTTTGCATGGTCTTCCTTTTTTGATAGCTGGGCATTGATGGCGCTTCAAACGCTCAGGCAGTAGGACGCTGCCTCTAAATCATGGCGCGCACCACAATTTGTTCAGCAGACCTCGACCATTGTGGACGTCAATGGAACACGATGGTTCTGGTCAGTGCTGCACAGCGGTGTTTCCCGATAGAATATCCTCCGCCAGCTGCGGCTTGGCCTTTGCAAGATGGGACTGCGCCGCGGCATGCCCGCCTCTCGACGCCTGCTCCAGCCAGTGTTCGTACTGTGCGATGCTACCCGACGCCTTAAGCATGAGTGCCAGGTGAAACATGGCATTCACATGCCCATGGGCTGCAGCGCGGTGCAGCAGGCGCTGGGCCTCCTGGGGGTGCGGGGCCATGCCGGCGCCCCCCGAGCGCAGCATGACGCCCAGCGCTGCAGCGGCGTCAATACTGCCAGAGGAAGCAGCTGTGTGCAGGAACTCAGCCCCCTTGCGTTGCAGCTGCACTGCTTGTTTGAAGGCCCCTGCCTCGTTTGAGGCACCCCCCTCTCGTCTCAGCTTGCGGGCGATTTGCAGCAGCGACTGGCCCAGCAGCACACCGGAAGGCGCCCATCCACTGGATGCTGCGGCACGCGCCAGACTCGCCCAGGACTGGTCAAAGAACCCCGCCAGGTCGTTCAGCAGTGGCTTCCCCTGGGCTGCGCGCAAGTGCACTGCGTAGGCGTGGGAGGCGGGCAGCAGCCCTGTGCACGATGCCTGCTGCAACATATCATGCAGGCTGCGTTGCTCCTGCCGTGGGGCGCTTTGGCAGTACGCCAGCTTTGAAAAGCCGCCCAGCCACGGGTGCGAGGCGGTGGGCTCAGGGGAAGCTGCAGCTCGCTGAAGCCACAGGGCAGGCTTGCTCACGGGCAGCTTTCCCCATTTGCGGGGTGCTAGCATGTGCAGGACTGTGCATGCAGCAGTGAATGCTGCGTGGTCAGCTCCGCCGCTTGAGGGAGACACTTGGGGGGCACTCTTCACAGCCGCCACGGCCAAGTCCCAGGATGCCCAGCGAGCAGCTTGGACATGAACTGCAGGCACACCATCATGATACCACAGAGCATAAGACAAGAATGCTAGTGAGTGCCAGTCTTGTTGTGTTTGTGCAGTGTGCCAGAGAGCAGCAGCGGCAGCACTGCCGTTGCCAGCCAGCCAACTGTGCCATTGCTCAGCAGCGCTACCAGCCACTCCACCGACCCGAAAGGACTGCAGGCCTGATAAATTTGTGCTGTGTGTTGTAATTGTATCGCTGATGGTGGAAGAGCTCAAGCTGCGGCAGCATACACTCCACCTGTGTAGCTTGAGACCAACCCGAGGAAGAGAAGTTGCGTGCATGCTGTTCAGTGTGCCTAGTGCACAGATCTGTCACCGCAGGCAAGTGATGAATGCCACCCGCTATTTTTTGATTGTTCAAAACTTGATGCAGTTTTCTTGAATGGTGGCGACGGGTGCCTGCGGTTGTGGCAGTTAAATACACACCACACACGAAAGGCCCCCAACTCTCTCTCGGGACATGCATTCACACAGGCAGTGAAGGCTCGTGCGAGCAAAAAAGCAAACAAAACATCGGAACCTCAGTTTTAGCTGGACCATATCTTTGCGGCGCAGATACGCTTTCACGACCTCACTTTGTCTGCATCGCCCAAACAGTTGTTCGCGGAATTTGAAGAAATACCCTGGCCATGAGTCTTTCTGAGCCAGAGCGACTGAAGGAGGAAAGTAGCTCAGTGCAGGACGAAATGGTGGTTGTTAACCCACTTGTTGAGGGTATGGCACCAGGTGGTAACCCACTACTTCATGGTGCACTCCCCCGTTTCAACCATGCTGTCGCATTGGGCTTAGTCATGGTAACTCCTGTGTACGCGTACACTGTCTTTCAGGTCCTGCAAGCTACGCGAGCCCACCTTGCTAAAAGTGGGGGCACTATTGCTTCCTCTCACTGGAGACAGTTGCTCTCTCACGCCTCGAGCATTTTGTCAAAGCAGCGCTTCGCTCCAACTGTGGCCTTCTTCACACTCCTGCACTTGGGCGACTACGCGTGGCGCAGTCGCTTGGGCTGGGGGGCAGAAGCGCTAGGTGCAGCACGCCTACAAACTGCCGTGCTACACCGCGCACGGGATGATGCATCGGAACTGCAGGCAGCCACGCTTTCTGCGTTCACTGTGGCTGGGACAGCGAGCACCTCATCAGACCAGCTGGGTAGCGCCGCAGTGGCCAGTGCACCGGCAGGGAAGACAGCGGGAATGGAGGCAGTGTTTCAGACTTTGCGCAGTCGTTGCTCTGTCGATACGACTCGTGCTTCCATTGAGTCGGCATGGCAGCGGGGCTTGCCTGCAGCGACCCCACGGGAAGCATGGATGCAGGCCTTTGCCAGCCCAAGGGTGCCCTGTGTGGACATGCGCAACGCAAGTCACGCGCAAGCGGAGCACGCCCATATCTCCAGTGCATTGCTGCAGCAGGGGCTCCCGATGCTGCCCTTTGCAGACTTGGCTGTCCCCCTGGTGGCGTTGGCAGGGGAGGCAGCTCGGCACACCCCTGCCCTGTCTGGGGGGGTGCCGGACTTTTCACAGCGCTGGCCCGGCACAAACCTCAAGTCCTTGCCTTCGCCAGGAGCAGGGCTCATTGCCACGTGTGCTGACTCCGCAGCTGCAGTGCAGGGCTGGTGCGTGGGTTGCAACCCCCTGCAGTACAGCCAGGCGGCCGAGCTGCTCACCTCCATGCCCTGGTACGACGCCATGCTGCAAGTGGCATGCAATAGGAGTGCCCTTGCATCCTTGTCCATGGGTGCTACCATCGCGCTCACAGTGCAGCCGCTGCTTGGCGGGGGCTCCGCCTCCTGGGCCGTCGCCTGCCCCCAGGACGCCATGCTGAGCCAGCAGGAGCGCCTGCACCTGCGCACTGCTAGGGCACGTGTGCTGCTGCTGGCACAGCACCGTCTACAAGCCGGGGCCAAGTTCGCAGACAGTGCTGCAGCTTTGCACGAGGAGCACAGCGCGGGGGGGGATTCAGCGGCTGGGGCGGCCAGCAGCTTCTTGTCGCACCGGGCTGTGTGCGCCTGGGCAGACGGCCTGCACACCGCAGCACGCATCGAGACACTGCAGGAGATCGTGCAGGCTGCAGCGGAGCCTGCGGCACTGGAGGCTGTCGCAAGGGCGTTGCTGCTCAAGTCAGGCTTGCATGCAGCGGCAGGGGGGAGCTTCGGCAGCAGCCGCACGTCAGCAGTGAGCTGCCCCCCCTGGGCACTGGCCAGCCGCCCCGTGGACAAGGATGGCGATGCAGTGGTGTTTCGACTGCCTGCGCTTGCCTTGCACCCCCAGCAGCTGAATTTGGGCGAGTCTAGCCAGTCGGCTTTGTGCGGCGTGGCGCTAGCGTCTGGCAGCCCGCACCTGCAGCTGCTCTCCGTGTTACAGCAGCTGGCCTGGGCAGAGCCAGCAGCGGCCCCCACGCAAGAGGCACTGCTGATTGATGCATCGGGGGAGGACGCTGAGTCCACGCTGCAGCCTGCCCAGGAAGACAGCGCACTGAGCGCGCTGAGTGTGGAGCTGGTGGATGTGCAGCCCCAAACTGTGCAGCAGCTGGTCGCAGGGCCAGTCGCCAGCGAGCCAGCGCAGGACATTGCAGACAAACACGACCAGCACCTCAGCAGTGTGTACCGTGCAGTGGCATTTGCTGCAGAGTTTGCGCAGCGGGAGGAGCTGGTGCAGCTGTTCAATGGGCAAGTTGCACTGCAACACGCAGCCGCCGTGGCTGCTGCCAACAAGCTGTCAGAGGCAACTAGGCAAGCCTTTGCCACGCGAAATGAAATGCCCCTCGCAACAGTGGCACCCATTTCGTGGGCATCAGCAGGCAGCTGGAGTGGCAGCGCACCTGGCATTGTCTCTGCGTCCAGTGACTTGCTTCGCCGCCCTGAGTGGCGTGACGTGCGCAGCGGCCTGGCGGAACACAGCTCTGCACTGCAGTTACCGCAAATGCAAGCTGCTGCTGCATTTGCGATGAATTCGCTGCCGGTTGGCGTGGAGCCTCGGGACACGAAGCAGCTGCTGCCGTACTTGCAGTTCAGCTCCCTGGGGGGGCTTGTGGGGGGGGCAGCGGGGGTGGCAACCTCGATTCTATTCAGAAAGCAAACTATGGCATGGACACAAGCTGCATCTTTACGTCGCCATGTGAGTATTGCTGCTGCAGTGGGCGGTGCTGTGGGTGCATTCACTGCTTCATATGAGGAGAGCTTGCGCCCCCTGGCGGCCATGTTCGGCGCAGTGCAGCAGTAATCCCACCGCTGTGGCCGCTTCATGATGTGACGGCATAGCTGCCCAGGTGTGTACTGGATGCACAGGTTTTTCAAGGCCGGTAATGCAACGCACACTTGTGTTAATGGCTGTGTCTATCTCGTGCCGCAGCTTGTGAAGAAGCTGCTCAGACTCACGACGTGCCCGGGACAACGAAACCATAAAACAAGCCGCTGTATGCACAAGTACCACCCGCTTCATGGCTTGAGATGGCCAAAGCAGGTGCATCAAGCCACGATGCAGACACAAATGCCCAGGTGTATCGTGAGGTGCAGGCGTCCCCCCTTTATTTTGCTGATTTGGGGGGCAATCCTTGATTCATGCGTGCTTCGATCAATTAAGAGGTGAACCAGATACAAGGTTCACAAGATGGCCTCTCCACTTAGGCATGTTTGCCACATACCGTAGACCACCAAAGTCAGCTGCGGGGGGTGGCTGGCTGGCCGCCACCAAAGTCAGCTGCAGTCTGCCAAACTCAGCCCCCAGGGCCGCTACAGCAGTATTATTGAGCACAAACGACATGAATAGCTCTGCTAATGTATTTGAGCTGGTTTTTGTGACGCGAAATGTAAATTTATGAATTGTGGAATCAAGCTCGCTCCGCAGCTGTGGCTGCGTCCACGGTGCAGTCCACGACATCGATTGCTGCGGAAGAAATCACCAAAATGACACCATGTGCAATGTGGTCGATATCTTGGTCTGGGTCAAAGTGCGCTTTGTGTCGGCCCACTTTTTTGTGGATGCTGGGGATTTTATCCGAGCCGATTCAGCCACCCCCAAATTCTGTAGCCCCCTTCTGCTCACCGAGCGCACCCGCCAATTATAACTTGAGACACCCAGAAACGAGCTAGCTGAGAAAAATCCACTGGCGCTCAAAAATCCACTGAAGTGTGCTGCAGGGTGGCTGGTTGCATGCATGCATCTGACTTTGGTGGTCTACGGGTGGTTGAGCAAGACGATAAACAGCGACGAGTAAAGGGGCTGCAGGTGTTACGTGGCCAATCGTTGTTTGTATTCAGAAAGCCGCAAGCCTGCAACATTTGTTTCACCAAAAGCTTTCTTTGTGAAAGTCAGCTCGTATGCTAAGTTGGCGCAGGCCTGTTGTAGCTGGCCTCAGTGGCACAAAATCACGCGAAATAGCCTGACAGGCCGCTTTCAGAGAGTCTCCCATGGGCCTGGGACCACAGAAAAAAACGCCCACTCGAATTGTCCGGCTGCTGCTGCCCTCAGCAGCCGGAAGCAGCGCTTCGGGCAAAACCCCACGGTCAGACAGGAGGCTGAGTGCGGCGTGCCGGCGCTGCTGATCCGCCCACACCCGCTGTAGCATGTCTTGGAAGATGCCGTCGAACTTGGGCCGCCCTGGGAGCACGCATGTTTGCAGTGCAGAGTGCGCTGCTTCGCTGAAACCTGACTCGGTGTTTGACGAGGCGACCTGCGGCTGTGCCCCCCCCCCACTGGCGGCGCCTTCAGCCAACCTCTGCGCCCGGTCGGATCGGCTGGAAGCACTTGTGCTGCTTCCAGTGTCGCTTGTATGCTGGCCATTCTGAGACAGCGGATTGCTCACAGTCACAGGAGCAGTTGGTGCCGCCACTGCAGCATCTGACTCCAAGTCATCGCACGTTGCATCAAGCGGGCTGTCGGGGTCCTCCAGCTCCACAGCCCCCATGATTTCAGCAGTGGTCTCCTCGTCGCTGCCGTTTGTGTCGGCCTGCTGGGCGCCTTCCCACGCCTCCGTGTCGTCCTCTTGGTCCGAGTCGTCGCCCCCAGCGGAAACCAGGAAGCGACGGATGCCCCCTAGAACCCCCCCTGAGGTACCCTTCGGGGCGCTGTCCACAGACCTGTTGACTTTCTCCACGCGGTTGGCGAAGCTCTGCTCTGTGGCGGTGGCGCCCTGGGGGTGAATGTCTCGGCGGGTGGCACCCCCCTCGCTGCCGCGGCGCGCCGACAGCGCATGCCCCCCCCTGGGGCCCAGCCGGCCCAGCTCGATATCTACCTGAGCCGTGCTTGTGTCTTTTGGCAGCTTCTTGCTGAACGGGGAAAATGAAATGGTCCCGTGTCGCCGCTGCTCCGTAGGGGGCCCACGAGGCCCAGCGCCCGACCGCGCTGCTGCAGCTGCATCTTCAGACTGCACACTGCCCGAACTGTCACTATCGTCGCCCTCTTCCTGGATGGCTGCCATATCGGCCGTAGCAGGAGCAGCTTGCTTGCTCCGCAGCGCCTCCGCAGCGGGGGCTGCCGGGGGGGGGGGCTGGTCGCTGACGGAGCTCGCGCGGCGGGCGCGCATGAGCTTGGCGGCTTTGGAGGGGTCCAGCGAGTTCAGCAGGGACTGCGACATGCCGATGCTTTGTCTAGTGCTGGGCTTCACCTTGCGGCTGGTGGCGTACAGCTGCACATCCAGCAGGCGTTTCAGGGGGGAGCTGCCGGGGCCAGCCGCAGGGCAGTGCGTGCCCAGCTGTGGGACCACCTGGCGCTCAGAGGTCGCAGTGAGCAGTTCGTCCCAAAGGGCCTCCATTTGCGGCTGTGTTTTGCTGGTCCACACCACCTTGGCGTGCTGCAGGGGGCTCACCAGCAGGGGGGGCACCAGGGCATCCCATGCAGCCCGCACACTATCATCCGCCACGGCGCTCCCGCTGCTAGCGAATTTGGACATGGGCTGCGAGCGCATGGCAAGCTCCCTGACGCGTCGCGCCGTGGCTGAGAGGTGCGCCAGGTGGCTGAGGAAGGAGCCGAGGGGGGTGCCCCCGATGCCCCCCCCCACAAACACAACGTACTCGTAGCTGGTGCACGCGAGCTGTGCCGGAGCGGGAAATGGGCCATCGACATAGATACTGCGAGGGAGAGAAGCCATGCCTGTGCTGCTGTGGCCCTTGATTGGGCCGCTCCTGCCGTGGCCTGTGGCAGTGGCGCCGGCGCCGGCATGCCGCCCCCCAGGCCGGAAGGACAGGCGTGCCAAGGCAGAAGCGGGCCCCAGGGCTGGGGCAGCTGCAATGCTGCCTGCAGACGGTACAAAAATACTGCCGCGCTTGCTGTCCTCAGGGGCACCGCTGGGCGCAGGCGCCGCTTTGGGGACGCCAGACATGAAATCCACATCGGCTGCTGACAGCCGGGCGCCGCTGCTTTTGGCGCCCGGCATGGCCTTGTTTGCCTGCAGCAGCAGCTGCGCCAGCACCTGCTCCTCTGTTATGTCCCCCGCAATGGCTTGCTTGCATGCCTCGTACAGCTTCATGGTGAAGTCACCGCTAGGCTTGATGTTCAGCACCAGGCGGTCGGTGTGGGGGGCGCTGGAGATGGTGAAGGGGTGCCACTGCCCCCCCGCCAGCTGCGGCACCGAAATGAACATGTACTGCCCAGGCACATACGGGAAGGCTGCTTGACGCATGCAGGCTTGCACTGACTTGCGGGCTGTGCTGCGGCTGCCATACGCCTGCACGGAGGCCGAGTGGGCAGTGGCGGAAACACCACTGCTGCTCTGCTGCAGGCGGCGGAGGTGGAGAAGCACAGCGACCACTGCAACGTTGTCCACATGCTTCAATTGCTCTTGCAGCGGCACTATGTCCCGCCTGTTGCGGTTTCTGCGGCAGCGGTGGGTCGCACCGCTGCCTGGGGACCCCAGCAGGCTTTGTGTTGCGCCCCCCACGGTGACACTGGAGAACTGCAGGGAGGCCCACAGTGCTGCTGCAGACCCACCTTGAGTAACGGGTCGAGCTGCCACTGGGCCGCAGCCCAGTTTGCGGAACAGGCCTGAACCAAGGAAGCGCAAGCAGGAACAAAGCGGCGGGGCGGGCTTGGACATTTCCAGCCTGATGATCTTGCCAGGGCGCACACCCACTGCTTTCACAGCCACAATGAGATGGCGCCCAGGACAAGCCCGGCGTGATAGCTGCCAGATGAGGAGCAGGGATGGTAGTGCCAGCCAGTACGCGGCAACCGGGGGTGCAAGCCAAGCAGCGGTGCCGTGCACACACAGCAGAGCCACCATGCACAGGAACAAGGCGTAGTGTGAGAACATGAACCACTCGAACCTGTGCTTGCGCACAACTTGCAGCACAAATGGGTACGCAATGAGCATGACAAGCAGAAGGGCGTGCCCTGTGGCCCCCGGTATGGTCAGGAAAAGCAGCACCCAAGCTGGAGGCACAGCCGAGTCCGCTCCGAAATCGACGCCGATAGCGTCATTTATTTGCGACGCAGAGCCCTTGGACACAGCTATGAAGTTGCTATAATGGCCCGCCGTGTGCAGAAGTGCAAGCTGTGAAAAAAAATCTTGTGGCATGCATCAGCAGCCATTATTCAATACCTACCACAGCGACAATCCACCCAAGTTGTTTATGGAACTTCTTATGTCGATCTAAAGGAAACAGCTCCACTATCCATGTTCCAAATATGACCCTGAGGGCGTCTTTGGCCATGAGCAGAAGCATCAAAGCCATGCTCCACAGCAAAAGAGCTGCCGCCGGGCGAGAAACCAGGAGCCCAACGCCGATCAGCTCAAAAGCAGCTTTCTGTGCAGAGGAGCATGCATAAGTGTACAAACTCCACCCCAAGAGAAGAAGGCAGCCTGTCCAGTAAATTGTGTACATTGACAGCTGAGAGGTTCTGTCATGCCGTCCTGAAGCTGCTGATGTCGTGCAGCTAGAGCGGCTTTTCCCCGCAACTTCACTTGGCTGGGCAGCCCGCAAACCAGCCAGCTTGCCTACATCACCCATCGTTGCTGAAATGAATACCAGTTTCAATGGGCTTTTGCGACCTGCTGCCTGAAGTCGACCTTCGGCAGCTTCGAACAGTCGCTGGCGACAACAGCAGCGTGTCGCTGCTGCCACTGCTTGGCTGCTGCTTTGGCTCCGTGTGCAGCCAGCGTTACACCCCACAACATGTGGAGAATGTTCGCATTGATTGATCAAACTGTAGCAGCCTGCCTGAGGCCGGTGTCATTTCTGCGACCGTTATGCCATCTCAGGTCAGAGAGTGAGGCCCCTACACCGGACAAACACGAGAAGGGGACGCGAGGCCAGGCAGGTGGCACAGCCTGAGTAGATTTGCCAAGAACAAGAAACGATTTCAGCTGAGCACACTCCAGAGGGGAGAGTGCGAAAGTTTTGCAGGTTCAGCACAGGGGTGGGCTCGGTAAGCTCATGAGGGAGAATCTGGTACAGAACGTTTCGTTTTGAGGCATTGTGTAGCCCTTTCAAGGATGTGTGATCATGAAGGGTCTTCTCAAGAGGTTCCTCCTCATGAATGGCATGGGAGGCCCGGTGAGGGCATGAACTGAGGAAAGACAAGATTCTTCCGTGACTTCAGTGACCCCCCTCCCCAAACCCATGGCACTGCTGTATCAACAATACTGTGTTGAAGACCTCAGACCAAAATGAAAGCGAATTCGAAATGCGTAGTGCACATCCTGCCCTATAAGTAGCCATGAAGTTCGTTATCGTACATACAGCGGAGGGTGTCCCCCACGCTGCAGTCACTGCTTGCAAAAAAAAGCTCGCGGAAAATGGGTCGTCGACTTCTGTGAAATCTGTAATGAGTCCATTCGACTTGGTGCCTGCCGTGCAGAGCGCCAAGATGCAACACGGAAATGATGCCTTCTATTTAGTCTTGGGAGTTACTGTGGGCACCAGCGGTACCGAGTCCGCCTCAGCAGCTTTCAATTTGATGAGCGTGAGGAGCTACCGTTGGCGTGGTGGACTTTTCGCACACATTCAGTTTGTCCATTTCCGCAGACTCTCAGCAGCTCGAGTGGATATTCAGGAATCTCTGTGATCCCTCATATTTCAAGTGAGGCACATGACGAGGCCGGAAGTATTGAGTGGGCTCTGCAGGGTGTCCAGCGCGTTCTGGCCGTTGCCATGCCAGGAAGCAGTGTTGGCACTGCATCGCACCAGGGCTCAGCGCCCTCTACGCCCACTCGAGCGGCAGCCAAGTCCAACATGCACCAGACTCCTGCATCTCCGCGATCAGTAGCGTCTAGTTCTGCTGGCCAGGTCGTGGCTGAAGCAAGCCCTGCTCGCTCCGTTGCTGCTGCTGCAGGCGGGGGCGACGGCGGCTTCATCAAGCCAGCTTACTACAACGCGCCAGCTGACGGCAGCGTGGCAGAGTCTCTCGCTGCACTGAAGGAGTCCTTAATGGGGCGTGGCGTCCAGGGCATCGTTGCCATCGGGCGCAAGTTCCGCATCATTGACGACGACGGCAGCAAGAGCATCTCCCTGCCAGAGTGGCGCAAAGCCATGGCAGAGCACCGTCTGGAGGGTGTGCTCTCAGAGCAACAAATCGAGGTGTGTCCCCGAGGCCTTCTTCCTGCAATGCTGCTTTACACACGGGGTTTTCTGCGCAGGCTCTGTTTTCTCACTTCGACAGCGACGCCTCCGGCAGCATCAGCTTCGATGAGTTCCTTGTCGGCATTCGCGGCGAAATGAACTCCAAGCGGGCAGGATTTGTGAGTAAAGATGGGCGTATTGTGCCTGGTGACCTGTGTGTACCGTGGCTTTGCGCAGGTGGATATGGCGTTCAACGTGCTGGACGCAGACAGCAGTGGCACTGTGGAGCTGGTTGACCTCATGGGGGTTTACGACGCATCCAAGCATCCGGCTGTGAAGGACGGCAGCAAAACGCCCAGCGCCATCCTGCGGGAATTCCTGGACACATTTGATGCTGGTGAGTTGCCTCTGTCCCCTAGTCCCTTTTGCCTGCTTGCCCTGCGCATCGTTGGGAGCTTCACGTCGGCAGCGCGCACTCCTCCCATTTGCAGGCGAGCAGGATGGCGTGGTGACACGCACAGAGTTCCACCGCTACTACAGCAACGTCAGTGCATCCATCGACGACGACGAGTATTTCGAATTGATGATCCGCAATGCGTGGCACATCTCCGGGGGCAAGGGCGTGGCTGAGAACACCTCCAATCTGCGTGTTCTTGTGACTCACGAAGACGGCCACCAGAGCGTTGAAGAGGTGCACAACGACCTCAGCCTGCGCGGAAACATGGAGAAAATCAAGGCGCAGATGCAGTCTCGGGGCATGAATGTCGTCTCCATCGAGAAGTACGGCGGCGTGGGCACCAAGGGCTCCGGTGGCGCCCCCTGGGCTGTGGACGCGACTGCAGATGCGCAGCGCTTCGGCTCTCGCCAGCAGACGCCCGCCAAGGCTGCCCAAAGCCCCGCAGCTGCAGGTGTGCACCCCCACCGCTTGACTCCAGGGAAGGCTCCCTTCGCAGGCAACTCCCCTGCCCCAGTGCCCCCCCCTGCAGTGCCTGGCTCCAGCCGCCGCAACCGCTCCACCCAAAGCAGCATTGTATTCGGATAGAGCCAATGAGCTTGAGTGTGTGAGAGACAGAATGCATACATTTGAGTATTTTTAGCTATTGCCCAGCGGGGCGCGGCGGGGCAGCAGGGGGCGCAGAGGCCGGCTCGTGAGGCGGCTCAGCGGAGCCCCCTGGCGCTGTGGGCCTGTCCTGGCCAAACACAGTCTTCTTGTTCAAAATCTTGCGGGTGGCAGCAATGCTCCTGCGCCGGCGGGGCGACGCTGGCTGCCCTGGGGCGCTGCCCGATTGGCTGCTTGCGCCCGCTGCAGCGAATGACAGAGCCGGCGACAGGGCTTGGGGGGAGGTGGCACTGGGGGAGCGGCCGCTGCTGCTGCCCAGTGCTTGCAGCGGGTTACTGTTGCGGATGGAGGCCCGTCGTGCAGGGCCGCCGGAGGACACCTTGCGGCTGGTGGGACCGGTGGCAGCATCATCTGGGGGACTAGCGTTGCCGGTGGGGGGGGGGCTGGCTGCGTCGGGCACTGAGGCAGCAGAGCCAAAGCGGTTTCGAGACCCTGCTCGAGATGAGGAGCGGGCCCTGGCTGGGGTGTCGAAGCGCTCATGCTTGGCCACATCCCGTTTCAGGGACTTGACCTGCTCTTGCAGCGCTGCCACCATGCCCACCATGTCCCCGTACAGGCCCTGGATGGTGCCCCACTGCTCCTCAGAGGGCAGCCCCTGCATCAACAGGATGTTCTGGGCCAGCTCCTTGTGTTGGTGCATGCCTGCATCTTGCTTCATGTCAGCAGGTGACGCAGCTCCGGCCTTGACGGCGACGGCAAACATGGGGTTGGACACTGTCTCCGTGGCCACAGGCAGGGCCACGTGGGAGCCGGCTGAGCTGGAGCTGTTGCCCGAGCCCTTCAGGTAAGAAGATAGCTCGATGCCGCTCATTTCGCTGATGCTCTGTCGGCGCTTGCGTGGATTCGTTGCAGACCCTGTCTGGGGGGGGCCTTCGCGCTGTCTGGAGGGGGTACCCTCCTGCTGCGAGGCCGAGCTGCCTGGAAGCCGCGCAATACCAAAGGAGTACCGGCGCGCGCGCTGAGATGAGCCGTCAGTGGCAGGCAATGCACCGTCGCCGACAGCTGCAGAGGTGCGTTTGGATTTGGGGGCGGAGTCTCGTTCTTTGGCCTCCTGCAGCAGCAGCCGCGCCTCGACCACCAACACCACCAGGAAGTACAGAATGGAGCCGATCATCACAATGAGCACAGCTGAAGCCAGCAGATCTCGTTGCCGCTGGTAAAACTCGCTGTCCAGCTGGCCGGTCTCGAACATGATACCGGACAGGGTCACCAACACGGCGCAGAAGAGAAGAATCGCCTCCACAGAGTTGTAGTTGATCAGCCAAGACCCAACTGCAGCTGCTGCTACGTTTGCCCTGTCGGCAATGGAGCTTTGCGCGGACAGCGCGCTCATGGAGGTGGCTTTCCCCCGGCGGCGCCTGCGCACTGCCACCTCCTTCAGACTGGCCGCCAGCCGCGTGTGGGCAGGCACTTCATCGAAAGCCTTCAGCCTGTGGTCTCGCAACACACTGTCCCTGTCGCCGGGCGACATGAAAGGCCGGAAGCGCACCTGCAGGGCATATGCTACGAACATGACCAGCAGAGCAAGGGACATCTGGAAGGCTGCATTCTTGGAAAACATGTTCCGAGTGGCAGCCATGAGCAGCTTGCGTAGCAACAGCACGAGCATCCACCACCATGCGTAGTCCGGCTTGAAGGCGTGGTACAGCTTCTCATACACCTTGCGCACATCGTACGCATGGGGGTTGCTCAGTCGGGAGGTGCCGGTCCCCATGGCTCGCAGCAGCTGGTCCTCCATGATCTCCCACTTGTTCCGCTGTAGCACACGGGCAACGTATAGGGGGTAACCGATGACGTACAGCAGCAGGCCGACGATGGCATACGGCAGCAGGCGCATTTGGATTCCGCCGGCCTGCCCGCAGGGCTCGAACACTACCTCCAGGTATAGCTTACCGTCTGGTGGGTCTGTTGGGACACAGTTGAACACATCCAGCACAGTCCTTGTCAAGTACAGGTACAGTACATACATGGCCATAACTCCAGTTGCCAGTAGACGGCCCTTGTGTCCACACAAATGCTTGCGCCCGTACATGCCCAGCCACCAGCGCTTGTAAAAATACCCCACGAAGAATGCCACCAGCAGAATCCCAGCAATCACCAGGGGGAAGAGCACGATGAGGAACCACTGCTGCTCAAACTGCAAGTTCGGCAGAGCGCATTCCGGCGTTGCGATGTCGATATTGAAGGAGAACACGGAGAGCAGGACGAAGAATTCCCGGATGAAGCCTGGCCATGCGACGCGGCTGCCGGCAAACAGGGCGAGCACTTGGAAGTAGTCCACACCAATAGACACCAGCGCTAGATTGATCTTCTTTGTGTTGAGCCAATATGCCCCACCCGCGGCGCAGATGGCCAGCGTCACGAAGATGGCGATCGGCAGCCACGGCTGGTCGGGGCACGGCTCACACAGACCCGAGCGCCGGTAAAAGCCAGACACGCAGCTGGCGCACCGAAACTGCGGAGCAAGCGACTCGTAGCCGTCTTGGCAGACGTTGCCCCCCGCACATGCCCCAGCTGGCTCGCAGGGCACCACACACACTTGGCGCTCGGGGTTGGCATCCGCCACATCCAAGTCGGCACAAGCTGCCCCGAACATGCTGCCGTTCAGGTTGAACCACCCCTGGTCGGCTGTAGGGTATGTGTGCACGCCGTCCAGAAAGCCGGCGCAGGACGCCCCGTCGGGACAGGGGAGACAGGTCTCCTCCGGCCGCCCGTAGAACTCTGCCGCGCACACGATTTGCAAAGCTTGGGCGCTGGTCTGGGGCAGAGACCCCAGCTGCCCAGCAACTTGCACTGTGACGTTCTTGCGACCCACCGCCAATTCTGGCATGGAACACGTGATTCTCTCGAAGTCTTGGAAGAATGCCTCTTGGATGCCGGCGCGCTGAGCGAGCACACAGGCCTGCCCAGACACATTCACAGACACAATATCACCCCCCGGGCGCCAAAGCGCCTCATCCCTGATTTTGCCGAAGTTCGTCCCGTACAGATCCAGCCCCTGCAGTCCCGTGCTGGCTGCAGACACAGGCCCCGAGCTGTTCGTCACAGAATCTGGCAAGTCGCTTGCTACATTTCCGGTGAACCGCACATACACGACTTGTGGGTTGGGGAATCGGATGACTGGAGCGCTGTAGGAGATGAGAGCAGAGGCCTGGGAGTACACGGCACCAGTGGAGGCCGCCACCAGCTGGAACAGCACCAGGTTGCCGGCGCCCAGACCGGGGCTGGACGAGACTATCGAGCGCTGGGGCCCTTGCAGCAGCACAGTGCCACCCTCGCTGCTGCAGGCGGCGCCCAGTACGGCCGGCACAACCACGTTGCCGTCCGGCGACAGCCCCACCGCAGGGTCCACGGCATTGGTCCTGCAGGTGCCAGCGAACACAACTCGCAGATAGGTCTCCGGAATCTGCTCAGCTAGTGACACCGGTAGGGGCTTGGGGAATGCCACGAGTAGCCCCGTGGCTGCCATCTCCGGCGACGGGGGGGGGGCAGGCAGCCCGGTGACGTCGAACTCAACCAAGTCCCCTCCGCTTGTTGACAAGAACAGGGGCGGGCGCACAGCTTGAAGTTGGAGTTGTTCCGACTCAACAGAAAGGCTGCCTGCCGCGGCTGCGCCCCACCGCTGCCCCTGCACGCTGACGTCAAGGGTGCGCCCCCCCCCCAAGGGAGGCGACAGCAGCACAATGCGGTTGTTGCTCCACTGCAGCACAACTCCGGTCGTCAATGTGCTGTTCTGAAGCAACGGCATGGGTTGCACTGGCGATGCGGAGAAGAAAATCTCCCCTTCCCCCGCAAAGCCCTCCGCCCCGTCACAGGTCGCTGTGTTGCTCACAGCGGCAATGCTGCCACGCAAGAACACGCACGCTGAAGCCTGGGGGCCCCCAACTGGCCCAAAGTTCGACCCTTCCAGCACGATCACATCTCCACCACGAGCCCGCAGCTGCACTGGCGCAGGCACTGGCGCGATTGAGGCGGGGGGGACATTTGCAGCCCCCCCAAACACTGAAGCCAGCACGCGGGAAGCGTTGTTGTAGACGACACGCTGCAGCGCAAGGTCGCGCAGCCGCGTGTATGTCGTGGCCTTCCACACCATGGGCGGGTCGTATGCGAACACGGCTGCCGCAGAGGACGCCAGGCCTGCAACAGACACCCGAATGAACACGCCGCTGCCCACACCTGGCGGCAGGGAGCACACGATGGATGTCTGGCTCTCGCGCACGACCTGCTGCTGCGGAGGCGGCGGGGCTGGCACACCCTGGGGCAACCCTGCACTGCCTGAAGCGGACAGGTCGGAACACAGGGCCCAGCTGCCAGGTGTTGCAGATTGGGACAGCTCCACACTGAGGCCCCCCGTGAAGCCAGACGAGAAGCGGCCCGGGACGACACCAAATTGATCGCCCTGCACCTGCACCAAGTCACCGCCGGCTGTGCGCAGCAGGCCAGTGGACGACGGGAAGCGGTTTACAGGCGCGGGCCCAGCGCCAAGCACAATGGGCGGCCGGAAGGACACGCCTGTGGCAATGGTGGCAGGCTGCGAGCCCCCGGCCGACACAGATATGCCATCCCCAATGACCCCAGATCCAGCTGAGATCTCTACCACAAGCACCGCTGCAGACGGCTCCTCGATGGAGCAAACAGATCCGGGCGTTGGTACACACAGCCTAGCAGCTGGCGGGCTCCCGTCCCAAGCCGCCACTGCAGCTTGGTATGCTGCAGCACCGCCGCTGTTACAGGTGGGGATGGGCGGCCACGACCCGAGGACCACAAATGGACAAAGGCCAAAGTTAGTCCCAGTCAGCACAATAGAGGCGCCGTATGTGCCCACCTGCAAGCGCACGGCGGCAGGCTGGGCAGCCACAGCGGCAGCTGATCGGCGAACACAAGCGATTCCACTGCCGGCAGGGCTGCTGCTAGCTAAGCTGTTGCTCAGGACACAAAGTCCAGCACCCTGCTGCAGTGCTGTCGCCGTAGAGTCGTCGGCAGCCTGCTGGGCAGCCCACTCCACTGCGGTTGCACTACTGTCCAGCACGGTGGCAAGGGACAGTTGGGGTAAAGCGTATGTGATGAACGAAGTTGAGGACTGCGCAGAGCCCCGCTGCACTTGCACCGGCACCGAACTGCCTTCCCCAGTGGGTGTAATACACCAGAAGTAGCACAGGTCGGTCAGCTGCAGGCTTGCCCCATAGTGCGCAGCGCACGCTGATCGCACGTACTCCCCTGCTTGGCTGGACGGCACAATGGCACCTGCAGGCGTCCATACACCCGCAGTCTGGCTGGCTTCCTGCCGTGTGATTGCTGCACCTGCCGCCGGTGCCTCACCCCAGCCATCTGCCACCAGTACGGGACAGCTGGCGATGCCGCCAGGCCAAGCAGCGGAGCCAACTGAAACCTGCAGGTCACTGCCACCTTGCAAGGTGCCGTAGTCCGTCAATGCCAGCAGGGATTGTCCCCCCAGAGTGGAGTACCCAGCTGCTGGTGCCCCCCTACCTGACACTCCGAACAGCGGCTGTGTTCCGGATATCTGCACCGGTGTGGATGTTTGCACAAGCAACTGCCCCGTAGGGCTGCTTGGCGACACTTGGATGTCTGCTGGGGGCACAAATGATTGACTTGCCACTGCAATGATGACATCCAGCTCAAGGGACGTGGTGTACAGTACGACTGCGGAGTTGGACCACCAAGCCGCCCCATTGAAGCGCACTGGTCCACTTGGGATTGCGGAAACAGATCCGAACGCCGTCAGCGTGCTGGCAGAGGTAAAGAGCCCCCTGAAGAAGCGCTTTGACGCAGAAAAGGGGCACAGCTTGGCGGCATTGCCGCTCCCAAGCGAGTGTGCGGAGGACACGTTGCAGCCTCCGCTGCTCACCCGCTGCAGCTGCAGCCCTGCAGGGGGCAGGTGCTGCGCCACCACGGGATTGGCACCGAAGTCGTTACCGAATAAAGTGACTCTGCGGATGCCCAGGGCTTGTACTGCTTGTGTATCGTTTGCCGGCAGCCCCCACAGTGCAGCTGCCTCCTGGGCATACTCAGGCCGCTCCCAAGCAAACTCCATGCCCACAAAGTCCACAGAGGGAGCGAAGTACGAGAATGTAGCAAATCCACTCCCCCATGCGGTGACTGTGTTGTTTTGCTGGGCATCGCCACTGCCGGTGGTCTGCTGTAGGCGGAGGTAGACGCCCCTGGTGGCCCCCGCCCCTGCAGGGATGCGAGCTTCCAACGCAACCACCTTGGCGGGGCTGGCAGGCAGGCCGGTTGGCCCAGTCTCAAGCACCTTGGATGCGATAATTGGTCCAAGCAACACGCCGTCGCCGGCAGGGTTGCCCAGGAACAGCTGCGCGTCCACACTGGGGTCGGCTGGCACTCCTGCCACATCCAGTAACAGGCGGATGCCAGACGCAGACGTGCCCCCTGCGCTGCCATTTGCTGGACGTATTGCACCAATTGACGGACGAGTGTAGCCAAAGGCCTTGCCGGAGAGTGCTGACTGCTGGCCGCCGCGCTCCACCACCACACGCTGGGAAGGAGCGATGCCAGGCGGCAACTGGGCCAATATCCAGCCACCCTCCACCAAGGACACATTTAGCAGCTGGCTGCGCACACCATCAGCAAAAGTGTACACGGTTGGTGGCCCCAAACACGACGAGTTCGCTGCGGCAGCTTCCGCTGGTAAATGTGCTGCGGCCGAGCAGCCCACCATGGGCCCGAAATCAGCGCCGTCCACCCGCAACAGGGTGCCACCGTCGGGGTTTGCGCTAGCCACGTTCGCGCCATTCGTGCCGATGAGCTGCAGATTTGTGACTTGGGGTGCCGAGTACGCTGCGGTCAC
>Ga0307982_1000074_pt1 | contig 75007 bp, 48 predicted proteins | sample OrgLakmetagen989_FD_201847 | JGI IMG/M metagenome (GOLD analysis project Ga0307982, IMG submission 201847) | Saline water microbial communities from Organic Lake, Antarctica - #989 | ecosystem: Environmental > Aquatic > Non-marine Saline and Alkaline > Saline | place: Antarctica: Organic Lake... | reverse complement strand
CCCCTGATCCCCCCCGTCGCCATCCTCTTGGTCGTAACGGCTGAAATACGCATCGCCATCCGTCACAACCGTGCCGCCTTCATACTCCTCCTCCCCTTGCCCAGCAAGGGGGGGTGTCCCCATTGCAGCCGCGTCCGTGTTGCCTGCAATACCACCCCCCTTGCCAGCGTCGTCATCCCCCGTTTCCTCGTCCCCACTGCTATCCAGGGCATCCCCCAACAAATCCATGTCAATCTCATCCCCACTGTCGCTGTCCTCCTGCAGCCTTGCCCGCTTGGCCTCCGCTGCAGCGGGGGGAGAGGGCGGCCGCAGGTGCCCCGCTTGTTTGGCCCGCCACTCCCCCAGCATGCGTGTAAAGTACTGGTTGAAGTGCGCATCGGCCCTGCTGGCTGACTGCGCAGCGTATGGGTGGGGTTTGCTGCCACACCCTGCCGCTGCGGCCTCTGGAAACACGTACCTGCCCTCCGGCACCCGGCGGTACTGACGAATGCAATCCTGCAACCAAGCAGTTTTTACCACTCGCACTGATTTCAGCTTTTCAGCCTGGCGTGCCTTGGCTGTGCCCCACGCTCTGCACACAACATGGGTAGTCTTGTCGGTGACGGTGTCAGCGACAGTGGCCCCATATGCAACTGCACGGCGATACAGGACCTCCCGGTGCGCTTTTGTCCCAATTGGGAACACGCCTGAGAACACCAGCACCACTCCTCGTAAAATGGTCTGGCAGAACCGCTGCATCAGGTATGCGGCGTGCATCATGTGGTCACGGGAGTTGAGCTGATTGCCGGCAGCAGCAGCCCCCCCCCCCCGCCCCCCACTTCCCTCTTGCAGGGCCTTGACGCCAGCCAAACCCGCCTCCACTGCACTATCCAGGGCATGAGTCACTACTCCATGCTTGTACTGGCTGGCCGGCAAGTCAACACCGTAGCAGCTGAAGAACGCCCTGTGCACCGTGTTGAAGACCTTCAGGGCATCCAACAGGTGGGGACGGCCTTCTTCCACGCCATGGGGGTGGGGAATAGGGTCCATGGCAGCGGCTTCTTGTAGAGCTGGCGCAGCCTCGGCCCCAGGCAGAGCCACACTGGCCCCTGCCGCGTTGTTCACCTCTTGCGTCCCCTGGAAGTAATGGTAGGGGTCTACAAGCAGCAGCACGGGGGAGCCACGCCACACTGCCTCGGTATCGTCCAGCACTAGCACCATGCTGTCGTCCAGCAGGGAGCCGTGCAGCCAGGAGGTCTGCTTGCTCAACTTGCCACTGTCCGTACGGGCGACAATGCGGGGGGGGCTTCCGAAGAACTCCCCCGTGGGGTCGATCGCGGCCACAATCTGCTCTGCGTATGGCCGCGTCCCAGCAGTGTCCACGTGCAGCTCAAAGTGCTGTTTGGCGGCAGCCAAGAACGCTTTCAAGCCAGGCCTCTCCTTTGTGAAGTATCGCCGGCCGCTGAGCTGAAAGGAGTGCAGGGGGGCATCTGCGAGAGCGGGGTGGCCAACCAAGTGTGCATACTGCTGCTCGTTGGTGGAGTGGATCAACGTGTGGTCCAAATCCAGTGTGAGGTTCAGACGGTGAGAATTCCGAAGCCGGGTGTGCTTCGCTTTGTCCAGCTTGGCTGCTTCGAGCACACTCAAATTGAGCTGGTAGCCTTGCCGGGCTTGAAATGTCATTTTTGTGGTTGCACTGTTATCAGGTGCTGCTGCTGCCGTTGCACTTCGCTTTGTGCCGCCCAGGCTGAACGCTCCCGAGCTGCTGGACTCGGCTACAGAATTTCCGCAAACTGTGCAAAGGTCTCCAAATGACCTAGGGTGGTCGCACGGGGCAAGGATCCACACAGATGTTTGTAACGGCTCTAACAGGGCCCATTGCTGCGCACAGCACTCTGTGGGTAGGTTCTGCTTTGGCGCGTGCATGTCAAACGTACAGAAGGGGCTGTTGTGACTTTTCCCGCAGATGGTGATTTTACCGCAACTGTTTTCCACTCTTGAGTCGCGCTGCTCCGATCTTCCAAAGCCATTTTGCTGGCGTCTTCGAAAGAAACCAATTCCGGGGCACATTTCATTGTTGCCAATGTCGCGCCTTTGGGAACGTAGTCCCCAGGACGTTTGCCAGCTTTTGCAACCACGCCTGGCACTCCATGTGCCCAGTCAACACTTGTGTCTGCACTCATTCTCGGCGCTGCTGATCAAGGCAATGAACGAAACCAGTGGATTAGGCTCAGTGTGTACTAGGAACTGGGCGGTGGGTGTTTGACCCTGGCACAGATGGCTTGCTCAGGCAGCTCTCGCTTGCTGCTGGCAGCTGCCAGGGGGGGGCAATTGCGTGGTGGGTATCGACGCAATTGCGCACAAAAGACAGCTGCCGAGTCACATCATACACAAAAGCACACTTTATGCGCAGCATCGTGGTTCCTGGTGACGACTGTTGCTCTCAACTTATAAAGCGAAACGTGAGAAAAATCTTTCCAACAGAATGGACGCTGCACAGCTGCAGCAACTGCTGCAAGCTGCCGGCATGCCACCGGGCCAGAACAATAATTTGGAAAACATGGTCGCCATGAATGGCATGTTCATGCTTCCCCCTGGTGCGGGTGGCGAGGATGAGGAGGTTGAAGATGAGCTGTCGCCTGCTGCCCGAGAGGTGCACAGCGATATTCTTGCTCACGTTCGAGCAGATCAGGATGACGACGATTTGGTGGCAGCCTTACTCTCTTCTATCCCTATTAGTGAAAGACCCAATCTGATACATGCAGATTGGGAGCAGCTGCTGCGTGATGTCGCAGTGCACGGGAATGCGCGGATATTGAAAATTCTGCTTCAGCACGGCGGTGATGCAGTTGAGTGGGATGCAGGAGCCGGCGACGACAGCTATGCTGAAGATCCCATGAATGGTGAACATGCCCAGATGAACACAATTTTCGGACGTGCGTGCCGCAGTGGCCAGAAAGCAGTGATTCGTATTTTGCAGGAGCATGCCGACATGCCCACGCTCACTTGTGGAGCACCAAACCAGGGCGCCCTCGAGGCTGGACACCGCAGCCACGATGGCATTGTAGAACTTCTCATGGATGCTCCAGCAGGTTGCCGGCCAGACCCACTGTGTGTCGAGTACGCCGGTGGCCCCGTGATAGCGGCGCCAGCGGCGGGGGGCTGCCTCGGCGACTTGCGCGAGATGATGGCTTGGGCTGTCCCCACCACCACCAAAGCGCACCATGCCTGGGAGCGTGATCAAGCCATGGCAGGCGCTGCTGCACTGGCGATTCAGCGGAAGCGCGAGTCTGTGCTGCCAGAGCTGCTACACGCTGAGGCCCCCTTCCACCCCCAGCTGAACCTCGCCACGGAGCATGCAGGGACATGCCTGTCTGCACTGGCCATGCACACGCAAGCCACAGATGTCGTATCGCGCTTGGTAGCCTGTCGCATAATCCTGCAGTTGGCTCGAGCTGCCGTGCCCGAGGCAGCCGCCTTCCACTGGGAAGCGACTCGAAGCATTCTGCAAAACAGCCTCCTGGGCGCACCTGTGGACGCAGATGCACACTTGGCGTTCATGGAGAGCGGCCCAGGTTCCCAAGTCATGCGCATTGGGCGCCACAACACGCGGCTGACCCGAGCAGCGGCACAGGGGGCAGTGCAGGACACGTTGACCGAGCTTGCGGCCGCAGCCTTGCCCTGTGACGATGCCGAACTGGCAGATGCTGTGGCTTGCATGCATGCACAGGAAGCGTTCGTCGCTGCATCACAGGGTGGCTTCTTGAATCTGTGCGCTGCGCTGTTAAGCAGCCCAGCCAGTGCATTCTGGGACGGCCTCTCACCTGAGACTGCTGACCTGTGCCTTGTGGAAGCATGCGCTCGTGGAGATGCAGAGAGTGTGGATTGGCTGCTGAAGAAGACGCAGGCCAGTGTGACTGCACATGCCCAACTGGGCTTTCGTCTTGCGTGCAGGCGAGGACATAGTGACTGCGTGCAGGCGTTGCTTGGGGTAGGTGGAGCCCCCCTTGACCCCCATGAGGGGGGTGAAGAAGCGTTCATCGGAGCATGTGCCGGTGGCCATGTGGATGTGGCTGAGCTGCTTGTGCGGCACGCCCACCATGGGGGGCGGATGTTGGACGCAGGCACCAAGGGAAACAGTGCGCTGCTGTGGAGCGCAAAAGGGGGGCACGGTGGCTGCGTGCAGTGGCTGCTGGGTCTGCCAGCTCAGCACAACGTCCACATTGGGCAGGACGACGGCATTGTGCTGCTTGTAGCTGCACAGGGAGGTGACGCAGGCATGGTGCAGCTGCTGCTTGCTCGAGAGACAGACTGGAAACAAGACATTCTAGCACAGTCGGCCGAGCAAGCTGCACTGAACGGCAACCATGAGTGTCTGAAAGCACTTCTCCTGAGCCCTGCGGGGGAGTCCCTGCCACTGAGTGCCAACCACCAGGCGCTGTTTACCGCTGCCTGTAAGGGCGGAAGTGTGGAGGCGGTGGCTTTCCTGGGCTCGTTGCATAAGCGGTGGGTCGATCCGTGGAGCGAGGGTGCCCTTCGACCCACCTTTTGGGGGGGCTTTGGTGTGACTGCCCCCAGGGCGCAACGCGTGTCTGAACGCAGAATGCCGTCTTTTGAGGCAGCATGCAGTGCTTCCCACTGGTCTGTGGTGGAGTTGATGCTTGGCTGGAAGGAGGCCCCCCTCACCTGCCCAGACCGTGCAGCTGCCATTAGCATGCTGCACGGCTCCATGGTGCCAGACTCCGTGCTTGTCAAAGAGCACGGCCAGCGCTGGCTGAACTACACTTTGCATGTATTGAGCCTGCAGAGTGATGAGTGTGCCTCCGTTGCAGCTGTGGGAAGATTGCTGCTGAGGTGCTTGCATTGGTTGAACATTGACTCGGGCCTGGACGACGCTGCAGCCATGGGAATATGTGCTGCGTTGGCGGCATTGGCGCCACACAGTGGCTCTGCCATCCTGCACCAGATGTTCCCCGGGCAATTTGACCCCCACGCATTCAAGCTCGCCGCAGTGCAGAGAGTGAATGCCGCTGGTGGCGGCACTGCTGCTGTGCTGTCGCTGCTGCAAACTGGCCCAGCCAGTGGCACTGCGGTGTTTCCGGGGTTTTCTCAGCACGAATTCCTCCCGTTACTGGTGCTGGTGCGGCATGTGGTCAGCATGGATTGCCCTGCCTCCTTGCAGCTACTCCCGTTTCTGCTGGCGCGGTGCCTGCAGGAGTGGGGGGTGGCAGGGGTGGCTGCTGATGTGGGGGCAGCAAAGCACGGCCAGGATGAGCAGCTGCGTGTGTACAGGACTGGCCAAGGAGAAGCTTTCTCTGGCGTGTGGGCACGCTTCAGTGCGGCAGTGCGGAGTCAGCGGTGGCGGTGGCGCCACACCCCGGTCCTGTGCAGAGCTGCCCTCGCCAGCAGCAAGTAGCGGTAGCAAGCGGGGACTGCCGGACTGCAGCCAGCCTTGTGTCTATTGTGATTTCATTCAGCTCTGAGCAATGGCACAGCCTATCACTCGTTCCCACCCTGGTGCACATGGCCTCACTCAGTGCCTCGTGCTGAATACAGTTGAGGGCCCAGGCCAGGGTTGTCACAACAAGGTTGAGCGCTGAGAGCCGTATGCGCCCCCCCCAGCCAGCGATGAATCGTGCCTATGATCAAACGGCGCGGTATATGAGTATGATTGTGACAGAGTGGGACTTGAATGAGCAGGGGGGCTCACTGAGCCTCCCCCCCCCGCTGCTGAGACATACCCGGGTCTGTGGACTGGACTGTGAGTTCTGGTCTAGCAAACACAAAGAACATTACAGCACACAACCGTTAAAACACTTCGATTAAACCGTGTATAACATTACACTTCGGAAGGGTAACAGTGCACAGAAATGGCGTCTTCACAAGCAACAAAGCCAGCGGCACCCATGACTGAAGTCATGGATGAGGATGCAGTACGTGAATCAGTTTAGCTTGCTGAAATCTGGCCACATCAAATAGTGCAGATCTTGAACTTCATTTTTGACCCAAACAAATCGTTCATCGCGAGTGCAATTCCTGGTGCGAAGCCCAAAGGTGCGCGTGGCAGTGCGGAAGTTGTTTGATGTGTGTAGATGTTTCTCCGCGGACTTGCAGGCCAAAATGGAGAGGCTGGTGCACCTGCAGGCCAGAGTGACACACCCAGTGAAGTTAAAGATGCAGAAAAATCGGCAGTCGCTCTTGCAGAAGGTGGTGATGTGGACAAGGCAATCGAGGTATTGAGCTCCGCTGTGGAGAGCTTTCCACAGCGGGGCAGCTTGCGCAACAACCGTGCGCAAGCGTATCGGCTCAAGGGGGATACAGCATCCGCCAGGGCAGACCTTGATTTTGCGATTGATATGGAGAACGCTTGGCTTACGGCCAATGCCGACGCAAGTGGACGTTCACACTGGCAGGCGCACAAGCATGTGCTACAGCAGGCACACACCCAGAGGGCCATCTTGAACCAGTACGTATCAGCAGCGCCCATAACCCGCTATGCACTCACACATGTTATTATACAGTGAAGCTGGAAAAGCGGATGCGGAGAAGGCAGACCTTGATGCAGCGGCAGCTCACGGCAGCAACGTCGCTCGTCTCATGACTAGCGACACAAACCCATACGCAGCACTGTGTCACACTGCAGTGGAGCGCATGATGGAAGGTGTACAGGAACAGCAAGGCAGCGCAGCTCAGTAGCTGTCTAAAGATAATGAATTCGCGATTGGTCTTTTGGCAGGGCAGCGTCAATTCAGCTGCGACAGGTGCCTCGCCACGTCCTTGAGCGGCGATGACGGCTGTGACATGTGCTGGCCCGTCGTGGACACGTGCATCTTTGGGGGAGACCGAGCGAGGGCTCTTTGCTTGGGGCTTCTGCGTGCGGAGTGTCGATTCAGGTCGGCATACAGCTTTTTGGCAAACTCAACGCGTGCTGCAGATTCTGACGGGGGTCGAAGGTGCTTCCGGGCAAAGAAAGCATTGTCCAGTCCTTTAGAATTGGCCATTGCATCTCGCTGCTCTTCGACACTCAGCCTGTCGGCAATTGCCCTGTGGCTTTCAGCCAGTCTGCCCAAAGAAGTGACTGTCGGCATTTCTAGGCGCGATGATCTCCCCCGCTCGGTTGGAGCCAACTCCGGGTATGGCTGGACAACTGTGGTTGTGTCATGCTTTGCAGGTGCATGCTCAGTAGGCTCATCATGTGCTAAATGCTCGTCGAAGGCCCCCAGCATTGCGTCGGCTGGCGGAGGGGGTGGGGGCATTGATAGTGTCGACTCCAATGCACGCACGAAGACATCCGGTCGGATCGCAGGGCTCGACGCTGCTGAAGTCTGTGGAGAGAATGTTGCAGGCTGCAGCTTCATGAGGGTTTGGACTGTTGGGACGGGCAATTGAAGAGATGCGTCTGGTGAAGCTGAACTATACGCTCCGTGCAAGTGAAATTGCGAAACATTGGGCCCTTGCTGCAGATTGTAGTAATTTGGGGGATACAGGGCCGTAGGCAAACGACTGATCGCATCTTCTCGGAAGTGAACTGCTGCCTGGCCGCTGCTGATGTAGTGCGGAGGCGGTGGAGGGGTGTTTGAAGGGCCCGCATTTGACACGGTAGGCCCTGCACTGTTCGCAGGTGTGCGCCCAAAGACGGTCATGAAGGGCTGTCGAAATGTTGTTGCCCCTTCCTGGAAGTATATTCCACCTGTGGGGTGCTGTGAGGGCGACTGGTTGTAGACTGTCGCTTCATTGTACCGCTGCTGTGCTCCCGGGCTCAAGGCAGCAATCATGCCCTCCACCTGCTGAGCGTATGCGGCTAGGGATTCCAGTGCTTCATCCATATCATCAGAATCTGTTGAACTTTTGCTTGAGGTACTCTTTGTATCCAAGTTCTGACTTGTTGTAGTTTGCAGCTGAGCCGGTGAAGTTGGCGCGGATTTGTTCTCTTGTATCGCTGAAGTGTTCCCTGCAACCGAATCAGCTCGCTGGTGTAGGAGCCTGAGAGATTCAAGACGGCTTTCAGTCTGCTGTGATGTTGCAGCGAGCGCATCAGCTGCGGCTTTGTGTGCTGCTCGTGCTGCATCCACAGCTTGGCGAATATCTTCCTCCCGTTTCGCTGAGGCATCACGCAGTTGCAACAAGACAGAATCCTTGTATGCCTCAAAAGCTTTTGTGCGTTCTGCACTGGCCCGCTGAACTTGTGCGAAGTGACGTTCCTGTTCTTTGATTCTCAACTCCGCAAGCGCCTCATACTCATTCTCTGCGAGGGCCAATCGGGTCGACCAGTGCTTTTGCTGCGTGTCAAGTTTTTGGGAAAGCTCGGAAATTGCACTTTGCAATTTGGCAGCATCTTCGGAAATTTGCGGTGGGGTGGCCTGAACGCTTCCTTCGCCAGTAGCACTGGAACGGCTTCTGGTCGGCGACTCGCCCATCTCGGAGGTGTCCGAATTTCGTTTCAGCGGAATAGATGACTGGTCTGGAACGAGCTCAGATATTTTATTCGCAGACCCACGATGGGACATGCCGGGGGGGGGGGTCAAAGGCTGAGGCTTATACTTCATGCTGCGCTTTTCCGTCGAATGGTGTGCACTGCTGGCGTCAGGCATAACTTCATGAGCAGAACTTCCCCGTGTGATTGGCTTACCTGCGGGCAGTCGCACACGATTTGTGGAAGCCCTTCTCATCAACTCAGCCGTGGTGATGCTGTCCGTTACAGTCGAATTGCTGCTATTTGCCTGCTTCACAACATGTGGCAGATGCTCTTTCGCGGCATCTTGCGCTGTGAGCGCTTTGGCATCTGGCACTGGCGTTGCGTTCAATTGCGTTTTCTTCTGCGGCGCCTCAACCGCTTTGACACTTTGATTGGATTGGTTCTGCTTTCCGGTGTTGATATTTCTGACGGACACAGCTGCCTTGTTTCCGGCATCGCGTTTTGGATCCGAGCATTGTTGAATTTGTGTGGATGCGTTGCTAGCAGCAAGTTTATCAGAAGCTACTGGGCCAACCGATGGAGCCTCATTCTTGTCAGCTTTAGGTGTCTGAGACTTGGTGGTGGGGACTGCGAATGCCGGCACAAGGTTCATGCTGGATGTTGTGCTCACTAAGGCTGGGGTAGATGCACCGGAGGTTGGCGCCGAGGTCTCTGCTGCTTTGGGGGCAAGGCCCGATGGTGTTGTACTCTTTGCCTTCTTCGCACTCCTCGGTGGCTCCTTTGGTTTATGCGATGGAGGAGTTGGTAAATCAATGAGTGCTCCCGAAGATGTCAGCGACTTGGACGTTCCTGTTCGAATGGAAGTCGATGCCTTTCTTCTTTCTGATACAGTGGCTCTACGCATGGGCCCATCCGGCAACCCAAGTCCAGGGGGGGGAGTGCCGGGTCCTGTAGCAGGCGGCTTGCCTGGTGTGGGACCCCGTGGAGGTGGCGTGCCGGCAGCTGGTGGCTTGCCTGGTGTGGGACCCCGTGGAGGTGGCGTGCCGGCAGCTGGTGGCTTGCCTGGTGTGGGACCCCGTGGAGGTGGCGTGCCGGCAGCTGGTGGCTTGCCTGGTGTGGGACCCCGTGGAGGTGGTTTAGTTGGCATGGGCATTTTTGTTGTTCACGAAGTGATAATGGGCAAATAAGGAGGGCTGGTTGGCGACTAGTGATGGAGTTCACTCCTCAGATTGGTGAAATTGTGCACTTCTTTTGTTGTTTGCCGATTTCCGCAATGATGTGCGCTTCGCGTTGCCTGACCTCTTTCTGGATGTTTTTCCTCTATTCTTGCCAAGATTCAAGAAGTTTATCGCAAAAATGACTTCTGCAATCTGGTTTCTTCAGCGACTCGGACTAGTGCACTTCTTTTGAGAAATAGCTTGGGCACACAACGTGGTTTCACAGTGCGTTGAAGCAGCAAAGTGTCACTTCGACCCGGAGAAATCGGGTCTTATCACGGGAATTCGGTATTGAACATCACCAAAAACGAAATCAGGTGCTCCGCCTGTCTCGGGATCGTAAAGCAGTGCAAACCCCGATGAGAGCCCCCTGCTGCACAGGTGGGGTCGAAGTAATGGCAATCACATATGGGGTCAATCTTGCCACCCCAAACCCTCAATTGCCACTCAAAAGACAAACGTTTCGTCTTCACTATTTCACAATGAGCCGAGAATGGCACGCTCCGCTGCTTCTCGGCCTCTCCTGCTGGCTGGGCCTCTCGTCGCTGGGCCCCTACGGGCCCCTGCGATACACGGGGGGCGGCCAATGCACTCCTAGATCATTCAGCGAATCCGTTGGCCATTGTGAATGGACTGCGATATTATCGAAGAAAGTACACAAAATGCTTTTATGTGTGCTTGTACTTTTTCGACACCGTTTGCTGCTTCAGTGTGCAAAGCTCGGCTGCCAGAGTTTCATGCGTTGCGTGCAGCTCAAACCGCCCCGCCAACTCATACACCGCCAGATGGGGCTGCGGTGAACAGCGTGGACCCCATCCTTACTGCCACCGCCTAATTGTGCAGCAATTCATTCTGTACAATGCTGCACTGTTTCTTGTGCATGGATGCGACTTTTACGCTGGTCATGGCGCAAATTTTTGTACACAGGAAAAGTCTCTTGCGAGCACAGTCATGAAGCGTGGCAAATCTTCCGCGCGTGGACGTGGTCGCCGCACTGCTCAGCCACAACCAACACCTGAAGCACCTGACTTAGTCCCAACACTCGAGGATGCTGCAACTGTTGGCTTACAAAGCCGCAGTAAGAAGGCTCGAGGGGAAGCTGGGGAGACGACAAAGCTCTCCGATTCTAAACCAGGATGTCAAAAATGTACTGCATGCAGTAGAGGAGGATTTTGATGCATTGAGAAACAACCATCTTCAATATCTCTCCAACAAAGAGGACAGCAGGACACTGATTCCCCCAAAGTGCGTAGCCCATAGCCCAGACCAGACACTCTCAAATCGTCAGAACGTTTCCCTGCGCAGGCAGCCTTAACGAAAGCCCCGCCAACAATGACGGTACGCAGGATTTTTACTGGCTGAGTTGTTGATACAGTGCTCAATTATGCGCAGGAAAGCGCCAACAACTGTGCAGCTCAGCCAGCGTCAACGCCGGAGGCTCCACGGTGCTACCAGTGTGACCTCAGCTATGCCGGTATGGACTGGGACGACGTGCTCGTACACTTGGTTGAAGAGCATGGGGTGTCCGGGACTGACTTGATGAGCAGCCTTTGTGCCATCTGTGGGAAAACCTTCAAAAGTGCTTGGAATCTGAGGCAACATTATCGCACGCACACTACTGGGGAGAAGCCATTCGAGTGCGACCACTGCAAAGCTGCTTTCGCGCGTCAAAGTAATCTGACGCGGCACATATGCGGCGTGCACACTGGAACGAAGTGATGCTCTACCTTGGTGAAACACAACTCGTCTCTTTGGCCTTGGGCCCGCCCTGTAAAAAACCTGTCCTGTATGCAGCGCGCTGCCTTGAATGCATTAGCCGACTGGACCAGGGGCTTCCTCGCCCAGGCACTAGTGGAGCACCCTCATGCACGGTTTCCCGGGGTGGAGACATCTTGTTAACCTTGTTGTGTATTTGAGCACCTATCGTCTTATAGGGGCGTCTCGCGACGCGCCCTGGCAGGGAAGCCGCTGGAACCCCGAAGATGACACTATGTGCGCTGGTTTAAACAGGCGTGGCTGCCCTGTCTGTAACTAAGCAACTCAGTGTTCAATCTCTCTTCATCACCCCACGGATGTGAGGTCAACGAAACAATGCAAAGAAAACAGGCAAAGGGTACTGCCAAGACATTTCGTGTGGTGCAAGCTTTTGACAGGGGTCCTACACCACAGATACCTCTTTCAGATGACTTTGTGCTTCAGTTCATTTTGTCTCAGCTAGTGTGTGAACCTAGCTCCTTGGCAACTTTTTACGCATTCTGCTGTTGAATCACGAGAGCTGAGTTTCCAGAATGGCGCTGTGTCGCTTTGCACAAAGCAGCGGACCAACCATCAATTTGAAAATTGGTGATGACGTCCCAGATGTGGCAGCACTTGCACGTGTGGTATGTTGGCGGGATTACATTGAGAATGTATTCAATGCAGCTTCTTTGCAGGTCAAGCGTGAATTTCTAAAGAAGGTACTAACGTCACCACGCCAAGCACTCCATCCGGCACCCACCTCTGTGTACAGGGTACTGAACTTCCGGATGCCTCCAAGATCAACATCCACAATGGGCAATCAGAAAGTGATTTGCTGCTTGACCCTTCAACGGCCCTTTCTTCCCTCTCAATCAAACGAGGGAAGTGGTTCTTCATATCGTACTCAGCCGAGGACTTGGCACAGCCTGAGCCAGCACCCGAAGCCACAACGGCAGCGGCAGCCCCAGTGCAAGAAAACCTGGATACTGCAGTAGATGCAGTAGATGCAGTAGATATTGGGATTGAGGCTGCCATCTGTGCAGAGACGCCGCAGCTGCTTCCAGGCAGCCTGCTGGTGGACACATACAAGGCAGCCCTGCCTCCCCGCAGCCTGTCCGGAGCAGGAATGGCGGCTTTCAGCGGGTCAAAGGAGGCCATGCAAGAAGAAGGGTCCAACGTTGATATGTTGGTGCCAGAGCTGGCTGCTTCACTGCACCTAGTCGCGGCCGCACCCGGTCTGTCCAACAGCGCTGCCCACGGGCAGGTGCCGCTGCACGAGATTGGGATCACGATGGGAGCTTTGCACCAAGCCGTGCAGGCACTGCAGTTAAGTTCGCTGGTAGCTGTGGGAGTGCTTCCTCCATTCGCTGCGAATTCTGTTACAGTGGATGACCGCCACTTGCAGGCTTGGTCAGTGTCTGGCGCCTGCTCAATTGCATGTGTGAGCGAAGCGACTGCAGCTAAAGCACTGGGAGCCGGCTCAGACACGCAAGCGAATATTGCGCACACCCTGCTACAAGGCTGTGTTAAGACAGTGCAGCTCGTACAGCTGCCCAGCGCGGGCGAGGTGGATGTTGGGGCACAGGCAGCCCTGCCACTTCATTCCCTGGGACTCACCCAGTACCACCCATGGCTGCTGCGGGTAGTAATTGCACCCCCTGCTGACAGCACTGCCAAGGTGGCAGTAGCAGCCATCGACCTTGGCATCCAGGTGTCAGAGCAGCAGCTGGACACGTGCACAGTGGGCGATTTGCTTCGAGCCATTACCGTGGCTGCTTTGTCCCGCACCCAACATCTTCGGCTGGAGCTGCGCGAGCCACGCTCGGCAATGTATATTGCACATGAGCTCCTGAAGCGTTCAGCTCCTGGCCCCGACAGTGGGGAGGGAGGTGCAGGGGGGGCACCTACCCCCCCCTTGGGCTGCGCACTGCCCCTTGGGGCGCTGACACCTTTTCACGCCAGCTCTAAAGACATACAGCAGCTATTGCTGGGCGGAAATGTTCCCCTTGGCAGCGGTGATGCAGCTGCAGTCATGGGCAGCGGCATTTGGGGCATGGCTGGCCTGGGCAGCTGGGGAAAGGCCTGGTCTGCACCGGCTGCCTTGGCCGGCCTTCCGCTGCCTGCAGTGGCCAGCGAAGCAGAACTGCCACAGGTACTGACCTGCGGCGATGTGGCACGGGTGGGGGCACATGTGAGCCCCCTTGTGCCCATTGGGGCCGTCCTGCTGGCGCTGCTTGAGGGGAAGCTCATCGGTGTGTACTCAAAGAACGCGAGCCAAGCGCGAGGAGGATCAGCCACCGCATCTGGCCCAGGGGCTGCTCTGCAGATCCTGTCTGACCAGCTCACAGCAATAGCCATGATGCTGCTGCCGCTGCTGCCCGCTGGCGGCACCGCCACTTGGTGCCAGCTTCCATTTCAAATCGCGGCAATCATTCCCCAAGCCACTCACACCTATGTGTCACGAAAGCAGGCCGCATCTTCTGCAACTGCATTGATTGCAGAAAGCACCCCAGGCGCAGCAGAGTTCCTAGCAGCCCTTCCCAGCAGCTTTGCGACCCCCCCCCCCCTGCCAGATGTGCAGCCCCACACTGGGCCCGCACCCACCGACCTCAACCAGCTGAAGCAATCCCTGCTGCAGCGTGGAAGCATGCTTGTGGTGCTGCAAGGCCGCAATTTCGCGCTGACGGACCACTTGGATTCAACTCGGCCCGGCCTTACCCTGGAGCTTCCCGACAGCACTACCGTGGCGCAGCTACTGGCTGCACTGGGCTCTGCAGCAGAAAGCACCGACCCCGCTATGCGCAGCTTTGCAGACTCAAGTCATGGCGCCCCTGCACATGCTCTGTGGCTGGAGCGTGGCTTCTGGTCCTCCCATGTCCCCGGGGATGTGCTGGATGAGGAAGAGGGCCGGCGACGCAAGCCGGGGTATTTTGGCCTAGAGCGCTCGCACTGCGGTGGAGGCGGCGGCATCATGGAGCGGGCAGCCCACTTTGGCATGCGTCTGCTGGACCTGGGCGTGCCCCGCATGCATGGTGTGCTGAGTGTGGCTGACTTGCGCTGCGGCCACCCAGATACAACCAAGGGGGTGGTGTCTGCACTGGCAGCAGCAGCAGCTAGTGGGGGATCCAAGTAAAGCTGAGGTGTACGGCGGATTCGGCTTGCATCCCCACACACTGCAGGACGCTGGCTGGCGGCTGCAGCCTGAGAGAGGGGCATGGAGGTTTGCCGCCGGTCGCAGCACGGCCTCAGCAGATGGGCCAAGCAAGCTATTGAGATAAGGGCTGCTGTCTTGTTGGTGGGCTACACGTGTTCTAGTCCGTGGTGCTTGCCTGGGCCGGGGCAGGGGCGTGCCTGTGAACGGGTGGGTCGTCGACTGTGGGCTCAGGTATGTCGTTAAACTTTAGCTGGCTGCAAAAGGCATTCTGCTTCAGCCTACACTGTCATTTATGTGTGTGGGTTGCTGGTGTGACTTGAACCTGCAAGAATGCACGACATGGTTTCAGCTTTGGGCTGCTTGCGGCGGCAGCCTTGCTGGGCTTTCCATGGATCGCGTCACCCCCCTCCACAAAGCTGCTTGCACCGGAGCTGCTGCCAGCGCAATACAGCAATAAGCATTGAGCAGATTATTCATGGGGACCACTACTGCTGCCGCTCGGGGTGGTGCACCTGCGCATTACACGGGTTGCGGGTTCAGCGAGAATTCCTGGCAGCAGTTAACTGATTTTCTTGTCAAGCGCAGCTGCTTCCCTCCTCTACCTCGCGCAGCATGGCTCATAAAGAGCGCTTAACGTGCTCCATGCTAGTTGTGGCCATGTTCTCAGGGCTCAGCGGTCTCCTCTTTGGCTATGATCTGTGCATTATCACCAGTATGTAGCCAACGCCGCACACGTCACTCTCTGCACGCAGCCACCTCTTGCCATCAACTCCCACAGATATCCTGGACGATATTGCCGATGATTTCGATGCCGATACAAGTAGTAAAGAGCTGGTATGTAGCACAGAGCAATCCAGTGTTGTCAGTCTGCACGACCACACATGGCCCACGCACAGATTGTCTCCATCGTCATGGCTGGAGCTGCAATAGGTTCCTTGCTTGGTGGACCCCTGGCTGATGCGTGGGGGCGTCGGCGCAGCATCATACTCTCAGCAATACTGTTCATCGCTGGTGCTGCGGCCATGGCTGCAGCGCCTGTGTTCAGTGTGTTGCTGCTTGGCCGCTTCTGTGTGGGTACTGCCGTTGGAGCCAGCGGGATGGTTGTCTCAGTATACCTCAGCGAACTCGCATCTCCCTACTGGCGTGGAATGATCGTAGCCACCAATGAACTGGCTGTTTGTGCGGGTTGTCTGTTGGCCCTGGGCCTCTCAGTTGTGGCGCATGATGCCGGCTTTCACTGGCGGGCGTTGCTGGGTATTTCGAGCCTGCCTGCCGTTGTGCAGTTACTGGGCAGCCCATGGTTGCCCCAGTCCCCAGTGTGGCGTGTGCGGCAGGTGTTGTCTGCTCTGCCTGTGCAGGCCATCGCAGCATTGCTGCCCAGCCCCCATGCTGGCGGGCCGCAGCATGCCCTCCCCTCCTCAGCAATGAAGGCCCCCCTCAAGGGGCAGCAGTCCAACAGTGACGAGGCAAGCACACTGCCTGGTCTACACGATGCCCCCAGTCTGGACTGGTCCCACCTGGGGGCAGCACAGCGACAGCACCTGGACAAAGCCCATGCCACCCTCGCCAGCCTGCGCGGCTCACAAGCCGCAGCCAATGCAGAGATGCTGCGCATTGTCAAGGCATTCCTGGCGCAGCATGAAAGCACCAGTGTGCATGCTCGGGTCGGCAGCAGCAGCAGCAGCGGCAGTGAGGGCTCACAGGGCCCTCACTCCAGTTCAAGGGGCCTGCTGGCCTCCCAGGACAAGAAGCCGCCCATGACTACCACTCCTTCACCTTCAACCACGCCCTCTGCTGTGACCGTTGTGGGCTTCGATGCGGGCGAGGGGTATGGGGGGTCGGGGGGGGTAGCCGTTCGAGCTGAGCCACCTGGTGCGTGTGCTGCCTCTCTGGGGCAACTACAATTAGCTTGCAGCCAACGGGGGTCGAGGCATGCCCTGGGTCTGGCAATTTCATCTGCTATTGTGCAGAACATGGCCTTCTCAAATGCCCTGCTGTATTACGCGAAGTCCATTTTCGATGCAGCGGGTCTGGAGAACCACCTGCTGCCGTCACTTGGAGTCGGCACAGCGAAGCTCTTGGGTGTGGCTGTGGCCATTCCATTGCTCCCTAAAATGCCCCGGCGCCTGCTGCTAACGGTCGGTATGCTGGGCCAAATCCTGTCCTGCGTGGCCATGGCACTTGCATTTGCACTGTGTTCAGATGGCAGCCCAGTCTTACAGAACATTGTGCTGGTAGGCATGCTGGTGTTCATTTTCGCATGGGATATCTCATGGGCGCCCGGTCTGTGGGTCGTCTGCAGTGAATTGCTCCCAAGTCAGGTAAGGGGCACCGGCATGGGCTTGGCTGTGGCCGCCTTTTGGGCGTCCTCTGCAACGTCAAATCAAGTAGTGCTGACCATAGCAGACAGCGCTGGTTGGGCAGGCTTCATGGCAGTGGTGGCAGCCTTGACTTTGTTTGCACTGGGGTTTGTGCGCACGGCACTGCCTGAGACACAGGGGCGTCCCCTGGCGGCCATCCAGGCCTCCATCACCTCACGTGCCCGCAGCTTAACGGATGCACATGTGGTTTGCCCGTTGCTCTTGTGGCCCATGGCGTTCTGCACTGGCTGCACGGCTCAGGGGAAGCACGCAACGTACACCCCCGTGGGGTGAGCTCCCTTTCCAGGCCTCAGCGAAGGCCCACCTCGCAAGTCATGCCGCTCATATCAGGCTGCACTTTGAGCAGTCCCAGTAAGCTTGGGTGGCGCTCAAGGCCACCGCTGCTTCGCAGCACCTGCTGGGGGACCTGTCTGGTCCGAGTACCCCTCCTTTGCTATGCTTCGAATTGAACCAAACTCTGACAGGCTGCTCCAAATTGCGAATTTGAAGTGTCCTGCGATTTTCTACCCTGTTTATGTAAAAGATTGTCAACTGGTGGGCCGACAGTCTCTGAACAAGCAATTGCTATATTTCTTCAGCTCCTGAGTCATGAGTGCAAACGCTCCGCAAGCATCTGCTTCAGCCTCTCCAGTCATCAAAATCAAGGCTGATTTGCAGCAAATTGAGCTTTTAAAGCCAAAATCTGGGGACTTATGCCCATCTGTGGGCCAAACAGCCCTGTTTGTGGGTGCGTCCACATGTTGCTCACACGTTGCCGTCCAAGCCAACAGTCTACTTCACCTTCTGCAGGGAGGACCGACACGGGTGTGCATATTGCTGCAACAGCAGAGCGGTATTGTTCTGCAACACTGTGCTTCCTTCCTGTGACATGGCTCTACGGCGTGCTGTTTTCACTTTGGTACGGCTTGTTTGCTGGCAGCTGCCGCCAAGCCGAAGCGGAGGGCTCAGCAGCCTTCATCACAGCTGACGAACTGGAAATCGTCAAATTTGAGCACACGTGTGGTTGCTGCGGGGGTGCTGAGCGCCGCCAGCGCATTCCCCTACTGTCCATTGTGCGTGTTGTTTCTGATGAAGTGTGGTGGGCTCGACGAGAGGAGCGCAAACAAACGCCTTGCTGCGCCAAACGGAGCTCCGGGGCAGACCGCATGGTGCTGGGCGTTTTCCATCGCCCACTCAAGCAGGATTTATCGGGACTGCGCACATCTTCGGTGTTCTTCGAGTTCTGGTATGGACTGGAGGACGCGTACACTTTCCAGCGCAGCCTGCAAGCTGCGGTCTTCAAGCGACAGCGCGGTGCAGCGGAGGCTGGCATGTTTGTCGCTGATGAATTACTCAGTGCTGTATCTGCTGTACCAGATCCTTCGGAGGAGGAGGCTCCCCTGCGCCATTTAGTGCACCCGATTGACGCAAAGACCTTCCGCACAGAGCGGCAGGTGGAGGGAAATGTGATGGCGACTACACAAATGGAGCGCTTCCCCTCCACAGTAGAGGACACTATGTTGCAACAGAAGCAAGAAGCTGCCTATGCTGGGGTGACGCTGGAGAAGCTGCGCTTGAACGTGTAGAGCAGCAGCGAAGAAGTCTGAGACCCCTGCGTTACTTCTGCCGGGGTGGAGCCCATGCCCTAGCGAGCCATTGAGTGAAGACAATTGAGACCAACAATGCCAATTGACTTATGAACTTTGTGATTGTGGCGGGTTTTTGTGCAGCGCAGCTTGCGTGGTTAAGGTTGAGGTTGACAGGGCCGGGAGCGGTGCCGTGCTGGTAGCCACGGCTGCTGTGCCCCCCCTGTCATCCCCACTTGCCAGTGTGCCCGCCGTCGTACCATTGCCAGGCTTTACGTTGTGCACGTGATGCCCCCCTAATATGAGCCCTCACAGCAATCAAAACTTGAAAACGATCTGAAATGCAAACCCCCTTGTCTTCTCTGCGCTTCCCCTTTGAGCTCAGCACCCTTTTTGCTTTTTGCCCCACCTGTGACACATGGCAGTGTACGTAGGTATAGCTATATGAGTGCATACTTGTGCGTGTATGTGCTGCGTGTGCTAAGGCGTGTGCTGCTGCTCGCCGCAACAAATCTGCCTGGCGGAGCGTATGTTGGGCACTTGTGCGCATCGGGCAACAGATGCCCCTGTGGCGTAGGCGCTGTGCAGGGGCAAGATCAGCATGCAGCATGGCCACACAGCTAGTCGTTTGCGTACCCAGGGTACTGCATGGTGTATACAGCCGGTGCGAGGGGCCAGTGGTGTGAGCGACGCTCTCGTCGGGGGCCTTCAATCCTACGCGCACACCTTTGCGGCCTACCAACCTAGTGCTTCAGTGTTTGTGGGAGTTGAGGCAGTTCACCACTTTTGACGCTTTGAGTGCGGCGGCAACGCTCACTGCGGTAGTTCACCGTCCTGCATACCCCCCCGTGTGGGGTCAATGGGCTGCGGACCTTGCTTGCAAGGAGACGCTGAAATGCATAACAGTCACAATACCCATTTGCTTTGCAGGCTGGTCTGCGTTTACACTTGTTTTGTCATGCAATACTTTGTGCAGTTTGGGCGTGGCATGATTGAAAGCATTGGAGAAACTTCACGAAGCGTGAGGCAAGTCGGGAGCGACTTTCAAGTCAACAGCACAGCACCTTGACAGTGCAATAATCAAGCAAGTCATGCTGAGGCCAGGTAAAATAGTTCTTTGTGCCGCACAGGCCATAGGGCTCCTGTTTTGGCCTGGCCCTAAGCTGAGCGAGGGCACGCAAATTCCGCTCGAAGCTCTTACGCTGCCGGCAAACAAGCAGCCTGCTGCTGAATTGTCTTACAACCAAAGATCACGAATAGCTTGTGGATTGGATGTTAAGGGCTTTCAAAAAGGTTTAGCTGGCCGAATGCAGTGGAGCTTGGTAGATGTAGTTGGCGGGCATGAAGGCATGCTGACCGACGGAAAACATGTGCTGAAGCCGATGCAGAACAGCTCTCGAGGCTTGAGGGAGGCTGCATTCTATGAAACTGTCGAAAGTCTGGCTGAAGCACAGCCTCAGCTGCGTTCTCTCTTCCCAGCGTATTACGGAGTGGTGCAGTCTGGAGACGAAGCGTCCCGTCTGAGTCGCGCCGCAAAGAACAACGAGTTGCCCTCAGGTGCAAGCTGGCTGAAGCTGCAGGATCTCACTGCAGGATTTAACCGTCCCTGTGTGGCAGATGTCAAGCTGGGCACCAGGACTTGGAGCCCCGGCAGCTCAGACAGGAAGCGCCGAAAGGCCATCGCGCGTTACCCACACCAGCTGGTGGCTGGGTACAGATTCACTGGCATGCGGGTATTCACTAGCTGCGAAGCTTCAGCATGCTTGCCTTCAAATCATGCTGCAGTGCTGAAGAATAGGAAGCTTGAAGGCTCTGAGCTGCAGGCAGTTTCAACGCACAACGACAGTCAGCCGTCCGACCAATGTGTGCTGCTGCACCGCAGGCAATACGGAAGGTCGCTGGGGCACCTGCATGGCATGCAAGGGTGGCTTGATTTTCTCTCTGATGGCCAGCAGGTGCGCTGGGAGTGCATTCCCGCCTTGCTGTTGCAGCTGCGCGACATGCAAACGTGGCTGCGTCAGCAACGCCGCTTTGAGTTCTATTCATCTTCTCTCCTCATTGTGTACGATGCTGATGGCCCAGCCGATTCAGTGGTGGTGCGCCTCATTGATTTTGCCCATGCAAAGGATATGCCTGCGGCAGAAACAGCCAATCCCGCAGCACAACCCAAGGGGGACAGGGGCACTTTGGTTGGCATACAGAACCTCATTGCTAGTCTTGAAGCCCTGCAAGCTGTGCAAGGCAGTGATAAGGTAGTGTCAAGTAATGTGAACATCGTTGTGTGTGAGCCGGAGACTGAGGCTGTGCAAAAATAATGCATTCTCGTCTTCTCAGTCACGCAAGCAAGCTGCTCTATGCGAGCCACTTCTGGTACTCCAAGAACAAGGCCTTGCGTTCCTGCTGCAGCTCAATCGGGTCGGAGTCAGAAGGGGTGTACAGGTCGCCGCAGTGAGCACAAGTGCCGTTTACGCCGCAGTCTACGACGTAGGCTGGGCGAGTTGGCCCAAGAGGAGCCCGCACACCTGCCCACTGCCAGGGGTCGGCGGCGCCGTTGTAGAAGAAGACATTCTCCACGGCCACGTCTGTGCCGCCGTAGTAGTTGTTGGTCTCATTCACGGCAGGCAGTTCAGTGACGCCAAACACACGCAAACACAGGTCGCGGTGGTATGCCTCGTTCACTTGAGCACTGCGGATGCTGTTTTGAGCGGGGGCCACCTGCCAGTACGCAAGCTCAGTGCACTTCTGCCACCACCAAGAGCGGCCATTCCCACCTTTGACTGGGTCAGCCAGCAATGTAGAGTCGTAGTCGGAGGGTGAGTTTCCTAGAGTGCCCATGAAGTAGTTGTTCACAAACTTCACAAAGGCAGGCAGGGGGTCCTCACCTGCCTCCCAGATGGGGTTTAGCACATCGCAAAGGACATTGCGGTGGCCGTACTGCATGGTTTCTGCACCAGCATCGGCAATGAAGTAGAAGAAGTCGCCGTCAATGGCCAAGCCCTGTGCCCCAAACTGCGCCTTGATGCCTGGCATGCCGGCCTCGATTTGCTTGGTGGTGTTGCGCAAGGCAGCAGCGCAGGTGGGCCCAGCGGTGCGGGCAACTTGCTCGTCAAACTGCGTGAAGTCTAAAATAGCCTTGACAACTCCGCTGCTGCTGTGGCTGCCCACGGAGAGCTGAGGGAACTTGAGCCGGTACCAAGCCGCCAGCGCACCAGGGTAGGAGCCTCCAACCACAGTCCACTTATTGCGAGTTTCGGTGGGGAGCCCGTACTTCTGGTTGACTGCGGTCTCCTGAAACCATTTAGAAAACCAGGCAAGATCATTCACAGCCTGTCGGCTATTGTGGAATGCAAGGTTGGATGAAGTCGCTTCAAGAGGGAAGGACTCGCCGAAAAATCTGCGCAAAGCAAGTGTCAAGGAGCTTACACAGCACAGCTTTCATACTCACCGATGCTCCAGTGTTACAACCAGTGCCTTATGTTCCTTGGCCATCAATAAAGGAGTCTGCCGGGCAGGCATGATGCCTTGGCAAGTGTACTGCACCAACAGTACTTGAGGCCAGATGGTGCAAAATCCGCAATTATACGCACCTCTCCACAGATATGCAAAATAATTGGTCCATTTGGAGGAGACCAGAAGTCGTCAATCACAAAGTACCGTTGGCTCCATGTTCTGTGGTCGGTCATGTTGAAATGGTTGAGCAACTGCTCGCCAAACCAGTGAATCGTCTGTGTGTAGTTAATTCCCACAGAGGGCTCCGAGGAAGACGCGGCGCTTGCCCTGTGCAGAAATCGGTGCATAGTCGTCAATTTGCTTTCACTTCGTTGATACGCACATCTGCCAGGGGGAGGCTTGGACGTGCAGTGCGGCACAACCCGCCAGAAGCAGTCCAAGCAATTTCATTCTCCAAGAGTTTCAACCTTTGCAACAGTAAGGGCCTTGCCCAAGGAGCAGCAAGAGGAAGGTAGGGATAGAATCAGAATTAGTTCAGTTAGCGCATGAACTTCAGACTGTAGCTTTGCGGTCTCAAGGAAACACACCCCGTAGTGCCTACAATAGAGCGTGTGTGGTAGGCACACCTCACTTGCACGTGTGCTCTGAACCTCGTGCCATTTCTAAGAAAGGCAAGCACGTTACATTTCTATCTCCATATCAGCCCGCTTCTTCTCGGGGCTGTTCTTGAGGTGCTTTCGCCCGGGCAGCTGGGGGAATGGAGATGCTGCTCGGCGTGACAGCCCCCCTTCAGTTGAGCGCTGAGTATCCGGTGCCTTCGTCCAAGTATTTCCCATCAAGTAGCGACCAACAGTCGCAGTCACAGTCGCATATTCAGTTCGCAAGACAGCTTTGTGCAAGGCTAGTACACAATAGCCAGTCCATGTGAGGAGTACGCAGCTGCTGAGGTTTCTGCTTCACCTCGGCGGAGGGAGAGAGTACGCCTGCTTTCACTCTGCCTGGTGCTCAACTTTGCTCCTTTGTTCGCTAAACATTGCATTTTGCTCAAGGCTTGCGCTTAGTGCCAAAACAAGCCGCCTCCAGCGCAGATAAGCACGTCGCTACGCGACCAATTGCTACTCACGTGACTGTCAACACAGTGCGGGTGCAAATATAACCCTTAGAAGCTCTGACACTGCATTTTTGTGTGTCATACTTATATCATGGCATCTTCTTTCCTGTTTTCGAGATTGGAGCCGGCGCTGCGGCCCCTGTTCGAAGGTGTCAGGCCGATGCCGCACTTGCTTGAATGGACAGCGCAGGGAATTCGATACGCACAAATACTGGGGGTGGTGTGTAACCTCGTCGTATCAGCATCAGACGGTTCTACACGTCAGCTGCGAAGCATTCTGCCGTTCGTGAACTGGCTGGGAATGACCCGCTCGGATTTGTCGGAAGGAGCAGATGTGTACTTCGGCGCCTTTTATGCTGCCTGTGCATGGACTTCGCTCCTGGGAGTCTTGTTTTTGCTTGGGTCTGCATCCTCACCTGGTTCGTAAGTTTATGTTATGATTTATTTGCCTGGGTGCATTCTCGACATCCCTGCAAAGCCTGCTGCCAGCCCGTGGGCAGTGAATTGACCAGGCGGAGAAATTCAACTTGAACCACTTGCGCAGATCGGCAGGACGCTTTCTACGAATTGCAATGTGGATTCAGGTTGCAATTGTTGGTCTTCCTGTCAGCAACCTACTGCTTCGCATGTTCATTTGTTGGAAGGAAGTTGAAGTGCGCAGCCCACAAGCTGGCACGTACGAACTACAAGCATCTGCAATCCCGTCATTCTTTGGCGGAGCTGATGAGTGCTTCTCGGGGAGCCACCTCATGCACGCACTAGCAGCTGCAGTGTGTTTTGTGATGCAGATGAACTTGTGGGCGCTTGGGGCTTTGGCCGTGAACCGGCCTCCGTCTCCAAGCGAGCTTCACCTGCAGCCAAGCTCTCGCAGTTGGCCCACCTCACACTCTTTGAACATTTTCAGCTTTGTACTTGAATTTGTCGCCCCAGCTGGCACAAGCCAGCTTGTCAGTGTTGGTGCTGAGCTTGTCCCAGCCGTAGCACTGTTCGCGATTGCCTTGGTGAGCTTACTCACGCAGTACATAACGTACAGTGCCATATCCACTCACCGGGTGGTCTTCTTCGAAGGGCTGGTATTGGGCTTGTCTGCAAGTCTGGTGGCTGTTGTTTCAGCGGGCTTGGCTGGGGAGCTTGGTGTTCAAGATGCCGATCTCACTGCGTCCATCGCAGTGATGGCGCTTGTCGGATTTGCAGTTGGCCAAGCAACATCGATTGGGCGTGATGCGCATTTGAAAAACCTTCCTGTTCGTGACCTGCTCATGCCCGTTCACGTCCAGAAATGGGTGAACTACCGCACGCAGGTTGCTTGCCAAGCGGCCATTGTGTGGGTGAAGTCGTTGGCTCGCCCAGCTCGAATGGAGAAGGCTGAGCTCGTGGTAGATGCTTGGAATCTTGTGTGGCATGCCCAAAGTGTGCAAGTGCGCTTCTCCCCTGAAGAGCTGCAGCAAGTTCGCTCGCGGATTCGGCCTGTGGTTGCTGTTTGTGAAAGCGCAATCCGTCGCTTTTTGCACCGCAGCCCCAGATCAGCAGTCGCCCATCTCGTGGCTGCAGAATACTTCAGCAGCCCAGCAGTGTGCAGGCACTCTGTCAATGAGCTGCAGCATCTTTCAGCTGCCTGGCAGGCGTCCCAAGCCGCACCCTGGTTTGCAGCAACCGTTATCCAGCGACTGCAAGCCCTCAAGCACATGCATGCGCGCAGTCTGCTGCCGTACACTCTATCGCATACCACCTTGTACAGCGCAGGGCTAGATGCAATCGAAGCATGTCACCAGTTGGTGCAGCGGGCCCTGTCTGTTGCCACCACTGACCTGAACAAGCCGTCAGTTGCGATGTCCACAGCTGGTCGCAGCCCCCACATTCTCCAAACGAGACAGGCGCTGAGAAACCTCATGCGACATTTACTGCACATTCGGCAAACCAGCACTGAGACCTTTTCCCGCCTCCTGCAGCGCTTCGTGGCACAGCTTTCTTCTGCTGAGCAGCGGAGCACCACTTTTGGCGAAACGGACGGCTATACGAGCCCAACCTCTCGGGGTAATGCCCTGAACACAGCAACACCTGCAGCTGGCAAGTTTGGAGGGCTATATGGACTGATTCCTGGGGGTGGTCCGCAAGTGGGGGACGCAAGCGATGCCTCTGACCTCATCGCTTCCATCTTGTCGCGATTGCCTCACGCCAGCCGAAGGGCAAATAGTGGAGTGAAGCAGCACATGTTGCTGTCTGAATCGTGTTTCATCATCACCGTGGGATCCACCTTGCAGACATCTCGAGTTTTTGTGATGAGCACAGACATGTGTAAATTATGTCAGCTGCAGGCATCCGAGGCAAGGTACAGGCCTCTGTCAGACCTTGTGCTCACCCCTTTTAGCTCAAACGAGCAGCCATCCGTGCAAGTGGAGGTTGATATTGCAGTGGGTCGCCCTGGTGTGAGGACCCAGCCTACGCGTGCAACCATGGCCGCTGCCCCATCGTGGGTGACTGAAGACTATTTGGCTTTTGACATCACCTCAAGCTGCATGGACCAAAACCTATACGCGCTGGGAAATGCACATATACGCAAGAACTTTCCAGTCTCGGCCCATCGCCCCGTACTGTGTTGGGTGGTCTGCTTTAAGCAACTGGGGCGCTACGAGCAGCTGCCAACGCAGCCCACGCCGCAGCTCGGGAAAGAGCAGCTTGCAGTGGTGCTGAGGCCGCTGAGTGCACAAGAACATGTGCAAATTCCCACCAGTGTGGATGCTGATTCCCCTGGGCAGTTGGCGCCGATTGAACCAGCGTTCCGTCCGCCGGTCGCATCCAAGGGAGCGAGCAGGTGCAGCATCGACCGGCGAGCATACCTTCACACCCGCACCGTGAGCTCATCCCCTGCTCAACATCGCCGAACCATGACGAAACAAAGCACCTTTCATACTTTCAACAGCGCTATCTCGCGCGGCAGTTGGATGGCACCCTCGATTGCTGAATCCATTGTGCGCAGGTCGCAGGTGCAGCTGCTGCAGCGCGACCTTCGTCACAAAATGGTGATGAAGACCAAACTGGGTCGAGAAACATCGGCGTTCATTGCATTCTCTTGGCTGTGTGTTTCTGCTGTTGCGATGTATGCGCTGTACATATCGTACGCTGTCGTGTCGGGCGCCGGCAATCCGGTCCTCGTGTCCAGATTCCGACTGCCGTCACAGCTTGCACAGTTCCAGAGCGCATTTTTAGAGGCTGGCGCCTGGAGTGCATACCAGACTGCAATGCACAGCGGTTCCGCGCAAGGCGCACCATCCGGGGCAGGCGTCGCCCTGCCTGGTGTGCTCGAGGCGACCGAGGATAGACTGCTGTTTGATCTCAGCACCGCAACAGGCGATACAGTCAATCTGCAGGATACAACAGGGGAGTCGGCACACAGCAGTGGACGCAGCTTCTGGCAGGTACCTTGGGGCCTGTGGCTGCCAGATGGCCTGACTTGCCAAGGCCAGGCGTGCGCCCAGGAGTCGGTTCTTGAGGGGGCAACCACTGTCGCGTCAAGCAGCAGATCCCTCGGCCAAGCCGCCGCTGCACCGGGCACTAAGTCCAGCACTGATCTGCTGAGGTCGTTGATTCGCGCACTGGAGGACGGAACTTTGTTCGTTGCGAAGCAGTTGAATGACGTGACGCTAGCATCATTTTCACGGCGTGGCCTGATATCTCAAGCGATTCTGTACGGTTTTCCGCTTGCGCTGCTGGGCTTTGCGGTCGTCGTCCAAGCCAAGCTCAACTGGTACGCAGACTATCCGCTTGAGAGTGCACGCAAGGCCCTTGTGGGTGGCAGTGCAGGTGTTTGGCAGTCAGATGCGCTCATGAACCAAGGCGTGGACACGTGCACTGCACTGAAACACTGTTCCAGACGCGACTTCAAGTCCCGCACACGCACCCTGCTGGTTATTCAAATGCTCATCACTGTCTTGGTGGCTGAAATATCAGGGCAGGTTGCGTTTTATTCCCGGGAGAGCCCTGAGGCAGTGCAAGTGCAAAGTACAAATGCCGTGTATGCCCTATACTCCGCCGTGTCGGTGCAGTGGCTGATGCTGGACCAGGTAGCCTTGGCCGCCAGCGGCAACATTTCCTCATCAGCTGAAAACTTCGCCACCCTGGATGCGCGCTCTACTTCTTGGCAACGGGAGCTCCAAGGCCAGGCCCTGTCCTCCGTGCTGCGCTTGTCCATTTCAGACGCCCCTGGCCTGGCCACACTGAGAGACGATACGGACGGCTACCGTATTCTGCACGAAAATGCATGCACCGGGGTGCGCCCAGGGCAGGCTCCGGCACTCAAGGCATTGCAGCTTCAACTGTTGGGGGGCGCTGCGAGTATGGCTGCCCAGCCTGTATCCGCGGTGTATGCAACGCAGTGCAGTACAGTCAACGACGGTGTCATGCAATCCGGGCTGCTGGCCGCAATCCGCACCAACACCCAGCTGCTGGTGAGCGTGCATTCAAAACTGAGTGAATGGGCGCAGTCTGGCACTCTGGCACAGCCATGTGTGGAGTCCGTGAGCATGGGTATTTGGTCCCTGCTCGCCAGCGAGGCTGCCGGCGAAGGGCCACCCACGCTGCAAGCAGTGCAGCAGCTGTTCAACACCTCAGCCTGCCGCAACGGCACTGTAGACAGCTTGCAGCTGCAGTCTGCCGCGAAGCAATGGTTTTCCGCTGCACAGCTGCAGGTCTTGCACGTGCCCTTTGCAGCCAGGCAGCTGCATGTTGCTGCTGCAGCTGAGTACGTGCGGTCTTTGGACGAGTACGCCCTGCTGACCCTAGCCCCTACCTGTGCCGCCCCCGTGATGCTGGTGCTGTTCCTGTTCTTCTCTCTTGTTCCGGCTTCCCACACCATGCAAGCACTGCTGCTGGGCAGTGAAATCATGGGAGTACTCCTGCAGTTGAAGGGCCCAGGCAGCGCGCCGTGAGGGCCACTGTCCAGGTGGGGTGTGGGCTGTCCTGTCTCAAGTGAGTCGTCCTCATGCTGCCTGGTAACACATTGGCCAGGGGCACTACAGGTTCTCAGTATGCTCAGGATGTCTTTGCTTTCGCATTTCAAATTCAACTCATCTCCATCACAGCACTTGCGCCGGGGTTGCTGCTGTATTTGTGCGCATTGGCAAATGTATGTTTGTGCCAGGTGGACTGTACCTACTATTGTGAAGGCAATTTGAAAAATGCAAAACCTGTTCTGGTGGTTCGGTGGCTTCTTCACGAGAAGAAAGGCACGCAGTACCTTGTGGGTTTGCTTGCGGTTCAGAGCGCGCCCCCTCGAACTCAGCCGGTGGCAAACCCGACTTTCTGCAGAAAGACAGAAAAACCATCTTGCAACAAAGTCTGTTGTTTGTCCAAAGAAAGCATTGTTTAAGCTTCGGTCGTCTTATTTTCCAAAATCAACCTGCGCCAACTGCTGGCACCAATTGCATTTGGGGGTTTTACCCACGTTTCATTTTTAACCGTCGAAGCTCAATGTCAACAGTAGACGAGCACCTAAAGCTCGTACGCGACACATGGCAGCTTGATTCAAGAGCTACTCATGCGTTGAATATTCTCCAAACCACCAATGTTGAGATTGCACAGCACAGGATTGAAAATTCTCAACAAAAGGAGGGCTACACAAGCAACGAAATCTCCCTTGGTCGAAGCGGTGTATACACAGCAAATGTAGATTTGTCTGGAAGTGATAAGCAGCCAAGCGACCATGTTAAACACATCAAAACTTTGTGGGGGGGTATCATGTACTCTATTCCCAAATCGAAGCGAGAGCAAAATGCTCCACTCGCCCATCGGGGACAAGCGGAGCTGGACGTCGAATCAGCAGCTGCATTTGTCGGACCTCGTGTCACACATGCCAGTTTGCGGTGGATTCCTCCCAAAATGGTTAAACCTCAGCTTGGTTCCCAGTTTGAGCACAGCCAGGTCACAAATGCACCGCCCGGCACAGTGATCGATCGCCGCGTCTATCCAAACTTCGGGTACGCTTCGCGAAATTGGCCCAAGCATACTACTCAAAGCAATACTGCCCAGGCTGAGCAACTGTCACAATCCAACGACCATGTTCCCATCGCTGCCTCTTGCACCGCGGCATTCGCCAGCGAGAGCAGTCGCTTCGCACCGCCTGCCACAGCGGGCGGAGCTCCCTCTGAAGAGTACTGCGGCGACCCGCACGGGATAAAGACAGCTGTGCTGCGGCGAGTCAAAGGTCCCAAGTGGGCGCACCCACATCTGCTCGAGCAGCACCCCCGTGGGGCACCCCCTGAGGACGAGCGGGCACTGGACAGCGCATGCCGCAGCCAAGCAGCTACTGCAGCACGGGGGCCAACCATGCCCAAAGCTACCACAGCACGCAGTGGGCCTGTGCTCATGTCAGAAGAAGGGCACACACCCGGCCCGGGTACCTATTCTCCCAGCAAGACTTGGGCTTATTTGGAGGGGGGTCCGAAGAACGCACTGGCCGCGGCGGAACACGGAGATGGAACACACAGCCTGCATGCAATGCCCACGACAAGCAGCATATACGTAGGCACTAGCATGGACCAGCGCTTCAATGCCATCCTGCAAGCAGCGGGCTTCGAGTGGGACGATGAGCAGCGGACCACGCGCTCTAGGCACATGTCGCGTGGTGCCGACCGGGGCGCTTCAGCCGAGAAGCGACCGCTGCAGCCCAAAGTGAAAACCGCAGTGGATGCTGCAGTGTCCAGGGCAGACGACATCATCCGTGAGTGTGGCGCCAGCCCCCCCCGCCACGGCAGTGCTGTCCCCCGGGGCAGCAGCCAGTCCCCATTGCACGGGATTGGCAGCGGGCAGCGCCAAGGGCCGAAAGCAAGGGGGCGGCAGGCGGCCGAAGCAGTGGGCATGTCACCACCTGCCAATACTTCGTTTGACACCAATACAGCCGTGGCAGCTCGCGGGGGGCTTAGCTGCCACAGCCGGGGGGGGGCAAGCGCCAACCTGGCCTTTGCAAAATCTGCACCCCGGTGGAACGGCGCCGCCCCCAGCAAGCCGTGGGTTCCATCCTCGCAATTGGCTGTGTTGGAGCCGCCTGCAGTCTTGTGCGAAGCTGAACCAGAAACAGGAGGCGCCCCCCCCAGCACTGTCGTGTACGCCGATGGCATTCCTGCGGAACAGCAGGACCTGCGACACTTGGACAGCAAAATGCACGACAGTGACAGCGATGAAGGCATGCTGCCTGTACAACAGCTATCTCGCCAAGCCATGTGGCGGAAGCTTGCTGTGGCATTGACCACCGTGCTGTGGAACCTGTTTGGGTGCAAGCCGCGCTCCTTGCCAGAAGGCTTGCTGAGCGGCGCACCCATGTTGCAGGCAGCTGTGGATGAAATTGCACACAGCATAGCACAGGAACCGATGTTTGTGGGAAATTCACAGCATGCTTGTGGGATGTGCCGCATGGGTGCGAATCCTTGCCGGCATAGCCCACTTCGGGAGCTGGTATTCGAGCCAGAGCAATCGGAAATCAGGCGGCAGCTCATTGATCAGCTGCTGGCGCAGGTGCCCCCGGGTTTCTGGGAACCCCAAGTTGGACCCCCTTCAGCGCCCCAAGGCCACTCTTACAGCTCTTGCATGAGGGACCTGACGATCGCTTCCATGCACTCAGTGCCTGAGTGGCTACACATGACTGCGCTTCTTTGCGAGAGGATCGCTTCCTTCTGTCGTCGGGATGCACAAGCTGTGCTCCTGCTTACAGATTCTGCATCTCTGCAGCCGGCCTTGCGTCCAGCGTTCCCCCTCGTAATGCGCAATGGCACCTTCAGCACTCGCCCTGCACAATCAGCCGCTGCTCAGGTTGCAGTTGTACTCCACGAGGGGCATGGACAAACTGCAACCAAGGACGAAAGTGCAGCGGTGCAAGCACGCAAGGCAGAGCTCAAGTCACTCAGATCCAAGGCAGAGGCTGACTTACAATCGGCTGCGCGGACAGTGGAGTGGCGGCGGGCCCGGCTAGCGCTGGCAGAGCTGCGGCGGCCACGGAGGCAGGACAAGCCAACGGCGGAAGCAGCAGCGCCCACTGCCCCAGGGGGGCATCTGGTTGATACCACTCCTGCTGTGCACCAGTTCAACTTGGGTAAAGACACGACTGCACGAGAGCAAGCGGCGTTTGGCTCCGGGGCTGCCCGCCTGGCGGGGCCGGTGCCTGGAGCAACCACAAGCGGCAGCAGCGCCCCGCTGGAAAGGGTACATATGCATGTAGTCATCCGCATCCGAGAGCCGCTTGATGAGGACACAGACAGCAAGCAGGCGCACTCAGGGAAGGACGCAGAGTCAGACAGCAATGACTCGTTTGTGTCCTGGGGTGGGGAGGAGGGAGGCACCTCAAGCAACAACCAAACCAAACAGAGCCGTCATGCGAAATCTGCACTGCAATCCAAGCAGCGTCAAGCAAGTGCTGTTGCCGGGAGCGCTGTCGTCAAGGAGCGTGTCCTGTCCCGCCGCAGCCAAGCAGACGGCCGCATCCTGGAGGTGGCGGTGTGCAGTCGCCGCCCCCAGGCACCCACTGGCCCAGGATTCGCCGCAGCGGATGCAGGAGACAGCATCATTCGCCCAAGGCAGGGGCGTGGCGCCGCTTCGTTTGGCCCCCCCAAAGCAAAAGCACCCGTGGGCACTGCCCCCACAAGCACTGGACATGAGCAGGCCTGGCAGCAAGTCGCAGACATTGCGCGCTTTGGTGTACGCTTGCCGCCCACTGATGTCCATAACCCCACCTCTGATGCCAGGCTGAAGCGTTGGGTGTCGGGTCTGAGCGAGGGGCAGTTTCTTGACGCGGCGGAGCACTTTGGGGGTGCACGCCTGGCAGGTGGTTCTGTGGCAACCATCCCTGCTTGGGCAGCAGTGGAGACTGCTGAGGCACATTCACAGGGCCTGGAGCAGCAGGAGCAAGGTGTGGCTGTGCATGAAGCTGCTGTGATTCACGGAAAGGACACTGCTTCAACCAGGAACAAGGTGAAGGGTGGGCTGCTCCCCCGACCACCATCAACAGAGGCTCAAATGGCCCGCCAGCTCAAGCAAGCAGCGACTGTACAGCAAACTGATTGGTACAAGAGCCAATTGCACCGAATTGGCGACACCTATGCGCAAAAAGGCGACTCCCAGGCACCCACAAAAGCTGCATTTGGGAGCACAGTGGATGGGCCGGCTGGCCCCGGACCGTACGCCAGCCATGGCAACCAGCAACTTCCAGCAGGCACCGTGCATGAGATGCCTGGGCCATGTGACTACCCCGGTGCAGCTGACATGGCTGTGTTCGAGGCCACGGGGGGCAAGCGTGCCCCCGCATTCTCCTTCGCAGCTCCTGGGGCCAGCACTGTGCCGGACAGCTACGCGGAAGCAGCACACGGTGGAGTTGCTGGTGTGCGCTCCTCTGATCCGCTGCTGGAAGCACTGTACGCTGCAATGCCGATGAAGCGTGCGATCGGTGGTTCTGCACCGCATGCAAATCTTGACCGCCCTGACCGCCGGCAGCAGCCCGCCTTCTCCTTCAGGCAGGCTGAGAGCCAAGGCCCACTTGAGCTACAAGAATCGGCCAACATGCTATCCAAGTTACATGCGCATGTATTCACGGGAGTTGATGCAGAATCTCAGCTTTACCCTGACATGCAGCGTGGGTGGGCTCACGGGCTGCAACTGGAAGCGGCAAGGCTGTCACAGCAGCCACAAACACACACGACACACACACAGCATGCATCCAAAGGGGTCACTTCGCTGGATCATGCCATGCAACAGCCCTCTGGCCGCTTCACAGATGCACATGACTTCTTAGCGCATATGGACTGAATCGGACAAACTGGCGGGAAAGAGAATCAATATTGCAAAACCAGGTTGGTGAAAAGGAGAATGCACGGCGACTCTTCAGTAACAGTGGTCTGTCTCGCGAAATCTGTGTGGAAAACAGAGCCGTTGTCCCGTGCTGGGTCAACGGCAGGCATGCAGGGGTCGCAATGCCCTCAGAGCCTGCGATGGTCAATAGTTTGAGCGAACACAGAAAATAGTGCACAAAAAATATGCAACCCAAGAATACAAAATTATGTATTGAATCTAGTTCCAGCGCTCGCAACTTGTTCTGTACAAACTCACTCAGGTCCTGGCTGGGATGGCCACAGCGGAGGAACTTCCACCGGCAAGCTCTGTGCTCAGCTTGCGTGAAGCACAGGATGCTATCGGCATCCACGATGACACTGAGACTCCGAGATCATCACAAGATCAGTCAGCTTTCAAGGTTGAGCGCGCCCTGAGCTCACACAACTTCTCAGTAGAGGAGAAAAATGCAGAAGTCAGAATTTTGAGTGAGCCGCGTCACTCAGAGCGAAACGACTTCCCTTCAAGCCTGCATGCACAGGATACCGAGCTCTTACAACAGCTTTGCCTATTGATATGACCACACAATTGAGGGCGGTTGCACTGCAGAGACGAGTACGCCTATTCATAAGCATCACTATCTATAGTGTGCGTTGCAACAGCGTTTCTATAAGTGGTTTGATTTCATTTATCGAGCTAATGCAGGAAACTGGAGAGCAACTCAAGCAGACCTTGGATGGAATCGCTGACAATATGAACAATTTATCTGTAAGTGTCAATTCTAAAGCCCGCTGTCATCGATTGTCCAAAGCCCGCTGTCACCAACAGGATGCCGGAGTTGACCCTTCAGAGGTGGTTGTTTGCATGATTTTTGACGGAATAGAGAAGATGCACCATTCCATGGTTGACTATTTGCAACATGAACTACTTTTGTTGGACCCTGCAGTCCTCAAAACAAAACATATGGGGCTGTCCGTGACGATGCAGCTTTTTGAGAGAACTGTCGAAATGCGGCAAGTGCGCTCCCGAAGGCAGTATAGCCCACCAATTCAAATGATGGCAGCTATCAAAATGCGAAACGGGGGGAAGCTCAACTCCCATGCATGGATTATGCAAGGCTTCTGTCGGCAATTGAACCCCAAGTACCTGGTTCTCATCGACGTCGGGACAATCCCAAAGCGCAAGGCATTGCTCCACCTGTACCGTTGCATGGAAGAAGACCCAAACGTTGGGGGATGGTGAGTCATCAGTGCCCAATTCGCATTTCCAAGTCAAAACTTTAAAGCTTCTCAGTTGTGGGGAGATTACAGCCCGAAACGCGTCGCCGTTCAGTGTGCTTGAGGCTTCGCAAAATTTTGAGTACAAGGTCGCGCACGTGATGGACAAGGTGAGTCGCGACTTTCCCGTTTGCACGTTCAAGGCAAAATGTCCCCGCTTCTTAGGCCATGGAGTCCTTTTTTGGTTTCATTTCAGTTCTCCCCGGAGCCTTCTCTGCTTATCGCTGGGTTGCCATTCGTGGATCGCCGTTGAAGTCCTACTTCATGGCGGAGGAGCGCTCACTTCGAGACCTTGGACCATACATGGCCAACTTGCTGCTAGCAGAAGACCGCATTTTATGCTTGGAAGTTGTGACGAGACCAACCCGAGCTTGGACTTTGAGGTGGGTCCCAGGGGCGGTCGCCTCAACGGATGTTCCGGACACCTTGCGAGAGCTCACCCAGCAGCGCCGGCGGTGGCTGAATGGCTCCTTTTTCAACATTTTGTATGTGCTGCAACATTGGAGGAAAATTCTAAGATCACGACATCCTTGGTGGCGGAAAATGATGCTCATCTTGCAATACGGCTTTGTTCTGACAACCACCATTATTTCATGGTTTGCCGTCGCATCGTTGTACCTGTCTTTTCAAGTTATTTTCGAAGCGGTTTTGGCAGTAACTGACTTCGGCTCGAATGAGTTCGGATTCGGCTTTTCAACCATCTATGCTCTGCTTGTTCTGTCGCTGGTCATAGTAGGCCTTGCAGGTGACATTCGGCACTCCGAAACATTTTACAGGTTTGTGGCAACAGTGTTCGGTTTCATCACGATGATGGGATTTGCTGCAGGAGTGTTTTTATTCACAACTTTCGCCAGCGATGCATTCATTGTCATCTCCGTGTTTGCTACATTTGGAATGTACTTCTTGGCTGCTCTCATTCACGGACAGGCAGTCCACGTTGTTGGGTCCATGCTGCAGTACTTGGCAATGATGCCAACTTATATCACAGTATTCACGGTGTACTCGTTTTGTCACTTGAATGACATCTCCTGGGGAACGAAAGAAGGAAATTCTCAATCTGAATCGAGGTTAAAGCATTTGGAGCTTGCAAAGAAAAATGCTGACGAAGCCTCTGAGCTGGACAAAATACTTGAGAACTTTTTGCAAGCAAGGGTGGACCTGAAGCCCAGCAACAATCCGGAGCTTGACCAAGCGGTGGCAAATGAGTCCAAGGGTGGAGCCCCTCCAACAGATTTCAGCACAGCCCCTTTGTCATCGGTTGTAGTTGATGGCTTGCAGCCAGTCAGCACTGGAGTATTTGCCCCAGTGAAGTCTAGCAAGCAAACTGACAACGAGACAGAGAGCGAGCTTGGATATGCAATTGTTGGTCGCCCACCAGTCGGAATGGGAGCAAGCGTTATGTCAGCCGGAACTCGTCAGCCGCACCTAGCTGAAGATGTGAAGCACACAACAGATGCTGAATTTGAAGAAAAAATGTCTGAAGCTGGTATCCTGGTGAAAATGGCAAGACGTGTTCTTCCTGGCGACCAAGGAGATATGATCAAGGAGGCTAGAAAAGTTCTTCGGGCCCACCGAGTAGCCGAAAAGCGCGCGCTTCTTCAGGCTAAAAAACTTGAAGTGGACAAAAAGGAGGCGGTCATTGAGTTCAACCAATTTCGCATGACCATGCTGGGTGTATGGATTGGTTCAAATCTCCTCTTCCTAGGATTCATCTCAAACTACAACTTGCTGTCGTACTTTGCGCTGGCGGCATCAGTCCTCATTCTTTACATGGGAGGTGTGAAACTGCTTGCATCACTATTGCTTGTGATAAGCATGAAAACGAAAATTTGCTTTCAGTACTGCTGCAGGGATCGTTGCTACAGAGCCGACCAATTGACGGGCAAGCGGATATGCTGCTGCAGTGGGGATGACTACTACTACATAGATGAGCTCTGGGAAATTGAGCAAGATGAGCTGCATGGGACACGTATTCATGAGCGCTACAGCATGACAGCTGACGACCTACACGACGAGGAACGTGGAAGCGCTTTGTACTCTGTTTCAAGCAACTTAGAAGCTGGCAGCATTGTGCAAATCACCCCTCCCATGCCCTCTGGCAGCTCTTCTGCAAGTACTTCAAGCTACAGTGCTAGCAGCCCCACAAATGTGTCTCTTACAGCGAATCATTCCACAAGGGACTATGCAGGCCCCAAATCGGCACTTTCTTTTGTGACTGCTCAAAGCAATACAAGACCCGGGGGGGAGGCGTGCGAGCAGACCATGCACTCAAATCGTATCATACAGCACAACCAACCACCCCAGGTATCAGTAATGGAGCAAACTTCAAGTCAGTTGAGACCAAGCGACGTTGATTTCAAGAACAATGTGCACCAGCCTCAGCTGCACCGGGATGAAAGCCAGTTGAACGCTCATTCATCTTCCTATGCGGTAGAATCTGCTGGAATGTGCAGTACAGTTTACTCATCCCGATCCCGAGCAAGCTCAGTGGAGTCAGATGGAGCAACAGACTTGGTGGACGTTTTGGATGGGATTGACCTGCAGCTTTAGGCACTGCAGTCTAGGAACAAAATGATGAACACCAACTCCACGAGAAATTGCATATTATTGACCTCCGAGGGTGCTTAATTAGAAAATCAACTTATGTAGGCAGCTTGCGCCCAGTGATTTCTTGCGGACAGTCGCCTGCCCAATACAAAGATTTGCAGCAATTATTTACAACTTGGCAGCAGCCAGACAGACACTGTACCAGCCAGGTCACTACAGTATTTGTTTGATAGACGTACAGGTCTCAGAACAAGCAACTTACGCCGAATTGCAGGGAAATTTCAGCGCCCCTGACCATCACAAAGGCTGTTGGGGTATGGGTAAAGCCGCAGCCATTAACTCGCTTCAAAACTCCACTCAGCGAAAATATTCATCTGGTTATTTGATCGACTTGCATGCATGCCGTGCAGTTGGGTTGCCCACTTGCCTGCTGGCAGGCATGGGTACCAGAAACGGCCGCCTTGTAGCGCCCGAGAAGACACCCAAGCTTACTGTACGTCAGTCACAGCCAAAGTAGTTCAACGAAGTATTTCTTTTTGCAGCGAAAGGCCTCAGCATTGTCTGTGCGCTTCCTCGATGTTGGTGGCTCTCGAAAAAAGAATGTAAGTCTCCAAACATTTCTTTGTTTACAAGCTGGGAAAACTTGCCTTGTGTTGATTTTCGCAGATAATATTGTTTGGCCAGGCAGAGACTGGCAAAACTTGCTGGTACAAATCGTGCAAGCGATTTTTGGTCGGCGATGAGAACGAGTTCGACACCACCATGTTATACAAGCAAGTTGGCGACTCGTTTGGAGAAGCTGTCGTGACAGCAGCCAAGCAGCTGCTGCTACTGGTCAACCAGCATGGTGTTTCGTTCACATCCACATCGATAATTGATGCGGATTGGTCTGTTTTGGAGCAGGTCAGCGTCGAGACCGAGTTCTCACCGCAACTTGCAACGGCATGCGCAGCTTTGTGGGGCGACGACAAAGTCCAAAGAGTCTTTCATAGCACCCGTAGGCTGGAAGCGTACCTCCCAGCAACGACTGAAGAGCTCTTAGACAATGCTCTTGTCCACTTTGGCAACGAGTACGCGCAGGCCGAACTAGACTCCAGTTGTATTTACACGCCGACTAAGTCAACACAGGACCACACGCTATTGCTGCCTGGGCTTGATTTGACGATCATGGATTCCAGTGGGCATTCCTTGCAAAACCCAAACCACAAGTGGGCCACACAGTGTCCCAACCAGGACCTCATCGTGTTTTTTGTTTCACTGTGTGGCTATGCAAGGGTAAGTTCACACTGCATTTGCACTGCGCACACACAAAACTTCAAGGCTTTTGCACTGCATGCGCTCCATGTGCAGCGAACAACTGATGGAAGCGCAAATCAACTCATGCAGTCACTTGAGTCCTTCAACCAACTTATGCTGGTACTTAATATGGATCCACGGCACCTTCAAGAGTGTCCTGCGCACCAGCTGTTTGAGGAAAGTGCGCTGGGCAAGCCTTCAGAGAGGGAGTCAGTGACACGAGTTCACGTGGTATTCACGATGTTGGATCTGCTGGACTCATTTTTGGCCGATGTGCCCCTGCAGCAAGTTTTTCCCGAGTTCAAAGAGGCTGGCACCTCGCATGCGGCTGCAGCATTCATCCAGTCTCTTTTCGTCTCGATTTTCAAATTTCACCGTGGTGCCAGTGCACACCTCTCAAGCCACTACGTGAACGCGCGCAGCCCCAAAGACTGCATAGGCGTGCTTGAAAAGCTTTGCGGTTCAAACGGACTGGTTGTCGCAGAAGACGCTCCTAGTGGCTGCTGTGGTACATGACTCTACCTGGCTAGTGCAACCACGATGCCCCACGTCGTGTACAGCACAGCGCTGTCACGCAGCACAGCCAGCAGGGTTGTGACTGCCACATTGACGGCATGGAGAGTGGCTGTACCAGAGACGACTGCCAGTGCAGAGTCCACATTGGCTCCCATGGACCCCGGCAAGTACATCTTCACAAGCGCCCCAATGTCGTACAAGGCACCTCCGGGTGACTCCCAGCCAATGAGCGCTTTCCCAAGGGTCAAGGCTGCGACACGGAGAAGCACAAGCGAAGGAAAGATCCACCCAAGTGACCAAGACTGCCACTGTATGCTCCCAGAAGCCACATAGCATGCAAGCGAGACCGCAGCAGGTGCTTCCATCTCAACAGTGTGTGCCTCAGTCTGTTGAAGCGAACCAAACAAACCGTCTCCATCTTGGCCCGCAGAAGTTTTGTTTGTACAGTTTATAGAAGCTGATGCAAACGCACACCCCATGAAAACAATGCCTAGTAAATACAGTGATTCAGCAAAGAAGTCAGCTGTAGCGAATGTGGACTGGTCGAGGGAGGACTTGGGGAGAAAACTCTTGTCTCGCTTGTGGACTGGCACTTGGTCAGTGGTTGCCGATTCAGGCGCACCACGTGGAAGCTGCTGATTCCCATATGATTTCACCTGCGTTGCCAGGTTTTTTGGTGAGGATCTGGAGTTAGCACCAGATGTTTGTCGGGTCTGGCTCTTGGGTGCGGAATATGAGTCAGAAGAAGTCTGTCGCTGCTTGCGCTGCTGCCACGGGTCGGAGTTTTCTACACTCTCCAGACCTGAGACCAGTCTATCCCTTTCTTCGAGCTTTTCGAGCACTCGAGCTTTGCGCCGGGCTGCTCGAGCCTTGTGGTCCATTCTGGAGTGTCAATATCCTTTTCGTTTGTCGTCAGCTTCCTGACTCAACCTCGCTGGCAACAGTAGCGACGCAAAAACTCCCAACATCCATCGTTCTGAACAAAACTAAGAAGCATTGCGCCAGATTGGCTTTGGCGACGGAAGCAGCAAGTTCGCTGGGGCCGGGGCCAGGGGGGCCAAGTGTAAAAAGTCCATTGCAAATTGCCAACTTACCCAACTTTTGCTCCTGCTGAGTTTGGAGCCAACCATACAAAATGCCTATGTTCACAGACCCAAGAGTCAGAATGACTGGTGGCCCAAACTGTTTACCCTTTGTGCTGCACGACCAAGCCAGCCACGTTGGCTGTCCAGTGCAGGCCGGCGAAGTCAGGTCACGAGCCCCCACCCCGAACACGAACGCGAACACGAACAGTTGCGTGCAAGCCTACCACCCCGCGGGACATCTGTGGCTAGCGTGTGCTCTGTCCTGTTGCAGGAGTCACTGAGTGGCGCAATCCCCTGCAACATTCCCCTCGTCAATCTTGGCGCTGGAGATGCTTTGCACCACTCGCAAAGCCTCAGCCAGGCAAAATGAAGCGGCTTTTATGTCCACCGAGCCCGTAAGTGTATCCACAATAGGCTGTTTTACCCGCGCTGCTGGATTTCGTGCCTCGATGACGGATGCGGCAAGCTGCATGCTGGCTTGCAACAGCTCTGCATGCGCTGCTGCTCCGCCCCCCGCGCTGGAGACCGACGGCGCACTGGCTGGGGCAGCATCCACCCCGCCCCCGCGAGCTGTGTCATGCAGCATGCTTTCAAGCTCCTCTGCGTGCAATGCCAGCTCCTGCTCCCGAGCTGCGTGTTCTTCTGCGCTCTCTGCGAAGAATGGTTGCGTCTGGCGCAGTGCTTTCGAAGCAGCATGCTGCGTGCACTTACCACGCAATTCAGCCTGCAGAGACCTCAACTTCCTTTGGCACTCAGCATGTTGTGCCTCTGCATGCTGTGCTCTCGCCTCCTGCAAATTCAAACGCTGGTGACTCGCAGCTCTGAGGCACTATTGCAACGCAGGCACACACCAGCGCAGTTGCCTGCTGTACAAGCTGTTGATCTGCTTGTCGCTTTTCCTGTTCATCGAACAGCTGCGCTTTCAGTGCAGCCAGTTTGTCGTTGCCGGCCTGCAGCAGCGCTTGCAGCTTTTCCCGTTCTTGCTCGCCGTGCCGCATGTCCCGCCGCAGGCTCTCCATGCGCTGCTCCTGGGCATGAGTGGCTGACTGGCGGCCCTGTGCTGCTGCGTCGGATGCCTGGCTGTGTTCCCGCAGTCGCTCAAGACTGGAGACACAGCGGGACAGTGCCTCAGCCAGACGGGAGCACTCAGCCTCGAGCTCGCTGTTTTGGTGCTGCAGGTCTTGCATGCGAGAGGCAGCCACACGCATGGATGCTTCTGCCTGGTGCAGCTTTTGCTCATGGGCTGCAGTCTGGGCTTTTTGAGACACGAGGTCGCTTCTCACAGCAGCAAGCGAAGCTGTTGAGACCGACTCACTCTGTACTGCCTCTGCTTTCTGCCGCGCAAGCGCAGACTGGCAGCTCTCCAAGCCATGCTTGGAAGATGCAAGTGCTTTCCTAAGATTGTGTACCTCTTGAAGTCTGGCTGGTGCCAGTCCTGAGCGCAACTCACGCAGCTCTGCGCTCTGGGTTTGAATCACCTCTTCTCGAGTTGACAATAGCTCTCGCAAGTCAAGGGCCTCATCAAAGCCCCCTTTGCGGGCGTCAACTAGCTTGAGCTCAATCTCAGCCAGCTGCTGCTCAAGGTACCTGATGTACTGTCCGTCTGCTTCATCAAAAGACTTTGCCATATTGTGCGGAATTCGTGCCAGTTGCAATAGCTGACATTGAAGAAGGATCTGTTCGAGAGCAGAAGATAGGCAGATGACCCTTTCAACCAGAAAACAAACACTACTCAGCGCACATCCAATACACCTGGAGCATTGAAATGTCGGCGCTGCAGTGGTGCGGTGACATGGCTTCCCGAGAAATCTCTTGGGTGAATTCATGCCCCCCAAGAGCAATTGTGGTGCAATTCCCCGTGTAATCAACTTACCACGCTCGCTGAGGAGTGCGTAAATGTATTTGCTGACTTACACACATTGGATTTACATTATGAAGGGAGTTCTGCAAGTTCCTGGACAAGTTCTGAAAAACGAGACAGGTACAGGGTTCACCACGCACACTGCGAATTGATCTGGCAGTCAGGGGCTAAGTCTTCTACCTATCATCGCCATGGTAACAATCAAAGAGGGCGATTCTATTATGATCGAGGGAAGTGACGAAAACTGCTGGCAAGTTCGTGTTAGACCAGGAAGGTTCGTTCCGCGGTATTTGCTTTTTAGGTGCCTTTGTAACAAACTTGCAAGCTCTACAGAAAGATTAAGATCGTCAAGACTGAGCTGGATCTTGCAGATTTAGTTGGTGTCCAAGATGGCTCCATCTTCGACCTTGCCGATGGCTCATTGAAGCTGGTCTATGATGGCCTGCTGCCAGATATTGCTTCCAGCTGTAGGTTCTTCTGCTGAGTGAGCAGCAAACGACACACAGCAGCTCCTTTGCAGTTGAAGACATTGTTGCGAATGCTGAAGGTCCTGAATCAGCAGCTGGCGTCACGCACGACAACAGCAAGTTCACTGATGACAACACCGCTCAGGGCTTGTCTGTAGGCTCCATTCGCCAGCTGCAGCACAGGGGCGTTGTGGGCAAGGAGCTCATTAGTGAAATTGCACGCAGCAGTGCCACATTCGCATCCCGGTCAGAATTCAGCAAAGAAAAGTGGCTTAAGTCCAAAATGCGCAAGTGAGTCTTTGTGCCCGCCCCCTGCCCCCTGCCCCCTGCCCCCTGCCTCCTGCCTGGCTCACCATGCGCCGTGCCCCAGATACATGCGCCGCATCGCGGTGCGACGGTTGACGACACGCACAGTGTGCGACCTGGTGGTGCACCCCCGCATGGAGCTGAAGAGTCGCCCTTGGTGAGTACCGCTGCGTGTTGCCGCGCTGCAGCAGGCGCCCACTCGCTGGTGTTGTGCAGGACCCTGCGGTTTGACGCTTTGTCGCAGCTGTTGCAGTTGGGAAACATCTTCGCGGGAGCACACGTGCTGGTGTGTGAGGACACCAGTGGACAGCTGACCGGCGCTATTGCTGAGCGTATGGGGTGCCAAGGGAAGATCCTCTCCACGTACTCCATGGACAGAATGAGCATGTCAGACCAGGTGCTGCGATGGTACAATCTGCAGGCGCCCCTGGACCAGTTCATCATGCAAATGCCGATCCCGGAGCTGGGTGCGGGCTTGGACGGCTCGGATGTGAGCTGGCCCCCCGCACCCCCCGTTCCCGAGGTCCCCTTGACAGGGAAAGCCGCCTCGGCTTGGGGGCTGCAGGGCTTTCTGCCGTCTGTGATTTTGAAGCGTGACTGTGACGCAGTGCCACAAGATGCACAAGAGGTGCTGCACCGTGGCACAAAGCGCCCTCGCAGCGACGATGCGCCTGCTGCCGGTGCCGCTGCTGCCCCCGCTTCTGGAGAAACCGACACAGAGGTCCCCACGCCTATCCCCAGCGACGACACGCCAACACCCAGCAGTGCGCCTGCAGCTGCAGCTGGTGCAGGCACTGCAGAGGCCCCGAGAGGCAAGAACACCCCCACGGTGGAGGAGGGCTCCATGCGCGACATCAAACGACGGCGACGGCTCACAGTGCACCACGCACATGGGTACTTGCAAGCTGGTATGGACAGCTTGATTTTCGCGTCAAAGCACGACATCACCAGCACACTGGTGGCCGGGCTGCGATGGGTGAAGCCTGGACGGCCATTTGTCGTGTTCCATTGGAGCGTGGAGGTGCTAACACGCGCATACCAGGCAGTACAGGCACTGGGCTTGGCTCGAGGGCTTGCTTTGCAGGAGGTGTGGTGCAGGGAGTACCAAATGCTGCCGCACCGCACGCACCCAAGCATGATGATGGATGGAGCATCTGGTTTCATCTTGGCTGGTGTCATTGTGGAGAACCTGTACACTCAGTGCGGGCCTGTGCAGCAAAGCTAAATCACTTTTGTGTGCCGGCGTGGGGGGTTGTGATTATGCACTGCACTACCCCCTGCACGAATTGCACCACGCGCTTAGCCGCAGGCAGCATGAGGCAGCTTGAGCACGGAGGCAATTCATTCTGATTTGAACACTTCTACACTGAGGCTCATCACAGGTACGAACCGCGCCGATTGTCTAGCTGCTAAAAACACATGGATCAATTGGCTGCTGCAGCCAGCAGCAAGCACCACGCCGCATGTCGTTTTCTTGCAAAGCAGCACAATTGACCTGTTGCCACCGCTCCTGTATGCAGGTTGGTTTTGCCCCATAGAAGTGGGCCGTGGATGTGGAGCACGTCCCCTAAAGCGCTTCGGGAGAGATTACTGCAGCACGACTCAAACTCTGCAAGTTTCGAGATGCCAGCTGGCATGCGCGACATTCTTCACGGAGAAGCCAAAGCTAACGACTCCGTGACAGTCATCAAGGGAAAGCCATGCTGCACGCTGGGAGGTGCTGCTTGCTTCGTGCCATGCTCTCGCTGCAAGTGCGGAGCTTCATCCGGACAACAATCTCGGACCCTTCGAAACAGGGAAGACTCTGACGATGCCACAGCCTTTGAAGAATCATGCCGCACACAAACGTTTGCATTCATCAAGAAAGCTTTCTGTGGCAAGAGCCCAACTCTTACGATCTTTCTGCTGTTCCTCGCTTTGGTGCTTGCAATAGTTGGGGCCGCCCTGGAAGGATCCTTCGATGCGAATATTGACAGCGATGCCGTGTCAAGTCTGCGAGTCAAGATCAACAACGAGTTCGTGCTAATCTGGGATCTGCTTTATGCAATTTCGACTGCGCTGTGCGTTGTTCCGTTTGCACACGCAGCTAATTTTCTCCTGCTGGGGACTCTCCGACAGCTTCTGTTTTCAAGGCTGTTCATTGTTGTGCTTTACCTGGGTGCATTTGACGAAGGCCCCCTTACGGTCATTCTGTGGGCCATTGGAGCCAATGAAGTCACTCTCCGGATATCGGGCCTGCCAGACTTGGGCCAGCTCGCCCCGCGCGTACTGGTCCTGTTCATCGTCATTGGCCTGGTGACTGGGCTGAAGAACCTCATGGTGGCAGTCCTGCAGGGGCACACCATCCTGGACCAATTCACTGCAAAAGTCCGAGTGGCCGTGCAAAAGCTGGTGGTGCTGCAGAACCTGTCAGCAGCCGCAGTAACCGTCGCAGCCAAACGCGCCAAGCTTTTGCAGCGTTTCCACAGTGCTCAAATGCGTGCCATGGAGGCTGCCGAGGAGGCCGACAACAGCAACGGCGACTTTGAGCTGGACATACCCGAAGCTGAAGGCGACGCCGCGAGCAGTGGCAGCGAGTCCCGCCCCCCCGCCAGCAGCCTTGAGGGCAAGGAGTCTACAGATGGCGGCCCCCGCGCCTCCCTGGCGTCCCTGGGAAAGTCTCACAGACGCTTCGACTCCCAGAGTCTGCTGGTTGCGCCTGGGCAAGAAACCGGTGCCGAGGAGCTGCACGCGGGGATCGCTGAGTCGGCAGCCCGTGCCCGGGCGGGGTCAGGTGTCAGTGCCATGTCAGGCATGACCGCTGCTCTGCTGCAGGTGGCACCGGCCGCTGCCGTGGTGGCGGGGGTGCAGCATAACTCTGCAGCAGGCTCGGCGGGTGTGGGGCCGTCGCTTGCTCATGCAGTGTCCTCCATGCCAGCCTCTGCGCTGTCAGCTCTACCCCCCCTAAACACCACGGGGGCCACGCCTCGACACAGCTCCGTATTGTCGGGATCCCAGGCACCTGGGAAACTCAGTAGCGACAGCAACTCCGCTGTACTGGCTGTGGTGGGCGATAACGGTCTGCTCAGCACCGTCCCCCTTGACGCATCCTCGGATGCCAACAGCAGTGTCGCCCACGCCCGCAGCATTCGAGGTACAGGGGCCCTATCTCATCACCTGCGCCGGCAACGGGGCATCAGCATGACCGTTGCACTGCAGCCCAGCCTGAGTGTGGCGTCGCGCAACCTGTTTTCCCGTGATGCTGCCTTGACAGCTGCCTCCTCCCCCGAAAAGGGGCCCCCAGGCTCCCCTGGAAGGAAGCGGTCGGGGTCTGGCACATCCACGTCAAGGGGGGGCGCCTTGGGGCACCGGGAGCGCGGCCTCACCACCATCGACTCAGTCATGGAGGGCGACGAAAGCGAGGCGGAGGGCGAGGGCAGCGCCTCCATCCACGGCACCACCGCCACCACCGCCTCACCAGCCCGGGCACCGGCACCGCCGGCAGGCGAGCAGGCGCAGGTGCAGCTTGAGCATGGGGGCTCACAGCACAGCATGACTTCAGGGGAAGAACCGGATGCTGAAGACCTGCGAGACTTCAACGTGGAAGAGGACAACTACGCAGTGCTCTCCAAGTACATTGAAGCAGGGCAGTTTTCGCTGTTTGACAGCAAGGGGCACATTGTCGCCATCCGCAACGCTGCACACGCCAAGCGCCTGATCAACCAGCTGTTCACAGCTCTGGACACCCGGAACACTGGGCTCATTACGCGGCAGCAGCTGCAGTGGGATGGCGACGGGTGGAACGACCCCCTTGGCCCAGGGTGGTCTGAGGACTCTACGGAGGGCGCCTTTCAAAGCATGGGGGCCGACAACGCCCTGTCCTTCTCCCGCTCTGATCTGCTGCTATTCACAGAAGCGGCTGTGACTGGCTTCCAGTCGCTGCGTGGAACACTGAACAGTTTGTCAGCGGTGACGCGAGCTCTCAGCTTGCTGGCCAACTTCCTACTGGCTATCGTGTTTATTATTTTTGGCGTGCTGCTGTTTGATGTAGACATCCAGCCTGTTTTGATTTCGATCGGAACAGTACTAGTGTCTGTGAGTTTTGCAATCTCGGGTCCCGCGGGCAACTTTGTTGAGTCGTTAATTTTCTTGCTGGTGACGCGGCCGTACGACATGGGCGATCGCGTGCGCTTCAACGGCGGCATCACGATGTTCGTCCACAAAATGGACCTGTACACGACGACATTTGAGCGCAACGACGGCACTTACGTCACATACAGGAACGCCGTGCTATCGGCCGGAGAAGTAAGTACGAGGTTTGGGCTTGTATGCGCTCATTATTCCTCGCTGTGCCACTGTGAGCACGTTCCAACATTTCACATTTTCACTGCACAAATTTCACATTCTTATCAACACAGATACGGAATGAGAAACGCTCAGGGTACGCAACCATACAAGTACAGATGGATTTGTCCATTGATGCCAGTCCAGAGCAGCTCGAGGCCATGAACGGGGCCGTAGTGAACTATGTCCGAAACCGCCCCCAGTCCTGGCGCAGCGGGGTAATAGAGTTCCACATCTACAGCTTGAACCCAGACCGGAACAGCATGAGTGTCGCGTTCTGGCTGAGGCACAGACACCCGTTTCAGAACGGCACTGCGGTGTTCGGTGACACCAGCTTGTTCCTGCTGTTTGTGAGCCGGACACTGAAAAAGATGGGGATTCGATACCACCTGCCACGCCAGCCTATCGAGATCATGGGGCAAAGGGGTGTAGATGTCATGGGGGACGACGACTTAACCCCCGAGCAGCGCAAGGTGGCTGAGCGTGCCCGCGCTGACCACCACCACCAGGCCCTGCACGCTGAGGAGCACATGCCACACCCCCCCTGCAAGACATCTGGGGGGGGCATCAGCTCCCGCCGCAGCAAGCGGTATGGCTGGTCAGACAGCGAAAGCGAGGACGAGGATGCGACGGACCACGCCAATAGCAACGCTGTGCGCCGTCTGGCGGCTGCAGAGAGCACCTCGCACTGCTACCAAGACATTAAAATGGGCAGCATTGCCCAGATTTGGCGGGATGAGCAGCGGGTGCACGTGCCTGTGGCGCCAGCACTGGACGAAGATGCGGCGTGGGAGGCCGCCCAGCTGGCATCAGAGGCGCCACTGGTGGATGTGGCGCGTGCTGACCCCACCATTGAGGAAGGGGGCGCCTCACCCGATCTGCACCCCGATGTCTCTGCCAGCCGCAGCGACTTGGCTGGGCGTGGCGTCAACTTGACGCACGAGTCTGTGGATCTGTTCACCGAGGGGCGGCGGGTGTCACATGGGCAAGGCGGCAAGCGTTCAGCCTCACCCATGTCAGACGCTGGCGACATGCCGCCGGGGCTGGAGATGCGAACACGGCCGCTGACGGCAGAACACCGCAACTCAAGCTGGGACAGCTTGCAAGCTGCACCAGTGTTTGGACCCGCAACGCGACCCAAGGGCCTGGATGTGCGGCATAACGTGGGGTCATTTGCTGGTATATCCCTGGGCGAGACAACGCCCAAGCCGGCACCCAAGCACCACCCAAAGCCCCATCTGGGCGGCAGCCGCGCAGGTGCACACGGGCCACAAGACAGGTCCCGCATGCACTCGACAGCAGGGGACGCTGCTGGCGCAGCAGGGGCATCCCCAGCTGCGGGGCATCCCAGAGCTTCCGGCATTTCTCGCTCCAGCTCATTTGGGCAATCTGAGGCGACACACAAGTCCGGCATAAAACGAACTAGCTCCGACCGAGCAACCAAGGAGTAAATGCATTCACTAGCCTTTACCTTGCTTCAACACCGGATGGGCTCCTGCCACCATGGGCATGCTGGCAGCAAGAACAAGAACAAGAACAAGAACAAGAACAAGAACAAGCACAAGAACAAGCACAAGAACAAGAACAAGAACAAGAATATACTATAAGTCAAGCTTTTACACAAAGCATTCAACAAAACCGGAGCAAAGGTGCAGTCTGCGCAGATGTAAATCCACAGCGTGCTTTGGTACAGCATTGTCAAGCGTCAACCTGACGCAAATGCACGTTGAACACCGGGACAACGCCGCTGCGCCACTGGGCTGCCACTACGCGGCGTTATTATTACGCGGCCACTGACTGAGGACAGCAGCTGCTTCTATGGAGTCTGTGTCCACATCTTGTAGTGCCTTTCTACCACGATTGGACATGCGGCCCGCGACAAGCGTCGCGCAACCGTAGAAAGCATGCACCTGCGACAGCTTCTGCCGTTTGGAATGCGGAGATTGCGTACATGCGGCGAATGAGGCCACCCCCCTTGCGCCGTGCCCAGCAGCACAAGTCAGCAGATGTAAGCCACACCACGTTGAAGACCAAGTGTCAAGTGCTTTCACTTGGCTATCGTTTTGCTACCCTGGTAGAATTCAGGCAGTCCTGTATGGATGCGCGATTGTGTTTGATTCTGTGCACAAGCGCCATTGCCTCCAGAGAACAACTTTCCGGCAGGGTCGAGTCATCTGACTGCAGGTGCTGGACAACAACTCCAAACACAAGTAATTTGTGTGTAGGCCTGAATATCTTGTTCCTGGAGTGGTTCAGCTAGCTAGCATGCACTCTAGTCCGCGCCTGCAGCCAAGCGCGTACCACTCGCATGGTGGCAGCCAGCCAGCAAAAGCAAGGGCTACGAATTTGCCAATCTCAACACCAAAGAGCAATTCGAGTACTGCTGATGAAGTTTGTGGAGCTCGGTGCAGCTGGTGCCCGTGCAGGATTTGTCCTCGAAAGCAGAAAGGCAGTCGTATGCGTGGAAGAACTTTCTCAAGCATTGCTGAATCCGGGGACAGCGGCGAGGAGCATCCCACTGATGTGAACCTCCAAACGCACCCAAGTGCTGATGAAGACGAATTTGGCCCCGAAGACACCTGTTGCGATGTCATGGGCCGACACCTGAAAGTGGCATTCTGTGGTTCCAATGCCACGCTGACCGTCTTCGTACTATTCGTAGCTGCAGTGCTAGCTCTAGTGGGCGCCATCCTACAATTGAGTTTTGCTGACCAATCAGACGACAGCAACAGTTTGACGAGCCTGCGTGTCACCATTGATGACGACAAGGAAGCCTTCATGTGGAGCGTGTTGTTCGCAGTCGCCATCGCGTTGGTGGTGTACCCTTGGGCCAGAGCCGCCAACTACGTCGTGCTGGGCCTGCTGCGGTGGCTGCTGTTCAGCAAACTCGTGTCCATTGTCTTGTACATTGACGCGTTTGACAACGGCCCCCTATCCACCATCCTGTGGGCTGTGGGCGCCAACGAGTTAGCTGTGCGGCTGTCCGGCCTGCCCCCCCTGGGCGCCCTTTCCACCCGCCTGCTGGTGTTCTTCATTGTCATTGGCCTCGTCACGGGCCTGAAGAACCTCATGTTGGCCATCTTGCAGGGGCGTGCCATCCTGGACCAATTCACCACCACAGTGCGCCAAGCCGTGCAGCGGCTGGTGGTGCTGCAGAACCTGTCGGCAGCCGCAGTCACTGTGGCAGCCAAACGCGCTCGCCTGCTGGCCAAGTTCAAGGCTGCACGCCGCAGCGTCAAGGCAGCAAGCGAAGGCGGCGATGGCGACAGCCACATCGTCCGCATGGATTCCAGCGCCGTGGCCGTCACCGTGACGGGGCTGGATGAGTCAGCGCCCACGTTGAGCGAGCTTGCTTCAGGCAGCCAAGGCAGAAGTGCACCGGAGCTGATGCAGATCGCAGAGCAGGAGGAGCGCTTCAGTCACGCCTCCTTCGCGACGGGGTCTCCCTCCCGTGGGCCCATCCGCAGCAGCCCCAGTATGCGCCCAGCCCGTGGGGCAAGCGTCGCCAGTGTCACCCTGGACTCCACACGCCCAGACGGCTCCGAGGCGGACACCACCACAGGCTTCCCTGTGCATAGCGAACGCACATCTGAGAGCGGCCACGTGTCCCACGCCAGCGGCATGCGGGCGCAGTCCTCCGTTGGCTCCGCTGCTGGTGTCCCCGGGGCGGATCTCCTCACACGCCACGGGGTGCAGCTGGCAGTGCTGCGCCCAGATGGTCTCCTCAGCACAGTCATGCAGGGCGCAGACGGCGAAGAGCTGATGGACGGCGATAGCAGCGAGGGGGATGCCGACTTGCAGGCGTCGGTGATCCACTCCTCCCCCTCCACGCACGCCACGCAGGCCCCCCCCAGCGCAGCCAGCCCGGCGTCGCTCAGTTTACGGGGCAGCCCAGAACACAGGCCCGCATCGGAACACCACCCGGAAATCTCAGCTCCAGTGCGGGACAACTTGGATGCGGAGATGGAGACGCCCAAACACGGGGGGGACACGGAGGTGGACGCTGGAGATTTGAGGGATTTTGAGGATGAGGAGGACAGCTACTACGTGCTCAGCTCCTACATTGAACAGGGGGAGTTTTCGTTGTTTGATGGTAAGGGCCAGATCATTGCAGTGCGCAACGCGGCTCACGCCAAGAAGATTGTGCACGGGCTGTTTTCAGCGCTGGATGTGCAGAACAAGGGACGCATCGACCGGGAGCAACTCACGTGGTCAGGCAACGGATGGCATTCCCCTCTGGGCCCTGGGTGGTCAGATGATTCTGTAGAAGGTGCATTCGCAGAGATTGGGGCTGACAACGCCGTGTCTTTCTCACGGGCCGACCTGCTGCAGTTTACAGAGGCAGCAGTGGATGGCTTCAGGTCGCTACATCTCACACTCAGCAGCTACACTGCGGTGACTCGGGCTCTGAACATGGTGTCCAATGTGCTCCTGTCCATTATATTTGTGATATTTTTCGTGGTGCTTTTTTCATTTGACGTGCAGCCAATTTTAATTTCCTTGGGAACGGTGAGTCTGCCATTCTGTGCTCCTCCGCCGTGGTATGTCTGAGCAGCACAGCGGTGATTTTTTTGCAGGTCTTTGTTTCTCTGGGTTTTGCTATCTCGGGCCCAGCGTCCAACCTTGTGGAGTCGCTTGTGTTTCTGCTGGTGACGAGGCCCTTTGAACTGGGAGATCGCGTTCGCTTTGACAAGGGGGATGCCATGTACGTCCGCCGTATGGACCTATACACAACCACATTTGAACGACTGGATGGCACCATCTGCACCTATAGGAACTCCCTGCTGGCGTCCCGAGAAGTAAGTTTTTTGGCGAGGTTTGGGCTTGTATGCGTGCATGTTCTTTCACTCGTGGACTTTGTGCACCATGTACCCAAAACATTCCCGCACCTCACTACCCAATTTTCACACATCAATGTCCGCATGTACAACATCAATTTCCGCAGGTTAGGAATGAGAAACGCTCAGGGTTCGCAGTTATAAGTCCCACCATTGAGGTGTCAATGAACATCACTCCCGCCCAGGTCGAAGCGTTGAACGCTGCGCTAGTGGCCTACGTCCGCGACCGCCCCCAATCCTGGAGGAGTGGCATGATCGAGTTCTACATATATTCTATTCAGCCTGAACGGAACAGCATGACGTTCTCGTTCTGGTTGAAGCACCGCCAACCGTTTCAAGACTGCTGTGCCGTGTTCGGGGACACGGGAAGGTTCATGTTGTTTCTGTGTGGAACATTACGGGAGCTTGGCCTGGAGTACGTGCTGCCCAACCAGCCCGTGCAGATCTCCAAGGCCATGGACATTGGCGCAGGGCTTGGCCAGGGCCCTGAGGACATGGCGTCTGGCTCCAGGCCTGCGCACTCCACCTCGTTCCCCGTAGCCCAGCCCCTCCCCGTGTTTGCTCAAGCGCGCCAGCTGTCCAGCCAGAACTCTGGCACCCCGCCCATGGATCAGCCAGAACACAATGCACACGAAGAGCCTGCCAGCGGCCTGCTGGACAACAATCTACTGGACAAGGTGCATGCAGCCACCTCTCGCTGGGTGGATGTGAAAGCGGGAGACATCGCTCAGGTGTGGCGACCAGACCAACAGAAGTTCAAAACCTCTGACCTGCAAGAAATGCAGCAGGAGGCACCTCAAGGTCAAGTGTCGCTGGGGCTCCCCGCCCTGCACGGCGGGGCTCCGGCTGCATACACTGCCATGTTCGCCCCAACCGAATCACACCAGCCAAGCGGCAGCCCGCAACCAACGCGACTGCCCCCTACTGCAGCCCACGAAACAGGGTCGGACGGCGGGGGGCACTTTTCACCGCTGGGCCGCACGAGCGGCAGCATGGAGCAGTCTCACACAGGCGACATTGCCCGCAGTGCCTCTGCTCAACTGCCCCGCACTGCAAGCGGGCCGCAGCTGGTGCACAGCGGGAGCAGCTTGCTGCAGGTGACAGGCCTCAGCACCGCAGGGCGCCAGCACAGCAGCGCTCGCAACTCCTTGAGCGGCTCGGTAGGGGCATTCGGGGGGGGTGACGCCGCCGCCGCCCCAAAGACTGGCAAGCCCATTGAGCTGTCGCACTCCGTGCCCAGCTTCGGGGGTTTGAAGCTGAAGCCGCTGAACCAGCGCCAGAAGCACACACGGGACAAGCCACTGGCCCTGCAGCGGCAGCGGGAGCTGGAGGCAAAGGCCAAGCGGGCAGCGGGGCGGGGGGGGGGCAAGCAGCTGGCGTGGGGACGGGACACGGCATCTGTGGGCTCCGCTGGCGCCGCGGGGGAGCAGGCGGGGGCAGCGGCAGGGCGGCCATCCGCTGTTTCCAGGGCAGGGGACTCGGATGGCGACACGGTGGCCAGCCTGCCCCCTGCGGCGGCCACTCGCAGCAAGTCCTGGGCGGCCCTGCGGCGAGGGCAGGGGCAGATAGGCAGTGCAAATGCTCCCGAGGCATTTGCACACGCACTGGCGTCCATGGATGCAGAGTACACTCCGCAAGCCGCGGCGGCAGCGGCAGCGGCAGCGGCAGGGGAGCATGCTGTAGCCCCGGCCATCGGCCGCACGGACAGCATGAGCTCAGCAGGTGTTGCAGGCAGCATCAAGTCCAGCGGTGTTTTGCATGTTTCGAAGAGCCACGACAATTTGTCGTCATTACGAAACTTCTGAATACATGACGCCTGATTTGATCAGTGTGTGACACCGTGTGTCCCCCCCTGTGTAAGGATGTCAGCATCTAGAACAAGAGTAGTGCACTACGAGCGAAGGCCTGTATGCCGAGCATATCTATAAATACCACAATTTGTGTTGCAACAAGCTCTACGGCCCGGGCAGTGCCTGTGCGGACTAATTGGTCGGAGAGCGGAAATTGCAATCAACCACGAGCCAGGCTGAGCAGTCACTGAACTAGCTTTGGCTGCAGCCTTCACGAGGCAGCATGAATCCGCCAGGAACAAAACTTTTCAGAAGGCCCCGCAATTTCACTGCTGCCTGTCAAGGCGAAACGGGGCACACAGTTCCATCAGACCACAGCAAAGGTTCCGGGAGCTACCTAAGCACAGCTGAGCACCGAGACGAGGCATGCTGCACATGCTGCGGCTTGAAGATATGCACCAGCTACAAGCTTTGCTGTCAAAAGAACAGCCGTGGTGAAGCGCATCGACGGTCAAGCACTGGGGATGATGCATCTGTTGGCAGCAGCGAGGATGAGATAAGCGGAGAAGATTCCTGTCTCACAAGGTTTGGCGCTGCACTTCGAGCAGCGTTTTGCGGATCAAGCCCAACCTTCACTGTGATGTTATTGTTTCTTGGTCTTGTCACTGGCATTGTTGGTTTGGCTCTTCAAGCAAGCTTTGCGTCCAATCGAAACAGCGACGCTGTTAGCAGTCTTCGATTGTCCATTTCAGAAGAGACAACCTACGCCTGGAACGTGCTGTATGCAGTGGCGATTGCCATTGGCGTGTACCCATTTGCAAATGCTGTCAACTACATTTTCTTGGGGACTCTACGGCAGCTTCTCTTCTTGAGGTTTTTTGTGATAGTGCTGTACGTCAGTGCCTTCGATGGAGGCCCCCTGACCACCATCATCTGGGCTGTCAGCGCTAGCGAACTAGCACCTGTGCTGGCGGGATTACCCTCCCTAGGCTCACTAGGAACACGCATCTTGGTCCTTTTCCTTGTCATTGGCCTGGTGACGGGCCTGAAGAACCTCATGGTGGCAGTCCTGCAGGGACGCACAATTCTGGACCAATTCACCACAAAAGTCAGAGACGCTGTGCAGCAGCTGGTGGTGCTACAAAACCTCTCTGCAGCTGCTGTGGTGGTGGCCACAAAGCGTTCGCGGCTGCTGAAGCGTTTCCACACAGCGCAGCAGCAGGCCCGCGGCGCCGAGGCCGCCTCAGGCAGCGACAGCGCCTCCCCGCATCACAGGGCAAAATCTGGGGCAGCACATACCGCCGTACACGTGCCTGTGGCGGATTTGGATGACGCGCACATGCACTCTGTGGAGCTGCCCGTCACCATGCCGCAGTCCAGCACTCCTAGTAGCGGCTCATCCCCTCGCCAGACTAATGGATCCCCCCAACTGGTGCACGCGACCCCCCCCTTCACCCCCGCTGCAGCCTTCACCAACAACGACCCCAACAGCTTCCTGCACTTCATGCCGCAAGCCACCCGCGTGGGCCTCGCCTCGTCCAACACCAGCCACGCCTCCCTGAGCTCCCGTCCTGCCCCCGGCTCCAACCTGCTGCAGGCGGAGGTGGGGGACCCCCACGCCCTGCCCCCCCTCATGGAGGAGGGCAGCGAGACGGGCTCTAGTCCCATGCGACGCAGTGCCCGCGCCCCCACACTGCAGGAGGGGGAGCTGCTGGCGGTGGTGGGGCGGGATGGCTTGCTGTGCACGGTGCCCCTGCATGCCGGCGAGCTGGCCGCGGCATCTGGCTTCTCTGCTGCAGACGGGGGGGGGGACACGGCAGAGGACAGCGATGGCGTGCTGCACAGCAGCTCTGAGCGTCGCGGCATGCCTGTGTCCATCATGCCGTCAGCGTATGGCCACGGGGGCCACGGTGGCGTCTCCATGCCCGGCACCACCGCCCCCTCCTCCGTCTCAGGCGCCATGGCGCACAGCAGCTCGCGGGCCATGGTGTCATCGGCAGATGGTGCCTTGGGCTGGCTGCCACCCGTCTCGGGCGCACCCCCCCCCCGCGCCCCCCCCGTAGCCGCCCCTGATGCGGCGCCCACGCCCAGGGGGGGGTCTGCACCCCCCTCCTTGAAACACACCTCTGGCTATGCAGCAGGAGCTAGCACACACGAGGGCAGCTCTGGCGCCCAGGGCATGCTGGAGGACATGATGTTCCAAAGCGGCAGTGGCTCCCGATCCCCAGACGAGGAGCCCGACGTAGCAGACTTGCGGGACTTCGAAAGCGAAGAAGAGAGCTACGCAGTACTGTCGCAGTATATTGAAGCGGGTCATTTCTCGCTGTTTGACGGCAAGGGACGCATCGTCGCCATCCGCAACGCCGCGCACGCCAAACGCATAGTCAGCGGCTTGTTCTCCGCACTGGATATTCAGAACTCCGGCAAGATTGCACGAGAGCAGCTCACATGGGATGGAGATGGTTGGTCAGAGCCCCTCGGCCCTGGGTGGTCGGATGAGTCCGTGGAAGGTGCCTTTGCGGGCATTGGGGCCGACAACGCCCTGTCCTTCACGCGGGCAGATCTACTGCTGTTCACAGAAGCGGCTGTGACTGGCTTCCAGTCGCTGCGTGGAACACTGAACAGCTTCACTGCGGTGACTCGAGCTCTGGACATGATTGCAGACGCAGTGCTGTTCATCGTGTTCATCATATTTGGCGTTCTGCTGTTCGACATTGACGTTCAACCTGTGCTCATTAGTATTGGAACAGTCCTGGTGTCTCTAGGCTTTGCCATTTCAGGCCCTGCATCAAACCTCGTTGAGTCGCTGATTTTCCTGCTGGCGACGCGGCCCTATGAGCTCGGGGATCGCGTACGCTTCGATAACGGCCCCCCGCTGTATGTACGCAAGATCGACCTGTACACGACAACCTTTGAAAGACTGGACGGTACTCACGCTACCTACCGCAATGCGTTGTTGGCATCCCGAGAAGTAAGTTTTTTACGAGGCTTGGGCTTGTATGCGCTCATTGTACCTCACTGTGGCACTGTGAGCACGTTCCAACATTTCATATCTTCACTGCACAAATTTCAAATTCTCAAAAACACATTTTCATAAACACAGATACGGAATGAGAAACGCTCAGGGTATGCAGTAGTGGCTGTGGTCCTTGATATTGCACTGGACGTTAGTCCTGCACAATTAGAAGCCCTGAATGGGGCTGTTGTAGCATACATTCGTGACCGGCCCATGGCGTGGCGCAGCGGCATCATTGAGTTCTACGTGTACTCCATCCACCCGGAGCGGAACAGTATGACTGTGGCGTTCTGGTTGAAGCACCGCCTGCCGTACCAGCAGTGCGTGACTGTGTTTGCAGATGTCGGCAGCTTCCTTCTCTTTATTGCCTCAACGCTTCGCTCGCTGCATGTCGACTACCGGATGCCTAAGCAGCCCATTGAAATCGTAGGGGGTGAGGGCGGTCATTTGTCTGGTCAGCGGTGGGCCCCAGATGCACCTGACAGCAGCAACGGCATGGGGGGGCCTGCGCCCATTGCATCCCTGCTGAACGGAAGCGGGGGTGCAGCTGGCGGGGGACTCCTGCGGCCATCTGGCACCCCACCCCTCCACATGCCACAGCAGCCCCCCCCTCACATAGTGACTGCTCCACTGGGGCTCCCATGGGTGTCACAGGGCATGGCAGCCGGCGTCACCCCCACACAGACCATGTCTGTGGGAGCCCCGGAGCCCGTGAGGTTGCACCAGCCCAACACTGGCTTTGTCCCGCAGTCACAGCCACAAATGGCCATGCAGTGCCCGGTGCCTCATGGCTACGCCAATCCATACCTGACCGCATATGGACAGCAGCCCCAGGGGGCAATGTACGCCCCCCCCTCAGGCGCATTGCCTCCCTTCCCACACCTGCAAAGCATACCAGGGCAACCTGGGGCCACTCTGCCAGCACCAATGCAGCATCCTGCGCAGCTGGTTGCAGCAGAGCAAGCAACCAGGCAATGGAGAGACATTCGCACTGGCAGCATTGCACACCTATGGCGCCCGGAACAGCGCTTCTTTGTTCCGGTTGTTTCTTCCGGCGTGCCAAGCATGTCTGCTGGGGTGAGTGGGGAGGGCGGAACATCTGTTCCTGCTCCTGGTATGGTGAATCCTGGTTTGCCAGGGCAGTATCTCCCTGGGCACGAGTCTGTGATGTGGTCATCCTCCTGGCCCCTGCAGGTGCAAATGGCCCCAGGGGTATTCGGCGGCGCCATGCCGTATGCAGGCACAGTGGTGCCACCTGCAGCGATGTTTGGGCCGCTTCCCAGCCATCCTCAGGTGGCCCACAGCGCTCCCGTGGGAGGTGCCTCCGGGCTCACCAAGTCTGCCTCAGCCACCTCCCTTGGCAGTGAGGGCCGCGGGAGCGCCTCGGAGCGCATGGTGCACCTCGAGGGCACAGAGCAGCCTGGGATATCAAAGAACAGAAACATCAGCGACCCTGACCTGCGCAGCCGTGGCCTGCGCTCGGGGGGCTCCGGCTCTGTCACCCGTGAAGTGACAGCTGGGCCTGCCCCGCAGGCCGCTGCAGGCAAGCACCGCCGCATCGAGCTGACACATACAGTGGACAACTTTGGCGGCATCCAGCTCAAGCCCCAGACTGAGCGGCAGCGCCAGCAGCAGGACAAGGTCAAGGCTCGCCTCAGGGCCCTGGGCATGGCGGCCAAGCCCGGCAAGGGAAAGAAAGCGGCTGCAGTGGGGGACACTGCATCTGTGGGCGAGGGAGGCAGCCTTGGGAGAGGTGATAGCATTTGTGGGCGGTCCAGGTCGTGGGGGAAGGACTCGCTGCCGGCGCCAGGAGCAGGCAAGCCCCGCAACAAGAGCGTCCTGTGGGCTCTGCGTCAGGGGGAGGCATGGGAGAGAGGCAGCATCGGCGCTGCACCAGAGCGGGCGGTGAGAAGTGCAAGCTTGAATAGCCAGTCCATGGCTGTATCGAGGAGTACGGACAACCTCGCCCAACTGGCTGCTGGCACCCTCTCTCCTGATGACCAAGACGATTCAAAATCGAACTAATCTTCTGCTGCACAGCAAAGAATCTTGGCGCTAAAACCGCTCGGCAACGCGGCAAGGCGTGGGACCACAAGCATGTTTCCAGCTGTAGTTGGGCTGTTTACTTTTCCCCAGCACCCCCCTGTATGTAGCTGCGTGTGTTGCGCAGCGGTGTTTGAGCGGCGCCTTCTGCATCAGCTCCTGCAATGCACAAAAAATGATCAAAACTGTTAGCCAAGTATCCCCCACTGTCGGATGACTCAAAGTGCCCAAGGCAACAGCCACTACAGACCGTTTTGCTCGAGCAAGCGTTTCGCAATGAAACGTGCATTCGCTGCATTTTTTATTGCAGCTCACATTATCACCCCAGCACTGACAGCACAGCAAAATGATGGTCAAAAGCAAATCGGCGATTTCAGACAGGCCTCGCTATTTTCAAGACTGACGGACGAAGTTTTGTACCAAGGCCTTGGCCTTGCCAAGCCTTATGAGCGCCCATCTTTGACGGCTCATGGCGATGAGCAGGCCCTGCATGATTTTCTCCAGAGAAGTGTCACAAGTAGTGCAAGCGAAATAATCAAAGCCAGCAGCAAAGCTTTCAATGATGCATTTGCATTGTGTGCTCAAGTTTATACAGCACCTGCAGTGAGTACGACGTTACGCGCAGCACTGGAGGCTGTTTCACTGCGAAGTGCCGTGCGCAGGAAGGGGTTGAGAACCCCGACTACCGCAAATTAGCCATGGAAAAAGTTCGTCCATTAATCATGCAGCTGTCAGCAATTTCCAAGGAAAGTCGCCAAAGTGATGAGCGCGGCGCGGCATTCGAGCTGGTACAGCGAGCGAGAGTTCGGGCAGCTGACGAATGTGCCTGTGACCATGTATGCATCCAGGATACCAAGCTGTCCTACCACGAATCCACAGACTACTCTTCGCCGGTGTCGATCCTTACGGAGTCAGGGCAGCGTATTGTTGTGCACATCGACAGTCAGCACCGAGGAGCTGCCAAGTACCCCTCCTGAAACTAGGGGGCGCTTGAAAGCCACCAAAAATTGACGCTGGCATTGAAGTCGCCATCAGTTGCAGCCGCGCAGAAGTGCCACCACTTTGGCGGCATGTACAAGACATCTCCCGGCTCCAACTGTGCCGAAAAGGGCTTGGTGTTTTGCAGTTTGGGCCACGTTTCAGTGGCTGCCCCCCGTGGGTCAATGATTTGAGACGTATTTTTGTGTTGGGTTTCGGGAAACTGATACAAGCTCTTTGTATCTGCCGGAGAAAAGAGGTGAACATGCTTTGTTCCATGAACCTGAGCAGGTAGAGCAGATGATGCTTGTCAGAAGCACCGTAATCCGGGGAAATCACTTGCCTGGCACAGAAAATTGTGGTATGGGTCATAGTGAAGGGGGGAGAACTGGCCAGGCCTTCCAAACCAGGCATTCACCATCGGGATTTCGTCGCTGTGTGCAGCAGAGCGTCTGCAAAGCACTTGACTCTGAGTGACCACTTTGCTTCAATCCGCACATGCGCTGCATGCACTTGCCTCAGGGGCAAATCTTGGATATCTTGCGCAAGGTGTGGAAATGTTTCAAATAGGGCGTGCTGGGCCAAATACCTGCACCAGCGACAGTTGAGCCATTTTCTGGCAAGCCCCAGCACAGTTGGCGCCGTACATATTTCGAAGTTCACGTGAAGCCTCCTCGTGGTGCTCCAAGTACATGAGAAAGTACCTGAAGTCAAACTGTGATGCAGAGGGGGTTTTATGACAGCGAGAATGCGAAAATTACAGAGAGGTTTACATTTTGCTTGGTAACGCCAGGCTGCATGTAGTGGTCGCCGATTTCAACAGGAACGTCTCCGGGGCCTGCTTTTTCTCGCAGCTGCTCCAGATTACTCCACGCTTCAATTGCCGGCCATAACTTTGCCAACCCTGTGTGCAAATGATGGGCACTTGAGTAGTGTGGCTTGTACACGTGGTTTAGATCTGCTCCGCACCTCTGACAACGACGGGGCGTCCTGATGCAACGAAGTCTTGTCGAAACTGGTCATTCTGCGATAGAGGTGTGTTTCATATGATACAACATATACATGCGTAAGTGAACCCACGCTGAGTTGGTCGGCCTCTGCGATAGGGCTGGCAGTAGCAAGCGCCGACATGTAGCGCTGCTGGGCAGGTCCGGAGACAAATTCCGCAGCCGCTTGCTTTGGCACCAGCCTTACAAGCTGCTGAGCACACAACATTCTCCAAGGCAGACAGAAACGTCTCAATTGTCAAGCGGCTTCAAGGTTGTAGCTGGTAAGAGATGTGGAAGTATTCATGAACTATTCGCGACAGGGTCTCGAAGACGATTCTCGCTTCGAGCGAAACTCCTTGCGCGCAGGCTGGGGGGGCCTCAAAGCTCATACTTTGGCACCGCAAAAGGAGCTGCGTACAAATCTGCATGATGTGAATTTTATGGCTTGTATTGCAGTTCTAATGCATGTGCTGCGACAAACCTTTCCTGGAAAGCACAACAGCACAGCTGAAGCTTCCCCTGGATTTGCCTCTCGGTGTTTGCTACACCATAAACTGCGAGCGCCATGGCAGTCATGGGCAAGCGCTCAGTGGGCATTCCCATTGTACTTCTTCATGAAGGTATGCCGCAGCAGGGCTTACCACTTCGAGACCTGCTCACTTTGTTCATTTGTTGCAGGCGAGGGTTTGATCCTGACTGTGGACACGAAGAGTGGCATCACTTACCGCGGCTACTGTGTTGAGACTGAGGACAACATGAACATCAAACTGACTTCAGTCGTGGCAACTGAGGCAGATGGTTCCCAGCGCAGTATTGATCACGTTTTCATTCGAGGTAGTCAGGTGAACTTTATCTGCTTTCCTGACATTTTGGCCCATGCTCCAATGTTTGATAGGGTAGCGCAAAGGAAGAATGGTGTGATTGTAGAGAGAGGACTAGGAAGGGCCCGTCAAGCTGCTTTAGACGCGAAAGGTATGTTTCCATCTTCATGAAGCTTGCTGCTGCAGCGGTGTTGGCCCAAGCTTTGGCCTGAGCAAGTTCCGCACGAGCTGTGGTGCCATGCTGTCAATCGCGTCACAATGGCACTTTGTCTCTACTCTTTGCAGCTGCACGACGGGGAGGACCTACTACTGGCACTAGCTCAGGTGCAGCAGCAGCTTTTACTCCAATGTACAACAGTGGCGCCGCGCCTCGCCCAATGATGGGCCAGGCCATGCCTCCCAGACCAACGCCCTCCGCAATGCCCACGTATGGCGGCGCAAACACAGCCTCATCGGCACCGAGGCCCATGGTGCCTGCGCCCATGACCAGTAGTATGCCGCCCCGTGGCATGTCAGGGCTGTCACACGGCGCCCCCCCCCCCAGCGGCGGCATGGGCCGCGGTCGCGGCGCAACCATTCCGCACTGGGCTCAGAATGGCTGAAACACCAGGAAAGTGCTGCAGTCTGCTGACAGCCGATTGGCAGCATCGCCAGCTTGGCGATGCTTGGGTGCTGCCTGCGCGATGCTTGGTTAGTCTATTCCAAAGCACCATGGCAGCAGCTATTTGAAATACTCACGCAGGTGTAACACACAGCTTCAGGTGGGAGTTTTCGTGTTGTGGCAACAATCAATTGAGAAACATCTCGGTGAGATAAACCACACAGCGCAGAGAGCCGAGGTGCCAAACTGTGCTGCTGTGACAACACAAACTGCATTTAGGCCACCAGGGTGGAGGCAGTGGCAGAGTCATACTTCCAGTTAGGGGGGAGCTGACGGGTGCGCTTGTAGTAGCGGGAGAAGCGGTGGATGCGGGATTCGATGAGAATGAGGCGGAACTTGGAGTCCTTGTCCTTGTTGTTGCGCTCCAAATGCTTGCGCACGTTCACGGCCTTCTTGATGAGGCAGTACAGGTCCTCGGGCAGCTCAGGGGCAAGGCCGTTCTTCTTGAGCAGGCGCAGCACCTTGTTGCCAGTCACGGACTTGACCTGGCCGATTCCATGGGAATCACGCAGGACAACACCGATCTGAGAGGGGGCAAGACCCTTGCGGGCAAGCTTGCAGACAGTCTTCTCGACGCTGTCAGCCTCAACACGCAGCCAGCTAGGGGGAGTGCGCTTGTAGGGCAGAGCGCTGGAGGCGATACCCTTTCCGTTGGTGTGCATGCGGCTGCGCAGCGAAGGAGGTGAGCGGAAATTGCAACACACAGATACGCAAAAGACTCACCCCATGGCGGATAAGCAATTTGTAGGGAGAATCTACAACTGCGGAGGCAAATATGGCCTGCAATGAAGAGAAAGAATGAGGTGAAGCTCCAAGTAACCTACAGGGCTGCCGTGGAGACAGCAACACGTGCGCCTGCTTCGACAATCAAGAGAGCACTGCATCTAGCAGAAACCAATGGAAACCGCTGAAAAAAGAAGTTGCTGCGTCATCCCCTATTGTACAAAGGCTTCACCCAATGTGCTTCAGTTCAGACCAACCTGGGCAACAGAATTGCGCAGGTGGCAGTCCAGCATGCTGGACACGCAGCTACGTCAATTTCCGCTCAGGACATGCCTGGCACAAGCGTTCCAAAGGCGTCGGGCTAAGTGCAGCAAGTTGGCTATAAACCAACAAACTAGACTTACCTCAATTGCTCAAAATGTACGAAAGCTCGGTAAAGTACTCGAATGTACCAATTCAATCAAGTTCATGAAAATATGTCGCACGTGAATGAATGAAGCTGTCGAACAAATATTACCGGCTGCTCAGCACATGGTCGAAACCGCAACAAATCTTCCACTGCACCATGGACATCACACCGTGCGTCTTATTCTTAAGCTTATCTCCATGCTTTTGCGTTGTGCATTGTGCATTGCGGTGTATGTCACAAGCACTCATAGCCTCAACACACATCTGCACAACTGTGCCCTCCTTGTTGAGTGATCGGATGCAATTCCGGTCCCAGGACTGATATACATGATCACTACTCATGGCAAATACTGCCAAGGCTTTTTTGCGCACGGCTCATGTGGTGTGGACTCGCGCTAGGACCGCTGACAGGTACGTGTGGATTCGGCTCAAGATATTTTTTCCCGGACTTTACGTGCTTTCTTTGCAGCCGAAAAACACAGAGCCAGTTGATTCGCGAGGCAATTCCGTATCTCATCGCACCTGTAGCACTGTTCGGCATGTTTGAGTACTTGACGCCATTTGTGGAACGCACGATTCGGCACACACCCCTTGCATCTTCGAATCGACCGGTTGATCCAAAAGAAACTGCTTGGAAAGTAGAACTTGCCAACAGAAGAGCAATGCGGCTGCACAATGAAATTGAGGAGATGAGGGTGCATATTGGAGTTGGAAAAGGATTCAGTGCAGCTGATGGCAGCATGCTTGATCAAATTGTCACTTTGAAGCAGCAGCTGGCTGACCTGAAGCAGCAGGTGGATAAATTGCAGCCTGTCTCAACACCAGAGCCCACAACAGCGACTAAACCTGACAACTGACGAATCGATTGGCGTTATGGGCGTTTTTGGTAGCCCATCCCAGCAAACCTGCGAGGTGTGCCGCTACTGGTGTCGTCCTGAGCATCGTCCGAAGCAGGCTTCCGCCCCACTGCCCTTGCCAAGGCTCGTCTGACACCGCTGGCACCCCAAGCAGCTCGATTTCCATGATTCGTTGCTTCTGCCAGGCGCTGCATGGGCTGCGCCAGCCGAGTGGGCTCGTCTGATTCAGCTGCGGTGTGCCGCACGCCCCCCACCCCCCCACCCATGATGCGGGATTTCCAAGCAGGGGGGGGCTGCACACCCTGCTGGCCCACGTCAACGTCCTGCAGTCCAGCTTTTGCGGCGGCTTCTGCAGCGCCGGCGTCCTGCTTGAGCTCCACGCTGCCTCCCCCAGCCGAAGCTGCTGCCGCGTAGCTGGGGTGCCCAGATCCTCCCCGGGCTGCCACCGAAGCTGCTTTCACGGAGCTGCCCTGCGGTTGGGCAGGCAGCGGCGCAAAAAGCAACAGTCTGCGTACTTGCCCGCCTGCCAGGCGTCGCTTCAGCTGTACTAAGCTCACTCCGTCCACTGAGCTTCCATTCACCTTGAGCAGCAGTGCCCCCGGCTTCACAATGGCGCTGATGGGGGAAGAACCATGCACTGCAGCAACGACAACTGCGATGCCGTTGGGCTTGATGGGTGTCTGCCCCAGACGCAAAGTGAGCACACAGGAGGCCCCCATGGCGCCGTAACCCCCCTTGTCCCCCCTGCCGTCTGTGAACTGCACACTCTCCTGGGTCTGAAGCTGTATGGACACCTCTTGGAACTGCGGGTAATGTGGGTCGAAATCTACAACAATCGGGCTACTGGACTGTGCCTGGGATGTCCCCGCGCGGCGTGCGGCATCCGCCCCCCTGGGAGCGGACACAGCCACGCCCCCAGCTTGGGCACCGGCCCTGTGCCCAACAAGGGGGGGGGACCGGTCAGGAGCTGGGTACGGTGTTACATGCATGCCACTGGGCGCCTGTGATTTGCTGGGCTGCGCAAGCAGGGCGCCTTGGGGGGATGCTGCCGCTGCCGGGTGCTGCTGCCCGCGGGCAAACGCCCAAGCGGCGATCTCTGCAGCAGCCTCCATGCGCCGTGTGCTGGCAGCATGACGCACCCAATACATGTACTTGACTGCTGCCCCTTGGGCGCTGTGCTTGCCTTTGCGGGGGGCGGCGCCGGCCACAGTGCCCGCTCCCTTCACCTCGTAGTGCAAGATGGCAGGGTTGGGCGACCGCTGCACCAGGAACTGAATCACAAACGTGTCAGGAATGGCCCTGAAGTGCCTGGCCTCGGCTGATGTGGAGGGCATGGCCTGGAACACCGGCACGAACACTGGGTGTGCAACTTGCGTCCACGTGCCAGGGGGGCCAATGCGATTCTGCATCATCGTGTCCCGTGCCAAATTGATGCGGTCTCTCTGCTCACGGTTCACATACACGCCTTGCACAACACCATCATCTGTGACTCCAAAGTACAGTGTCCCCCCCGCACCGTTCAAGAACGAGACAATGTACTTGGGGGCAATGCCGGGTATCGCTTTTTCCGCCCCCCCCAGCAACCCCTCCTTGAACTCGTGTTGTGCGTCTTCATCAAAGCCGATGTTGGAGCCATGCACGTAGTGCCGCGACGGCAGCTGCTCTTCTGTGAGCAATCGGCTCCAAGCGTCGGCCAGGGGCAGGCTGATGGCAGCGTCAGCCCTGCCACTGCCCCCCGAAGCGTGCCCGCCCTCCTGCCCGAGGGGTGACACATTGCTGCGCCTGCTGTGAGCAGCATTCACCATGGAGCCTGTGAAGTCTGGGCGGGGGGGCGGGACTCCACACGCCAGGGCAGCAGGGGCGCTCAACACGCTGCCCTGGAAGCGCGTGGGGAGAGCTCCATTGGACGTCTCAAACAAGCGCACCCACATTGAACCGTCCAGTGCTGTGGCAACTTCAAGTGGCATGCTCTGTTGCACCAGCCACGTGCCCAGGGTTGTGCCAGCTGGCAGCACGATCCCCTGCGACAGCAAGCGCAAGCCTAGTTCAGTCAAAGGCACAAAACCCGACATGGGGATGCCATCAGAGTCCACAGGGCCCGTCACTGATGCAGGTTGGTCCAGTGTCCGTGTGGCAGGGCCGTGGCGATTGGCAGTAGAGCTCCCCAGCACCCCCCCCGCCTGCAGCAAGGGCAGCCGCTGCCCCCAAGCTGCCGACAGCTGCCTCCTCAACACCGCATGCATGCTTTGCAAGGCCGCAATAGCGTCTGCACTGGCCTTGTTAGCGTCAACCACGGGCGACGTCGCAGGGGCGGCCGCTTCTTGCTTTTGAGGGGCAGGTGCCTGCAGGAGGATGCTGGACGCGCCCCTGAGCTGACTGGGCATGCCACCTAAGGCACCACCAACGCTTCCCAGGCCCAGCAGGAATGTCGAAGGGCTGCTGGGGATCTCTTGTCCATCCACCGCTGAGCGTGAGCGCTGCAAGCCTGGGATTGATTGCGCGCGGTGCAGGCCACTTTGCTGGCTACTGAGCACCAGTGGCGCAGGCCTACCCACAAGACGCGCATACAGTGTGGACTTGGCGCCAGCAGGGAGGTGTAGCGTCGCAAACTGCGCACAATGGGACGCCAAGAATGTCTTCAGGCGCAGCTTTGTGGCTTTCAGGGCCCGGTTCCCCTTGAGCTCCAGCCCCAAGGCATGCATGGGCACGTCTGCGGGCTGCAGTCCCAGCTCCACGGCGTGCTGTGCCCGGGACAGCGCCGTGCCGCCGGCCGAACCGACAGGAGGCGTTGTCCCTGGGGTGCTGTTGTACGCTGCATACGCTTGCGTCTGTTCCCCCGTGAACTTCTGCAGCTTGGCAGCCACCACTTGCATGGCCCTGTCGATATGCGCCATGGTGACACCAGCTGGCAGCTTGGGCGCACCCCCCGCAGCCCCCATAGCGAACATAGCATAATTGCTGCATTTCTGGCTGCTTTCGAATGCTGCTTCAGTGCGCAGCTGCTGGCTGCTGGCTGCAGCAGCGCAGGTGCTGGCAACAGCCGCTACCCAGGATGTGACGATGGCCACGTCCTCACTTGGCAGCTGCGCCAGTGTCGCATCTGCTGAAGGCGGGGGCACCGCGATGGGCATGTACGGCACTGTAATGACTTTGCCTTTTGTTTCTGGGTCGCTTCCCACCTGGGCCCAAGGAATGCTTTCCATGATGGAGACGAACGGCAGCTGTAACTTGCTGTACGGGACACAGGCCTCGGGGTTTTCGGGGTACGGCACCGGTGCAAGTGCAGGTGGGCCCAGACCAGCATCGTTGAGTGCTTGTCGTACCTTCTTGAAACGCAGCTGGGCAGCAACAGCCGGCTGTGCAGCCGCCCCCCCCTCGGCTGACTCTGGGGGGGCCTCTGGCTGCGCTGTGGAGAGCCTAGAAATGCACACATACATGCCCCATAAATAAACTTGCCACGAGTGCACCACCTCGTGTGGGATTTCCTGCAGCTGCCCTGCCTCCAGCAGCCCTTCTGCCTGCTGCTGCCCCGAGACACTGCGCTGGCGCTGGGCTGAGGGTGAGGGTGACTTGGGCGATACGGCGTCCGCAGATTCATCCGCACCAGAAGGGACACTCAATGGATACACGTTGGGCGCAGATGACAGTGATGCATACAGGTCTGCCGTGTCTGCGCCGGCATCTGCCGTCCCAGACGGAAAGGGGCCATCCAGCAGCGCGCTTGTCCTGGGCTGCTCCGCGGCAGATCCCGGGCTTTGTGCTACCGGCAGCAGCCAGGGTGCAAACTGTGCAGCACAGGAGCACGTGGCATGGTGCAGGGCGGCAGTGTACGCCTCCTCTTTTGCTCTGGTGGGGGTGATGACGGCGACTGAGAAATCGTCCTGCAGGGTGGGGGTGCCAGCCTCGCCAAAAGCGCCTTGCATGAGCTCGGAGCACAGGTCAGGGTCGCTGGTTGCAGCTTGCAGCCAAGTTTCTAGCACAAATGTGTCATCTGCCGCCTGCAGCAGCTGCCTGAGGCTGTGGAAGCCAAAGGAAGCAGGGCTCACACTCTGCCCCCACACAGTCGTGTAGCATGACAGCAGCATACAGCCCGATAGGACACCCATTGGCGCAGATTTCAGGAGCGCAGCGAGCCTCTCGCGCAACAGCTGCCAGCGCCAGCTGCCTTGCTCAGGTGCAGGCACCACGTGTTTAGGGGGGTCACTTGGCAGCACCACCCCCGCAGCTGAGGCCTCCACAGCATCTGTGATTGAAGTGATTGGCTCTGTGTGCACCTTGCTGCCTGCAGTGGCCCGCAGCGCGGCCGTGACAAGGGGCTGTGACAGCTCCGCCGGCAGCAGCAGGTCGGTCATGGACAACGCAAACGGGTGTCTCCAGCCTTTCCCAGCGAGTGAAGCCTCATCAGCAGGGGCACGCACATCGGTAGCAGGCAGGTCTCCTACCCGGGACAGACGGCTCATCTTGCTTTTATACTTGTGGGCGTTTCGCAGCCAGCCGGCGAAGCGGACGGCGATGCGGCGCTGCAGAGCCGGGGGCAGCCCAAGACGCTTCCTGGCTCTCCGCCGTTCACGCGCAGACGACGCTGCATCCGACCGCTGGCTGGACGCGCCGACTGACGCTCGGGTGAGGCGTCTGGCCTCTTCCACGATGTTGCTCACAGTGGTGGCGGCATCATCCAGCGTCAACTGCAAGAAAGGGTAGCTCCCAATCAGGGTGACCAACGCCACTGCATCCAGCTTGGACGATTGTCCTGCGCTTGTAATGCCGTGCGGGGCACATGCCTCACCAGACGGGGAGTGTCCCCGACCCTCTGAGGCGCAGCCTAGCCGCCGGGCAAACAGCAGCTCCAGGGCTCGCTTCAAGACTGGTAGATGGACAAAGTCCAGCTTACGTGCAAGCACAGGGTACATGATGTCCCCCCGGGGAAAGGACGACTCGCGCGAAGCATGCACAGGAGGCAGCCTGCCAGCCGAGCTCGCGGAGGTGCTTTTCACCAATTGAGGGGGGGCAGGGAGGTCCCCCTCCTCATGGCGCACAGGGGGGGTGCTGCTCCCAGCTTGCTGCCGCGGGAGGGCCACCTTTGATAGCACAATGCAGTCCCTGATGACGCTCAAGATCGCCCCATCCAGCGTTGCCCGCCCTGCCCACACAGGCACCCCCCCCTGTGTGCGGACAAAGGGGGCGGAACTGGCTTCATGCCGGCCCTGATGGGCAGCCATGTCCAGCGGGTTCACAATAAGCCCCTGAAGTTGCATGTCAAAAAAGTCAGCAGGTGGGGGGGCGCTATGTGCACCCTTGGGGGGCTGCAGAGGGCTGTTTGCGGAGAACGCCTCTGCAACAGCACAGGGCGCCGCAGGAAGGTCCGATGTGACAGCGTCTGGTGCTGATACTGGCAAAGGCAGTTCAGCTGGTATCTCAAATGCCCGCCCGTTCCATGTGAGCAGCTGCACCGCTGATTGCTGCTGCCGCTGCGGCGCGGATACAGCAGGAGCAGGCACAGATGGAGGCAACGCATCAGACCCAGGTAAATAGACCTCCGCAGAACCAGGACGGCCTTGCATGCAACAGAGCAGCGTCAGCCAGCGGTGGTGCATGGCTGCGGCTACAGGCTCTGAGTCCTGAGCACCCGACGCCAAAATGGATGATTCTGTCCAGCGACCAGCGCTCATACTGACGTCCCCAGCAGCACTTGCCAAGCGAGCGAACACCTCAAGTTGTTGAATATCTACTGCTGCATCATCTGATGCCAATGGAGTGCCTGTCGCCACTGAAACAGCACTCATATCTGCTGCACTCATTGTCACAGCACGCGGAAATTGCTCAACGAAATCAATGCCACAGGTGTTGGCAAGAGGCAGGGTGACAGCTGCTAAATGTTGACTTTTTCTTCAGTCTTGATCCGAAAACTCAGCGGTACAGGTGCAGCATGTAGCAAGCTAAGCCCAGGCCGGAGTTTTCAACCTGACGGGGCCTCGGAGGGACAGCGTGAGTATACTATCTGCCAAAGCCTGACAGTCACTTACACAGGCAAAAGCACCAGTTAGTTTATGATGCAGGGTGCAAGGTTAAGTACTCAGGTCTCATTGGGGCCGGCGAAAGGCACAGTGCCAGGGGGGGCTCCTTAGCCGTGTGTGGCAGTTCTGAGCATCTATCAATCGCGTCACGCATGTTGAGGAGCGGGCTACCGGTGCTCGCGGGAGGTCACATTGATCGGTCCAGACAGCCACCAAGTGCGGATGATATTCGCAATTGCACCCTGAACTACGTCAAATGCTTGGGGTTAGCTTTGATTCGAGGCTGGCAGGCATCGCAGTGCTCAAACCTCATGAGCCTTGGCCCGCTTTTGCTGCTTGCTGCCACGGGCTCCTCGTCCAAATTTGAAACCGCCACCTGGCTGGGTGGCTGTCACTGGGGTCGCGGGAGACAGTGTGCTGATTTTTATGCCCGAGGCAATGACCCCACCTTCCACAATGCCCATTCGGTCGCCGCGAGACCAAGATGCAGAGCGGGTGAGCCGGGGCACGTGGTGACCACCGCCAGCCCCGGCCACAGGCTTGGGCACCGAGGGAGGGGGCACTGCAGGCTGGGCTGTCGGCCGGAAGTCAAAGCCTCCGAATTGCTTCACCCGGTTGTGCACATCCAGGCCGTGCTTCTGGGGGGGGGGCGCAACTGGGGGCGCCCCGCCAGGGACAAAGTTGCTGGGGCCAAATACAGGCAGGTCTTCCAAGCCAAGCGGCAGGCTGGCAGCAGCAGTTGAGCCGGTGCGTTGGTGGCTCTCCCAGCGGTGGGGGGCTGCGGGTACCACACGCTGGCCCCGTGCCGACCCGATGCTGCGATACATGCCGGATGCAGTATCCGTGGCGGCGGGCATGGCTGTGCCAGCACCCCCTGCAGAGCGCTGGCCTGCCTCTTGCTGCCGCATGGCTGCCAAGGCAGTCTCTGCACCTGCAGCAGCCGCACTTTGCAGCAGCTCCGCCAGGCTTGGGGCGTCAGCTGCAGGAGCTGACGTGGCACTGGCTGCACCTACCACGCTGTCCCCCGTAAACTTGCGCAGGTTGGTGCGCCAGAGGCGGGACACATCCCCCAGCACGATGTCCTGCCATTCCTTGGCCGCTGCCTCCACAGCCTTCAGGCGCTCCAGGGCGGCAGCGTACTGCTGCTCCAAGTTGGCACTGCCTGGTGCCGACTCACCGCATTCCGCTGATGGCGTGGCTGTAGCCTGTGTTTTCATATGCGAAGCGCCTGCTTTGTTCAACAGCTCAGTCATGCCTGCGAAGCCGTGGTCATTGGCATCACTTGCATCCCCCCGGTGGCTGCCCCGTTTTGGGGGCTCCTCCGCATCGTGGAATTGACGCCACGCATTATCTGCTATTCCTGCATGAATTTGCACAGGTTGAGTTGGCAGGGTGTATCTCAGCCCCAGTCGCTGCAGCGTTTTTGCCAGGAAAAGCATAAACCGCCCCGCGTCCCCGTGCACGATGGAGCTGCTTTGAAACGGCAGTTTGTGCCGCAGCCAAAACCCAGCACTGAAGCTGTTTCTCTCCGTATTGATGGTGTAAATTTGGAAAGAAATAAAGCCGCTGCGCCAAGCCGTGGGTCGGTCACGCACGTACGCCACGCCAGCCGCGGCAAGTGTTTCAAGCTGCTCGGGCGTTGCCTCCAGCGTTATGTCGAAAGCAAATTGGATACTTGCATACCCTGAGCGTTTCTCATTCCGTATCTGTGTTTATGAAAGTGTGAAATTTGTGTTGTGAAAATGTGAAATGTCGGAACGTGCTCACAGTGCCACAGTGAGGAATAATGAGCGCATACAAACAAGCCTAAATCTCGCAAAATACTTACTTCTCCGACAGATAGCACCGTGTTCGAATACACGACTTGCGTGCCATCATTGCGCTCAAAGGTTGTGCTGTACAAATCCATCTTCTTCACGTACATCGCGACACTGTTATCGAAGCGGACCCGGTCCCCCAGATCATAAGGACGGGTGACCAGCACAAAGATGGCCGAGTCCACGAAGTTGCTTGCTGAACGTGCAAATGCAAATGACAGTGACAAGATAACGGCTGAAATGGACACCAGTAAAGGCTGCACATTGATACCCAGCAGCAACACGGCAAACACGATGAACACGACTGACAGCAGCAGGTTAGCCACCAGATTGAGAGCTTGTGTCGCTGTTGACAAGCTGTGCAGTGTGCCCCTGAGAGACTGGAAGCTGCTGACAGCAATCTCTGTAAACTGAATGAGATCGGCACGTGAGAAAGACAATGCGTTGGCCGCGTCCATGGTTGCCAAGGCAGCATCGACGGACTCATCTGACCAGCCAGGGCCTAGTGGGCTGCTCCATCCATCCCCATCCCACAGCAGTTGCTGGCGGCCAATTGTTCCGCTGTTCTTGGCATCCAGTGCAGTGAAAATGCCGTGGATGATACGCTTCGCATGTGCTGCATTATGCACTGCAACAATGCGCCCAGTTGCATCAAACAGCGAGAACTGCCCTGCTTCAATGTACTCCGAAAGAACAGCGTAATTTGTCTCCTCTAACTGAACATCCCGTAAATCTTCAGCGTTTGCAATGGGCGTGCTACGCTCAGTGCTGTCGTCGCTCAGATCAAAGAAAACCTGAGTAGTTTCTTGCAACGCCGCCGCCTGCGCGCTTGTGTCAATTTTGGGAGGAGGGGTAGCTGCTGTAGCGCTTGGACCGCTGGCAGCGGTAGATACACTGCCACCTGCAGCATTGCTTGCGATTCCCGCCAAGCTGCCCGTAGAGTCGGTACCAGCCATGGATAAACCTGGCACGAAGAACGTGTCTGATGTGCCCGTTTTGGGGGGCAGCGATGTGCTGGCAGCTGCAGTGGGGGCAGGCGAGGGCGCTACAAGCGTTCGGCTGCCGCTGCTACGAGCAATGCCAGCGGCAACAGCCGGCGAGAGAGCAGCACTGCTGCTGTTGCCCGCCACCCGCGTGGGCTGTAATACGACCGCCATGCTGAGTGTGCGTTGCATGCGTCGAGTGCTTGGCTGGCTAGCATTGGTGCCGGAAGGTGCCGCAGCACCGACCCCCCCAGGCGTGCTGCCCAGGGTTGGAAGTGTGCCGCTGGACTCTCTCGGCCTGGCACGGCTGGTACTGCCGCCGCTGACAGCAGGCGTTGATACGGGCAGCGTGCTCAGCAGACCACTTTCGTTTACCACAGCCAGAACATTAGAAACAGCCTGCATTGCAGCGCCGACACCACCAGAGCCAGCTGTTGTGCCGACAGCAGCCACAGACTCAAATGTGTCTGCGCGAGCTCTTGCGCGACTAGTCGCCAGCGGAGGCAGCCCCTGCATTGCAGCAGCTGGCAAAGCACTGACAGCTGCCGGGAATGTACTGGCAAGTCCAGCTCCATCCTGCACTGAAGTTGTTGTTGCAGCAGCACTTCCAGTTCCACTTGCATCAGGAACAACCGTGGCAGCCGGCACAAGGGATGCCAGTGTCGCAGAGGGCAGTCCACTGAGGTGGCGTGACGATGTGAACATGAAGGACTCAAAGCCTGCACTGCCAGCAGTGGCGTCACCCCCCAGCACCACGCTGGTTTCTGTGCCATCCATGTACAGCGCGCTGCTGGCGGCAGCCTCCTGCTGTGCCGCGTAGAACTGCCGCAGCAGGCGGGAGCGCTTCCCAGCTAGAGCGACCGCAGCTGCCGACAAGTTCTGCAGCACCACCAGTTTCTGCACAGCCTCCTGCACCTTGACTTTGAATTCATCCAGGACGCCCTTCCCCTGAAGAATCGCAATGAGCAGATTCTTCAAGCCCAGCACGAAGCCGCACACAATGAACAACACCTGCAGGCGGCCAGATAGTGCACCCAGGGGAGGCAGGCCAGATAGCCTGGTGGCCGCCTGGTTGGCCCCAATGGCCCAGATAATGGTGGTGACAGGTCCCCCGTCAAAGGCGCTGACGTACAGGATGATGATGAATACCTTGGCGAAGAGGTACCACCGCAGGGTGCCCAGCAGGACGAAGTTCACAGCATTGGCTAGCGGCACCATGAACAGTGCAATGGCTGCCGCATACATGACGGTCCACACGTTTGTAGTGTTGCCATTCTCAAACGTCACAACCAAGGACTCTGTGCCGGTGTCGTCTGCACCAAGACTTAGCTGCAGCGAAGCCCCAACGATGCCCATGACTACCCCTAGAAATAGCATAAAAGCCGTTAAGGTTGCGCTGCCTCCGCTCAGCGCCTTGAGGGTGTGGCCACCAAGCCACGGAAGCCAGCCCTCGACTTCCCCCTCATCACTGCCTTCGACACGCTTTGCCCCAGTGCATGCACAGAGCCCACACAAATGTTTGCAGTTACTTGCGTTGTCGTTGAGGCCGCCTTTTGCAGCCAATAGTGCCGCCCTGTCTTGGTTTTGAGCTGACATGCTTGACCAGCACAGAGTTTCGATTCGAAATGCAGAAATTGCTCGTCAAGAAACGGTCGAGTTCAAAGTCACCTAGCGTGTCCAAATGCAAAATGAAGCGTTTGATGGTTCAATTTCACTTCTGTAGGATGAATACCAGCGGTATTTCTTCAAAGGTCCCTTTTCTGGAACCAGTGCGGAGTGTGTTGGAGAGCAATTTCCGAACTGAGAGGACAGCTCTGCAGCTGAAGTAGTAGCTATGCTTGGTGCTGAATCTGAGGTGGAGACAAACAAATCCCGAGCTTGGTACACAGATGATTCAGAACTTTATTTTCTGGTCGTGAAGTGGAGTGGCGTCAGTGACAACTGTATGATCTGAGCGAGGGGCCGGAGGCCACTGTGGGGCGGGCACCCCTGCTGCCTGTGGGGGGCAATACTATCGAGGCCCCGTGCACAAGAGACACAACGTGCACACGTGGGCAAGCCCAGGTGGCATCATTTTCACCACTGCATCAAATTCGTTTCACCTGAAAACTACGACGATTGCCGCAGCGCACCGGCGCTGGCAAAAAAATCCCACCCGCCCGCCCGTGTGCGAGAGCAACAGCAGGGTCACAAGGCCTATAATATTATACCATGCGGGGAGGTCCAACGATCCCTCCCCAGTCAAGTCGTGGATGGCAGGAGTACATTGGCAATCGCCGAGGAGGGTTTTCATCCATAGCTTTGGGTTTCCCTCCCACGTGTACACCAACTTGGGACCCGCTGCTGCGCAACACAGGACCAAGATGACCACCATAAAAGGAAAGGAGGAGGACACCACGCACGTGGTCTGCAACGCGAACGCGATACCCATTCCCTGGATCAGACCAGCCTGGCCTCGTGTGGACTTCGCCGCCGCGTGGGACGGGGCTCCGGTCCCCATCCCTTGCGCACAGCCGTGCCCATGCAGCATCGCGACAAACGAACGAAGAGAGAAGACCTTTGAAGAGAGAAACA
>Ga0307982_1000072_pt1 | contig 75216 bp, 37 predicted proteins | sample OrgLakmetagen989_FD_201847 | JGI IMG/M metagenome (GOLD analysis project Ga0307982, IMG submission 201847) | Saline water microbial communities from Organic Lake, Antarctica - #989 | ecosystem: Environmental > Aquatic > Non-marine Saline and Alkaline > Saline | place: Antarctica: Organic Lake... | reverse complement strand
ACCTTCAGCATGCCCCCCCCCCAACTTCAGCAGGGGGTGGAGGAGTACCAGGGCGCCGCAGTGGCTGAGCCAGCACCCAGTGCGCTCACAGCAGCAGCAGTGCCCTCGCCTGTGGCACTGTCAGACCCCACCGCAGCCCAGCAAGAAGCTACCAGTGCCTCCATCCCCCCCTCAGGAGCACCAACAGTAGCGCCGCAGCCGCAAGTGGCAACGGCCGTCAAGGTGCCCTCCATGGCTGGTACCCACTTGAGACGGCAGTCTACACAACCGCCAGCACTGCCTGCGGCCGAGGCTGCTGCCTTAGCCTGGATCCAAGAAAACACCCCCCCCATCCCACAGCTGCTGTCCAGGCAAAAGGGCGTAAAGGGGGGGCCTTGGATGCAGCAGCCCCTGGGGCAGTTTGCACAGGGCACCGACACCATGCACAGCCCTGACAAGTACACGCTGTTCAAGCTGCAGCAGGCATTGGCTGCCGATGCATCAGGCACCATCCAGCAGGGAGCGGGGCTGGTGGAGCGGGTGCTCAAGGTGGGTCCGCACACCATCAGTGCCCTGTCAAGCCCCCCCCTGCACACCACCAAGGGCTACCTGCAGTGGGAGCGCAGTGTACACAGCCTCAAGTATGTGGGGGTGCGCAGCTTCAGCTCCCTGCAGCAAAAAGAGGCAGTGCCGCGCCTGCGCAGTCTGTCGGGGGCAGACAGCCGGTCCGCTGGGGCGGCTGCCGCTGTAGCCACAGGTGCCGCCACGCTGCCCGGCGCCGCTGCAGGCAGCGACACAGGCGCGGCGGACTGTGTCGTGCTGTGCTTTGGACCGGAGCCCACCGGGCTGGAGTTCTTGACCAGTGCAGGGTCTGCGCAAGATCCACCACCTGTGTGTCGGGAGGGCGTCACTGTGCGCTCCGGTAACCTGCGCAAGAAGAAGAAACACAACGAGGGCTCTTGGAAGGCGGCTGCCTCTGGCATGCTGGGCGCTGTCACCCGCCGGCGGGGCAGCATCACCAAGGGGGGCAGTGACGGCCTGGGGTTTGGCTGGAAGGACCGCTGGGCCACGCTGCACGTGGGGGAAATGCTGTACTTTGCCAGCCAAGCCTCCCAAGGCACTGCACGGGAGCTGCACGAGCGGGGGGCACAGCTCATGGGCACAGCCACTGACGAGAGCAGCATGAAGGCCGCCACAAAGCTGCTGGGGGAAGCCGCTGCCATGACCCAGGGGCGCATTGTGCTGAACGGCACGGTAGATGTGCTGCCGTACTTCCCCGAGTCGGAGCCCCCGCAGATGCTGGGGGGGGAGCCTGTCACGGCTGCACTCAGCGTGCAAACTGCGCAGACACACCACTACTTGCAGCTGGAGACGCCTGCACAAGCCATGGAGTGGGTGAGCGGTGTTCTGGCGTGCACCCACAGCGCCGGGCGTGGCCTGCCCATGCAAGTGCACATCCTCAAGTGCGTCTCCCCAGAGCAGGCAGAGGCAGTGGCGGCGTGCATCAGCAAAGCCCAGCGTGGCCTGCCTGCAGCCGCGGAGCTTGCCAATGTGCGCTTGGCGGAGCGCCTGGCGTGGGAGACTGCGCCCTCCTACGACGAGCTGATGCAGCTGGATGTGGGCCATCGCCGGGTGCAGGAGCTGAGTGAGGCTGCCCAGGTGGCCCCCAGCACTGCACTGCGTCTGCTGCACAGCACCGGGGGGGGCAGCGGCATCATTCGACAGGCCTCCTCCCGTATGCATGGGGTAGTGGGGGGGGACGGGCAGTACGTCGCCGCCCACATTCAGTGGCAGTATATTGACGACTTTGATGACCTGCAGGGGCCGTTTTACGAGGCACAGATGCGCAGCTGGGTGCAACAAGGCTGGTTCAAGGACAGCACCATGGCAAGGTGCGTGACACACGTGCTGGGGGTGGACTACTCAGCCACCGCCGCTGCCGCTGGGGGGCGCCAGGGCCGCACCATGCTCATGGCTGTGGGGGACCTGTTCCCAGACGGCATGCGCAGCGCATTTGATGGGAGCGGTGCGTGGATATCAGCGTACAATTTGTCTGCACAGTACCAGCGCCTGGTGGTGTCAGCCATGGGCTTGGGCCTGCCGCCCTCCCGAGTCATGGCTGGACTGCAGCTCATGCGCAGCAATACACTGCCGCCTGATCTCGGGCTGTTGATGGACCTTATGCCGGCATCTGCTGGGGAAGCAGCCCCTGGCTGAGGGCTTGCTGTGTGGCAGTGCTTGTGATTGCGGTGGGATAAATGCATGTATTCTGTTTTTTGCCGAAATATCTCGACTTGTGCCACACAAACGCTGCAGCCGCGTACAGGCAAAGCTGGAACCGCGTGTTGATCGTGCAAACGGACTCAACTTGAGCTTGCACTATGCATGCACACCAGGCAGAGTTCTGCAGTGGCTGCCAGCGCAGCAGCTACCACGCCAATGCGCAACAGCGCAGCCTAAACCTCTACGCCCCAGCCCTGCGCCGGGCCCACACTCCCACTGCAGCCAATGCAGCCATGATCAAAATCCCAGTTCCCAGGAGGCCTGCAATCACGTTGCCCGCATCAACATCGTGATCTGCCATGCTGCCCAGATGGTGCGAGGCGACCCAGACTATGAAGCCAACCGCTCAAGCAAAGGGACTATCAACTGCACTGTGATGCGAGGGCAGCTGGGAAAATGTATACGCTGTAAAACAAATTTGCTCGGGCTGAGTCCGCCCCTGCGATTTCTGGCCTGCGAGGGGCCTAAAGCTTTATACATAAAAGATATCTCTCGACCCACCCGTTTGTCGCCTTGTTTATGGCCATCTACAACCAGAAAACAGCGCAATTTCTGCATAAACATTTAATCTGTTCGCATTTTATAACCTTGTTCTTTTATTCAGCATAAGCGTGCAAGCAGGGGGTGGTGAATGAAAGCACTTCGCAAAACAAAAAAACAAAAAAACAAAAAAACAAAAAAGGAGCGTCAGCTGCAGGATTTGAACCTACGCGTGCATAACACAACGCATTTCGAATGCGTCTCCTTAACCACTCGGACAAACTGACATAACTTCTTCGTTTTGTTACTACAATAAAATCCATGATCATATTTGAACACACACTGCCTGAGGCAGCAGGCAGCAGGCAGCAAGAGGGCGTGAAACTCACCCATCACAACTCCAATAGTACTCCATTCCGGCCACACACTGCACTGTGTAGGTGCTCCATGGCATGGGGTGTCAAGAATCAATTGCACACATTGTGTGAGCATGTGGTAGTCAAATGAGCTCGAGACACACTTCGTCCACCAGTTCGTCCAGGGCTTGATCGTGCTGCGAACTCTCCATGTGGGCTGCAGCGGCAATATCCCGCCAGCTGGGCGTGTGTACCTTGGCCTTGCTGGCTGCAACAGCTGCACCCAAGCCGCGCGAGCGCCGCCTCTGCTTTCTGGACTGAGACCCTGCAGGTGTAGCTGCCCCGTGTGCACTGCGGCGGCGCTTCTTGGGAGACGCTCGCTGCTGCTGAGGAGGGGAGCCTGGGACAGCACTGGAGAAGGACCAGTCCAACACACTGACGTCCTCCAGGAGGCTGTTTTCCGGCCCTGTTGGAGTGCCAGCGCCCGCTGCAGCGGGGCTTGGTGACGGCACTGGCAAACGCACCAGGGGGCCTGCTGTAGCAGGATCTGGCTGCTGCAGAGGGGGCAGCTGCACAGGCACCGCAGGCTGGGAGAAAGCTTGGCTAGACAGGTGCGCCACCGCAGCTGCACATGCGTGCATGGCCGTTCCTGAGGGCGCACAGGATGGCAACTGCTCAAACGCCCGGACTAGGTCCTTGGCAGCGCCACTCCACTTCTGGCTGCAGGGATGCCCAGCACGCTGCAATGCTGACTGCACCTGGGCAGTCACGCTGGACAGCCACTTGGCCACAGCGTGTGCCATGACCTGTGCAGCATTGCAGCGGTGGTGCAGTGTCACCAGCTCATCCAGCAGGGGTACAGCAGCGTACTCCAGGAGGGCGTGGGGGCCCATTGCAGGGGGGGGCGCCTGCTCATCCACACATGCCGCCAACCGCTCCCACACATCGCAGTCGTCTACCAACAAGCACTGCTTGCGTGTGTCAGTGGGCATGTGTCTGCGGATAGGCAGTGCGACGCTCCCTCTGGGAAGCTCGTCACCGAGGTGGGCCCAGGCAGCCGTGCAAGGGAACACAGCGAGGTCGTGTGACTCGCCTGACTCACCCAACGGCGCGTCTACAGGCATCAATGTCACTGTCAATATGGAGGAGTTATGGCGGGCGCGTGGTGTCCTTGCCTGCAGCCATTGAAACAGCCGGTCCCACTGCAGGGCTCCCTCTGAGGTGGGTGGCTCCTCTGGACTGCTCTTTGCCTGCCACTGCAGCTCTGCACCAGCAGCGCCTGCAATGGAAGCCAGCGTGCGCAATGCAGTCGCAGTGGCCTCGCCTGCCCAGCTTTTTGGGGGCAGCACCACGGGAGCGAGCGGTGGAGGGGGCGAGGGGGGTGGCGGTGGGGGGGGGCTGCTCGCCTGCTGCAGGGGGCTGTCCTCCGCTGAGTCCACGCTCGACACGGAAGCGGTCGCTTGCATCGCCTGTGCGGCAGGCTGTCCGAGGGATGTCGCGGTGCCTGGCAGCAGCTGCGCTACAGCGTTGGAGCTGGCGCTGCCGCCCACTCTTGGAATCGAAGCCCCTTCAGCGCTGGCTGCAGGGGTGAGGCCCAGCAGCGACGGTACAGCAGCGCTAAATTGGCCCGGGGGGGGCAACAGGGACGCCCCTGTGGAAAAGCTCCCATTGATTGTGGACATGACTTGGGCCGTGCCAGCTGGCGGGGAGGCACTTGAGTGCAGCGCAGCAGTGGCACCCAGGCTTGGGAACAGTGCCTTGGGTGCCGCCTGTGAGGGCTCCGCAAAGATGAGAGCAGCAGCACCAGGCGCCGGAGCTGCCACTGTGGACGGCGACAGCAGGCCCAGTGCACATGGCAAGGACAGTCCAGTGGCGTGTGTGAGTGTTGCACTTGCAGCTGGCGGGGCCGCCGCGGCTGGGGAGGACAATAGGGGGGCACTGCGGGCAAGCTGGCCCCCCCAGGGCGAAGAGGCGCTGGGCAGTGCCGCCTGTGCGAAAGGAGACTTGCCAAAGTGCGGCAGCTTTGTGGCGGAGGCATCATCCGCAACGGGCGTCAACGGCAGGGGCTTCCCCGGCAGCAGCAGGGAGTCCCGGGGGGGGGATATGGGCCGCAGCTGCAGCCCAGGCATGGATACGGCCACAGCCACTTGGCTTGGGCTGTCGGTGGCTGCAGTGCGTGCAGTAGCATCATCGCTGCTGACCTCTACGTCGCCCTGATCTTCGCCTGTGGCGTCCTCGCTCCCGGTGGCCTCGTCCTCATCCTCGTCGTCATCTTCGTTCTCGACCTCGTCATCGTTATCGTCCTCATCCTCCTCCTCATCTTCATCATTCTCGTCATCAAAGCTTGGCTCATCGACCTCCTCGTCATCACCATCATCATCATCCTCGTCGACTGCGAAGAGCCTTGAGGCGGATGGGGACTGTCCAGCACCCGAGAAGGCAGAGCCGGCCGCCTGCCCCCTCATGACTACGCCACTGGAGTACGCATCGGGCGCTTCACCTGAGCCTCCCAGGCCCCGCACCCTGTTGGCCACCGCCTCGGGCTGCAAGCTGGCGCCCTTGCCGAACACGGGCAGCGGCTTGGCCAGCGCCCACTCCCCCTTGCACACAATGGAGCGCCGCGGGCCCATACCAGCCACTGGCATGGGCAGAGACGGCATCAGCTGCGGTACCAGGGTGTGTGTCAGGGCCTTGAGCTGGGGCGCCTCGGCCCGCCGGTCACTGCGCACGCAGTGCCCCTTGCCCCGTCCCAGCAAATTCAAGTTCAGCTTCTCTGCCAGCGCACATGTCTCGGCCCGAGAAGCCGCACCTAGTTGCTTGCCGACATAATCCAGCACGATGTCTTGTTTCACGTGGAACCCCTGGTTCAGGGAGTGGGCGGCTTTGATGCGCACAGCTGGCAGAGCGCGGTGCATGAGGCAGGCCAGCAAGTACGGGCCACTGTTCATCAAGCGCAAGAAACTAGCATGTAAGCCCCCCTTGAATATTGACATTGCACGCAGTGCGTACTGCATGGGGGGGGCTTGTAGTACGTCTTCGCGGCACCGCTGCAGGAAGCTGTTCAGGGATGTGTTTTCGTCGTCTTTGAGCATGAACACGAGCACATGGAACGCGCGCATTTCAGCCTCGTGGGGGGAACACAGATGAGGAGCCGTGCGCCGGGCTTGTGCCTGTGTCATGCCGCCATGCACCAGCTTGCTCACGGCTTGCTCGTGCTGCTTGTGTCCGTCGTCGTACAAGTCAAACAGCGTCTTCAGCGCCTTGGCCAGCTCCTTCTCGTTCAAATCCCGCTGGAACTCCTTGTTTTCGCACAGCTCGTAGTTGGACAGCACGTGGAAGCGGGTGATTTGCTCGTACACCTGCATGACCAGGGCATCGTTGCGGCCGGTCCCGTAGCCCTGGGAGCTGTAGTCACTGCGGATGCCACGGGTGCGGTCAAATAGGAAGTTGTACACTTGCAGCAGGCTTGGAGCCTGTGCAGGACCGTCCTTGGTGAACCTGTCATCCACTGTTCCGCTGTCAGCGTCCAGGATTGAGCAGGTGAGGTACTGCATGGTGGCACCCAAGGTGGCTGGAGTGCGCAGCTGCTCAGCCGTGTTTTCGTGCCCAGCTGAAGAACGCGCAAAGCGCTTGACCATCAAATCTCGCACTCGAGCCAGAGTTGGACCGCCCTCCTTCTCAAAAGCGGCCACTTCCCGGTCCTGCATGCGCACTTGCCGCTCTCGAAGTGGGCACATTTCGTCGCACTGCCCCCGAAGCCCTTCGCCAACGACTGGCCAGCCGCTAAAAGAGCTGCGTGTGCCGCTGACAGTCAAGTGGCCCGCAGATGGTTGAACAAGTGCGAGGGGGTCCACCTCTGTGTCATTTTGCCAAGGCCGGGACGAATTCTGCATCCTGCGTGCTCGCGGAAATTGAGCCTCCAACAGCCAACTTCCGGATTCGAGGCTGCTCTGGAGAAACCTACAGAGGTGTAAACACCCTAATACGAGACCAGTACAATCTTCAGACTGTTCTGTACGTACATGTAGGCAGCAGTCCCGCGTACACCGCTCGCGTGGGTGCCTTGCTATATGGGAAAGCTTCTTGAGGTGCTTGCAGGTGAATGTAGTTGCTTGCCGTAGCAGAGTCTGCACTGCAACGCATATGCTTTACACCTACCAACATCTGAGCTTTGAGCCAGTGTTGCCTCGTTGATTCGAAGGCCTACTTCAGTGTACTTCAGCAGGACCCTAGCCCCCCGCTGAAGCATCAAAAATGGATATCATGTACATGAGAAGTTGCTTGGTCCTCGAGATGAGCTGCACAAAAATGACAGGGGTGCCCCAACCAGCTGTGCAACTACCATGTCTGGCACCACCAAATGCACCTGTAGAATGGGACGGAGAAGCTGGAAAGAGGGTGCGTCCGCGCCTGCATCGCTGCAGGCACGGCCGGGCCGGCTCAGGCAGCCTTCTTGGGTGCTTCCCCCAGTCGTCGCAAGCAGCGGAGAACCTGACTGCACAGGTTTTTTCGCCCGCCGAGCCTCACCTGCTTATGGACGCCTGGTGCGTGCGCAGGCCTACCTAGGTAGGGTTGCCAGGGCGATCCCATCACCCACCGTAAGCGGCAGGGGGGTGCACCCCAGCAGGCCTCTGCTAGTTTTTTTGCCCGGGCTGGCGCTGCTGAACACAGTACCAACACGAACCTACTGCCGTCACGCACGGTCAGATCTCACTGCCCACAGCCACTCCCACGGCCGGGCAGGCTAGGCACCTGGCCAGGTGACCCCATGGAAGTTGGCAGCACTGGCTGCTGCGGCAAGGAGGCTGCTGTGGGGCCTTGGGCAGCGACATCGGGCACATTGCATAATCATCATTTCACAGGCACTTTGGCAGCTCACTATCCAGCTTTGGTCACCGGGCATGCGCACCTCCTGGGCAGCAAACGCGGAGTCACCTGTCGACAAATGCCTTCCTCCAATTGCAATTCATTTCTAACATTATTTCTGATGACTTGGCTGCTACCGAGGCAGCAGCATTAGGACCCCCCTCCCCCCTTTTGCGGGGCGCCCAATGACTGCCAGTATTCACATTCACCTACCCAGGTGCCCATGTGAACATCAGCGGCGCACCCAAACATCAGTAACTTCTCTGTGCATGAACTGCATCCTACGGCGTCGTTCATGTGGATTAGTGGCGTAGAAAATTGAGTTGTCTCTTCAGGTTCCATGCGTGTGTTGTGGGTACTGTGCTGCGTTGTCGACGGGGGCTTCAGCATGTGCTGCGTTGTGCGTTGTATCACCAAGTCGACTCATTCTACATTTGACGTAGTAATTTGAACATAGTCATACTAAGATTGTGGTTTATTGCAGTGTCTTTGAAACATTTGGCTGGAATGTACTGGTCGCGAGTATTCATCGGGCTTGCTATCATTTTCAGCGTGGGCGTTTCGCAAGATGCTGATGGTATCGTTAGAGCTACAATATTCAGCATCTCCCCAGAACGGGGTGCTGTTGAGGGTGGAACTCGTGTCACTATCAAAGGGGTCGGCTTTTCAGGTGCTGGACTTGACGGGTATGTTTACAGAATCTCCAAGCTTTCCGGCGTTTCACACACCACGCCAAATATTCGCAGTTCCACAATCGTTCGAGTTGGGGCCAGCACCTGCCATGTATCAGAGTATAATTCACAAGATAACCAAATTGTGTGCTATACCGCCCCTGCTAGTCCCAAAGTGCCTGTATGGACCACTATCAGCGTGCAATTGGTCGGCCCGGGAATAAACCAGATGGCTGCCTGCGAAAACAGGAGGGGTTGCCGTTTTTACTATGGCCTCGGGTATGAGCAGTCTAATGTATACGAAACAATTAAGGGCGTGACATCCGGTGGCCAGTACCGCTTTCGGGGCCATTTGCGAGCGACTTCCTTGGATCATTTCGAAGCACGCATCGGCAATTACACATGCGCATTTACTGAGGAGGCCTATGCCGACCTGAAGGCTACTGAGAACGAGTCCCCCCCCCCATCACTTGACGATGGAGTTGGTGGTCGAGTTGGAGAGAGGCAGCGCTGGCATAACGCCTGGTGGTGGTGTGAAGTGTCAGACCAACCTGCAGGCAAATACAACACGACCATACTCATTGATTACCCAGTATATGGCTCAGGGAGACCAAAATACTCAGTCGGCTGGGAAGGTACCCCTAATCTTCATGACTGGACAACATCCGATGTTACTGTGTTTCCAACTGTGTCAAGTGTCTCTCCGAATGTGATGAATCAACTGGGTGGGTCTGTGCTCACGATCAACGGAACCTCCTTCGACCCCAGGGCAAATCGAAGCGTAGTCATGGTTGGGTCGAAAGAGTGCTCGATTATCAGTGCTACATTTTCCCAGATCAAGTGTCAACTGGGCATTGATGGCTTCAGTGAAGAGAATGAAGAAAAGGGCACCCGTTTCACCACGCAAGCAGGATCTGGGCTTCTTTCTGAATTCAAGATTGGCAATCATTTCACTGAGAAAACATCTAACATTCAAGATTCCCGATCACGGTATGGGGCGCAGCATGTTGCACACACGAACTATGTTGAAGTGCAAAGCGGCTGTTTTGTGCCGCCCATCACAGCAAATTACACATTTTGGACCAAGTGCGACGATAACTTCGAGCTTCGCCTCTCTGCGAACGAATCGATAGATCACTTGCAATTAGTAGCTGCAAACCACCGTGTCATTGATACGTTTGTGGACACGTGGATTAGAACCTTAGGACAGCCAGTTTCATCAAGGTCGTCTGCGATTCCCCTTCAAGGAGGCCAGCGGTATGCTTTCGAGTCCATGCATCAGCAATGGGGAGGTGGCAGCTGGTCATATATTGGGCTGATGATTGAAGATGCCATGGACTGTAATGCGGTTCCCGATGTGTGTAAGATGCACTCTCTTCGAGAACAGCAGGAAATAGTTCTGGGTGTTGACATCATCAGAGAAGAGCAACTTCTTTCTTTTTCTGGCTTGGATGTCTACAACTCTGAGTTTATTATGTATGTCACGTCAGCCTCGGAGCGTCAAGTCTCTGAATCTGTCAAGTTGTCGGCAAGCTCAACTTCCGTCATCAACGCGGCACGTGGTCTGGGTCTTGGTTGCTGGAGCATTCGAGTAGAATCGGCACGCTCTCCCAACCAACTACCCATCAATATGACGGAAGCAGACACAACAAGCCTGTTGGCTGCAATGCAAACGAACTTCACGTTGATGTTGGACTGTGCTGAGCCTGCCGGTGGGTGGCCGACGATCAATGTTGAAGTGATCAAGCCAGTCGCCTTGTCAGCCATTGCACGCAATGGCAAGAAAATTGTTGCCCCAATCGGTGCCACCAGCAGCAAGACGGTTACGGCGAGTGAAGCAATAAGTGGAACTTGGGGGTTGCAGCTTGGTTCATCTCGAATGACATTTTCCTCCGACCAGAGCACCGGATCCATGAAGGCCGGCCTGGAAGCTGCTATTGCTCAACACCTGAACTTAACAGCATTCGACGACCCAGTTGAGATAGCGATCAGAAGTGAAGGAGGCGGACCTGATGGCCGTCGCATTGTGATAGAGTACTTGTCAGTCGTAGGAGACGCTCCAGATTTGCTTGTGCACGACGTTGACCTCCGGGGGGCAGGCGTGACGATTCGTGCCCAAACACTTGTTCAAGGCAATCAAGAAACAATGTGGCTGGAGACAATTCCTATGGATTGGTTTCAGCAGCATTCTCGGGGACAGATGCTTGAGGGGAACATCTCAGTGGCAGATGTGGTCGTTCATGTCAATGGCATTGCTTCAGCTCCCAGGTGTGCTGCCAGTGATTGCTCTGTACAGTTGAGCCCCAATTACACAGCTCAGGTGCATTCTGTGCTTCCTTCAACGGCAACATTCGGGGATACACTTGAGATTCGGGGGGTGAACCTTGACTCACCAAGCACAGAAGTGGATGTGTTTATTTCAGGGATCAAGGCATGCTCCACCCAGTCAGCTTCCAGCAGTATGATCACATGTACCCTTGCACATGCTGCAGCAGGAAATCACAGTATTGTTGTTGTGCTTCAGGATGAAAGGGGTGTGGCAAGAGGTGAACTCACAATCGAGTACTTGCGAAACACCTTTGACCTCAAGCACACTCTTGTGCTGGCAGGTGGAATTCATCATAACGAATTGTACGGTTCTGGTTTCTCGAAGCTGAACACAAATGTTTCGCTTCGTCACGAGCTTTCTGGGAAAGAAGTGCCGTGCCCTGTCGCTGAGCGCGATTTCAGCGTTATTCAGTTTCATACCCCTCCACGAACAAGCTTTGGGGCCTCAGACGTCGAGACAGTGTCAGTGCTGGTCGATGGTGTTGTTTCCGGTCTTCTCATTCACTACTTGAACTTTACCCCAACAGTTCAGCAGGTGCAGCCAGCAGTGCTGTCGCGTGCAATATCTGGTACGGTCACTGTCATGCTGGACAGCATCCCTGACAGCCTGAATGTTACATCTGTTCAGTTTGGTGAGAGGCCATGTCAGCTGCTTACAGTCAATAGAAGTGCTAGTTTGTTGAGCTGCTACCTTGCACGATTACAGGCATCCGACTCTGAAGCCTCGGCACTGCAAGCTTCTGTTCAATTTGGTAACTATGGTTTTGCGTTGCCAGGAGCTACTCGATTGGAAACCACGCACAGAGTTGACTCAATCAGCATAGCTGAGGCTGCCTTCGAGGGTGGAAATATATTATTCCTTCATGGCACCGGGTTCGCTGAAGATGGAGTATCCAATGAAGTGTATATGAGCATTGAAGAGTTGGGTCCGATTCGCGGACGCTTGGCGTGTGAAATTGGCCACTCGAACGCCTCCACAATTTCGTGTATGGTGCCTGCTTTTACTGGCCCTACGTATTTCATGGAAAGTAATCCTGATAACTTTACTGCCCAGATTATTGTTCGCACGAACAGAATTGCTGCAGCGTGTAGCGCATGCGAGTTTACATGGAAACGAAAGTTAGCGTCAAGCTGCAGCGCAGCCGTCCAGGCACAGCAAGGCACAGTGCAATTGTCTGGACAAAATCTGCATTGGGTGGACTTGGTGCAAGTGGGAGGTGTGCCCTGTTGGTTGCAAGGGCAGAACAACACTGCTCTGATGTGTAAACTAGGGCCAATGTTCGCAGGTGAGTATGAAGTGTCGCTTCAAAGTCCCTTTGGAACATTTGTGTGCACCTCAGAAGCAACTCACGTCCTTGTCAAGCCGCATGCAATGTCAGTTGTCTCAGCTGACTTGGTCAGTTCATTGGGAGGCGGTATCGTCACAATCTCAGGCAATGGCTTTCCACGGGAAACAAATGGTATCAAAGTTTTCCATGGCGAAATTGACGTTTCTGCAAGAATTTTCAATAGCAGTCAAACAGGAATCCACATTGACCTGCCATCTGCTAGGAGCGGCTTGTCTGGCAATGCGTCCTTGCACATAGTGGGCACTGGTCAAGTATGGGTTTCTTCTACAACCATAACGTACACTGCTCCAAGCCAAGATGTCACAAAGGTCAGCTGCATATGGGTCGGCCAGCACAATCTGCATAGATGTTCTGTGTCATCAAGTGCAAATCTGACAGCAGAGTCTGAACTTTTAGTCGGAAAAATCAGTTGCGCCCGCTTGGTCGATGAGAACAATGTGTTCAATTGCGCAAATCTTCCAGCAGGTGTTCGCACAGCAAAAGTTTTTTCATCCAAAGCGTTTGGTCTGGTTTCACTGGCAAGTTTATCTGTCACAATCAGTTTTGATGCTGAGGTCATCGAGAGAAGTAATACCGCACTGAGTGCTGCAGGTGGGCACATTCTTCAAGTGGCTGGTTCGGGCTCCGTCCCTGATGATTCCTGTCCAACAAGCTTCTATGAACTATGCGGGGTGCCCATGAAGCACGAAATCGCTGGAGACAATCACGCGAGCCTTGCCGTCCCTGAACTTCCACTCGTCGGGTCACTCTTATTGAGCTTCCAGACGTCAGCTGCGATTAACACTGGGCTTTATTTCACCGGTGTGTCCACCTTTTACGCAAGTAGGGCTTTCGATGCAGATCCTGCCACAAATGTGGCATCAAGCCTGGATGAGCTGTGTGCAATTGGCCAAGAAGCCCCTGTAGGGTACAAACTTATAGTTGAAAGAGTGCGGTGGTACTCTGAGTGGAACTTTGCGCATGTGCAGCAGGGTGCCCGAATAGAAGGCCGTCGGAGCGAGTCACACCAGTGGGAATTGATGGCCCAGGTCACAGCAATACCACGCGAGGGTTGGAATTTTGTGGGTATTTCACAAGAGGCAGCATCAGTTCCTTGGCAAGCGGTTCGATTTGCAACCGCGGAAGAAAGCGGATGCAGACTGACTGAAATAGAGATCATTGGTAAAGTAGCCATGGAGCAACCGTCCCAAAGCATGTGCTCATTGGACTTTATTCTGTGCGATGGGACTGCAGTGCATCTTGACGATGTAGAAATTTCTGATTCTCCTCCAACAGTTGGGGCTATTGAGCCAAGGTATGGCTCTGCTCGTGGAGGAACGACTGTGTTGGTGCTCGGAAACTTTCCTCCGAGCAGCAACGGCACAGTGCATGTAGCTCTGAATGGTTCCCCGTGCACAGTGAAGTCTGCAAATGCTACACACGTCATTTGTACAAGTGGCCCCAGACAACTCGGGGTGCTCCCCTCAGCGAGGGTGAGTTTTGACGGCATCGGACTGGCAGTTATTGCCCCCACTGCATCCTTCCGGTACTTGGACCACTGGTCTGACCCACGGTCGTGGCGGTACGAGCAGCTGCCCGCTATCGGCGATACAGTTGTCATTCCTCCCGAACAAGCCATCTTGATGGATGTAAACGTGTCCTTACGTTTGCTCTTGGTGCAAGGTACGCTTATTTGGGACAGCAGTCCAGAAAATGACAATTTGGAGCTTCAAGCAACCTACATTTTTGTTCACGGAGGTGTATTTGAAATAGGAACAGAACAGGAGCCCTTCAATAACAGCGCAACTATAACTTTGAAAGGTGACCGCTTCATAGATACGGAGCTTCCAAAGATTGGCGCGAAATGCTTAGCAGTCATGGATCGTTCAGGCCAAGATCCTGCAAGTGGCACCCTGATCCAGCACAGTGTGAGGGGAGTACTGGATATTCACGGCACCCCTCGACAGCGTACTTGGACGATCTTGGCAGCTGGAGAACATTCAATGGCAGGCAGTACGACGATCTCAACGAGCGAACCAGTTGATTTTAAGGTAGGTGATAAAATTGTTGTAACTGCAACAGCTTACAGCTACACGCAAAGTGAAGAGCGGACCGTTGTGAGTCGACCCAGCTCCACGGAAATCATTCTTGATGCACCTCTCCAGTACTCGCACACGGCCCATGTGTACGCTGCTGGTGCTTTAGGTCACTCAGACGTTGATCTCCGGGGAGAAGTGGGGCTATTGAATCGGAACATCGTTGTGCAGGGTGACGATTTCAGTGAAGCACAGGACTTTGGGGGGCATACTATGGCTATGGGGGGTGGAACATATCGTGTGGAGAATGCAGAGTTCCGCAAGTGTGGCCAGTCCTTTCTACTTGGCAGGTACTGCACCCATGGACACATGGCAGGTGACTTTTCTCGTTCGTATGTCAAGTCAAACAGTATTCACCACTCATTCCAGCGAGCGACGACTATTCATGGCGTTTCGCATTTTCAAGTCAAGCATAATTTTGCATACCGCATCAAGGGTCACAGTTTTTTTGTGGAGGATGGAGCCGAGAGCTTCAACGTTATCGAAGAGAATCTGGTGGCAGTCACGCTGAGATGTACTGCTTGCTTGAAAGGCGACATAAAGCCTGCTTCATTCTGGACGTCATCACCCAGACAGTTTTTCAGGCACAATCGTGCAGCCGGAAGCACCAACGATGGATTCTGGTTTGAACTCCCAAGTCACCCCCATGGACCGTCATTCACGACCACTGTTTGCCCCGTGCACGAGCACCTGGGCGAATTTTACAACAACACTGCTCATTCAAACGGGGTGCATGGTTTGCGTTTGTATCCCGCTGTTCTGCCCAAACTGGACCCCTGTGGAGCCGACACTCCGTTCTCCGCGTACTTTCAAAATTTCACAAGCTTCAGAAATGGTGGTCATGGTGTCTTTGGGAAAAAGAATGGAGATTTGCATCATGTTAATGCAAAACTGGTGGAGAATGCTGCAGCGGACTTGTTCTGGACGAAATTGTCGCAAGTTGTATTCGAAGAAAGCAACCCCCACATCCACAACGTCCTTTTCATTGGCAGCATCGACGCTTCACGTCCAAAGACAGACCACCCTGCTTTGCACACACCACAAGGCGAATTTTTCCATGTCGATGGTGCGACCTTTGTCAACTATGCGCAAGGTGCTATGCGGACTTGCGCCAAATGTCAGTCTCAAACTTCTCTCGCCCAGGGAGGCTTCACAGTCCGCGTTGCGAATATGAGGTTTATCAACACCCCACAAAGAATTGACTGGACTATGCCACGGAAGGCAATTATTCACGACCTGGATGGATCTTTCTCTGGTTTGCAGCCTGGCAGCTGGGTGACAGCGTACTCTGGCTACAATGCGCCGCAGCAGGGGGATGCAGCCTGCACGATTGATACAAGTGGGACATTTCAAGGAGGAATTATTTGTGACAGTAGTGTCACCATTCGTCGAGTACAAATCGACCAGTACTTACCAAATGAACTGGCAGGGGTTGGCCTTGGCGTAATGCAAGCGGAAGGTAAATACACGAATGACAACGAACACACAGTGCCATTTGTATACAAAGAAATCGCTGGGTGGGTGCTTCCCCTTGTGTCACGGCGCTGGGTGCTGGCTTGGTTCGCGAACACCCCAATCGACTGGCGCCAGTTGCAAATTCGGTACGCTGAGCCTGCGTACATCCAGTCACTGGCTCAACCCGAAAAAGACTGGGTGGGAATGACGTTCAACTGGACTGACAGCAGGTATCGCAACAAAGTTGTGTTTCCATCTGATCTGCGCGACCATTGGCAGCAGATGATCGAGGGGGTTATTCCAACAGAGATCGCGCAACTCGGGCAGCTGGAAGAGTTTCCTTGGCTGCCAGCCAGGAAGCCAGTTGCGCTTGATCCGCTGGGCACCGGATGGCTTCGCCGCGAAAACAAAGCAAACTACAGAAATAATACGTGGTCTGTCATCCTCAACACGGTTATGAACTCGACTACCTCTCCTCAGTTGGATCCAATCAAACATAGATTTGCAACGCACAGTTTCATGGTGTCCAACATTCAATGCCCACCAAGGGGCTGCAATGCTCCTGAACCACCCGTCATTGTGGGAGACGCCTTACTTTGGAGTGATCCTGACACTTGGAGCTTCATGCGGGCTGCGTGGAATATTCAAGACGGCGAATCCAACCGCTTACCGAGTGACGGGGACTCAGTGATCATACCGCCAACACACTGGGTGGAGCTGGACATGCAATCAGAAGCAGTGCTGGATCTTGTGAATGTATCGGGCCGCCTAACCTTCTCCCCTAAGCTAAACACAGAGTTGCATGCTCACAGAATTGTGGTATTTGGTGACATGCAAGTTGGAACGCAGTCTCAGCCTGTGTCAGCATCGGCAAAGATCATTCTACATGGTAAACGTGCATCACCAAGCCTGATTGTTGACAATTCCGTTTTTCTGAGCAATAAAGTCATTGCTGTTTTCGGCAATTTAACAGTTGCTGGAGCCCCTGTGAAAAAGAGCTGGGTCAGGCTGGCACAAACTGCTGTGCAAGGTTCCACACAAATTAAGCTGCAGCAAGCCACAGACTGGCAAGTGGGAAACTATGCTGTACTTTCGTCGACAGAGTACGATGCATCGCAAATGGAGCGGATCAGACTCAAAGGCAAATCTGCTGATGGCAGAACGCTGACTCTCAGCACTCCACTGAAGCATACCCACTTATGTGACGGCCAGTTTGCCTCAATTGCAGCTAATATCGATCGCAACGTGATATTTGATGCATTCGTTGAGCAGGACGTGGCCTCAACTTCGAATCCGTGGCCAGAGATGTATGGGTTCCATGTTCATGTTGGCACCTTCACAAAAACCGAAGAATCTCAAGCGGCAAAGCACTGGCAGGGAAAGATAGATGTTTCATACGCACGCTTCAACCAGACAGGAAAAGGGGGAAGTGAGTATGCAGGTCTTGAAATTATGATGAGCAAGCGGCAGTCTGAGCACTTGAATGCTGAGCATAAACTAGTTGGCTGTGTTTTCTCTGGTGGCTTCAATTACGGAGTTCGCTTCGAAGGTACTCACATCCTGAACATGACAAACAACGTTGTTGTAGGTGTATACGGTTCTGGAATTTTCAACCCTACCAGCGATGCAGGCGGGGCACACCTGGAAGGAAATGCAGTCCTTGATGTAAAACCTCGTCCACAGATCCTCACCGAGACACAGAAAATCGGTCAGTGGATTCATCCTTTTGCTGGAATTTATTTATTCTCCCGACCAGCTGCGCTGCTGAACAATGTTGTGTCAGGGTCAAGAGACGCAGGGATCACTGTTCGTCCACCGGTCTGTGATTCTGACAAAAGCACTATTTCAAACAACGAAGTGCATTCAACGCTTGTTGGATTCTTTTTGATCGGCGCCAGAAGAACGGAGAATGTTGATTGTCAAGTCTTCACAACAGCAATGGTGTGGAAAGCTGCTCACATTGCGTTTCTCACAGTTGATCAATCAAGCCATCTTGCGCTGATTGACACCCACGTCTCTGATTCCCACATTGGATACGCCCTCAACTTCTTCCGCTCTGCCCGTATGTCACATGTCAATATTAGTGACAGTACTGTCATTGGACAATCTCCTACGTCAACTTGTCTTGCTTCAGTTGAGTGCCGAGCACAATCGGAAGCAGATCCTGGTGCAGCTGCATGCAACTCTGAAGTTGGCCCTGATTACCGTTCAGTTGGCATCATGCTGCCCCAGTTCACAAACAGAGCAAAAACATGCTACTCAGACATAACGTCTACCATGCCCGAGAATGCATGCTGGCCGCCCACGCTGCCAGAGCGTACATGCAACATGCCATGGGAGCGGCGCCATGGTCTGACAGGCACGCGGCTCGCAACTATGAATTTGCAAAACGTAACGTTCAAGAACTTTGCTGCTGTGACATGTGGCAAGAAAAGCGCAGTCATCAAGTCATACGACCTCCAATCAGAGTTTGCTGTGCCGGTGACTCTCAAGCGAATGCACTGGCAGGATGTTGACGAGACTGCCAAGTTCTCATTCTCCAGTGAGAATTCCAACGGGCAATGTGCAACACGCGGGTGTGACGGCATTAATGGCATTTTGGTCACAGACAGCGACGGCTCTACTTTCGGAAGCCCTGCTGGCTTAGTTCGCCACGCCCCCCGCGCAGGTGGACTCACCTGCTTGAGCAAAGCCGACTGGGGAGACCTGGGCAGCGCCGCACTGGTATGCCCAGACCTTCAGCTCCAACGCCAGTTTGTATTTGAATCACTGGACAGGGATCGCGGCTTTCGCAGGCTGGAGCCCGTCACCTTGTCTCGACAACTTCCTAATGACGGAAGCGTTGTGTCGTACGGTGCACATGGGCCACTGGCCGATTCATGTGCCAAGCGGTTCTATTTTGGACAATTCCAAAGCACAGTGCAGGCTGATGGTTCAACACAGCTGCTGAATGTGACAGGCACGCTTCCTGCGCAGACCCGGATGCATATTGGATCGAACCAAGCCAACGAAGGCTTTGTTGCTGCTATGTTTGTTCGCCGTCCATTCAGGATGAAAATCTATGTCGGGCAAACACTTGTGCAGCCTTTGACGAAACCTGGTGTGCTCCCAACAGCGAGTGATCCCGTTGGAACAAATGTTTTCATCCCTCAAGCTAACACCCTTTGGATCACTGTCCGTGGAACCCCCAACTACAGCCCAATTACCGTGGTTCGATCGGCAGAAGTCCAACTTGACCTCACCCTCGCAATGTCTGTGGATGAATTTTATGGCTCAGATGTTGTGAAGAATTTGGCCATTCTTCTCAACATTCACCCTGATCAAATTCAGGTTGCCAGCGTTCAGGCTGCATCCACCGTAGTGCAGTTAGTCATTCTCCCTCCTGGTGTATCGGCAGATGACACGGCACCTCCACCATCACTTGATGACACAGATTTTGAAAGCCAACCTTCAAGTGGAACAGCGACATCCAACGGTACAGCCACTCCAGCTCAAGACGACTCGCAAGTTGCTCAAAATACTTCTTCGCCTACAATTCCTAGCACTTTATACCAAGACATGCTTGACCAGGTTGAATCCTACGCTGAAGTCATTCAGGCTGCTGCCATTTCTGGAAACCTGTCACGACAACTTCAGGTGGAGATTCTCAGCCTAGAGATTGACATTCCAAGTGTAGCTTCCAACACCACCACAAACAGCAGCTCACCACGAAAGTTTGATTTTACACCCACCTTGCCGTCCCCCTCCCCCTCGGCTCAGCCAAGCCCTTCAAGCCCCCAAGTTGGAAGCAGTGGCAACAGCGAAACATTCATGGAGCAATTTGGACTGTATATTGGCATTGGTGCTGGTCTCAGCATAGTTGGGGCCCTTGTAGCAGCTGTGCTCATTTGGCGGGCCCGCACGAGAGCGGTCCAGCCGTCACGCCTTTCACCCAAAAGTGGGCAAGTGGATGACCAAGGCGAAGAAATGAGCGCGTATTCAAACCCAATCAAGGTCGAGCGCAAGGTTCTCCAGGTACTCCCTCCCGTGCTGGGTCCCGGCTCGAGAGCAACTCCAGCTGATCTTGACGATGCAATGGACCTGGTGAGGATGCGTTCACCCTCCCACTCGCGTGCGTCCACAGCGCCATCCAAGCCACGCATGGCAAGGCCATCGTTGAGATAGGAGCAGCTGCACTGAGCAGCACCACAGTGATATGTGTGCAGTAGACAACTGTTGTACGTTTGACTAAATTTACTGCTTCTTTTTCAGCACTACGATTCCCTCAATAACTGATGTCATCGCCTCCCACTGGTCTGTATCGGCAAGTTCGGCCCTCTCGCCAGCCGCAAGCAGCACTGGGCTGGTGTGCGTCTGGAAACCTGTGATACGCTTGGGGCGGCCAGCCTGGCCAACCGTCTCCACAGCCTGGCCCACACGCACTTCCACCTTGAGAGGCTTCATGTTGGCGTCTACTGTGATGATGCTGCGTGGGTGCATGGCTGCTGCGATGGAGTACATGAGGTAATGGTATCGCCCATGCAGGGTGTGCTCCGCATCCAACAGAGTCACCAAGAGGGTCAACAAGCTGGACACAACAGCCGGTGCCATGAGCAGCCTGTCACTGTGCAATGGCGCGATTGTGACCAGCCCTTTGCCTGCATGCAGCATGCCTTGGGCAAGGCGGGTGACGAACAGCAGGTTTGCCTCCTTGGCGAAGAAACTGGAGAGCTGGCGCAGGATGCCAGCAATGCGGGAGTTGTTCGTGCCAGCACCAACAACACCCAGCGCAAACACAGCGCTCTGTGCCACCAGTTTGTCTTGGTCGTGTGCCAGCTTGCCCAGCACGTCCACGATTGCGTACGCAGGGTCGGAGGCGTGGGCCAGCGCCAGGGCCAGGGGGACTGCACGCTTCACTGAAGCGTCTCCGTACTGCAGCAAGTGCTCTGCAGTTCGAGTCAGCATATCCACTGAGATGTGCTCCCCGATGGCGACCAATGCAAGCCCCAGCACCGATGCCCCTTGGTACAGGTATGCGGGCTTCACCTTGCCCTTGTCGTCCTTCGCTGCGGCGGTGTCGTCGGCTCCTGCACCAGCTGCTGCCCCGGCCGCAGCGCCCCCCGCACTGGCCGCCTCTGCATCAACATCGTCTCCAGTGTCCTTGGCAGCCTCCTGGGCTGCCAGGGCTTCAGATTCAGGGTGCTCCGCTGCCAACTGCAGCAGCTTCTGTGTCACAAGCACATTGCCAGTGCCGGCGAATGCACAGGCCTGCAGAACCACGCGCGCAAACCGCTCCAGATTGTGTGCAGGGGTATCCACCGCAAGCATGGTTTTGCGGTCGTTTTCAGGTGTTTTCTCCGCAGCAGCCCCCTCGTCTTCCTCGGTGGCAGCACCCTCCTTGATACCCTCCATGCTCTGGTCAGCCTCCTCCCCAGTTGCCTCGTCAGCAGATTCATTGGGCTTGAAGGATGCGATGAACTTCTCCTCTGCATCTGCGAATTTGCCGTCGGCGGCGACTTGGGGCAATGCCTGCAGCATTTCTGCAGTGGCTTGGTAGGCGTCTCCTTGGCCCAAGAACAGCAAGCCCAGCCCAAGCACGGCGTGCTTCACCAGGGGGTGCTGCAGTTCAATGGCGCTGGCCACCATCAGGCGGTCCACGATCACAGCAGCTGCCAGCTCGGCGCCGGTGCCAGCCAAAATGAAGCCCAGTGCGAGGGCTGCGTGTGTGGCCAACTCCATCCCGTGCTCGGCATCCTGCAGGTACGGGTACAGGAGCTCTGCGACATCCTCCCGGCCTGTGCCTGAGTACGCCACACCCAGCGCAAAGATGCTGCTTGCTTTCATGCGGTTGGTGACGGGTTTGTCGCTCACGCCTGCCGTGCTCGAGTTCGTGTCCAGGTACTCACTGAGCACAGCGTACACAGGGTCTGTGTCTGATGTCAGGCCAGTGCCAATGAGGCCCAGGGCCAGCAGCCCCCCCGCTCGGACATTCTCGTCAGCGGCATGCAGGAACTTGTCTGCCGCAGAAATCTCATCCTCATTCCACAAATGCAACATGCCCACACTCGCAGCAACAGCCAACTTAGCGTCATCCTTGTTACGAGACAACCAAGTGGAGTCCTCAGGTGTCATGAGCTTGTCCTGGCCGCTGGCTGCGTTCACAAATGCGTTCACATAGGTAGACGCCAGGTTTCCCCGTGCACTTTCAACAGCGGCGGAGCCGTCATCCTGGCGCAGTGCAGTGGACGCGGTTTCCGACAAGTGGCTCTTGTAGATGTCCTCTGGCGTCTTGGGGGCCGTCATGTCCAACTCGCGGCACAGCACCCCGAAGAACTCGCTCACCCGTCCATTGCCGGACAGCTCCTGCAGCTGCTCAACCTCGTCCTCGTCGATTTCTACAGTGATGGGCGCAGAGTCACCTGGGGGAGCCTCCACGTCATCCAAATCTTCCTCAAAATCAAACTGTGCGTGGTGGCGTCCCAGCATGATGGCCATTTGCGCGCGCTGCTCGACGCTGGGGCAGGTCTTGAACACTCGAGCCAGCTTGCGCTTGACCATTTGCACCACATCACGACGCACTTCGTCTTCTGCTTCGTCTTCAGTCATGCCAGCGCCCGTGTTGGAGCCCAGGCGCAGCGCAGTGCGCAGTGCATTGGGGTACTGGTGCTGCTGCATGTACAGCTCAAATGCTACATCCAGCACCTCCCACACCTCCTCAGCGTCTCCCAGGTACGACGCACACTGCAACAGGTACTCACACACGCGGGTGCAGTTGTGTGCGTCGATGAATCCTGAGCTGGGCAGCGAAACCAGTGCACCCACCTCCAGCAGCAGGTCCACTGCCTCCGCTTCCGAGTTGTGCTCCATGTTGTACGGGACGATGGCGTCCACCAAGCGCATGAGGTCAGACACATCTGCATCAGGGTCCTCTGTGGTCAGCTCCTCGAAGGTGGCGCCTACCTCGCCAGCCAGGTGGCGCAGGTACTCGTGTCCCCACTTGCCAGTGTCTGAGCCGGTGCCCAGCAGGCAGTACCGCAGTGTGTCACGGCGGTGTGCTCCATTGACCATGCCCAAAACAGACACAACATCAGCCAAAGGTGCCTTCACTGGGTTGTAATCTTCCATGGCCGTGTAAATTTCACGGAGAGTGTCGTAGTGGGGAGACAAGAACTTGAGCGGCTTGGGCACGCTTGTCATGCTAGCTGTGGATTTGCGAATGTCGTCGGCAAGGATGTCAACAGCTGCAGCAACTTCGTCTTCATCTGAACTTCGGACCTGTTCCATTGCTGCATCTAATCTGGCCTTTAACTCCTTGTCTTCTTGTGTCTGCAGAGGGGAGATGTAATGAGGCAACGGACATTCTGGCGTTTCGCTCCAGCACCGAAACGCTAGCTACTGACGGACACTCATTGTGTGCGACGTACCATTTCCACCAACTTCTCATCATCCTCAGGATTCTGATCATCGGGTGGTGAGGGTGTTTTCGACTCCTCCTTCTCTTCATCCTTCACGGGCACCTCAACTTCGATAGGCTTGTCAGCCATGGCAATTGGCGTGGTGGTGGAGCCAGGTAGATCGCCAGCATGTAGTTTGCACCAAGGTGCAGCAGTAGTACCACGTAAAGCACTCCGACAAAGTTCCAAACATGAAAGCTTTGATAACATGCAGCCCGCTGCACTGCACTGCCTCGAGTGAAGCCCAGTTGTGGACAGCTGCTTCATGCTGGAGCAGGCAGGCAGGGGCCTCACTTATTTGAGTCATGACCTCGCCGGGAGAAGTCCCTTGCATCACAGCCAAAGTCACAAATTTGCGCTGTGTTAGCATTCCACTACATTGACATGTGCTTTTGCGGTCTGCTGTTGAAGTCAGTCGCACAGAGCAGCTAGTAGTCCATACAACCATGACGGACGTAAGCCTTCCAAGTGAGTCTACGTATACCGCACTTTGCCGCCGTGAGCACAACTGATCACGGTCGGTTGTTCCCTATGCAGTTTTTGAGGTGATTCAGGGATCGCAAGACCAGAATGGTCTTCGGCACGGTGATTTTGCTCGGTACCGGTAAGCGGAATTAGAAACTCAGATTCAGCCACGTGCTGTGACGAATCATCCGTGCGCTCGCAGGCAGTACTGTGCTCGCCGCATTGCACGCATCCGTTCGAGGAAGAGTGTCAAGTTGATTCAGCGCTCTGGCAAGAAGTACAACCAGCGTGCAGTGAACGAGGACAACATGTCCGAAGAGACGCTGTTGCTGCAGCTCATCGAGTGTGAGCGTGCCTGGGCGTACAGCCAGCAACTGCTGGAGGAGGTCTCTGAGAGTAATTTACGTCCTGTGGGACATGCACTTCGTCGCATTCGCAAAGCTGTGAAGTCTGCCTCCACACTGCTGACCCTGAGTAACACGGCAGGCACTGAGCGCACCAAGGTGGAGGCTGCTGCGTACCACCACATGCTGAACGCGGCCCTGCAAATCCAGCTGCAAATGTGGGAAGATGCACTGCGCTCCCTGGTGAGCGCTATGGCTCTCCTGGAGCAGGTGGCCAGCCTGGGCAGCACTTTGCACCAGCGGGCTGTGTCTGTGCGCACTGAGGAGATGACTGCAAACATCCGCCTGTGCTCGTACAAGCTGGACACCGTGCTGGGCAGTGGTGCCGCCAAGGCCATCATGGATGAAATCAATGCCGAGAGCCTCACTTCCAGTGTGAAGGGAGCTCTCAGTGCCGCCGCAGACGGCAAGCTGAACGAAGACTCGGTGGCCAGCAGCTTGAAGCTGGGCTCCATCAAGTTCAACTGGAACGACATACAGTTCACAGTGAACCAGGGGCGCATTGCAGCTGCACTGCAGCGCGCCAACGGGGCCCTGGCCACGTATGTGGAGGCTGCATCCGACGTCTCATCAGCTGGGGACGCCGGATACGTTGGGGGCCTCACGGCACTGGACGAAGCGCTGGCAGCAGCCAAGGGCATTGTCCCCCAGACCCCCGAGTACGAGGCCTTGCAGGCAGCCATCACCTGCGTGAAGCTGCAAGTGCAGCACTCCCACAACTGCAGCATGCTGCGCCGCTTCCAAGTCGCAAGCGACACCCCCACGCTGCTGGCTGCCACCCAAGGCAGCCTGCCCCAGGTGCAGTCCGACATCGCCAGGCTCCGGGGCGTGCTGGGTCGTGCTGTGGGCACCATGCAGGAGCTTGAGCAGTTCCTGGCCCAGGGCACCACTGCCCCGGGGCTGGTGCAGCTGGTGCAGTGCGGGGTGGCTGGCCTGCAGTCCCTGATGGCCGATGCCTTTGCTCGAGGCCACGCCTTACACGCCCTGCACAGCGACAAGAGCGCTGGGGCCAGCGCCACGGCAGACGGCGCCCTGCAAACCACCACCAGTGCCCTCCGCGAAGCCTCCACGGGTACGAGTGCCTGCACTGCCGCGCCGTCGGACCTGTTTTGCGGGCTGCTGGTGGACTCAAACCTGTCCGTGCTGGTCGCCAAGCACGGGAAGGTGCTGGGCAGCCGTGCCCTGGCCGACGCTGCCTCCTCCTCCACAGGGCTGCTTGTGTCGCTTCGCTGCCAGGGCCAGATGCCGTCCAGTGGCGCACAGGCTGAGGCTGGCCCCCCAGCAGTGACCCTCCTGGACTCCCTGCTCTTCCCTGGCATGTCACTGGCGTCCAAGGTAGGTGCACACACAGTCTTGGCGCAGCGCCGCGGACTGCCCGCGCTGCTGCCCCTGCCCATGAAGCCAATCACGTTCGATGTCGCGCACGACTTTGTGGGTGTGCCCAGTGTGGCGCATCGGGTGCCGGGGGCTGCAGCAGCCGCCCCAGCCCCGGCTAGCACCGGCGCCGCACAGGCAGCCCATGAAGAGAAGGCGGCAGGTGGTGGCCTGCTCAGCTGGTTCACGGGCTAAACTCAGGTGTGTGCACGTGTGTAAACTCAATGCATTTGATCACAAGGTTGCTTGTGGCGCTTACGGCAGCTTGGAGCCAGCGAATACGTTGGCGGCCTCAACTGCAGCCTCCGCGGTGGCTGCGTCGTTCAACTTGCCGTTGCAGGCAGCGGCGTCAGGCTTGCCACGAGCGGCACCCTCTCCAATGGCCTCCGATGCAGCTGCCGCCCACTCCACGGCGTCAAAGGCGGCAAAGGCATCCATCTTGCGGGGCACCACAGACATGATGCAGAAGTTGCCAGGCTTGTCCTCAGACCCAGGGTTCACAGTGATGCCCAGGAAGGGCACCTGTCCCTCGTTGGCCTTGCCCATGGCCTTCTTCAGGTCCTTTTGCACACCGGTGGCGGTTTTCTGGTCTCCGTCAATCACAAAGGCCACCCACTTGTCCCCCGCCTCCACAGCAGTGGCAATGGCGGCCCGGGCAGCTGCAGATGCCTCCTTCACAGCAGCATCAGCAGCGCCCTTCTTGGCCTTGGCCACGGTCTTGCCCAGGGTGGTGTGCTGCTCCCGCAGCTGCGCCTTCTTCCACGCGCTCATGACGCTTTCGTCCAGCTCCTTGCCCAGCTCAACCAAGCGGCTCTCCAGGGCGGCCCACGGCAGGGTGGATGCCTCGGAGTACTTCTCCTCCATTTCCGCGTTCTTGTCCAGGGCGTCCCGGGCGGCGTTCTTGGTGACGGCCACCACACGGCGGATGCCCTTGGCCACTGCGCCCTCCTCCACGATGGCAAAGGCGCCCGCGTTGGAGGTGTTCTTCAGGTGTGTGCCACCACAGAACTCCACCGACACATCAGTCCACTTGGCTGTGTTCTCGGGGTCAGCCAGCATGGCGGTGATGTCCTCGCCCACGCTGATGACGCGGACGGGGTCGGGGTACGTCTCCCCAAACACGGCGCGCAGGCTGTGGATCTTGCGGGCCTCAGCCAAGGAGCACACCTGGGAGTACACGGGGCGTGCCTGGGAGATCTGCTCCTGCACGGCGCTCTCCACTTCCTGCAGCTGGGCTGGGGTGATAGCCTTGTCCTGCGAGAAATCAAAGCGGAGCTTGTCCGGGGCCACCAAGGAGCCCTTCTGGTCCACCTTGTCCCCCAGGGTCTTGCGCAGCGCAAAGTTCAGCACGTGGGTCATGGTGTGGTTGGGCGTGAGCTGCTCCCGGCGCTTGTAGTCCACGGCGCACTGCACGGTGTCGCCCACTGCCAGCTGCCCGTCGCCCTGCAGGGTGCCAATGTGCAGCACAAAACCTGCAAAGCTCTGTGTGTTGTCCACCTCCAAGAAGGTGCCGGAGCCGAAGTCCAGTGTGACGTCAGCGGCGTCTGCCACGTCGCCAGCCCCAGCGGCCACAAGCAGCTTCCCCTGGTCGAACTCCTGGCCGCCAGCCTCCGCGTAGAAAGCAGAGCGGTCCAGGATAACGCCCACGGTGCCGGTCTGAGTGGTGACGGGCACGCCAGCCTCCAGCAACTCGCTGCCGGTCCAAATGGCCACCACGCTGGACTGCGTCTCGGCGTGCACAACGTACTTGTCTGCGTCGTCAGTAACTGGCACGCCGGCAGCAGCCAGGCCTGCAGTCTGCTCCGCCTCCAGCACCAGGCGCTGCACGCCCTTCTTGGCTGCGTTTGCCTCCTGGGAGCGCTTCTTCTGCTCCGCCATGGCAGCGTGGAAGCCCTCCTCGTCCACGGTGCAGCCCTTCTCCTCCGCCATGACGGCAGTCAGGTCCACAGGGAACCCCATGCTGTCGTACAGGAAGAAGGCGTCTGCCCCCGGGATGACCTGCCCACCCTCCTCCGCCACGCGGGCGTGGATCTTGTTGAAGGCGTCGATGCCAGACTTGAGGGTGCGGGAGAAGGAGTCCTCCTCGTCCTCCACCACCCCCTGCACGAAGGCAGCCTGCTTCACGATATTGGGGAAGAACTCTCCCAGGTGCGCCACAACATGGGGCACCAGCTTGGAGAAGAAGCCCTTGTCTGCCTTGAGTGTCTCACGGCCCATGCGGACGGCACGGCGCAGAATGCGGCGCAGCACATACCCCCGGCCCTCACTGCTGGGCACGGCGCCGTCAGCGATGGCAAAGGTCAGCGTGCGCACGTGGTCGGCGATGACACGGTACGCCGTGTCCACACCATCCACGTCCTCGGCTCCCAGCTTGCCGGAGTACGGGCGGGCGCCGGTCATGTTCTGCAGCACCTCAAAGGTGGGCATGAACACATCGGTGTCGTAGTTGCTCTGCTTGTCCTGCAGGATGCTCACGAGGCGCTCCAGGCCCATGCCGGTGTCAATGTGCTTGGCTGGCAGGGGTGCCAGCTTGCCGCTGTCGTCACGGAAGTACTGCATGAAGACCAAATTCCACACCTCGATCAAGGTGGGGTCGTCAGCATTCACCAACTCAGGCACACTGTCGCGGCCAAGGCGGTCGTAGTGCAGCTCGCTGCATGGGCCGCACGGGCCAGTGGCGCCCATCTCCCAGAAATTGTCCTGCAGGCATGGCGGTGTCAAAAGTCAGAAAAATAGCACATGGCACACGCATTCTCACCTTGGCATTGGAGCCGATTACTCGTTCCACGGGCAAATACTTCAACCACAAGTTCTTTGCCTCAAGATCAGCTGGCACGTTCTCATCGCCCTCGAAGTATGTGGCGTACAGGCGCTCCTGTGAACGCAAATGCTGCTGTGCCCGTTCATGTTCCGCACCTTACGTCGCGCTAGACCACAGGTGCACCCCGCAGGAAATCAACACACTTTGCACAACAAAATAAAACACCGTTCAAACATTTCCCGCTATTCACTGTGGTGATTGCGCAGAACTTACTGGCTCCAAGCCGTAAACCTCAGTCATAAGCTCCCAGGACCAATCAATCGTCTCCTGCTTGAAATAGTCGCCGAAAGACCAGCTGCCAAGCATCTCAAAGAAGGTATGATGATATGTGTCCTTGCCGACCTGCAAAAGCCACCCTGTGAGCTCGAACAGCGAGAACTGCAGGTCGCTTGCGGGTTGGGGCTGAGCTGGGCAGCACCCAGGTGCATGCCTGAAGCACTGCTGCACTCACATCCTCCAGGTCGTTGTGCTTGCCACCCGCACGAATGCATGGCTGCGAGTTGGCTGCACGCTTCAGCACAGCGAGGGGGCTGGTTGGGGGCACTTGTCCGGTGAAAATGGACTTGTACTGGTTCATGCCCGCGTTCACAAACAGCAGGGTGGGGTCGTTGTGGGGAACAACGGGTGCCCCGGGCACATGCGTGTGCTCGTACTTCTCCACAAAGAAGTCCACGAACTGCTGGCGCACGCGCTTGGCGGGCCACACGTCCAAGCCACGCCCGGCGGATCCGGCTCCACTAGCTGCCATTGCCCGAAACGGTTGCAAATGCAAAGGTGTACTGCTCCACACAGTCTTGCGAACAGCTTGCAGCATGTTGCAAATGCAGGGCTGTACTGAATGGTAAGAATAAAGTGATCCGGGGACAGCAGGCACACATCACACAGCAACTGCTCAGCATGTGACGGGGGGGCACGACCGTGGGCAGCGTGTTCCCTGATATGGGGGTGCTGGACAGATGACGTTCAAAGCCTGCACGACAAACTCCCAAGAAATCGCACCTGGATACAAGTTGGTGTAGCTACTTTGGCTAAGTCTCGCTCTCTGCCGACCTTACTCATCCAGCGGAACATACAAATTCCGCAAGCTATGAGCTTTGCAGAGGCTGAGCAGCTTGCGCTGCTCGGATCAGGTGTACAAGCACTGTCTTGGACAAAGAAAGACAATGCATTGGCAGAGGGCCTGCTTTGTTTGTGCGAATCAGCTGTAAATCTCGTATCTGTGCGTATCTTGAGCATCTCGCGGCAGGATATATTTCATGCCTTCTCATCACAGGCCTCTAGTGGTAAGAACGAGCAGTCCTGGGCGCTTCCCACAGCACAGCAGAAAGATTGCGGACGAGTTGTACACATTGCCTCTACTGGGTACGTTTGTGTCACCCTGGGTGGATTCTTGCGTTCCTCACCTACTTGTCTTCGCAGTCTCCTGTGTCTGTCAACTCTGTCACAGTCTTGCATTCTTTGGGAGCCCGCAGGCAGCATCGCGCAGGGCAAAACCGTGAAGCTGAAAACACACGTAGCATCTCTTCATGCTGCTGCTGGCCTGCCCGCAGCTGTGGCTGCTCACGACTGCGGCGGCATTTCACTTGTGGACGCATCTGGCGTCGCCGCCTCCACCGCCGCCAGCGCTGCCACGGCAAAGAAGACTTCCCTGCAGTGGTGTCGTGTGCTGCAGCTGCGTGGCTCCCACCGCGGCAACTGGATTGCCATCAGTGCGCTGTCCTACCGCTCCAAGGGCGGCGGCGCGGACAGCCTGAAGCTTGTGGTGAACCGTATCCGTTCCTCGGGCGGCTCCCTCACCGCTGAGAATGCACACGCACAGGACATCCAGCTGCCAAGCGCCTGCCCACAGTTCTCTGCTGCATTCAACAAGGCCCAGTTGATGCTCACTGTGGCTGCCCAGGACGAGCTGCACTTCATTTCTTGGCCCGCACGCGCCGATTGGTTCTCTGCAGCTGCCACGCTTGTGGCGTCTACCCCCTTTGAGCGCAGTGCTACATCCACCCCCGCCGCCCTGTACGCTGTGGAGCCCAGCAGCCTACTGGTGGCTACCGCTGACCCCACCCACGGCAGCATGCAGCTGGACATGTGGAATGTGGTGCACCGGGTCCCCTTGGCTGGCTGCGACATCCAGCTGCCCAGCGCCCTCAGTGGCAAGGTGACCATCACCACACACAAGCAGCTGTCCAAGGTGTTTCTGTGCGCTGGTACCCAAGTGGTGGCAGTGCCCTTCGTGCCCAGCCGTGGTGCCCTGTCGCAGCTCGTGGGCTGCACCAAGCCTGCTGCCTCTGCAGCCGGCACACCCACCCTCAGCTTTGCTGCCATGGTGCACCACCAAGCAGCTGCGGGACACGGGAAGCGTGCCAGGGAGGGCGCTGACTGGGCCGCCATGGTGCACAGCGCCACAGCGTCCGAGGCCAAGCGCGCCCGGGAGCTGTGCGGGGGGCTGGCGGGGGGGCAAGCTGCATCCTTCTCGGCGCTGCGACACTTGGGGCTAGGCTCCCTGGGCTGCCTGCTGGACGAGGTGTGCGACGCCGTGGTGGCCAACAAGTGCACTGGGGGGCACCGCGACACCCTCATGTCCCTGCTGCGCGCCGGCTCCGTGTCCCACGCCCTGTGTCCCCGCCTGGCCCCGGCGCTGCTGGGGCAGCGGGAGCTGGAGCTCCTGCACGCCATGCTGCTGCACGTGCAGGACCTTCCAGAGGCATTCCTGGTGGCGTCAGTCATGGCGCCTCTCACAGCAGACACCAAGCGGGTGTACGCCTTGCTTGGCAAAACCCCTCCCGCCAAGGCTGCAGCTGCCGCAGATGACGAGTCCCGCCTGGGGGCTGTCTCCCGCATGCTTTTCCAGGCGGTGCAGTGCGGCCGCAATGACGTCGCGCTGGCCGCAGCCCTACGGGAGCTGGACATGGACTGCACCGGGATACTGCTGGGGTGCCTGTTGTCCCTGCGAGCCAGTTCGCCTGCTGCCCACCCTGGGTACTCTGCCTCTCTGGACTGGGCGCGCCTGACGATTGACGCGCAGCTGCCCCGCCTTGGGCAAGCAGCAAAGCACGCCGCTCACATAAAGGACTGCCTGGGGCGTTGGAATGATCATGTCGTCGCAGAGTTGTCGCTGTGCGCAGCGTCCAGCGGTGTGGCTGGGCCGCTTCTGCACGTGCTGGAGAAGGCCCCGGTGCCTGCGCCAGTGTCCGGCGATTATGTGGTTTGCGCTGATTTCTTCTGAGCTTGTGCTGTGACAAACACTTGTTGCGTGAAGCGCAGCCTGCTGAGCTGGTTTGACACGGTGAGACTCTCAAGTGTGAGCACCTTGAGTGCATTTGGGTGCAGCGTGGCTGCTCGGATCCTGAAGTACACCGCTTGTTGCAAGCGCCGCGCGAGTGCAAGCACGAATTTGTGTGCCTGTTTTGCGCTTGCTTCGTCTTTGAAATGCATCGCACAACCAGAAGTCTCGTATTTTGCACCAACTCGTTTGGCTGGCACCACGAGAGCGGGCTGCAGCTGCATGAACTCAGTGATATAGAGCTGCACAGCGTGCAAAGTGGCATCCTGATTTGCTGAAGCAGACAGATTTAATTGAGGCTGATCGAAGCCAACAAAGAACACAACGGCGTAGCCAAGTTCAGCTATTTGAGGCTGACTGTTTGGCCCCACGTTCAAGTTTGGCCCGTTGGCCATCTCGACATCAAACTCTGCAGAATTAGATTTCCATTGTCTACGAGCACCTGCCTTGCGGCGACGTACTAGAAGAAATATATTCGCTGCGCCATGCCGCTTGGATACTATCAGGGGGATACCGCCATGGCTGTGCACAGCACGCAACGCATCATGCAAGATTTTTCGTGTCACACGCAGCATCTACCAACCTTGGCCACAGCAAAAGCACGTGTACCGCTCGCATCTTCAAATGAACCAAGGCAAACCTCGAGAACAACTGCGATGAAGCAGCAAAAAAGGGAGCCAGTGCACCCAGCAATGGTGCATGAAATTGCTGCATGCATTCTACGCAGCCACCCACAAAGTACTCACAATGAGCACTTGAGAGCCCTTTCACGAACAGTAACGTATTCTACAATAATACTGGCAAGGCATGGAAGCATAGCAATACAATTCTGTGCAGCACTTTGTGTTGCATTGGCGAACCGGGCAGCCATTCAGTCACCAACTGGGGCCCTGAGCACCGACGTTCTCAAAAACGGCATGCAGGTTCCCAAGCACGTGCCCAGATGGCCCAAATGGCAGTTTGGTCCCTGTAGCTCGCGCAATTTGTTGAACACAGACCTGGAGCATTTGGTACGCCCGCGCAAACTGTGCGGGGTCACTATTCTTCAAAAACAGTGGCAAGGGCTCCATATTGGACACGTCATCTTGCATGTACGAGAATGATGCACGTGGGACCGGCTTGAATCGCAGCGGAACTCCCAGATGCTGTGCAGCCAAATACACGCAGTGAGCGGTGTGTCCTAGGGCTGTCCCCACTTGTTCGGCTGGGGCTTTGTTGAAAGCGCCCTCCGGCAGTTGCACCCCTTTGATTTTATACAACTCGCCCCGACGCACTGTGTCAACGGGATACAAGTGCCGCAAGTCATTCATCAGGAAGACCCGCAGCTGGGCCAGCATGTGGAATGCCTCATCGGTACACTGCTGGCTCAGGTCAAGCACCTCAGCAGCCCGCAGCTCAGCGTCAGTATCTTGCGCAGGAAGTTGAACGGCTGCCTCGTGATGTGCACCAGGCACCAACACAGCATACACATCATGTACTTCCATAGGACTGCTCCCAGCTACCGTCACTTGTGCTGAGTGGCTTATTGTGCCGGCAGGCGTCCCGCTGTGTATAGCCGCAATCTCACGCAGAACATCAGCTAACTCAGCATCTGCTTGCAGCTCCAACTCGTTCAAGTCTGCCAGCTGTGTTATCTGCTCCAGCAGCTGCGGCAGCTGTATGCTGCAGGAATCCGCTCGGGGGGGGCCCCCCTCGCTGTGCAGGGGGGTTCGCCCCCCCCCAGCAACAGGACTGGGGGGGGGCACGGGGCTGCTTGGCAGCATAGGACGTCTGCGTGTGAGCGGACCTGCTGCCTCTGGGGTGTCTGGCACTGCAGGGCTGTCAGCAGCGGCTGCCGGGCGGGTTGAGCTGGGGGGGGGCAAGGGGCGCTGTGTGCGCCCCAGCACTTGCCATGGTAGCCGCTGCCTGTGGAACATGACGTCATACACGGCCTGTTGCACGTAGAAGCCGTCCTCCAGGGCCACAATGGTGGTGTTGGGGGGCAGCATTTCCAGGCAGGGGCACAGCGCCGCCTCCCCCTCGTTGGCTGAGGCACCGGGGTCTCGGCTGAACACTGCCTTCAGCAGGTCACCGTCACTACTGCGCTCAATGTACTTTTTGTAAGCATCAGTGATTTCCGACGACAGTGAATCTGGCGTCAATTTGAGGAAGGGGTCGCCGCCCAGGTGCACTGCATCAGCCAAGTCCACTGTCGTGCGGAACACTGTGCGGGGAGAACAGCCAGCAGAAGCAGTTCCAGAAGTGGGCATCCAGGAAGGTGGCGTGCGTCTGCGGCGCTGATGACAAGGCGGAGGCCGCAGGGGCAAACTCAAGCCAGTGGACTCGGAAGTCACGTGCAGAGAGAAGGAGCTTGACTGGCGTTGGCTGCTGTCCAAGACAGCAGCTGAAGCAGTCAGAAAGTTCCATTGAGGGTTCATGCTGGCGTGTGTTGGCTCACTTTGGTACACCTCACATGCGGCATCCCCAGAGCCTGCAAGCAAAAAACACCTGAAACTCAATTGACGCTACACAGCTGGCCCACGAACGCACCAACGAGAATGTGCATGCGCACTGCTTCGTGAAGGGAAACAGTGGAAGTCAAGTTTCTGACGAAGACTCCAACAACATGCTCCAGCGACCGCTGCAGGAGGAACTCTGAGGTTTGACGGCACCAAGCAATTTCCGCGCAACATACTAAGGAGGCCGGAATCGTTGGGTAATCAGCCATTGGCTAGAAGGTCACACCCAAGTTAAGTGATATAGACAGCTGGCTTGTTGAGGCACTCGCGTCTCGCCAAAGCGATCTTGTGTAGTTCAGTTCAGCAGCTCCTTGCGTCATCAACTGATTGATTGTCGACCTGCAATCTGAAGCATTGAATCACAAATAGAACTACAAGAGGGGGAACGTGCGCACATTAACTCTATCCATGTGTGTATCCATGTAAGCAGGAGCAGCCCACACCCTCGTGTGGGGCTGGGCAAGCACCCCCCCTGAAAGCCTGTTGGGAAGTGAACCTTGCGCGTCGGCCACCACGTCCGAATTGCTTCAAATGACGCGAGCCTGGTACCATCCCCACCACCAACAAGAAAAGCCTGGTGTATAATGCATCAGATTCAGTCAATGGGCTATCGCATCGTGACCCGGCGCTCAGTACAACAACCATGTAAGAGACAAGTCAATCCTGCCAATCTGCAGAGCATCATGTTTTACATCGACCTCTTCACAGCCAACTGCTTGACAAGTTTGCCCAGGATGGCCGCAGACATGTTTTCATCCACAGCTTCTGCAGCGGCAGGTGCTCAGAACCAGCCCTGGCTCACAGAAGAGCCAATTGTTCGAACGGTGCAGCCTGAGCAGCGGAGCGACATGAACTATATTGACATGAACCAAAGCTACCCGGGCTTGTCCCGCGTGCACGATCAACCCCCTGTGTACATTGTAGACAAGTTTCTCACGTCTGAAGAATGCGAGCGCTTGCAGGAAGATGCGCGTGCTGACCTTGCCCGCAGCATTGTCGTGGACGGCACGGATGGCAAAGTGGCCGCCCCGTCACGCACCTCCTCGTCGTGCTACTTGAACAAGAACAACACTGTGTGGTTTTCAGAGAAAATCTCCAAGCTGACAGGGCAACCCATCCTGAACCAAGAACCGGCTCAGGTGTGTCGTTACACTCACGGGCAGTACTATCGCAGCCACCATGATGCATTTGATTTGGCCACTGAGCCAGGCAAGGCGTGCTACAAGACAGGCGGCCAGCGCATTGGCACCGTGCTGGTGTACTTGAACGACGTGGCCAAGGGAGGCGGCACGTACTTCGACCACTTGTCCCTCACTGTGACTCCAGCTCAAGGGAAGGCCCTGGTGTTCTTCCCGTGCACCCTGGACGGGGCCCTGGACACGCAAGCACTGCACTGCGCTCAAGATGCAACGGACGAGAAGTGGGTCTCTCAGGTTTGGCTACGACAGGGTGCCTTTGTATAAGCGCACGCACCGCCTACCGCTTCTCTGCATAGTCAGCCTTGTCGTCGGACTTGTCGTTGGACTTGTCGGCTGAGTCATCGCCAGCCTCGCTGTCGGCATCATCCCCTTCCGGGAACAAGCTGCCTCGTCGAGAGAGCATAGCAGAGACAAAGTCGTACTCGGACGCTGTGACTGGTTGGTGCCCGTTGATGTCCACGAGGCGCCAGCCAGACACTGGCGCCACGGGGCCCATGCTCATCACACCCACAGGCCGCCCGTCTGCAGCCACGGCCATGGGCAGGCCATTCTCTCCCTTGAAGACCCCTGCTGGGGGCAAATCCAATTCGTCTTCCTGTGTGCCCTGGCCCCCAGCTGCCTTGCTGTCTCCCTTGCCGGCCTTCTCACTTGTGGGCGTATCACGCGCAGCGGGGCTGGCTGAGGACTCCTCCTGTGCACCAGAAGCCTCCGGTGTGTCCGCATCGGAGCTGTCGTCTCCATCGTTCTCCTGGCTTCCAGAGGCCGTGGTTTCGGTCAGCTGGTCCCACACAAGCGGCTCAAACGGCATTTCCACGGTGATGACGTGCGTGCTGGGAACCTGCTCCTCTCCAATATGCTCAATGCAATCCATTTTGACTCTGCAGCGAGAAACGTGCTTCGTTGGTGACTTGAACTTGGTTGCATGACATACTTCGCGCGCACAAACACACGTGTGCCGTGCACAAAATGTCCTAGAGAAGGTGTGTTTCCAGTTGCCATGAAAGCATTGATGAAAGCACCAGCGTGTTGCGTAAAAGCCGAAAGTCCAGCATCAAATGCAACCATGAGCCGCATGGCTGGATCAAAGCCATGGCGGACTGCGAGAATGCGGTGAATCATGAGGTGTGGGTGGTCAACGAATTTTCCTGCGGTAACATACCAACGGATCCCTTGCCCTCTGAGACATTAACGAATTCCAAATAGTCGACAAGTTTGGAGGATGTCACTTTCATGGTGGATTTATAACCCGTTTTTGCTTTGCGCAAGGCAATCAGGCGATCGCACAGCTGTTGACCGCATGCCTCCTCCAAGATTTGCTCAGCCTTGGAGCCCGGTGTCCACACAGCATTTGCGACCACTTCCCACGTACGGCCCATTCGCCGACAGAAAACATCATCCCTTTCCAGCAACAGACCCTTTTCGTGACCTTCAAGGCTCTCAGGGCTTGTTAGAGGCTGCAGGACGGCATCATTCTTCAGTCTCCAAAAGCTGGGTGCTTCCTGAGCAGCCGCAGTTGCTGACGTGGCTTGGCTAACTTTCGCAGCGTCGACACAAAAAGGCCGAACTGCATATCTGGAACGAATTAGTTTTGTTCCCAGCCGTGAAGCACTTCTGGAGATGGCAAAGTGTGCAGCTGTGCGCTGCAAGGCAGACGTGGCGGCCATATTCCGCAAGTCCGTCAGCTGCCTCAATCTGATACGACTCTGAGGGCCAATAAACCGAGGTCACACGGTGCATGCATTCCTTTTTGGAATTATGTGTGTATAATGTATTCTTTAGCGACATCAACCCAAACAAAGCTTGGGGCACGCAATCCCTTGACCCCACTCAGAGGGGGGTATGCAGGATATGACTACTCAGTGTTATGCGCATTGGTGCTCTTGTCGCAGGCCTGATCAAAATAAGTTTTGTCAGCTGGTGATACCCCCCATCGCACTACCGTGGACACTGGTACACGAGGAATCCCATGCCGGGAATTGTTGGACCCACCGGGATGAGCATAGGAACCAGCTAAGTGGACGCATGGTGTGATTCACCCCTTTGTAACTATACTGATAGACCTTTCGTCAAGTGGGCTTGGCCAAGCCCAAGTGTGTTGAAGCACATGAAGGGCATTTGAAGCTTGTTGTCTTGACTGGCTTGCCCAGAGGTGGCAGCCCTGTCGCTGAAAGCCTCGGCCCTGTGACCCTTAGTGCACGGGCCGATGCAGCGATTCACAACAGTACATTCTGCCTATTCAGCTTCGCTGGACGATTGTGCAGGCAGTGGAGGCAGCATGTTTGCGGCCAGCAAGCCCCTGGTGACGCCCCCCGGCACTTCTGAGGTGAACACCTGCTTCTCCCAAGCATGCACGTTGAAGACATAGAACTGCCCAGAGGTTGGATCAGCGGTGGGTGTGAACCACATGCGCATTTCAATGTGGTACTGCCATTTCCTAGAGTACAGCTCGTGCGCGGCGCACACCTGCAGTGTGTCCCGTGGCAGGCAATAGAAAATGTACAGCAGTGTTTGCTCATCAAAACGCGAGAAATGCCCCGTTCGCAGCGGAGGGGGGGTAAGCTTGTAACAGTCTGGCGTTTTGCAGTTGGCGTCCGGTACTGTGGGCTTGTCCACCCACGGCAGGCCAAACGAGCTGTGCAGAGGAGCCCTGGAATTCAGGCTGAGACCCAGGCTGGTCAAGTCAGTGGTCGCTACTGTCTTAGTGGCTGCATGCAGGCCAGCCAACCCATATGTGCTCATGTCATTGCCCGATGCATCTGCGGCAGCATGTGCTGAAGCGCCAGACGGGAGGTGCACCTGCACGCTGCTGCTGGCTGCGGCTCCACTCGAGCTGCTTTCGCCACCACCGAGCGCAGGGAAATCAGCATCAGAAAAGCTAGCAGGGGCACCATCTTTTCCAGAAGTTGCTCGAGCTGCCTGACTGGCATACCCAGACGGTGGGACACCTTGCATAATGGTATTCTGCAGAAAGCATCAAACTGGTCAGCGAGATGGGCATATTCCGCAGCATGCCAAGGCTGACCTGCAGTGACATCTCGAAGAATTTGGCAGATGCAATATAAAAATTCTAGATGGGCGCGCTATCTCGGCGCAGGCGCTGCTTTTTAAATCGAAAGAAACTGCTGAAAGCCAACTGCACCAATGCTTGCAAGCTGGTGGGCAGTATGCAATGCACGAGAAGTAGCGACAGGAAATCTGCGATGCAGAGAGGAAGACGGAATGCAACTTTTGGCTCTTGATGACTGAAGCAATGAACAACCAATTGGACAGTTTTAGCAACGCACATATCTTCAGGGCGGCAGGGGGGTAAAAGTTGTGCCCCAAGGTTCTCACAGCTTCTCATGCACTCTGCCCAGTACGTGCTTTGAGGGCATAGTCGAAACGCACAGTGAGATCGCGTCAACAATAATTAGAACGGGAAATGCGGCTTGAGTTCCGCATGGTTCTGACCCTGATTAACCTCTAGTACTGGTTTGGCTCAGTCGTTTCATCCGCGTTTCGTGCAGAGAAGTATCTCCAAACAGCATGATGCTGATGAGGGGTTTCATCGGGGCCATTTGCCTGCTCACTGTACAATTTTGCGAAGCTGTTGATTTTGATTTGTATGAAGAGCTTGGAGTTGAGCGTGGTGCAACCAAAGCTGAAATCAAGCGAGCTTTTCGAAAACAGGTGTGACGCACAAAATGCAGTGGAAGCTGAACTTCAAATATCACGAAAAACAATCGCAGTCGCTTCTTTATCACCCAGACAAGGTTGGAAAAGACAAAGAGGCTGCAGCGAAATTCGAAAGAATTGGTGAAGCTTACAGCACCTTGGTTGACCCAGACAAGCGACAGATGTACGACAATTTTGGAAATCACGAGTTCACAAATGAGTGGGAGTACCGTGAAGCTCAAGCTCGCGGAGAAACAGGCTCAGTATCTGGTTTCTATGGGCCGGATAGTGCTGTCCTGTCCCTGGAGTACGACCACCTCACCATAGTGTATGTGAGGGATACGCTGAAGCGCCCCCTGCTTGTTGAGTTCTATGCCCCCTGGTGCGTACACTGCCAGCACTTGGCCCCATCCATTCGCCGCTTGGCACTGCTTCTGCACGACGAAGTAGCTATTGGTGCGGTGAATTGCGAGGCGTCCCCTACAGTGTGCCAGCAGGAGCAGGTGCAGTCCTATCCCTCCCTGCGCCTGCTCATGCCTGACGGGAGCATGGAGCAGTACTCAGGCGAGCTGCGCATGGAGCCCCTGGAGGAGTGGATCCTGGGCGTGACCAGCAACAAGGTGCTGGAGCTATCAACTGCGGACGTGGCCAAGCAGGTCCTGCGCTCAAGCGGGGTGTGGCTGCTGCAGTACACCACCCCCTGGTGTGGCCCTTGCCAACAGTCTAAAGGCACACTGCGTAGTGTGGCGCAGCAGTTGCATGAATACGGCGTGCAGGTGGGTCGCATTGATTGCCAGGCCGAGGCGAGCTTGTGCCGGGAGCATGGCGTGCCTTACTACCCCTTCTTGAAGGTGGTGCCGGCACGCAGTAACAGCATTTCACAAGATGCGAAGGACGCCAACGCCGATATGCGGCAGGGTCCTGGTGTTGCCGCGTTAGAGGTGGTCTCTGCAGTGCTGCAAGCTGTGCTTCAGCATTCTCTGTAGGCCACTCGTTGCTGCACAGTGGCGAACACTTCTTGCACGGGTGCATTTTAATTGTTTTTCTCTTCGTTTTTCTTTCAAATTGAAGCAGTATGTATAACCCTGTCGTGTTCCCACCGTCTGGGGGGCCTGGCCCTGACCCGGGGAAATGTCTTCTGAGTTTCATAGTGGCAAGCGGGCAAGCAATTTCGTAGCCACTTTTTGAAATGAATTGGTAACAAAACAATTTTAGAAGCTTTTTTGACAATTGTACTTTGTAAGCAGTATGAGAGCACTACTGCAAAGGGTTAAGAAAGCATCTGTGTTGGTTGACGAAGTTGTCGTTGGTCAATGCAAAACTGGAGTTCTTGCTCTAGTTGGTATTGGAAGCAACGATACCGAGGAGGACTTGGAGTGGGTGATCAAACGAATTCTGGGAACAAAGTTGTGGGAAAACGCGGATGGAAAGCAATGGAAATTGAAGTGTGTACACATTGGTGACGAACTATATCGTGTCAATGAATGAAACCACACCGCAGCGTTGTGGCGATGGACTATGAAGTTTTAATTGTGTCCCAATTCACACTCATGGGATATGTTAAACGCAACCGCGTGAGTCAGGTGCCTGCTTTCGCCAGCGAGCTATACTCAGTACAAGTTTCAACAGCCGGATTACCACTTGGCCATGAGTCCAGCCGATGCCAAAACGATGTTCGACACTCTCGTATCATCAGTCAAATCAGCCTACAAAGAAGAAAAGGTATCGCAAGGCGAATTTGGAGCCATGATGGATGTGTCACTCGTGAATGACGGCCCAGTAACGCTGATGCTTGACTCGAAGAACAGGGAGAATAGGGATCCCCCCTCAGCAGCGACAGACGCTGCCCCAGCTGCTGCTGCAGGGACACCCACCACAACTGGTGCTGCGCAGTAATCTCGCTGTACATTATCTCTGCCCATTCAGTGCTTTCTCCACACTGTTGTGGATTCGGGCCCGCAAGTTTGTCCTTGCAACGTAGCCCTCGTTTGCTGCACCCTCGGGCATTCGATATCCACAGTCACCGAGACCCCCAGCTTTACCGTGACCATCACTACTGCCCCAGCCCGAAAAACAATCACAGACGCCTTCCTGTGTATTGCAAAGACCTTTGTTGTTGCATACCGCGTTTTCGATGTGCCCGTTGAACACCAGCTCTGCTTGCTCCGATACAAGCAGCTCGCTTGAGTCAACCCCGCGCACTGCCAGCTGTTCAAGGTCATGAGTGGTGTCAAAAGTAATCAAAGTGCTAACCGGCTTCTGTCCAGCAGGCGCACAAATCGTGCTGCCCCGGTCAAACTCAACCGAGGTCACTGCAATCTGCGCATTGGAGATACCAGGAAGGCTTTCAATTGCGAGTTTCACACCAGCTGCACCTGCGTTTGCTGTAATGGTGTGGCTTTGGCGTTTTTTGTACTCAATATGCAAAGAAGGGTTCGGGCTTGCTCCGTGCTGGAATGCGCACAGAATTCTTTGCACCTCAGTGCGGGGAAGGTTTGTAACAGCGTCCTTGATGACTTCTGTGCTTGTATCGTCCCCGCGAGAGCAGATTCTGCGACTGCAGTCATAGCCTTCGAATGCATCATCGCACACACAAGTGTAAATGTGGTCTGCATCCCAGGTCGCTGGGTTGTTTGGGATTTGGCCGTACACATATTCCACGGGCACGTCAAACTCTGATGTAGCATGCAGTGCAGCATTTCGCATGCTGAGGCACTGCCCATGCCCACTGCAAGTTTTCCCACTCAGTATCTCTCCCGGACATTGCATTCTTTCGCACGCCTCGCCTGTAAAACCTGGGAGACACTCGCACTGGCCTTGCAGCGTGTTGCATGTTCCAGCAGCACTGCACTCAGCAAGCGCCGAATGGGCTGAATTTTGTGTGCGTTGCTGCTTTCCGAACCAAACGTGGCCATGGGGACATGCGTTCAGGCTGCAGTCGTGCCCTGCCCACCCCGCCAGACACTTGCACTGATAATGTGGCGTGCCTGAGCATGATCCGTGGCCGCTGCAATCAACATATTGCTCGACAATGTTCTTGATTCTTCCCGGACAGTGGATTGGTGCACTGAGCATCTTTCCACATTCACTCCATGGGCCTGGTGTACTTGGTGCTTTTACAGCTACAAAGCCATCATCACAGGTGCACTGACCAGTGACTTTGCTGCATTTCCCACGCCCAGAGCAATCGACAAGCTTAGTGCTGCCGGTGCGACTTACAAGCACAACGTTGTCCCCATCTCGCTCCAAGCCATCGTCACTGTGTGCAACAAACACCTTGTTCGAGTGAGCACCTTGTAACGCCTTTCCTGTCGAGGCTGAGACAAGCTGCAGTGCTGCAACATCGCCTGCATTGCTGGTAAACGTGACTTCAACCAGGTTGCTGCTTTTCCCATCACCATCTGCGTCTTCGCAAAATGTCGGGACCAGCCCATCAGCAGAAAGGTATTTGACACTGATTGTGCCGATGGTAGCCAGCTCGTTGAGTTTCTGCCACAGAGCGCCTACTGTATCTCCGGCAAGGATGGGGCGTGTGAACTGCCCCCCGAAGCCAAGGGAGAGATCCAAGTCATCTGTCGCAGCAAAGTCACAGCGGAGCAGTTGAACTTCAGGGCGCTCAACGGTAGAATCTGCAAGCGGGTCTATCCCTGCGGAGCAGCTGCGCTGCGTGCAATCAATGCCGTCATAGCCCTCATCGCATACGCAGCCATGCAGCAATGATGCATCCCACGTGTCCTGGGCCCCGATGGAGCCAAAGCCGCGAAAGTCTGGCCGAGTGTATTGTGCCAATGACATACAGCGTCCATGTCCGGCACAGCGATTTGGACAGGCCTCTGCATGCCGAAAATATTGCGAGTAACAAGCAGCAGCCCCTTGCATATGTATACATACGTCGCTGGCAAGCAAGCCCCTGGAAGCCCTTATTGCATTGACACCGTCCAGTCAGTTCATCACAGTGACCACGATTAGAGCACACTGCTTCTGTATGGGCCCGGTCGTCGCCTACGGCGATATCTGACCATGCAGTGGCTTTTGGGCACAGCCGCTTGCTGCAGTCTGCACCACCAAATCCGTGAAAGCAATCACATGTTGAGGTTCCCTTTCGGCATGTTCCCTTTTTACTGCAAGCATTTGGGCATGCCACAGCCGAATGAAGCAAAAGCAGCACAGGAAGCGCCAGCAGCTTCATGCTATGAGCGTTGCGGCACGAAACGCTCGCTTTGACCAGGCTCCTTTCGTTTCTGAGCCCTTTCTCAAACTCTTAACTTAACAGTCGTAAATAGGAACATCAAAGTTGTAATTTTTATATGTTCTAGTGATTCAAAGGTGGCTTCTGGTGCTGAACAATGGTCAGCGTGGCTCGCTGCAAACCATTTGTAGCCCCCTCCATGACGCTCGTGGACCAACAGAAAATGCTATTGATGGAATAAAGCGCCACCAATTTGTAATGAGGGGCTAGAGGCTTTTTTGAAGTGCACACGGGCGCAAGTTTGCTTCACTCTGTCAAGGATCCTGGGGGTGAACCACTTGAGCGAGGAAAACCTTGGATTCACAGGCTTTGCAACAGGCTGGCTCGACTTTTGAAAACACGATAATTCTCCATGTGCAGAGATTTACTGCCTGTTCGGCTAGTTGCAGAGTGGCCTTGCGTGGGGCACGAACAGTGTCATGCACGTGAGGGTCTGTGTGCTTGGGCCATTGCTCAGCGCAGAGTCGAGTGGGCATCAAGAGTGACCAGGCTGAGCACGCGATCCCTGTGCTGCGTCATGCTGCCCTGCATAGTACCCACACCAGTACCAGGACATGAGCAAGTTGTGCAGGGACGGGCTCATCGCAGCTGGAGCTGGCATTGTGCCAGTCCCCGGGGGGGGTGGAGGCATGAAAGGATGCGTTGCAGAAGCACTGACAGTATCAGGAAGCTGTCTACCCTCCGAAACTGGGGCATGTGCGACTGTCTGCGCCTGGAGCTCAGAGTCAGGCTGAGCTGCCTTGTCGACACCAATGCCTGCTGCTCCTGCCGTCGCACCTGCACCGACGGTGGGGAAACCTGCCTGCAGAACTTCAGAGTATTGTGACATTTCAGACGAAGAAAACCCCTCTGGCTGTTTTGTGGCCTCTGTACTATGTGACAGAACAGCCTGTTGGAATGCAGATAGCGGAAGGTGCTGCTCCATTCGCGGAATTTTCTGCTATGCTTCAGAAGCAGGCTGCAACTGGCCTTGTTGAGCCAGCCGGCAATTCGCATCTGAAAAAGCAGCAAATGATACGCTGTGCTTTCAAAATATTTGCAGCTGAACCGCAACCTGCTCGAGGGCCTCGTGCATCGTGCATCGCTGGCCTCCCGCGGGGGGCCAATCCTGCTGTTTCGCCAAGACTGACAGCAATTGAGGTGCCATTGTATAGCAACTTCAAGAGTCTTCAGTGTAACGTGTTGTTGCTTTATGCATTGAAAGGTGCATCTCGATGCTCACGAGAGACGCGTAAATGAAGCGCAGCACGCAGTGAACGGAGGCTTCTTGCAGCTATAGCAGATGCAACGCTTTGAATCCTAAGAGTAACCGTGCGATATGCCCAGCGGTACATGCTTCGAGCAAGTTCTTGGGCGCGGAGACCTCAAATTGCGTCAAAGTTGATGTCTCCGTTGGCATCGATGGCATCGCCAGCACCCCCACCGGCAGCAGCAGCTGCCCCAGCCTCGGCACCAGCATCTTCATCGCCCACAACGAAGTTGCCCATGGTGATGAACTCGAAACCCATGTCCTCACGCTGGTCAGCAGCTGCCTCGTCCAGGCCTCCGATGTCATTCACACGGACAGTCGCTGGCAGCTCACCGCGCTTCTTCAATTCACGGGCCTCATCAGGAGAGTACTTGCCAATAATATCAGACTTGTCATCCTGGTAATCACGCAATGCCAACAAAACAATATCTCCCTGCGAAAAAACATGTACGCCTGTGAGAACGCGAAACGCCACCACCGTGCACTTACCACTGCTACCCAAACCTTCTTTCGCATCTTGCCGCGAATGATGCCCATACGCTTCTTGTCGTCCAAGAAGCAGTGTGCCTCAAGGCGACCGTTGCCAAGCATTTTCAATACTTGGGCATAGCCTGCGCAAAACTCAAAAGTGCCACCGCGCACTCCGCCGGGCTGGCAGCTGGCGAACAGCTGCCACAAACTATGCGCCACTCAAGACGTACACTGGCCCTCCTCGGCAACTTCTAATTCACGTTTCTCGCCCAAAGGAGAGTCTTTCTTTCCGCGGCGGCGGTTCTTTCCGCCCTTGCCTGTGAGATGCGAGTGTTGTGTGCAGCGAAACTCTGTGAAGCTGGGAGATATCTGTGCTGACCTTTATTCTTTGGCATGACTGTCGCTATGGGTTATTACAATCTCACAACAACTCAAGGACTATACTGGTGTCAAATTTACACAGAGCCAGGCGCGAGTGCCAGAATACGTGGAGCGCCTGAATACCCAACCCATGGCCCCCAACGTGTGGTGAGGCTTGTGCACGGCAGGCGAGCCAGCTGAAAAACATTACATTTATTGAAAAGACTCTATATGCACCGATGATACTGGTTGCATCACTGGGGCACTATTCCATTATCTGTGCCAGGTGCAGGGATGAGGGTGGCAAGCTCCTCATCTGCTGCCCCCGCACGGGCGCCAGCATGGCTTGCGTTGTCTGCAGGCGTCTTGTTTGGCGGGGCAGCCTCAGACCCACCCCCAAGTGCCTTATAGATGGCATACGCTGCGCTACTAGCAAGCACCAACGAAATGCCTGTTGCAGAGGAGGCTTGCAGCGGCTCAGACAGTGCTAAGCTGCCGGCGATCACCTGGAACGTGTCCTTCACAAACGCCAAGATCGCCACGGAAAACGCAGATGTGCGGCGCAGCGCAATGGCCTGTGTGAGTACCAGACCAATGGCAAGGCAGCTGGTGAAGAGGAGCCCCCCGCCCAGCCGCAGCAGCTCAGCGCCGGAGTACTGGGGCAGGTGCCGAACCAGGGGCAGAACCTCGAACACCAACGCCAGGGGCAGCAGGCTGAGGACAGCTGCAGGGGATATGATGTACAGGTATGCCCACGCGTCGGGCTTGCTGCCATCTTCTTGCTGGGCCAGCAAGCTGCCTTTGTCCCGCATGAGGCGCTCCGAGAAGACCCAGCGGGAGCTGCCCATGGCGGTGCTACCCAGGGCCAGCACCAGCCCCAACCAATTCACAGTGACACCGGAGGCCCCGGAGTGTGTGGCCAGCGCCATGCCCCCAAGCACGCACACAGTGAGGGCAGCCTGCGCCCAGTTAGGCTTCGTCAAGCGCAGCAGCAGGGACAGCCCAAGCGTCCAAACAACACTGGTGTTTTTGCACATCGTATACACTGCCACGTGTAGCAGTCCAAGAGACGCTGCACTCAAACCAATGTCCATGGCAGTTGCAGTCCCGATGAGCCCCCCTGAGCGCAAGATTGTCCCAAGCGGTGTCACTTGCAGCTTCTGTGAGTGCCGGTCATTGCGGCAGTGCACCACAACGGTAGCCACCAAGCACTTCATGGAGACATGCAACAACGACGTCGAGAAGGGGAATTTCCACGTGCCACCCAAAGCAGTTGTTAGCAGGGTGCGATTTGAGATCGTCAGGGCCAGGGCACAGAACCACCATGAAAGCACAGCGCCAGAAATGAAAAATCTTCGCGCCCACCCACTTGCGTTCCGGGCTCGTGCAACAAATGCAACACCAAAGCACAACATTGCTACAGCAACAAGCAATACAATGATTGCCCACCCCTGCTTCCAATGCAGCTCAGCGATGTCAGCCTCATGCCATGCTTTGGTGTTGTTGCTAAAGCTTGACGGCATGTTGCTTGCCATCAAGCGCCAGACATGAAAGGATTGCCCAAAACGTGCTCACCTCTTACTTGGGCATTTTGCAAGTGTTGATTTGAGGCAGGTGCTGAGCGCTGCAGCGCTGCGGTGAACCTTAGCAGCACGTCGAGGGCCGCCCTCGAAAAGAAACACCTCCCCCATAGACCCAGCAGGCAGTGAATCACACGAGCCTTTGAACCCATGAACCAAATCGATCGTTTTATTGATTGTAGATTCCCGCATTTTGCTCTTTGTGTGTGTTGCTGGAGACAGTTCCATTCTCATTTAGCAAGGGCAGCGCCAGTGGAAAATCAGGGTGCGGCGGCAGCAGGTTCTCAATTTAGCCAAGAACGCTTGCCCAGCAGAATAGCACAGCACAAAACACTATACACTTTTATACTTGGTGTATCTGGGTTACTCTCTCCAGGTTCTGTCGAACCTAGACGGTCTTTGCTGCAGGCACAGCTGCAGTGAAATACTCGTGGTATAATGGAGTATGCTCCAAATGCTTCAGCAGCTTCTGCTGCTGAATCACACAACACAACATCCCAAGGAGAGCCTTCTGAATCTCATGAGCTGCCTGCTGCAGCTGCTGAGTCAGTGGAAGCACCTCAGACGGACTCAGTTGCGGTACTTGAGCACGCGCTGCCAAGCGTGGATGCAAGCAGCAGTCAGCCAGGAGGGGTCAGTATCGAAGTGCCAGTGGACTCTGAATCACACAAGAATCTCCTATTGAAAGAAGTGTCTGCCGGAGATGGCGATGTCGCTGCTGTGGAGGCGAGCCCAGATGCCAGCAGCGACGACGAATTGCCGTATGCAGTGCGAGCCATGGTTGGGGAGTGTGTGCGTGTCATGGTTGGCCAACACGCTGGCACCTTCGGCTTCGTCACATCTGTTGTGAATGCGAACCATTCTGGCACTTTTCTTGTAAATGTCGCGGGGAATGACGAGGTCACCCTTCCCCGAGCCTCCATCCAGCGGGCAAACACCCCGCAGGCTATTGCTCAAGCCATGGGCAGTGCGCTGCAGTCACCAGAGTCGCCACACGACGAGCACAATGCGTCGGATGTAATGCGCCGAAGCCGCCCCTCACGGCGGCGCAGCAGCCTCGCGCCACCTCGTGGCGACGAAGCTCAGCATGCAGAGGGGGCCTCTAGCAGCGACGACGAGGCCCCCCCACAGGCCCTGCACACCTCTCCAGCACGACCCAGCGGCAACGACGATGAGCATGAGGCGCCCCCTGTAGCCCCAGTGTCTGCCGCTGCCAATGCCACTGCGGGCGCCTCCTCAGCCACCCCCTCCCCCGGCCCCGGCCTCGGCGCCCTCAGCGAGGAGGAGGAGGAGGAGGAGGAAAACGAGGAAGAGACACAGCGCCTGGCAGCGGCAGTGGCCCATGCCATCTCTGCAGCTGCTGCTGCAGAAGACGCAGCAGCCGCACGTGGCAGCGGGGAGGCCGGCTTCGGTGCCACCCCCAACGACACCCCCACCCGCCGCCTGGCAGACCTGCAGCACTGGAAGGCCAAGAAGGGCACCACGCTGGCCTCCTCCGTGTCCCTTGCTGCCTTGGCGGAGATCAGCGGGGGGGGCAGCCCAGCTGGCTCCCAGGGGGGTGACGGCAGCCCCTCAGACGCCAAGTCTCGCTCCCAGCGCCTGCGAATCCTGAAGCGCCTGGTGTCGGATGCGCCCCTGGCCGACGTGGCCAAGCTGCGCAAGATCAACCCCACACAGCTGGAAGCCATGACGGAGCGCCAGATGCGCCTCATTGTGGGCGCTGCAGGCAAGTCTGCTGCCCGCACGCCACGCACGCGCTCCTCCCGCAGTGCCGGCGGCAGCGGCGCCAGCAGCGCAACAGACGCAACGCCAGTGTTACCACCTGCACCAGAAGACGCAGACTCGGGCACAGCTGCACCACGGAGGCAGTCTGCATCGTCTGCCTTGGCCAAGAAAGGCGAGGCTGGCGTGGATTTGAGTGCACAGCTGGAGGAGGCCGCAGCCGGAACTGGCACTTCCGACGGTGCAAATGGCGAGGCAGTTCCGCCACCTTCACCTGAGGACAGCTCGACGCCCCGGCAAGACACTGAGGATGTGCAGCAGGACGAGCTGGGTGCGGAGGGTGATGGCGAGGACAGCCCCCCCCGCCCGGACGAGGGGGGAAGCTCTCTGCTCAAGGAGGGTGCTGCGCTGCAAAACACAGCGGGCTTCAATTGGATGTGGCGCTGGGTGCACGTGCGGGACGCCGCTGCCCGTGGCTTCGTGGTGGGCTCTGGGCACGGCTTTTACACTGTGCGGCGGCAAGCCAGCAACGCAGCAGGGGCGGCACGGGAGCAACTGCTGGCCACCCCTGAGGCATTCATGGACTACGATAGCGGGCCAGACGCACTTCTGCTGCGCCGCAGTGCTGCGCTGTCCCTGGACTTGCCCCGCATGGACGCCTCTGCGCCCCTGCTGGGGCAGCCCCCGGGCGTCAAGGGGGAACTCGCCAAGGGCCGCAGCAAAAGCAGCTCCAGGGCATCAGCCGCTCGCGGCAGCTCAAGCACGGCAGGGGGGGCGCCAGCGCCTGCATCAAGCGCTGCACCCCGCAACAGCCCCAAGAAGCCGCCCCAGCCCAGTGCGGAGGCGGCTGCAGCCCCCCAGGCTACCCCCAAGAGCGACGCACAACTAGCGGCCGAGCTGGCTGCCAATGAGCGCCGTCGCAGCGGCCGCGCTCGCCGCAGTGTGGATTACAGCGAAGCGCAGCAGTTGGCTGCTGCTGCAGCAGCGGCTGCCGCCGAGGCCGCGTCGCCAGCCCCACAGGAGGGCCAGCTGGCCCCCCTTAGCAGCCCCGAAGCCTCGCCCGTGGCCGATGCCAACTCGTCCCTGGAGTCTGGTGGACCAGCAGTAGCACCTGCGGTGGCTGACATGGGGCAAGGCACGCCCGAAGACGCCGCTGCAGCGGTGGCCGGGGAGCTCAACTCAATGGCAGCAGCTGACGCGTGGAACGGGGCAGTGAAGGGTCAAGGCGCTTGGTCGGGAGCTGCCACCAGCCTGGGCGCAGCAGAGGGTGTTGCTGCTCCCACCGCAGCACAGCCAGATGCTAGTGCTGCTGAAGCAGAGCCTGCCAGCGCAGTGGAGGCCCCTGTGCCCCCCGTGGCCATCGCCAGGGGTCGGAAGCGGCGGGCAGCGGCTGCTGTCGCAGATGACCGCATCACTGGCCGGCAGGCTGCTCAAGCGAAGAGCCCCGCGAAGCAAGCTCGCCCCAGCACGGCACAGCCAGCTCCTGTGGCACCTGCTGCACCCAGCACCATGCACATGCACACTGCGCCCCCGGTGAGCAGAGGGCCCCTGGTGGCTACCCTGACGGCCACTGGCCTGGTGCGGTTGAACGTAGTGCATACCCACAGCATGCCCCCAGCAGCCGCCCAGGGGCCCCACGCACACATGTCCGGCCTGCCTGCCCACATGGCTGTCGCCGGCGCTTCACCCCACATGGCTGTCGCCGGCGCTTCACCCCACATGGCTGTCGCCGGCGCTTCACCCCACATGGCTGGCGCTGCAGCGCTGCTTGCCGCGGCCGCCCCCCATCGACCCCCCATGACGGCGCCTGCAGCTTCGGTGCCCGCAGCTGCACAGATGCCCTTTGCACAAAAGTCTGCCTCGGCACCTGCTGCCCCCCCCAACAGCTCTGTGGGCACAGCTGCCTTGGGCCCCAACATCAGCCAGGGCAGCGGTGGCGACGGCGGCAGCGGTGCCGGCGCCGCCCCCCCCACCGCCGCTGAAATCATGGCTGCACGCATCCAGCGCTGGAAGCCCAAAAACAAAAGCAAGAACAAGAGCAAGAAGGCTGCGGCACTCATGGGCCCACATATTGTGCTGTTGTTTTCAGACGGCGCCCTGCGCACCGTGGACGGGCAGCACGTTCCCTGCGTTGCCTTGGCGCCGTACGGGTACACAGCTCGGGATCTGACGCCCTCCACGAGCGCGGCAAGCTCCGAGGCAGGCAGCTTTGCGGATGATGGCGACAGCCCACACTCTGAGCCCCAGCATCCCGAGGACGCCCCTCCTGCTGACAGCACCATGTACATTCCACGCCGCACCGGCCTGGTGCTGCCCACAGGCAGTGCACTGTGGGACCCAGAGTTCGAAGCACAGGAGCCCACAGTGCCGGGGGTGCAGCAGGGGCAGCCTGTGCAGGTGTTCAGGGTGGACCAGCAAGCCCTGCTGCGACACCCCGCCGTGATTGCAAAGGCCCAAGCCACCCTCTCAGGCGTGTCAGCCGGCGCTGGCGCCACCATTCGCAGTGCAGTGGAGGCTGCCGGCGTGCCGGGGCCTGTGGTGCCTGACTCCTTCCGCGAAGCCTGTGTGGCACTGCGGCTGGACACCGACGCACTGTCTGCCAGCGTGAAGGAGTCTGTGGACCCCCGGGAGCTGCGGAGGGGGGGCATATCAGGGGGGGGGCACCCCGAAGAGGAGGATGCCGAGGAGGCTGAGGGCGCAGAGGGTGCTTTGGACGCGGCGCACACCTCCTCCCGGGGCAACGCTGCCTCCAGCGCCCGCCATAAACGCCAACGAGCGGCAGCGGTTGCCAAGAAACGCACGGAGCGGGCAGCGTACCACGCGGCATTCACAGACTATGCCCGCAAGCGTGGGGCGCAGCCGCTGTCCTTCTCGCGGTGGCAGCGGGCCTTGGACTTCAAGGACCGCCTGAAGAACCAGGTGCACCGCCTGCGTGAGCGCATGGCGTGGGAGGCACGCCCCGACATATCGAGGGCAGTGGAGTACATGGACTTGGCGGACGACGCCCCCCCTCGAGGGGTGCTGGACGCCATTCGAGCCCTAGAGGCCAAGGTGGCCGAGGATGTCGTGGCGGCAGCGGCAGTTGTGCCGCCCCCCCCGGCCGACTCGGAGGGGGTGACGCCAGAGTCTGGGGAGGCAACAGGCAGCGCCCAGCCCCACGCCCCCCTGGTCACCCCCAGCACCGACACGGGCTTCCAGACCGACAGCGACGTGCAGTACGCCAGCTTGGTGGATAACGCCATGTTTGCTTCAGCCGCAGAGGCACTGGCCTACCTTACGGAGGAGCACGACGCCGTCCCCTTTGTGCATTACAGACTGGGGGCGGACAGACTGCGGCGCGCTGCTGCCGCCGCACGCTGCGAAATCGCCTCAGACAGCAGCTCAGACGAGGAAGAGGACGACGCCGTGCCTCAGAAGGACCCCGCTGCAATGGTCGCCGTGGAGCGCATGTGCAGTGCGCGGGGCCGCGGCTCTGCAGCGGGCACAGCCAGGCCTTGGCATGCTGGCCTCGCCGGGCCGAATGCTGGCGACAAGCAGCTTGGTGTGCTGGGGCAAGTACCGTGGAGCATCCGTGACGCGCCTGCGTGGGTGCTGAAGCAGGAGCTGCTCATGGAGCCGCCCCTGCAGGACTCCTGTGTGTCTGCGGCTCAGCCCGGGGCAGACGGCGCCCCCGCCATGGCGTTTGTGCGGGTGACCACTGAGGATGGCGAAGTGTTCGTGGTTGAAGCTGGACCCGTCCCTGATGATGATGCACTGCCGCCAGTGGACGGCCGGGCGCCGCCTGCTGGGCACTATGGCTCCCCTGCCTTGCTGGACGCGGCTACCCGCGCCCGAAAAGCAGCTGGGGCTGCTGACCACGGCAATGACGACGATAGTGAGGACGAGTGTGCAGGGGTTTGGGGCATCACATCGTCACATGCCCGAGCCCGCGCCACTAAGCGTTCCGGCGTGGCGCGTGTGGCAGGGCATGCCAGGCAGCAGCTGTATGGGGGGACAGCGGTGGACCTACAGGCGCCGCACGGCTACTGTGCAGCCTGCGGGTGCCCCAAGGATCACCAAGAAGACCGCTGCTGGGACCCCGCGTGCTACTTGTGTCCGCTGTACGCCCTGTTTCACCTCGCGGAGCAGGACGCTGAGTTCGCCGGCAAGCTGGCGGGGGAAGTACGGGAGGCACTGCAGGCCATGGGACACGACACAGACACGCAAGCAAGTGCGGCAAGCCCAGCAGACGGTGGCCCACAAGCCAGCGCAGAGGGCGCCATGCCTGAGCGCAGCGTGCAAGTGGAGGCGGGCGACGCAGCCCCCCTGCACATGCCGGTGCCAGGGAGCTTCCCTGACACAGCCACGCCTGAGGTGGCTACTCTACTAGCCCCCATCTTGCATCAGCACCAGCCCTTGAAAGATGGTGCTCCTGCTCCATCATGGGCCGCCACAGTGCACTTCAACTTGCTGTTCAACAAGACGCACCGGCACGCGCTGGCCGACCGTGTGGGGCCGCCCGCCCCCCTGCCTGGTCGCCCAGTGCACTTCAGTGCGGCCACGCGCAGAAAGCACACAGGTTTCCCGCGTCGAGTGGTGCTATCGGAGCCTGAGCACAGCTTGGAAGGCCACGGCATCCCCTGCAAGCACACGCTTCACAGCGGTGCCTCGGTGCTGAAGCGCCAAGCATGGGTAGCACAGCCCCTGCAGGGCAGTGCTGTAGAGGACGATGCCGCCAGCCACTCCTCCAAGAGCAGCAGCGACAGCACCGCCTCCGCAGCTGCCCTGTTGGCCGGCATCCCCTCCGTGGGCCTCCCGCGCACCAAGCGCCCCCCCCTGCCTTCTGTGCTGGAGGAGGCGGCACACGACAAGCTGCTGCGCCAGGAGCACGGTGAAGCATACGAGTACGCTTCCGCACATGCCTTTGGCAGTTTGCCGGCCTTTGCCTCCCAAGCGGCCCCGTGCGCAGGAGGGGGGCTGCACGCTCTGTGGGAAGCGGCCTGTGCAGACGGCAGCATGCAGGCACCAGCGTCCGACGCCGCTGCAGCTGGTAACAGCGCAAAGCTGGCAGGGTACTTGCGCGCGACACGCCCAGACGCTGGCGAGGACTGGAGCGGCGCTGGGCATGTGCCCTTCCCAGGAGGCACACATGGCCTTGTGCCGCCTGGCTATGAGGACATGGAAGTGCCCCCCCTGCCGCACGTGAGGGGAGGGCACTTGGGCCTGCATTCTGCTGCCGCAGCCTCTCGGCAATCCAGGGGCGCCCTGTTGCTTTCGGGCCCAGGCAGCACTCGCCTAGGGCACAGTGAGTCTGGCGCTGAAGGCATGCGTGTGTCTGCTGGGCTGAAGCCGTCAGGCATGCGTCACCCCCCCCTGTACGACGAAGATGAGCGCCTGGAAGACGCAGGGGGGCCTGCCTTGGCTTCCCGCCGCAGCACTGCGCACCGCTTCGGCCACATTGCCACTGCAGGGGGTGCCGTCGTGGCGGGGGTGACGGCTGCAGTGCCAGCAGCTCTACAGTACGAACACCTGGAGGCATTCACAGCTGGCGAGTTGGTGCAACAGGTGTCAAGGCGACACTTGGATCACGTTGTGACCATTCCCCCAGCCCAGTTTGATGCTGCTGGGGTGCGACTGCCCCCCCCTCCCCCCACCAGCAAGCCCAGCACGCTACCGCAGGATGTCATGGCGTGGCGCCGTCTCTTGGGAGTGGGGCACCGGGACACAAACCCCCTGGCGTTGCTAGCCCTGCAGCAGCGCCTGCTCGCATCAGCTGCCCTGGAGGCTGCCGACGGCAACGGCGCCCTGTGCCGCAGCCTCACTGTGCCCCAGCACGTGCTGGCGTCGCTGGCTCGCACTGCTGCACCGGCAGCGCTGTCTGCTGCTGGCGCCTGCAGCTTGACGCAGCCACCAGCTGCTGTGGCGGCGGCAGGTGCTGCTGGTGCGGCTGGTGCACCGGCCGCCGCCGGCGCAGCCACAGGCAGCAGCGCCGGCAAGGATGCCAAGATGGGCACAGAAGTAGGCAGTGATGCGGACCTGAATGCCACGGAAACCGATGTGGCAGGCTTGGCTTGGGCATCGGCCGCGGCAGTGACTGAGCACGTGGCTGCCCTGTCCTCTGTGGCGCGACACCCGGCCTTTCCGGACAGCGCCGCCCACAAGGAGGCTGCTGCAGCTGGCACAGCCACTGGGACAGCTGCCGCCGACGACAAGGGTGCAGACGATGCCAGCCGTGCACACCGCAGCACCGCGTCGACCCTTGCTGCCCGCGGGGCTGTGTTGGCCTTGGGGTCTTACTTCAGCGGGGGCGTGGCCGCGGCTGGGACGGATCCCGTGCCTGCCGCTGTGCGGGGGGTGACTGTGGCAGATGCACTGGCCGGGTCCTGGAACGGCACAGCCAGTGGCGTGGTGGGCGTCGGGCGTGGCGTGAAGCGAGGCCGGCTGGGTGACGCCCTCACCGCCGCCGTGTCCATGGCCAACGGCGTAGATGCTGCACAGACAGGCGCCACCCAGCCGATGCCGTATGGTGCAGAGGCATGGCGTGCCCTGGATGATGGCTGTGCCATGCCCACTGTGGCGCTGGAATCCCCCCAGACCGCTGAGCGGGAGGGCAGCATGCAGGACATGGTGTCTCTGCTGTGTGACGCCCCTGTCAAGGTGCTTGGGCAAGGGCACCATCCCCGCAGCACTCAGCGGGGCCTACATGGTGAAGTCATGCCGGTGCAAGTGCGCCCGCTGCCCCAAAAGTACGCTGGGCAAGCTGGTGGCACCGGCACCGCCCCAGAGGAGGCAGCTGACACTGCCTCTGGGATCCTGGCGCAAATGCGCGCTGCCCGCCTGCCGGTGAACCTGTCCCACGGGGTGTGGAAGGGGCTGCTGCCGCCAGCACCACTCCGTGACGGCCCCAACTCAGCGCAGCTGGCTGCTTTGGGGGTGCCCCTGCAGCCTGGCGCCGCTGCGGGGCCCACCGTTGTCCTTGTGCGCAATGGACAGGGGGTGCTACCTGAGGCCGTGACGGCTGCAGCTGAAGCGAGTGCGGGGCCCCGCTCCGCCGCGAAGCGTAGGCGTGTGAACAGCATCGTCTCCAGCATGAGTACAGACGACGTGCCGCAGGGGTACGGCCTGGCGCCGGCCACCGCAGACGGCAGCGGGGCAGAGCTGGGGGTGCACGAAGGGGGTAAAGGGGGGCTCGAATCAGATGCTGCAGCCTGGCGCAGCAGCGGTTGGCGGCGGGGTGACGAGTGGCAGCACCCTGACCTGGACGGGGGTGCCACACTGATGCAGCTGCGGCACTCGCCCCTCCCCCGCGGCCAAGCAGTGTCCCTTGCCGAGTCCCTGGTGAAGGCCACGGAGTTGTGTGCCGGGGCAAGCTGGGCGCCTGCCCATGTGGAGCCTGATGACGACGACGCCTCCCGCCGCATAGCATTCCAAGTCACAATGGCGGACGGAGGCACAGTGGTGCTGCCGGATGCCTACGCTGCCTTCAAGCCGGCGCCTGCCCAGGAACAAGACAGCAACGAGGAAGAGGAACACGGTAGTCAGGGCATGCATTCACAGCAAGGGCATGATGATTGAGGCGACGAGAGTTTCGATTTGAGCTGGTGCAGTGCTGCCTGCCGCACGATATCAATAAAGTATTGTCTCAGGCTGGCGTTGATGCTAAAAGCTGCACAGCTTGTGAACCCCTTCAGTTGTAGCTGCAAGTTGCTGCTAAATATGATGTGAGTGCCCTGTCATTGGCTGCTCTGCATTTCTTACGGGGCAAGGCCCATTCGAGGGAGGGAGCTCTACTTTTGTCGGCTGACACATGGATGGCCAGGGGTAGCCAAGGGTTGGCGCCAGACGAAGTTGCGTGTCACCCCCCTCGAAAAAATGCCAAAATACAGCGCAGTTTTAAAAAAAAATCGGAAAATTCGGGGGAAATCAGTGTCATTCCCCATCTGCCGAAGTTATTCGAAACGATTTTGGGCCCAAAATTGGCCCCCCAAAAACTGGAAGTTGTGCGTCACCACCTTAGCTACCCCTGATGGCAGGTCCGAAAGGTAAAAATCTCGCTTCCTTGTAGAATGGGTCCAGTTGAGCATGCAGTTTGCCTTCTTCGGGCAATGCCTGACATCTACCAGACTTTTCTGCATTTGCATCAAACGAAGTTTTTGCCTGCCTAGCCACAGCCAGCGCAAAGAGTTGCACAAGGCCACCAGAAAAAGGCAACACATACAAGTTTAACCAATGAGTGACAAAAAAGGCTCAGTACGTGAAACTTCACTCAAAAGCTTCACTCAGTTGCTCACGACTTCCCCGCAGGTGGCTGGCACTGTGAATGTTCAGCGCCGGACATGGGACAAAGCTGATTTTGAGGAAAAGGCAAAAAACCGAGCTGCAACTGAGGCAGAGGGAGTTGTTGCAAACGATGGCAAGTGGAAGACGGAGTTCCCCGATGCCCCAGTTGGCATGGAGAGGGTGCCAGGCTCCAAGCGGGCCTACCTGTCAAGCGACAAGCAAGAGTCTGTGGATCTGGAGAAAAATCTGCACCAGCGTGTCGTAAGTGCCTCGTGTATTGCACCGTGTTCTTTCATCACTTTGCTCCGTGCAGGTGTTGCAAGCCACTGAGGGCGCCCCCAGTACCACCAGCGCTTTCATGTCCAAGAAGACCGGCGTGGTGGTGCAGAACTCTCTGGCGTACCTAGACCACATCCACGGCAAGAAGTACCAGCGCGCCATGGGCATGAGCATGCGCGTGAAAGCTGCAGGCCTGTCAGATGTGCAGGCACGCCTGGCGCGGCTGAAGGCAGAGAAGGGCCCCTCCAAGCGCAAGACGGGGGGGGCTGCTGCCGCCGAGCCGGTGCGGGAGGACCTGCAAGACAAGATGCACGCCTTCAACGTAAGGGTGAGTGAGCAGCTGGCAGCCAAGAAGCGGGCACGGGAGGAGCCCCCCCCCGGTGAGGGCACCTCCCACACAGACGAGCCTGCCGCCGCTCAGCCAAGCAGCAGCAAAGCGGCTCGCACAGAGGCCTCTGCTGCCGAAGCACCCACGGTGGTGGGTGTCCAGGGGGGGGAGGCCACTCCGCCAGCTGGTGACGAGTCAGCTGCTGCGGCGGCGGGCGCTGCACCGGGTGAGGATGACGAGCTGGCAGCCATGCAGGCCATGATGGGCTTCGCGGGCTTTGCAGCAGGCAGCAACAAATGAGCAGCTCAAGGGGTGGCAGTGGGTAGTAAATATGAGAGGGTACTACGCTGCGACCTGTCGCAAGCACACAACCCCTGGCGCCCCCAGACGGTGTGGGCAGCCTGCATTGCAATTGCGTGGCTGCTCTCAAACACGTGAGCGAGGAAGCTTCGAATTTCAGGGTCAATTTCTGTACGTTTCAATGAGCAGTTGGCCGTGCTGTGGGTCCTGGCGAAAAGTTTGCCCTGCGGGCCTCAACACATGTGTCTGCCAATGTTTATGTGGGGGGTCAGCTTCGCCCTGACGCTCCCGGCTTCCTCTCATCATTTTTTTAGGGTTAGCAAGTGCCAGTGTAAACGATACTTAATGAGGAAATTATCCGCTTTTATAGACGTACCAAGAGCTCTTTCGGGCCTCTACAAGTCTACTGCTCATTAGCTCAATCATGAACCACTTTGCACGAATCAACGCAGACAAGCCTCCTGCAACAGCAGAAGCGTCTGCACCAAATCGCGATGCTTTAGTTTACCTTGATTTCGACAACTTGATTTCGAATGATGCACCTGACTCCGGTGGGCAGTGGCTGGCACGTCTCATAGCCCATTGCCAAGCGAAATTCCGCACTCTAACCATTGCAGCCTATGGTGACTGGCAAAAAATGGCAGCATGGCATAAGACGTTAGAGGCGCTTGGCGTGGATTGCATTCACGTGTCCAGCAACACCCGTGGTGGCAAGAACTCAGCCGATCTGGAGGCCACTGTGGATATTGTGGAGCACGTGAGTCCCTACAAAAATGCCTACTACAAATATTGCAGCACGAATGCCAGCTTGTAATGTGCACCCGCGTCGAGCTAAGATACGTGCCGCATCACGTAGCCAGCTGCCACGTTCTCAATTTGCGCAGGCACATACAGTTGGCCGTGCCGTGCCTCATTTCGTCCTGTGCACCGGCGACTCTGACTTTCGGCCGCTTTGCAAACGCCTCCGAAAGTACGGCAAGCATGTGACGATTGTGACATGGGCTGTCAGCGCCTCTAAGCGCTTGGGTGCGGTATGTGACGATATGATCTACATCGATGACCTGGTTGGCGCTAGGGAGGCGTCAACCGCGGAGATGCAGCAGTGCGCTGGGACAGTGCGGGCTGCCCTGCAGGCAATGCTGTCCGACCCCCACATGACCATCCACAGCACCGGTGCTGTGGTGCTGCCTGGCTCTGCAGTATGGGTGGCGTCCAAGCGCCTGGACTCCGCCATGAGCTACGCCCGCTTCGGGTACCCCACGTGGCACGCCTTTCTCAAGGCCCTACAAGTGTCGCACCCGGAGGTGGTGCTGCACGACGCAGCAGATGCAGGGGGGGAGTTTGGAGTGTCCCTGGACATGACACGCACCAGCTCTGAGGTGCAGGTGGCCACTCACGGGCTGCGGCAGCTGTTGACAGTGCTGCGAGATCTGGCGGCACCACGGAAGATCCCAGCTGGCCACCTGCCGCAGGCGTCTGAGCTGGGCGGCATCCTGCCCATGTTCATGCAGTGCATTGGCGTGACGCTGGCCGTGCAGGGCGAGGAGGGCTGTGGGCTTCCCCGCCTACGCACGTCTGCGCGCTCAGCTGGCATGCACCGGGTGGGGGGGCGGGAGGACTGGGGTGCCCCCCCCACACTAGAGCAAGTGGGTCTCACAGACGGCCAGGCCAAAAGCATGCGCACAGCGCTGGCTCGCGTCTCTGACGAAGTGCAGAATGCCCTAGTGTCCATTGTCATCATGCTGGTGGGCAAGGAGGCGGGCGCGGGCGCCACCGCCTCCATGTACTACGCCCAGAAGACCTTCCGCGCACGCAACAGCCTTCTGGCAGACGCCAGCCCCGAGAACGTGAACAAAGCCATGGCTGCCAAGTTGAAGAACATGCTGCGCAGCTCCGGCGCCAGCGACGCCCTGCAGCACATCCCGGAGCTGCTGTACACGCACCGCTCCCCCAGCCACACAGCAGCTGCAGCTGCCGCGGCAGAAGCAGGCAATCCCGCGGTCGCAGCGGCTGGCAGCGGCGGGGCTGATGATGCATTATCAACCCCAGTGGACCAAGCTCGCTTGTCGGCACTGAAAACTCAGCGCCAGCGCCGCAACTCCCTGCAGGCGGATAGCCCTGGCCGCCCCCCTGTGCACAGCGGACGCAGCGTCACACCTGCCCACGAGGGCAGCCACAGCACGCTGCAGGGCAGCTCCGCCTCCATCTCGTCCTCCATGCAGTCTGGGAGCTGGCGCGACCAGCAGGACCCGGACCGCACGCCGCGGGGGGCGGCCTTTCAGCAAGGCTTCCACAACGGCAGCTTCCAGGGACCAGGGCCCATTACAAGCGCAGTGAATAGTGCACAGTCCTCCTCGCGCAGCCTAATGTCGCACTTTCACGCACCCAACACGGCACCAGGCGGCATGCAGTCTTCTCCACCTGTGCCGGCACCAGAGCCAGAAGCAGCTGCCTCTGGTAGCAGTGGCGATGCTGCCACCGACATTACATGGAAGCAGCCCAACAAGACTGAAGCACAGAAGACCCTCAGCTGTGTCGCCCGTGCCGCGTACAACGACGCGCTCAAGGCGTGGCGGCTGCCAGGGCTCACAGCCATCACCCCCTTCATCCCCCTGGGTGTGCAGGCCCTGTGTGGCATCCTGCTGGAATTCACCAAGCGGGGGGAGCACTTGACGCCACCAGCCATGCGCACCAACCTAGGGTCAGTGGGGGCAGATTTCGTGGACGACAACCCCAGCTTCGGCCCCGCCCTGCCCGCATCCTTGGTGGGGCTCACTGTGCAGGAAGCAGTACAGCTGCGGGCAGCATTCGCAACCGCTGAAGTCAACGCGGTGAATGCGCTTGTGACAGTGGTGACGCACCTTATGTGCGTGAACATGTCGGGCAGCGACGTGGCACTGGGCAAGCGCCGCATGCAGCTGCGGGAGGAATTTGCGCACTCCGACACCACCGTGGCTGAATTGAGCCTCATGCTGTTGAAAGAAATGACCGATTGGCTGCGGAAGCATGGGCTGGTGGATGCAAGTATTAGTGATAGTTTGAAGGCGCTGCTGGTGTTGCAGCGGCTGCAGGGGGGGAGGGGTGCAAAGGCTGCACCCCCGACTGCGGAGCAGTTGTCGCCCCCCGTTTCTCCTGCAATGTCCTTTTCCAGGCGCGGCCTGGCCGATCCTGCCCTGGCTGTGCACCATGCTCCCAGCGGGGTAGAGGGGTGAATTGCCAGGGGTGGGGGCAGGCATGCCCATCTGAGCCCCCCACGTGCTCAACACGCCCTGTGCTAGCTGCTGTTGTGCAGCCTCTGTGTGAATGGTTGTGATTGGTGGCCGAAACAACACCGCATTGCTGCATTGCTGGCTGCCATTGCAGGCCCCGTGGCGCCCCCTGCCACAGCAGGTGCGTGTGTGGTGAGCAGAGTGTGTTAGTTGAACCTTATTTAGGAATTGCCCCTGCATGCCTCTTATCTTCGTTTGAATGCATGGATGCAAGTCAAGTCCCATGCACCCCCCTCCACAGCAGCTGCCCTGCCCAAAACATATTGGTGATGATAACTGCTTTGTTGTTAAACTTGGGGGCATTTTCAGACCTGGACACTATTATGTTCGTGGTTTTTGTGTCAGCCAAAGGCTTTCAGCACTGACCCTTTCACATGTGTTGATTTTGTATCTTGGCTCTGTCGGTGTGTCCGGTAATATTTATGGCAGCATTACAAATTGTGGCGGAGGCAGCTGCCATTGCCCAACATAATAGCTATCTTCATGGGCTTGCTGCAGATCTTACGCTTGCCTGCAAGCACCTGAACACCAACAAGCAAGTTGCTACGCGCCGGCAGGCGGCCAAAGAAGTTTCTGAGAGGCAACGCGAGGCGGCTTTACAGACCCGCAGAGAAGCTGCCCAGACGAGCACACCAGTGAATTTGACCTCTTATTTCCCCTTCGATTGTGGATTGTCGCCTTGCATGGGCAAAATGGCTGCGGGCCGCTAGAGGTGTTGGTCTGTGGCTCACAGGGTGTAATAGTAGTACTCCTGCTCAGCGAGGCTGCCACTGTCCAGAGACAGTGCCGGACAGAAACTGTTATATTGTACACAATATGCCTTCAACACACATCAACTCAATGCAGGTGGCTGGCGGCATGAAATGCGCTTCCCTCGTGTAAATCCAGCAGCCCGGCAGCCGTACGGACCCGACACTGCGTTCAGCTCGCCATGCCAGCATGCTAGGCCATGATGGGACTTGGACGCTTGTTTTAGCCATGCAAAGTTCGTCGTAGGCTCTGGAAGCTGCCGTTGTGGAAGCCTTGCTGAAAGGCCGCCCCCCGCGGCGTGCGGTCCGGGTCCTGCTGGTCGCGCCAGCTCCCAGACTGCATGGAGGACGAGATGGAGGCGGAGCTGCCCTCGTGGGCAGGTGTGACGCTGCGTCCGCTGTGCACAGGGGGGCGGCCAGGGCTATCCGCCTGCAGGGAGTTGCGGCGCTGGCGCTGAGTTTTCAGTGCCGACAAGCGAGCTTGGTCCACTGGGGTTGATAATGCATCACCAGCCCCGCCGCTGCCAGCCGCTGCGACCGCGGGATTGCCTGCTTCTGCCGCGGCGGCTGTGGCTGCTATGTGGCGAGAATGGGCGTGGGAAGCATTTGTCCCCATGCAGAGCTGCATCTCCTCGGTGGACGCCTCCCTGTTACGCAGGGGCCCGTAGGGGCCCAGCGTCCAGAGGCCCCAACACAACTGGAAGAGTGCCGAGAGCCCTGTGCTCGAGGCATCGTCATGAGGCAGTACTTTCCATTGGGAGTGCCTCGTGGCCCACTCCTTCCTATCGCCATGTATTAGTTTAGCAATTACCCAGCCCGCCCACCCCTCGGGTGCTGTAGGGGCACCCGACGATTTATTGCCATTACTGTCCGAATGCGTGTCTCACACAGGTACGGAAGGGGGCTCTGGAGCCAAGCAGGCCATGGTGGCTGAAGCATCATGTCCATTATATTACAACTACATTTAGCATGGCTCAGTGCTGACCCTTGTGTGCTTCTCAGACCAGTCAAATCATGCGACCAGCCAAGACTCGAGCCATGTCTGCCATCTTGCCCCCCTCAACCCACCCCTCAATCGGCACACGCACAGCATACTTGTCACTGCGTCGTTGGTTCGCATTGCTTCCACCAGATGACCGCCCTTTTGCATCATGCGCCTCAGCCAGAGCTGCGAAGCTCCCTGGCCCGACCGCCGTAGCGCGACGGCGCTGAGCAGCACTGCCGCCTGTGAGCGCTTGCTCCAGCTCCCAAGCAGCGTCAGCTGCAGCCTGTGAGCCCACTGCCCCTGAAGCATGCCGTCTGTCTACATCTTGCCCTGCCTGCTGCGCGTGCTTGGTGCTTGCTTCCGCCTGCATCTCCGCCTCGAGGCGCTGCATTGCGCCTACCCGGGTGTCAACCTTGGGCGCCATGCCACCCTTCGCATCAGCGCCATGGCTTGATCGGCGGGTGTGATGCTGCTGCCCAGATTCTGCTGCGTCCGATTGCGATGTGTGTCCTCTGTGGTGTGTGCCTTCGCGGCTTGAGGCTCGGCTGTGGGCACTGCCGGCGCCCGCTGGTAGTGATTCCTCAGCCATCACTGCTGCCACTTCCGCTTCCAGCACACCATGCAAGTCAGCCAAGGCAGCATGCGCTGCGGCTACTTGCTCTGCACTGGCAGTGATGGGTCTAGATGGTGCCGCGGACTCCGTGAGCACACTGGATGCGCCGGTGGAAGGGCGAGACCGCTGCGTGCTGTGTGTGGAGGCGGCCTCCTCTTCCTCCCGCTCGCGCTGCTTGCGGTCTATGATGATGCGCAGGGCCTTCATACGCTCCACCTTGCGCAGCTGCACTGCGTCCCGCTCCCGCTGCAGGTCCCGCAGCCGCAGAATGGTGACGTGGTCTTGGGCTGCCTGCGCCGCCGTGAGTGCCCTGTGGATTTCACGGCGGGCCTGCACTGCTGTGCTTTGCTCCGACACGATCATGCTCATGAGGAAGCCGCGCCGCTGGGCAGTGAGCTTGGTGGGGATGCTGAGGTGCTGCTCCCCCCCAGCAATCAAATCCAGCAGCGCCGTCATGCTCTGCCCCTCGCTGGCCTCGTCTCGGGGCAGAAAGGCTGCCTGCAACTGATCCATGCTCATCACTGAGCCGTCAGTGGGGATGCGGGGGGGCTTGCGTTGCTTGGGGGGGGGCGCTTTGCCCTCCTCCCCCCCCCCCTCCTCTCCCTCGCGCTGGAAGTGACTGCCACCCTTGCCTCCTGCCTTTCCCGCACCAAACAAGTTGCTGCCGCCATTGTCGCCCATGCGCCACTTGGCTGTGGGTTTCAGAGCGTTCATGAACTCCCACACATCGATGTCCCCGCTGCCGTCCGTGTCAATCCAATTGAACAGGTCCGTGAGCTCCCGATGGTTGGCCACCAGCCCTGTGCTGAGCATGGGGTCCTCAAGCTCCGTGACTTCGATTTCCCCACTGCCATCGTCATCCAGGAAACGGAACCAGGAGCGCAACATGGCTCGTGTGCCCCGGTCGAAGCGGAAGGCTGTCTTCTTGTTGTGCGTCTGCACGAAGCTGTCCACCTCCCAGTCCAAGTTGTTGATTCTCCAGGCTTCCTCTGCATCGGCCAGAGCTTCGTCGTACGGCTGCATGTCTTTCGTGGTGAGCAGCACCGGCGTCAGCTCCGCTTTTGCGATGGCCGCTGCTCCAGGCCGCCCGCGCTGGGACAGCGGCAGCAGGGGGTTTCCAAGTACACTGCGGCCAGAGCCCTTGAGGGTGCTGGAGAAGGGCTGCGTGGCAGCGCGGGCCCGCTGCAGCGTGTCCTGGGTGCGGCGCTTAGCCTCCTGCGCCTCCCGCTGCCGCCGCTGTGCCATGCTCTGCCGCAGGGAGGTGTACTGCTGTGAATCAAAGGGCACCCACGCAACAGACTCATCAAATAGTGATGGCAGCGGAGCGTTGTTCTTGGCAGCTGCCTCCGCTGCAGACAGCGCCTTCTCCCACCGGGAGAGCAGTGACTCCGCGGCTGCGCTGCGTGGCTTCCGCCGCCTTGCGGTGCGCACACCAGATGTGGCACTTCCATGCGACGAAATGAAGGATCTGGATGGGCTGAGAGGCATGCCGCGCTCGCGGGGGGCTGGGGATGTGCCAAGAGTTGGAAGGCCTTGATGACGAGCAGACGGTGAGGCAGCCACAGATGCGGATGAAAACACTTCCCACTCGTGCACCCCCGCCTCCGAAGCATCTGAGCGCAACTGCTGTATCTCCCGCGTCAAGTACTGGAAGGAGGATGCCAGCTGCTTGTGGCCATAGAGCTCAGCATAGAATGGGAGCGTTTTGTCGTCATCATCCTTGGCTTCAAGACTCACTCCACCATGCTTGACGAACCAAAACACAGCAGGGACATCCCCAGCTTTGCAAGCATCAAATACGTTGGAGTATCGAGGCCTTGCTTGGGCCATTATGACTGTTGGTGCCTCCTGGCATTACAATTCCCCGCGCGGAAATTGCTTGGGTTGGCGATAGTGTGACAATGCTCCAACCAATCGCTTGCTGCGCCTGCTGCAACGCTGGATCACCGGAAATAGCTCGCTCTCGGACAATCACGTCTTTCTCGACAAAACTGGTTGGAACGCCGTGCGATGCAGCGAGCGTGACTGGTTGTCAGGGGGATGGGTGAGAGGTGACCCCCCGGCAGACGAGCTCAACTGCCAAGGGTACAGCTGAAGGCATGCATGAGTGTGCCTCTTGAGTGACAGGCAGCTACGATGCAGCTGGGCATACCGCAGGCATGCAAGACAACAGAGTGACTCTAGTGATAGCTGTGCACTCTCAAGCAAAATCGCCGGCTTTTGCAAACTCCAGGCACCATTGTGGGCCACGATTCAACGCAAGGCAACGCAAGCAACTGAGGCATGCTGCATAGCATTTAGTGGGGTGAGCTTTGTGTGGGACTTCATTGGATGAACGACCAATGCAATTGCTGGGCATGATCGAGCCTAAGGCAGGGCGTGGCTTGCACAACAGCGCCACTATGCCGAAGCTAAAAGTGCTGCTGAGCCACCCTTCGAAGTTTGATGAATCGACATGTGTAAACAGAACCTTCTGGCAGCTAAAGCCTGCTTCTGGAGATCTGGCCCGAGGTCAGCACGCGCAGCTGTGAGGTGACTGAGTGCGGAAATACTCAGGCTTGCTAATGGTGGCCACCGGCTGGTGGGAAGAATGTGTACTTGAAGTACTGCTGCCCCATGTATACAGCATATGCTCCAAGTGCGATGTTCAGGCCCCAGTATCGGCCACCCTTGATTTTGTGTCTGAAGACTGGATGCTTCCTCCACTGATCTTGGCCTTGAAGCACCATGGCTGAGATGCCGAATTCAAAGTTCAGTGCAAACTGGCAAATGCTGCACGCGAATGTAGAACGTGTCGAATGGGTTTGTTCGCGTACCCATTGTGGATACATGATGAAGTGCACATGGCTTGGCCGTGAGGGAGTCCCTCGGAATGAGAAAGCCCCCCCTCCTGCTGCAAACACACCCTGCACCACGCAGTCAAACAGCCCGGCAATGCATTCAGCAAACAAGCAATTCACCGAAGCCTGGTGGTGCACTCTGATCGTTTAACGCTGCCAACACCCAAACAGCTCGCGGTGCACAGCGCAAGTCTGCTTCACATCACCACCCTGAGAAAGCATCGCCCAGTTTGTTGCGCATGTCCCGGATGTCTTTGGCGACGTGAGATGAGATGGCGCTGGCAAACTCCTCGATGCCGCTCGAGCCAGTGCGTGTCCGCCCCCGGCCGGCGCCCTCGTCTGCCCGCCCCACGGCGGAGTGCACCGGACGCCCCTCCGCTGCTGCGAAGAAGGCGTCGCTGGAGATGCCCTTCTTCTTGCCAAACTTGGTAGTGAGCACCTCCTTGGCGTTGGCGGGTGGCTGGGTCGGCACAGGTGCCGCCTTGGGCGTACTGGAGCTGGCTGTGGACTTGGGAGTCCCCTCGCCCACCGGCTTGGGGGAGGGGGTACTGCCCACGGCACGCCCAGTGTACGCACTGGTGGCCGGCTTGATTGAGATGGCGGCAGGCTTGTTGGCCTCTTGTGCGTCTTGGTCAAACGACCCGAAGCCGGAGCCCCCCCCTGATGCCCCCCCTCCACCAGCAGACAGCCTCACTCCTCCCAATTTAGACTTCTTGGGCATGGCCTTGAAGCCACCACCACCAAAGCCGCCACCGCCAAAGCCGCCGCTCGCTGAGCCAAACCCACCACTGCCTGCAGCCCCAAAGCCGCCTGCCGCCACAGGCTGCGCCATCTGGGCGACACTGAGGGAGCCACGGGCCTCAGGCTGGGCCCGGGGCGCCACTTCCACTGGCGCCTGCATGTGCACTGGCACCGATGTGCTGGCTTGCGCCTTTGCGCTCTCAGCATCCAGGGTGCGTTTCTCGGCCTGCAGGTCCACCCAAGCTGAGGACAGCGGCGCAGGGGAGCCGGTGCTGGTTACGCTGGACTGGGCAGTCATGGGCGGCGCCGACAGCGGGTCTGGCGCACCTGTGGCAGCGGATCCTTCTCCCAGGGCCTTGGCCACTGCCTTCTCCAGGTGTGCCCGGTACAGCTTCGCCGCCCGGGAAGCGTACTTGTCCTCGGTCTTGCCGCTGCGCACATTGGACCAGCCGTTGGCCTTGAAAAACGCCTCAGCAGCTTCATTGCCGCCGGACTTCATCACCTGCAGCTGTGTCTGCTTCCAGCTGTCCATGTTGATGGAGCGCACAAACGTGACATGCGTGCCTATGCTGCGGTGAACTGCTGCGCAGTCCAAGCACATGTAGATGCCAAATGTGACGCTGCTCCAGCACGGGTTGCGCCGAGGGCAGTCAAAGCAAACCTGTGCAGGGTGGTCGGTGCATGCTGTGCATCGGCGCCATTCTCACGCAGTCATACTTTGTTTGCTGGGTTTTGCTGAAGCTTCTTGAAGACTGCATCACGCTCCTCCAGGGCTGCACACGGTGTGTAATGTGCGAAGCAGACAGCCTTGCATGTATCAATGAACTTACAGACATACTTTGCGGCCATATCGCAAACACAGGCACAGACACAATCCTGGACTCAGCGGTGGGAGGCAAGCCTTGACACGTGACAATTTCCGCGAGCAAGTGTACCTATGCGCCGCAAGGTGCCTGACCTACATCAAGGATAGACCAGTGTACCAAAACAAAAAAATGTGACTGTTATGCATTTTAGCGTCTCCTTGCAAGCAAGGTCCGCAGCCCATTGACCCCACATAGGGGGGGGTATGCAGGACGGTGCAACTTCCGCAGTGAGCGTTGCCGCCGCACTCAAAGCGTCAAAAGTGGTGAACTGCTCCTAAAAAATGTGCTCTACATCCGAGATGCAGGAACTGCTTGGGCCCGTTTGGCCACCAGTGCCGAACTAGCTGGGGGCTGATCCTTCCTGTGGCCGAGGGGCGCCAGGCTGGACGCAGGAGCCAGCTGGCCCGCAGGCTGCATGGCTTCAAGTAGAGGAGACAGCATTCATTCCCATCAGCACATTCCATCACTGTGTTGTCGCTCTGCAGTCCACGCAGTGGTCTGCTTCGCCAGCGTGACAAAGCAGGCCCACGCCAGCTGAGCCAGCCCAAAGACGCCAGTGGTGCCACACACTCACAACTTGGCTGCTTCCGGCTTTGCTGCCTCGATAATTTTGCCCAGCTTCATGGCCAGCGCCATGTTCCCCTTCAACTTCAACTTGCCCCTCATGAACGCCTGCTGGGCGTTCAGCTTCCCCTGGGACAAGGACACCATGTCTGCATCAGAAATGGTGAGCACCAAGTCAGGCTTGCCCTGCTGCCCCACGGTCACGGCACCGGAGCCATTCTTCAGGTCCACTGTGATTGGCTTCCCGGAGATGTTGAAGACGATGACGCCGTTCACCTGCTGCACCAGGCTAGCCCCCTGCTTCTGCATGCTCTGCGCAATCAACTCAAAGACAGACGCAGACTGGAGGCCGAGCTGCGCCAGTTGTTCAGACAGTCCAGTGGAGGCGGGCACCGTGCCAGTGGGCGGAGATCCAGAAGCGCCAGCGCCGCTCGCAGATGCCTCCCCCAGGAAGTGCTTCTTAGCAGCCTCTGTCTGCAGGGAAACGAATGCATTGGGGCTGGAACATGTTTTCGTTCCACTTACAACTGTGTTGACTTTCATTGCCAGTGCCATGTTCCCCTTGAGCTTCAATTTGCCCCTCATGAACGCCTGGGCAAAAGCAAATTCGGCGTGCTGGGCATTGTGTCCAACAAGATTCTCCTACCTGCTGCGCGTTCAGCTTTCCGTTGCTGATAGCCAAAAATACATCATTGGGCATGGTGATGACAATGTCTGCACCATCCTTGACTCCTGCAAATAAAGTTCAGCAGTGAGATCTTGCAGGTCAGGGTAAGTGCACTAGCAGCACCGTACCTTTCGACACGCTGCCAGTGCCATTCTTCAAGTCCACGGTGAAGCTATCTGCTCCAAGGTTGTATGCTACGATGCCCTTGACTTTGCTGACGAGCTCAGCTCCTTGGGCGGCTAAGGCCGCAGAAGTGGCTTCCACCACTTGCTGCACAGTAGTGATCTCCGGCATGATGAAACTGCTGCGTAAGGCTCAGAGGCACGGGGGCAGAACAAAAGCTATCATTGAGTGGTGCAATTTAAAGCGCCAATTTTGTATCACCCACATGCGTGGGGCGCACTGCCCCCCAGAAGCCGAAGGCCAAGCCCCCCTGAAACTACCTCTCGGATGGCTGGCACTGTGCACACCCCTGCTCAGTGCACAAGAAGCCATAGGTATCTGCCAGAACAGCACACCGCTTGACAGCATCCTGCGCCAGTGCGCCCCCTGTGTAGTCCAGGGTCAGCTCCTCCCCCTGTGTGATGTCTCGCAAGGCAGTGAGAGTCACCACTGGGCCCAGGCTCACCGTCATGCCCAAATTGGGCTCGCATGCATGGTTAGGCATGCTGCTGGCGAGGAACACCCCTGTTCCGATCACGCCGTCCTGGCTGCTTCCCTGGGCAGCGGCGCCGATCTCCGAGACAGGCACGGTGTCTTCCCAGCCAAAGGGCACAGCAGCGCTGGCCACCTGCGCTTGTGCAGCCGCTTCTTGCACAGCAGCGTGCAGGTGCCCCCCCCCTGTGCACGGCTGCACGTGGGCCAGGGGCGCAATGGCTGGGGGGGCAGACAGGAGTGCACTGGCAGGCAGCGCCACAGCGTTTAGCCGCAGCAGCCCCCGCATCCCAATGTACCACTGCAGGTTGTAGGTTTGGTCAAACAGCTGTTGCACTGCCTGTTTGTCGGGCGTGCGGCGCAGAATCAAGGGCTCAAAACCCTGCCTTAACGCGTTGTACTCCTCCTGAAACGCATCAAGCGCGGCGGGAGACCACACGTTGTCCTCTGCAGAGACCGCTGCCAATTGCTCTACATGTGCCCAGTACGTGTCTGGGTCTTGCTTCCATGATCGAGCCAGCATGTACCCCACCGCCATCATGTGCCTGGCGGCGGCGGGGTGCGATTGGGAGGCCAGGCGGGCCAATGGGCCCATGGCACTCCACCACTCCTCTGCGCCATGTGCGACAGCTGTGGTGTGACAATGGCTGCTGCATGTCAGCGCACGCAGGACGTCGAATGACACCCCCTGGCTTGCGTCCAGGGGGGGCAAGCTTGGCTGAGGCGAGGCCAAGGGGTTCAGGCACGACATACAGACATGTCCCATCAATGCGGGCACTACAGAGAGGGCCAGTGGCAGTTCTTGAATGACTTGCTCTCCTTTTTCAAAGGACTCAGCAGCAAGCAGGCTTCGCTGGCCGTCTGCTGAAGCTTGCAAAGTCACTCCATACGCATGCTCAAGAACTCTCGCGAGGGCTTGCTCGGCTGTCAACTCGCCCGGTGCTTCAGAAGCAACCCAGCTACATGAGCGCACGAAATTATTCGGCACACGCAAGATGAATTTCCGGCAGCGCTGCTGAAAAAAACGAGCGAGGTTCATTGTGTGTCTGGTGTTGCTGACTGATGTCCGCAGAGGGTTCAGGGGGTTAGCATGCAGCACAGTCACAGTCGCAGACGCGCGAAAAAGCTTTGTTTGAAATTGAAAGGTGTTTATCCGGCGCTTCTCCATGGCTGCCTGAAACAGTTTCAGCTGTTTGAGTTGCTCAAGGGGGGCAAGCACGTGCAGCAGCAGCTTTTGCAGCCCCCTTGGGCACCCCAAAGTATTGCACGCAGCACAAAAAAATAGGAGATAGGGGCCGGGCACATTTGTGCCTCGCAGCTGAACGTGGATGCAGTCGTTGAGCATGCTGTTGAATCCACTGGCTGGACAGCCTTAGATCAGCAGACATTTCGTTTCAGTGCAGTGTGTGTGAGTGTGCCAAGCTGCTCAGAAGTGGCTACGAACTCGTATATGGTGGCCAAATCTGAATAGCAGCACTTTTGACGTTTCGAAATGGCAGCGACACCCTCAGGGTCCGCACGAAAAGCAAGTGCACCAGGGGGCATGCAGTCCAATAGTTTGGCCAGGCACGTCAAGGCTGCTCTGCTTGCCATGGGAAAAGAGAAGAGGGTTTTGGCATCCTATACACATTGGGATCGCGAAGAACCACTGCCGTATCGTGAGAAATTGCAGGCGATTCTTAACAGCTCAGGTACACTATGCGTCAATACGACAAACCGAAAGTGCACTGCATTAGGCAAGCTGCCGAACTCTGAGCTCTCTCCTTGCAGTGTGGGCCAAGGTCCTGAATGATCGCAAGAGCTCAAGTTATGAGCTCCGTGTAGGAAACTCTACGGTGTTTTGCTTGGAGATAGATGAGGAATGGCGAGTGTTTTGCGTCGTGGTCACCTCAGCCTACCCTTCTCGACATGTCTTCTCTGGGACAAGTGACTCCTGTATGTCCTGCAGTTCAGAATTCGCTCGCTGTTTGTGCACATAACACATACATGCTTGTTCACAGATTCTATCATGCGAGGTGAGCTTGCCAAGTCTGCCTCGGCAGCTCACAGCACATCGCGCAGGCACTGTATCAGCTGAGTTTGCCAGCCAAAGCACTCAGCCACCTTCCTGTGCAGACTTCCGCTCGCATGTCCTGCAGCAGTACGCTTTGCCGTCTTTGTCCAGTGGCCCAGATGGCCTGCAGGGAAGCCTGGGGCCCTTTTTCCGCCAGCTCTGTGCACAGTGCGTGCCCCGGTCGCGCAGCGCGCCCCCTGTCGTGGCACGCCCCCCCTCGCCAATCCGGCGTAGCTGACATGGGGCTATGGAGCAGTACCTCACAAGTGCTTTTTACAGGTATGATGACCTGGATGCGCTTGACCGTCCAGTGGTGTCGCCTGCGCTGCCCTCACGGAGGGGCAGCGCCTCCTCCCAGCTGCTGGGTCGACACGGAACACCAAGCACCAGTGCTCCAAGTGAGAACACGAGGCTACTTATGGTTGGGTCGGGTATTCGAAGGGCGCCTCGTCGCCTGGATTCTTCCAAAGCGCCCCCTGGAAAGCGTGCTTGCATTCCATGGATGGTACGTGTAGAGCAGCTCACCGAGTGCTGAGCCGGAACGCACCTGTGTTCGCAGTATGTCCTTGTGCTACTAGCTGGGCTGCTTATCAGTGCAATTACGCTGGTTGTGCTGAACTATGCCCTGTTTCACTGGTGGGGCGACGCTGCCGAGTGACGCGTGCAGCCGCTCTCCCGGGCGGCGGCGGTGCGCCTCACACGGGCGCGGCACTGCCGACTCCCACTCTAAATACAGCAGCGCAGGATGTAGCAGCCAACAATGCGGGAAAGTGTACTTGCACTGCTCACTGCGCTGCGGCGCCCCCCAGGATTGGAGGGGGGGCTGCCGAGCGCCAGCAGCCCCAAACGGTGATGACAAACCATGTGACTTGCCCTTCTCAGGCAGTGTGTCCACGCAACCCAAAATGCATCCTGATTCGAGCCGTATAGTGCGCGTATGCTTCTGCATAAGCTCAGTATATGAGTGGCTGGCCAGCTCTGCAGCACTGCCAGGAACGGTGTGAGTGGTCAGTGCCGTACTGGTACGCGGTATGAGCAGCGCCAATGATGAAGGCGGCAGCGGCAAAGGCCTGCTCCCACGGGAGCTTGCAGCATTTATTGCTGGACAAATTTCATTTTCCAGCGGCTTAGCGGTGGCATATCCTTTAGACACCAGTGAGTCGCAGCGCAGCACGCGCAAGGTGCTGCACTGCAGGTAGCTGCCACCTATACTTTCCTCACAGTCAAGGTTCGCATGCAAACCGTAGCCAGTGCGTCAGAGGGCGGGATGATTACAGTCGGCAGAAGCTTGGTTGCAGCCCACGGGGTGCGTTGTTGCTGCTTTTACGCCCATGACGTGCAGCTGCGGAAATTGAGTTCGATTCGAAGGCTTTGTGTGCACAGCCGCTTACACAGTTCCAAGCCTTACTCACAACTTCCAGTCTTGCAGATATCTGGTTTCTACAAAGGCCTAGCTTCACCTCTGTTCGGCTATGGCGTTGCTGGGGCAGTAGCATTCTCAGGCTACGATTGGGGCGCACGACAAATCAAAAAATGGCGCACGGGCACTCAATGTGATGCCGAGGCTGCCCATTACCACTTGACTTTTCAAGACTCTCTCATGGCAGGCATGTTTGCGGGTTTTGCGAACAATGTCCCGCGCACTGCTGTCGACCGCGTCAAGACCGTATCACAAGCCCGAGGCGTGGGCACCGGCACAGCTGTGGCCAGCATCCTGCGCACCTCAGGGCCCATGGGGCTGTTTGGGGGCTTCGGCATCACAATGGCGCGCGAAATCCCTCAGTTCGGTGTATATTTTTCCTCGTATGGCGCCCTCAGCAGCGCAATCCAGCCGGAGGACGGCAGCCGCCCGGCGTCCTGGCAAGTGGCGTCCGTGGGCGCCACCGCCGGCGTCCTGCAGTGGCTGCCGCCTGTGTACTGCGTTGATGTGGTGAAAAGCCGCCTGCAGAGCAGCACTGCAGGTGCATACCGTGGCATCTGGCACTGTGCCCAGTCGCTGTACGCTGAGCACGGTTGGCGCGTGTTTGTGCGGGGACTGGGCCCCACGCTCGTCAGAGGGGTGCCTCTGCATGCCACTACCTTCCTGACATATGAAACGCTCATGGGCGTGCTGTCGGATGGCGCCGCACACTGAGGCAGCGACACGAATCAGCGGCTCCACCCGTGCAGCCTGTGGGACTGCGCATTGCTGCAGCTGGCCATTCGTAGGACTTGCGCTCTCCGCCTAGCAATGTGTGCGACCTAGTCGACTTTTTGCACGGCCACTCGGCTCAGGGCGAGTGCTGTGCTGCCCTGGTGATTGGCGGAGCCGCCAAAGCCCGGAACGCGTCTTTGCATCTTGCACCAGACGTTGGCCTCACAAGACAGACGCAGCATGCGACGCCCTCCTCGGTAGTGTTTCTGTCAGATGGCGCTAAGCCAGGCGGTGCTTTCTTCCTGGGAGAGGGTATCTTGCGTGCAAGTGGTGCCCACCTGGGCAGCTGGGCAGCTGCACACTATCTTGTATCTGCTGGCCTTGTGCCACGCTTTAAGTCAATTGATCAATCTTCGCGCCTAAGAACTTCGGCCAGCCTGCGTTGTATTATTTATTCGTGAGGGTCCCACGCAGGGGCGACCGGTGGGCGGATGCCCAGGTTACATACCTACCTGTGCAGCCCCCTGCACGTCGCCTGCAGTCTCAACAGTGCACCCCCCCTGAAGGCGTATGTCCGGTCATGCCTCGGTGGCTCGTATTCATTAAATTTGGACCAATACCTAACGTCATCCATGCAAAAACAAACCTGCTTGGACAACAGAGCTGCCAATGGACTCAAAGCCTGTGCGGCCAGAAACACTGTCCAGGAGAGCACGATGATGTCGGCACGAAGATCTCGGCTGTGTTTCTGCATGCTCTATGCTTGCCTCACTTTGTATCAGAAAAGTGTGATATCAATTGTCATTCCAGACCTGGTTGCTTTTTGTGAGCCATCTGTGCAAAGCCAGTGGTTGTGTTCAACAGGTATTACGCCACACTCGGCCAAACTTCAAACAGGGGTTTCAAATATTTCAAGACTTCGGGGAGCAGTTACCCAACGTGGCTGCCTTTTCAAGGCGCACTCACAGGAACCACCCCCACTGCAAAGAAATCAAATTGAATCATATTCGTGGCAGACAATGACCTTGGTGTGCGCGGCAGATCACACGGCAGGCATGGACGTCGGCGGTGCCTCGCGTTGCGGGGAGCGTGTGGATGCATCAGTGCATATTCGTTCTCCCGGGCTGCTTTGTCAACAAATGAGAGGAAGGACGACTGGCGGTCACAAATTCCTGCCGCAAACTGTCCATGGTTGCGGCAAAAGCGCGATCACCTATTTGCGCGTTTTGCCCAGCGGCATCCCCGTATCATGCTTGGGTGAGATCGGCATCAGCCGACGTCACCTTAATCAACAGCAAGGCTTCTCTTCTCCTA
>Ga0307982_1000069_pt1 | contig 78453 bp, 21 predicted proteins | sample OrgLakmetagen989_FD_201847 | JGI IMG/M metagenome (GOLD analysis project Ga0307982, IMG submission 201847) | Saline water microbial communities from Organic Lake, Antarctica - #989 | ecosystem: Environmental > Aquatic > Non-marine Saline and Alkaline > Saline | place: Antarctica: Organic Lake... | reverse complement strand
CCCAGGGCAGCCCCCCCCCCCCCCCCCAAACCAACCTGCTTCATTTGCAGATTCTGCTTAGGAACATTCGTGCAGATGACATGGATTCGCAGCAAGAGCAGCTTGCGGAACGGGTTTACCCGCAGGACATCAGCGGCAGTGTGCAGGGCCTGGACGAAGACATCCGCACTCGCCTGCACCGAAAGCGGACGTATGCCCGCCTGACTTTGGCACTGTCCCCTGGCCTCAACTTGGCGCTTGGTGTGTACTTAAACATTCATGCAGCTAAGAAGCCCTCTGCGAGAACACTGCGAGAGGGCCAGTATGATGTCCCGCTGAAGAGCAACAGCAAGTACGTGTGCAAGGACACAGGCAAGGCTTTGGCAGCACAAGACCTCAGCACAGTACAGAAGCTGGGCAGCCAGACCGTGCCCATGTCACGTGAGGACATGAAACAGGTGAAGGCAATTGCCGAGCCTGGGCTTGTTCTGCTTGGCTTCAGGGACACGTCCGTGATCAAGCCCTGGAACAGCGTTCGGGCACCAGCGTTCCTGTTTCCACAGGAACAGCTGATCAAGGGCAGCACGACGGCATACACAGCACTGTTGAAGCAGTTGCTTGCCAAGCACAAGGTTGCCATCGCTCGCATGGTGGTGCGTGCGTCAGCAGAGCCTCAGCTGGTAGCCCTTGTTCCGGCTCCGCACATTGTAGACGAGGACACGGGGCGCAGCATGGAGCCGAATGGGCTGTATGCAGTGGTACTGCCCTGGGCAGATGATGTGCGGTCCGGAATGCGGGTGGCTGCGGCCACCGCTCCCGTGTCCGATTCCGCAGTTGAAGCTGCCACGGCCGCCATTGACGCACTGACGCTGCCCGGCTTCCATCCGTCGCAAATGGAGAGCCCAGTGCTGCAGAAGTGGTTCGCCGCGGCAGAAGCACTTGCAATTGGGGAGGAGGTTGCCTGGACGCCGGAACAAGACCAACTTCAACCAGACCGGGATGCGTTCGCCAGCGCGGCGCCACTTCTCAAGACCTTTGCCGATGCGTTTGAGCTGGATGCTGCCAGTATGCCCCCCTTGCCCAGCAGCGGAACAGTCAAGTCAAGTGGGACCAAGCGAGCACGAGAGGGGGGGGTTGCAGCCGGTTCAGGGGGGGGGTCTAAAAAGGCGCGAGGGGATGGTGAAGATGAGGCGGTCAGCCGCGAGGCCATGCTTGCAGCGTACAGCAAGGGCACTGTGGGCAAGTACAAGGTGGCAGACCTCAAAGCATATCTCAAATCTCAGGGCTTGGCCGTTTCAGGCAAGAAGGCTGATCTTGTGGAGCGGGTCGAAGGGAGCTTAGGAACCCCTGCAGAGTAATACACCGCTGCAAAATGGACACCGCCCACCACAGAAATCGACATATTTCTAATTGTGCATTCATTCAATCGTTGCCCAGGCTGTACAGGCTGCTTCAGTACACCTTGGCTGCCCTCCGTTTGCGCTGTATGGCGTTGCTGCGTTTCTTCAGCTTGGCAGCCAGCTTGTCGTTCACTGCCTGCCCCATGTCGGCTGTGTTCTTCTTGCGCCTGTTCTGCTGCCGTGTCTTGCCCTTACCTTTGCGAGCCTGCTTTAGCAGGTGCTCCTTGTCGTCTGCAGCATGCGCAGCGGCGATGGCGGCAACGTGCTCCTCAGCAGCTGTCGCTTTGGTGACCTGGGTCACCTGCTCTAGCTGTGTGAAGTCCCAGGTGGACTTTTGCCCCGGGGCGCGCTTGTCCCCCTTGGGGCCCCCTGCGCAGTCCACAGCGTGCTCCAAGTCATCGAAGCTGAAGGCCAGCTTGCTGCTGTGACCGCTGCCTGAGGCTGGAATGCCGTCTGACTGCAGCATGGCAGCCTCCTTTTCTTGCTGATCCTCGGCATCAATGGAGTCCTCGATGTCCATGAGGGCTGACTCGAGGTCATACGTCGCGTTGCGGGAGCTGAGAGCTGAGCCGGCCGAGTCCTCCAAAGCGGCCTTCTGCCTGCGCGCCACAATCTTCCCCAAACGGCCTTTTGCAAGCTTGAATTTGTCTTGTGGAGTCTCCTCGTCGCTGCTTTCATTCAACACATCGAACGGGTTTGCACTTGCCATCTTGATTGTTCACCGAGGTCCAATTTCCGCGTTGAGCCTGTGTGATGAAAGGCACAACTTGTGCACTAATGAACAAATTTGAACAACCTGAGAAGGACGATTCATGTGCACATACGCCACGTGTCATACTTGGCAGTTATTTGGGGGTGATGCTACTTTGAAAGTCGGACAGAAGGTTGGGCTCGGCAACAAGCAATTTCTTTCCCTTCGATTGTCGTGGGGGGTCCTGGGTGATGTACACCTGCCACCAAGGCAGAGAACATTCGCAACAAGTATGACTCATTTGATGCAAATATGGATGGTTCTAAATTAATGGCGGCTCTGCCGCTGATACTTTGGCCGCCTCATCGACTGGCTCAAGTTGCGCTGGACGCAGCAGTACAGTCCGTGCGATGGAGGAATGTACTACAAGAATCCACTGGCACTGTTCAGTTCATCACAACACAAGAGCGCCTTCTCAAACACGTGAAGCAGCACTTTAGCGTCGCCTCATATGAAGCTGAGGCAGTGGCAGCTGCTGTGCATCAGCAGCTCCTTGAGCCAACGTGGCTTGACAGTGTTGTCATGCTCCCCGAGGTTTGTTTACATCCACGATTGACTGCATTATAGGAACACAGGTTGCCATTATTTCACAGGGTACCTGTCCGCTCTCCAGGACCGGACAAATCAGCGACAAGGCTCCCGATCGTAAGGCCTATATACAATTTGAATGAAACTAACCTGAAACACCCTTTTGTCCAACAGAATCGCGGCGCCTTGAGGTCGATCCAAGCCTACTGCAGGACATTTTGGAACTTTCAAGAGATGAATTGAACCATGTCACCAACCCAAAGCTACTGATATGTACGGATGAGGTGCCACCAGGCATGTCAGCCCTCGCTGTGCTTCAGGCTTTACTGAATGCGTACGTTGACTGCCACTCCAAGCACGCTGCCTGCATGTGAGCACGCTGTACACTACAGTCCTGATGGATGCACATTGACCGAGCTGTGCAAGTGCATATCCGCCTCAAGTGCTCAGCGTGGCACGGTGGATGCCCTGGTATGTTTCGTCGCTTCTTTCTTGTCCCGCGCTGGTTGTCCACCTTTTTCGTGCAGGTGCGGCGAATGACGGAGCACGGCCAAGTGACAAGAGTAGTAGTCTCTGCTGACCACGTTCTCCTTTTGTTAGCCAGGTACGGTCCGGTGCAGCGGGCACCTCACTCCAGCCACCACGCTCCTCGATCTGTGCAGACATGCGCCCCCCCCCCTTGACTGGGCTGCCCCGTTTGAAATTGGCGCCTTGGATGCACGGCACACCCTTCTTTCCACCTGCCCTGATGATGACGTCCCTCAAGCGGTGCGGCCTGCAGGCTTTTGCTGCCAGAACGCCAACACATTGCTGCCTGCCGCAGACTCTAAAAGTGGTGAGCTCACAAGCTATAAAGACCACGCGACATCTCAGTGGGACGTATATGGCCTCCTTAAGTATGCTGCAAAGGCCAAGGCCTTTATCCAGTAAGTACAGCACGTGCCGATTTCCGCCTGCCAAGTTTGCCATTTCGCGTGCACATGCAGTGGCACCCAATCAGTACGACTTCTGGGAAGACGACAAAACTGGCTGTGTCGGGTCGGATGCAACTGTGCAGACTCAACGAAAGCTAGGCAGTGCACTGGAAATGCTGCCGAGTTTGTACGACCTGCAGGACTGTGTGCCGCAAGCCAGCTTGCTGCAGTCGTATTTGCAGACGCAAGCTGAGCATGTCGCTGATAACAGCCCAGCAGGCGTGCATGGGTCAGACTTCTGTCCTGCTCTTAGCCTGGAGCCGGGCGAAATCGCAGCAATTGAAGGCGCTGGCGTGCCGAAGGGCGGATGTGCGCCAGACATATGTCTGGCGGCCCTGTCACTTGCAGCCGCCTTGCCAGAACTTCCACGAAGTGCCGCACACGCTTCCCAAGCCAAGCTGCAGCCTCTTTACGATTCATCAAAAGCCGGCGCGCTTGGTCATATTCCACCTGGCGAACGCCCACATTTTCGACCCAGGCATTCGCTTCCCAGGGCCCTGGTGGCTGCGGCTTTGAACACGGTGGGCCTGCAGTCGCAGCACTTCTCACTGCTGGACCACAATCCGCCACCCTTTGCCCTGGCTTCCACAGGCCTGCCGGGGTCGCATCGTGCGAACGAAGGGGCACTTGCGCGCCGCAACATCGCCAGCTTGGACACAGAATACGCCGAGTGGGGCCAGTCACTGTCCCACAGCGGGGCGCTCGGGATGGCTCTGACCGTCCATACGGGTGCAATGCTGCAGAAGTGGTATCCGCGTGACGGACTGTCAGCTTCTGAGCTCGGGGAAAGCACAATACCCAGTGAGTGGACTGGACTGCAGGCGGCTTTGCACGTTCCACACGTGCTATCAGTTCCACTAGCTATTCGGATTCTGGGGTGGGTTATGGCATGTCCGTGGGTGACATGGGACGTGCCTCGCGGTACGTTTACGCCCCAATTGCAGTGGCTTGGGTTGCAGTCTTTGCACCATGGAGTTCAAAAGCAAATGCTGCTGCGTTTCATGCGCTGGCGTCAAAAGTCCCTGTCGCGTTATTTGCCTGATTTTCTGGCGCCATCAAATCGCTCCAAACTTGAGCACCCCTTGTCAGCATCTGACCTCAAAGTGAGCAGCCAGCAAATCTTGCTTCCTGTTCAAATGAACAAGGCTGTTCGCAAGGCAATGTCAGCATCTGATTTGGAGGAAGCCTTTCAGGTATGCTCTGAGCTGATGCGAGCTGCATACGCATTGCTTGGTGCGGCTGGCGATGGCAGCAGTAGTGCAGGGACAGCGTCGGATGCTGTAGAGGCTGAGCAGCACATTCTTTGGGTGAGGGGTGTCATCCAAGCTGCACTGGCGGGGCGCAGCAATGGTGCGACCACTAGCGCACTTATTGCCCCACTGCACTTCTCGGAGCACTTGCAGCCCCAGGCCGCCGGCTCAGCAGTGGCCAACTTTCACGCAAAGCGCCAAGCATGGAGCCTGGGGCAGGGCGTCAGGCAGTTTGCAGAAAAGGCAGTAGTGCTGCAGCAGGCAGCGGCTGACGAGTTCGATGGGGCTTCAGTCGCAGAGCCACCTGTTGACTTCATGCAGTGCATCGTTGCAATTGGCAAAGCCCGGAAGATACAAGCTGCAGGTAAAGCACCACAGGAAGCTGTGTCTTCCGGACCAGCCATACCGAAAGCATTAATTCCAACATCAATGTCACGTGATGATGATGGAAGCAGCGATGGGAGTTCCCAGAGGGATGGATCTGACGATGGCGACGAATCAGACTCTGGGCCGGACAGCGTGCACACTTCGGGCAGTGCCTCAGATGGTAGTGACAGCGAAGAAGATGCCAAGCTTGGTGATGGGGACATGTCTGGTTTGCCGCGCAGTTGCGACAACCCTAGCCAATGGCTGATGGCCTATTGTGTATGCACCCTTTGTGCTGCCTTTGGCGTGGTCTCTCGCAAAGAGGTGCTTTTACTGTATGCTACTGTCAAGCCAACCATGTCTCGCCTACTGAGCCTAAGCACTAAGCACAAAAAATCGCACCTTGTGCTTTTGGATCTGATTTCCGGCCGTGTCGTGGGCGGGCTGGAAGTTATGTCGCGCCGTGCCGTTCAATCGTACCACAAGCGGCTAGTGGAAGGAAGCCGGCACCCCCTTCGAGCCCTGAAAACGCGTGCAGGCGGGGCCTTTCTTCGCATTTACAGTGCACCGTCTCCAGTGCTGAACCACAGCGTGAAGCAGCTCATTTCTGCTCCAACTTCGCGGCTGGCAAACTCGCGCAGTCAGGCAGTGCATTCTCTCATACAATGCGCTTTGTCAAGTCTGCAGAAGGGCGTGCTGTTTCCTCCCCAAGCACTCCCGTGGGTTGATGAAAGCAGCTCCTCTGGTCGCGTTTCGGACTGCTTTGGGCCAGGTGCTGGCCAGGCACTGCGGTCATTCATGATGATCACGCCAGGGGCATGGCTTATGTCGGCTTCTACAACTGAGGCTCCACAGGCAGCAAACAGCAATCGTGCAGCAATTGGAAATGACGATGATGGTGCCAGCCATGATGGTGCTGCCCTTGAATTTGCACTGGAGGCTGCGGCTGACGAGTCTGGAGACAGCCTTCATCGAATGTTGTCACATATTTGCCAGTCTGCGTCAGGCTGCTCTCACCACGAACACGGATACAGTTTGAAGTTACACGGCGGCGATGCTGTTGACGAAGCCACGTGGAGAGCTACATTCCAAGCCTTTGTGTCGGAAGCGCCTGAAGCTGAACGCCGGCGAAGCCGAGGAGGGGTAAAGCGACGTCGGTCTGTCACCCCTGGGAATGGCACGGAAGCAACGGATGCTGACCCCAGCAAGCTGGACTCCACAAAGCCTGTTGCTGCTCGGCCGCTGGCGCTTCCATTCGGCGATTCTTTCCATGGTAACGCGCTTGGTGCGGACGAAGGGACCCTGTCACGACCCGCGAGCATGGCTCGAGCTGCAACGCTGCACCTAGCCTTAGCTTGCCAAGTCGCAGCAGACGCAGGGATCCATCTTCCCGAGCAGCATTCGGAGTTCAAGCTTCCCAGCGCTGTACTTTCCCGCATTCCAATCCTGACAGACGGCGCATTGCCGCAATTGCGCTTGAAGGAAATGCTTCCCGTTCCGCAAGCTGCGGTATCATGCCGGTCTGCTCTGGGAAACATGTTTATTGGCGAATACCTTCATTGCTTTGGCATTCCATTCATCAGCTTGAGTGTGTCGTTTGGCAGCATCAATACAGCTCACGTGTGCACTCTGCTGCAGAACCCAGAAGCAAGGTTGCAGGAACACCCGGAAGTTCTGGATTGGATTCTGGCCCACAACGACACCCGTGTTTGCTTGAAGCGGCTCGAAACAATGGGAGTCATCTCGTTCAACGAAGCGGAACTGTCAGATTCGACGGGTATGGCTGACAACATCACCCTTGCAACCACCATCTCAGCTGCTTCAGCTTGGGTGCTGCCGGTTTTGCCTAAATCACTTGCGCCTCAGCTACCTCTGTGCTCAATGGCATACATTGTGCGCTTCTGGCGAGACATCCAGGGCCTTGGGTACGTTGTGCGCGGATCTGCGCAATTTGCTTCCTCAGGTCGTGCATATGCCTCCTCATATGGACCACCTGTGCCCATCTACCTCCTTCCTCAAGATGTGACTGTCGCTGACTGCATGGGGCAATTTGATCACGTGTTTGAATTGGGCAGCAAGGGCGTCAGGCGTCAGCGAGCCTCGCGAGTTCGCAGTCAACCCACTTCTCAGCAGAAATCAAAGCGTGACCGCGAGGAGCGTCGTGCAGCCATCAAGCAGCTGGGGGGGGCAGTTGCTTCAGTTGGAGTACCGAGGGTCCCTTACGTTGATGTGTCCGGGCTCAGTATGCTGAGCAGGCCTGCCTTGGACGATGCACTCAGAATGGTTGTGGAGCGTTTCTCGCACTGCGGGATCGCTCCCTACCCAATGGGTTTGGAGCAGCAAGAAACAGATTTGGACATATTGGTGCCCACCCAGAGCAGACTGCAAGTGCTGTGCAACAGACACGTGCTATCCCCGTTTCTAGAAGAAGCAGAGGCTGCAAAGGTCAGGGAGCATGCCAGCAGCCTGGTAGGGGCCGGCCGCACATACTGCATCTCCAAAGATCGCAGCGAGCAGAAGCTGAAACTTGTCCCACTTGCTCTGAACTGGCCACCGAGCGACGTCGGTTCATCCCTTCCCACGCTGGCAAGCCTGTGGGACTTGTTGCCAGTTGAAGACCAGGAGAAACTGGAGTCTGACCCGGACAGGTGGCCAGTGCAAGTCTCGCAGCTGCAGTCGATCGATGTGTGCAGCAAGACTCTTGAAAATCGCTGGGGGCTTGATTTTCGGACGCTGATGGACGCAATCATCACGCCATTGCACGATGGGGATTTCCGAAATCTGATTTCGAATTTGCCAAATTGGGCATTAACTTGTGTCTCTGGTCCCCCGGTGCAGCACAGCCCGGACCCTGAAGCACTCAAAAGGCTGCTTCAGATGGACCAAGTGCAGCTACACGAAGCATTTACATGCGGCAAGCAGCTCTTCCCAGTGTGCGCATCCAGGCTGCGCTTGGATTCTCTTGAACCTCAAGGCACACAACTCAGCGCCATTTTCGCGTTGCTTGAGCCAGATGTGTGTGTGTGGCTCCGATCACCGCGCACCCTGCCGGCTATGGATGCCATTCGCACTGCACTGTTGCAGGGCATCTGGTTATGGAAATGCAAACGCGTCTCGCGAATGGCCCCACAACGAAGGGCCGTTCGTCGTAGGAACATATTGCAGTCGCCGAATGCCAAGGCAATTGAAGATGCTGCGGACAGCTATTCATCGCAAGACGAAGCTGCGGCTTTAAGGCGAGTTCAGGTTTCGACACTTTTGAGTCGGGTAGATTTCAACATTTCTCCCAGTCTCCCATCTAAATTTGTCTCTGTACCGGGGCCCGGACCAAATGGAACTGTGCGGAAGCAGCTAGCTGGCCTGGACCCTGAACGATTACTTGTAAATTACATCGACGGAATGCAGACAGATTCGAATCGTCGTGGCTCACAGGCGCTCAGCAAGCGAATTTTGCCAAAAGATTTGCAGGCGATCACAAGCTTCAGACCGCTGCAGGGCGTGTTGCCATGGCGGCATTCGGGTTTCAGTTTAATTCGAGACGAACAAAACACCCCGACAAAGCAGCCTGCTGTTGGCATCTACGCCGAAGTGTGCAGAGGTCGTTTCGTGGAGGGGGGGTTACCGGCAGACACTGCCCTTGTAAAAAAATTGTTCGCATTGCAGCCGGATACACGCCGTATTTGGAGTGCACGGGAGCTATGCTGCCTGCTGAATCCGTTTGTAGATTGGCAGCGCATTGCCGATGGGTGCGACGGCACCTTCTCCGGAAGCGTTCGGCAGCTGACAGCCGCTGAAGCATTAGATAATCTTGTTGGTTCCGTCCACCGATCGTTGGCAGAGTTGCCATTGTCTCAGGAAGAAATCACTTTCCGTGTGGTGAGTGCTGCTCGGTACACTCTGTCGTTGGGTGGGCCGGTCTTGCCGTGGAGCGCCTTTTTCACCACCCCTGCAGAGTCAGCCACACAAAGCAGCGATCTCTTGAGGCTGTTGAAGTGGGATGCAAGTTCGCTTTGCAAGAATACACAGGCAAGGCCACTCGCAGAAGAGTCTGCTCCCAGTCTTGACCTGAGCAGCATAATGACGCTTGAAGTTGAAGCGCTGCACGTCAAGCTTCAGCAGCTGGCCGCCATGGGTTCTGGGCCAGCGACTGAGCAGGCGATGGCATACTGGGGGAAAACACGCCTAGAAGCGTTGGTAGCAGCTGAGGACTTTCCCATGGCTGCCTCCCTGGGGGTGGTTGCGTCCGACAGTTCATCGGATTTGGCATCCAGAGAGCACTTCACTGTGCCATTGCTGAAAGCAGAGAAACGCATGGAGATTCTGAAAGCCCAACAAGAACTGGTACAGTGTACACTTCATGGTGGCACATTTCCAGTCGACGCGCACCGCATGCTCACATCAGAGTGCCGTGAGCCGAAAGCGCTTGCAGATTCTGGGATCGGAGGAGATGGCATGGCCTCATCTTTGCAGGCAAGATGGGTACTACAGCTCACGTATGACAAATGGAAACATGCCATGTTTGGCCAACGGGAGGCCCTCAGGTCAAACGCAGTGGACACTGCAATGGCTGTGCTTGGGGTCGATGTCGGCAGCAGCTGCTTCGGGGGAGGTGCATACAGTGGCCTGCACGAAGTGCTGCAGCCTGGCAGTTGCGGTTCATTTGTCATTAAGAAGCAGTTGGAGGACATGGTTGGCATTGGGGATTCGCTGGAAGCTTGGCAACAGGCAACACTTGCCAGAGCTGTTTTGCTGACTGGAGGCCCCTTGACATTCTGCCCTCACTGCTCTACGGTTCCTGGCTCTGGCAGAGGCTTTAGCAAGTGTGGCTGCCATACAGGCATACTGTTTGCTCAAATAGCTCGCATCAACAAGGCATGCTTGCTCGGTTTCACAACCTCAGACGCCTATACCTCGGCAGCAATCGCCGTGCTCGCCTCATCTGTGGCACACGATGTCATGTTCGCTCAGAACACAGACAATCTGCATCTTCAAGTGAGCACCGGATACAGTCGCTTTTTTACACAGGAATGCGCATCTATGTTGGCAAGTGGCTTGGCTGTTTCCGGCCCTGCGAAAGTTGGGACGATCACTTTTGCCACCGCCAAGACACGAAGCGCCGAGCTGCTGCGTGTACTGAGTAGCGTGTTGGACTGTGCCATGAGTGAACTGGCAGTTCTGGATGATGGACACATTGACTCTCTGCTGCGTGGCGTGGCTGCCGCCAAGGCGACCCCTGCTGTCAAGGCTGTCTTGCCACGCCTCGACCAGATGCTGGGGCAGCTTCGGCGAGATTTGGCTGCATTACCTGGGGGGTCTGAGGAAGGATCTGCACCCATGGTGGCTAAATCCAGCACAGCAGTCGTTTCGTATCTGGTGGAGTGCTTGGGAAGGGTTCAGGCTCACATATCGTCATCACTGCAAGAGTCACAAGGGCTCCTTGAATCCGAGGAGCCTGAAGAGGATTCAGCACCCACCGAGTCTCAACTCGCTGAATTAGTGCCTGTTTCTGCGGTTGGACAAGACGTACTTCGGGAGGAGGCTCTGGGGGCTCGTGCACAAGCGCTTGCCGCGTGTAATGGGCATTTTGCATGGCACAGTCAGCCGCAGCCCTCTGAAAAATCGACAAGCGTGCTGTCCTTGCCTCTGCAAGCCAGCCAAGAGAGCAAGAAGCGAGGTCGCGACACTCGAGATGGTTCATCTGAGGGTGTTGAGTCTGAACTTGATGTGTCAGCCATAGTGGCAGAGCTGTGGCAGGCGCGGACTGCTCAGGAATCAAGTGCGGGCCATGCAGCTGCTGCCGCTGGCGAGGTACATGTCCTGCAGGAGCTGCTGCTGGAAGTTGTGTCGAATATCACCGGGAGAGGGTGGGATGCGAATGCAACGGCTCCACAGCTGTTACCATTACAGATAACCACTGCAGCTGCTGGCTTGCATCCATGTGACTTGGATTTGAAACAGGCTGGGCTGCTCGTGCAGCGTTGCTCCGCACGCCTGTCCAAAACACGCCCAGGCACAATTAGCACACTGAACATGCATGCGGGGGCTTTGAAGCACTCACAAACTTTGGCTGGTGGACAGCAGTTGTCGCTAGATGCAGCTGAGGCCATTGCAGTGGCTGTTTTATGTGTTTTGAGCCAGCCAAGCCAGTCTGTTGCGGTTGCTGCAGTGAAGGCTCACCAATCTGGAAGCATGCTGACGATGGTTGCTTGCGCTTTGTCACCCGCTTCCGTTGTTTGGCCCAAGGACACTGCAGCCGCTGCTCCTGTAGCAGCGGTGCTTGCAGCAGACTGCATGCGATGGGTGGCGCAGCCGCGAGCCTGGCTGTATGCAAGCGGACCCTTCGGCACAGCACGTCAGGTGCTGTATCCAGCCGCAGCTGATTCTCAAGAAGGTATCAGTGCTATTTCTCCGCATTTGGCATACCCTGGTGCCATGCGCTGCCGAGTGGTGGCTCTTGAAATGCCTGCCCCGCGACCGGTATGGCCGTGGGTGACCCCAGACGGCAATATCGAGCATGCCGCCCGTCGCATCTGGGAGCGGGCTATTGTCAGCATAGTCATGAGTAATGGGAGCTTGTCTGGGCTGCAACTACACCGAGCAGTGCCGCAGTTGTCGCCCGCCGCCGTGCTATGGCACGTGCAGCACCTGCAGCAAGCTGGTTGCCTCGTGGTTCAATTTCCAGACGAGCCTGGCGCACTGCCTGCTGTAGCATTGTGCAGTGAATTGCTGCAGCAAGCCTCCATCACTGCTTCCCCGCATGCTGTTGCACTGTATATCAGACACGAGTTTGCCCCGGAGCTGCTACGGTGTGTGTCACGGCTGGCGCCTGTCCGCTGGAGAAAGGCTGGGCCTGCCAACCCTGTGCGTCGCTGAGCTGCACCGCACTGATACCAAGAGATGGGGGGCTTCCAACTGGCATCCGGGCGACAGCTGATGGAAGTACCAGTGCGTAGCTGCTTGTGAGACGTCTGGCTGCCCCCCATTCGTCCTTGCATTGCTGCCGCAGCTCAGCAGCAGCTCGTCCAGGGACGAACAAAAATTCAATGCAACGTAAACGCACTCAAGCCACAGCCCTTTTATGTGCCTGCGTGCTGCTAGTTTCAGCTGCCCGTTGCTGCCAGGTTGAGTGCAGTGGCCGACTGGCTTTGGCTCTGCTTACAACTGCAGCAGCGACATGAGCGCTGCCGCGACGAGTAGTGCCAGCCGTGATGAGGCAAAGAAAGGCAAAGCAAGCGCAAGCAAGAAGCCAAAAGGCCTTTCACGAGAGGTGTATGGCCTTGTGGGGGATGGGTCCTTGGCTCCAATCGTGCGTACCTTTTTGTGGAGTTTCATTGACGCCCATGAAACTCTGTTGCGCTTGTGCAGATGCCCAAGCGTGGCAAGCTGACCAAGTCACACATCACAAGCATCAAGGGCAAGAAGTGTACCCGTTGGTAAGAGCACCACATGCATGCTTGTTACTTCCACTGGTGTTGCACGGCCAGCCTTTGTTTGTTTTACACTGCTCATGCCGTTTGAATGCTCACGCCAACATCATTTCCCTGCAGGGCATGGAAGGCATTTGCGTCATCAGCACGTCGGGACAATACCGAATTTAATCACTGGGTCCGGGCGCATGCTGAGTTTCCAGATTATCCATTTGCGAAGTTCAATCGGAGAGCAGATGTCGTTCGGTACTCCGACGAGGAGTACTCCAAATTCTGCATGCCAGCAGATGGAGCTAGCCCAGACACAGATCAAGATGCACGCTGGCCTAGAGACCACACTGATAAGTTGTTTGAGCTCGCTCGACAGTTTGACTTGCGCTGGCCACTGGTATATGACCGCTGGCCGCTTCGTCCGGTGCACACAATCGAAGACATGAAGCAACGGTTCTACACTGTGACTGTGCGCATCATCGAAGCCCGCAAAGCTGGACGGGGCAGCTACCCCGTGTCCACTGTCTCGCAGCTGAAGCTGTATGACCGTTTTGAGTACAGCTCGGAGCGGGACCAGCGGCGACGGAAGCAGCTGGACCTGGCATTCAGGCGCACATCGGCAGAAATCGCAGAGGAGATCTCGTTGCGGGCAGAGATCAAAGCCATTGATGCTGCACTAGGCTCAGCCCGCCAAGAAGCGGCCAAGAACGCCTCCCATGGCGACTCTGCTGCTCTGGCCCTGGCTGTTTCACTGGCCAGCAAGCAGCAGTCTGCACCATCTGATCTTGGGCCATCCTTCGCAGCGTCATACTCAAACGGCACTGCCCCCAGTACCGCAGAGAGCACTACACAGTCCTCATCTGCGGGGTCAGCGTTCGATGTTGCCGCATTCAAGGGGGCCTCCTTGAGGTCGGAGCAGCTGGCGGCAGGGCTTCCAGGATATGGGCGCGGGAGCCGCACTATGAAGAAGGTGAATGCCTTACTGCATGAACTGGGTGTGCCTCCTGCAGGGAAGATGTTGCCTGCGGCGCCTGTGTATGCTGCATTGGTCAAGTTGAAGCAGGATGCCACTGCCCTCTTCCAACTGCAGCGTGCCGTCATGGTTGCGGAGCAGCGCACGTTCAACTTGCAGCAGCAACGTAGTGGGCTGGCTGCAAAGTCTCTCAGCACAAACTCTCCAGCACCTAGCAGTGGCAGTGCCGCTGCGAGCAGAAGGCCTCGACCAAGCAGGCCAACAGCGTCGGCTGGCGGTCACAAACGCCCAAACAGCGACACTGGGGATGCTGGTGGTGTCAAACGGGCAAGACAAGGATAATTTACACTGTTTCACTATGTGGTGTGTTTTCTGTGACACCAAGCTGTTGACATCGGGGGACTTGCAGCCGTGCAGAGTGATTATATGTTCATTCACGTACGGTATACATCATCATAATTTAGAATTGCTGCAGTTGACTGCGCAAGAGCACTTCAGGAGAACAGAAATAACTCTACAGTGAATTGTAAGTTGATTGGTATTAGGTTTATGTGTAGAGATTATATGCTTTGTGGTTGGGCAGTGCCTGCCGGTGCCTCCAGTTGACTGCGGATTTGGACTGCCGTGATTCGTTTGCAATTGTTGGCGTCAGGAGCTTATGGTCAGCACCTTTGTGAGCGCACACAGCAAGTAACACAGCTACGACCAGTATTCGTATGCAATTCTCTGCATTTTCGGCGGGTGCTTAGATGTGTGTCCTGCACACCTTCGTTTGAAGCCAATCTTGTCGGGCCTTGTGGTGCTTGAGATCTGCTCTTCCATGATTGAATCTCCCAGTTTTGGGGCGAATACATATCTCAGCTGATCACTTCATGTGTGACATGTGGCAAATTGCGACTGATAACCGCTTTCAGGGGGACTTGGCCTGTGGGGATGGCTTTGCGGAATTTGCCTCAAGACACTTCTCTGTTGTGGTGTATCTTTTGTCAATATCAGCTTTACATCACAAACAGCGCGTCATTTTCCCGTCTTTGCAGTTTACCCGTTGTTGTGGTCCAGTCCAAACACCGAGGTATATCAGCCATGACTCGTGGTGCCCCCGCCGGTATGAACGCTGCGCGCAAGCTGCGCAACCATCGCCGCAACCAGCGATGGGCTCAGAAGAGCTACGCCAAGTCTCACAGCATGACCGCCATGAAGGCAAACCCCTTCGCCGGCGCGTCCATGGCTAAGGGCATCGTGCTCGAGAAGATCGGCATTGAGGCCAAGCAGCCTAACTCTGCCATCCGTAAATCCTGCCGCGTGCAGCTGATCAAGAACGGCAAGAAGATTGCCGCTTTCGTGCCCCGTGACGGTTCTTTGAACTTCGTGGACGAGAACGACGAGGTCCTCATCGCTGGCTTCGGCCGCTCCGGCCACGCCGTTGGTGATATCCCCGGAGTCCGCTTTAAGGTTGTCAAGGTCGCAGGCGTGTCCCTGCTGGCCCTGTGGAAGCACAAGAAGGAGAAGCCGCGTTCGTAAGCGCTGAGCTGGTTGTTTGATGTAGGGCATGTATTCAAAGGCCTGGCAGAGAATGCATGCAGGGTTAGCAATCAACACAGCACCACAGGTATACCCATGTTCTTGTTGTGAATCTGCATGCTTCATTGGCGTTGCTGACCTCTTCTTGCGCCCTGCTGGCGGTCAATCTTCAATGTCTGCGCTCGGTGCCTGGTGAGCACATGGGGTGTGTAACTGGGTCTTGCCTGCTGATCAGCCCTGTCAGGCCTATCCATCCAGCCAGGTGCTGGTACCACAACAGCCTGCACCCGTACGAGGGACGACTGAGTGTTCTTGGTGTTGGCTCCAGCCGCCCCAACGAAAGCCTCCCGCGGGCGTCCATTCTCAAAGCCTGAGAGCGGATTGAGCAATAACTTCGCAAGCCATCGCACATTGTACAATCCTCTGGAATCATTGGCATCAACGATGTGTGTGAGCGCGTGCACTGGTCGCAGGGGGTTGACGAAGTGAGTGCTGCCCCTGCGATCTCTTCTTTCACCAGTGTTGTGTGCCATGCCAGACCTAGGGCCTCTGGGGTTGTAGTGGCCTTGGTGCAGGAATGCTTCCATGCAGTGTATGTTTTGCTGCTGAGTTGTTGAGCAGGAGTACCCGTGAGACAAGCACAAGCCAACTGGCGCAATATCTTGGTTGTCTTCGCAGTCCGCAATCTGCTCGCATTTTTACATTCCAACGGCAAAGACACAAGCAGTACATAATCTGGACTGTCCGTAAACCTCAAGCTTCGCCATTTTATAAAGAGCTCTGATAAGAGCGTGATATACCTGCGAGCGGAATTTGATTGAAGAACAGACATTAAACATGCAGTGCTGGAGCCGCAACTCCGAAGTTTGATTCAGATAAAGCCTTGCCTAATCACTGCTTTCAGACGGCACTTCCTATGTGGGCTAATCATCACATCATAACATGCGCAAGAGCAATAACCAAGGGAACTCACGAGGCAGTGCTGGTCAACCGAGGGCTTGCAATACATGATCAAAACATGAGGGAAGACCTGAAGGTGGGACAAAGATACGAGAGGTTCACAAATTGCGTGAACCAAAATTGTGAGTGTGCGCATTTTAGCGTCTCAAAAATTGTCATGCAGATAGGTGGTTGATCATTGGTGGTGACATCTGCAGATTGTGAAGCCCCCCATAAAAGCAATGCGTGGGGTGTGACATGTTTGGGCTGTGCTTTGCGCTCTGTCCTCCTTGCAACACTTGATCAAACACAATTGAACCTCAACATCAGCAATTTCGACTTCAGCCAATTGCTGCATCCGCTCTGTATTTGGCTTCAAATAACAAGCAGCATGGAAGCCTCAGGTGGTGGAGCTGCCAGCACGCCTGCTGCTTCAGGGCAGCAGGCGACGACAAAGGTTGCCGATTTGCTTCGATTTTGGAATCCAGAGTTTTTGCAGCACCAATTGGAGCATGCAAGTGTCATGGACGAGCTTCCTGCTGTGAAGGTGAGCTTGCATCGCGTACTACCAACCGCAAAAAATGCGGACGACAACTATGCGGAAATTGATTTGATCCGCTCTTGCCCGCGAATGCTCGCTGAACTTCTGTGCTGGGCTCACTAATTGAAGTTGCGCAGGTCAAACTTGAAAACGTGACCTACAGTGTTGATGTTCCCGCCAAAGGTAAGAAAAAGTGGCTCTGCCATTTCTGACAGAACTTGGTGTAGTTCTGTGGCGGATCACGAATGCCTTGCTCCTTTTTCAGACGCTCCAACTCGCCCCCCTTGCTGTGCTGTGATTGAAGAGTTCAATGTGTTGTCTGACATTTCGGTTGAAATTGACCCTGGCACTATGACTTTGGTAAGCCGGTCGCTTATGTTCGGTCCATGATTGTTTTGCACCAGGTTCTTGCAGATTATTGCTCCGCCTGGATCGGGAGGAGTGTCGTCATTATTCCGACTTTTGTCTGGTCGAGTCGACCCAAAGCACCTTTCAGGCAAGGTTCGTATGGCCACTTTTAGCACCTCTCTCGTTGGATCCTTGTCTTTGGCATTCTTGGGTCATTGTGTTGGCACCGCGGACAAAAACAAAATCCGCAGGTCACTTACAATGGCAAGGATTCTTCTGAATCTGCCGTGAACATTCAGCGCCTCGTCGGCTATGTTGGAGAAGACGATATCCATTTGCCTGTACTAACCGTACGTGAGACTTTGGAGCTTGCGTTCAAGACCCTGAATGTGGACTTGGAGCATTTGGAGAGTGATGAGGCCGAGCAGTACATCAGCACCCGCGTGAACCAAGTGATCCAGGAGCTGCACCTGACCAATGCAGCAGACACCATCATTGGCAACGAGCTCTTGCGAGGTGTCAGTGGTGGTGAGAAGAAGCGCGTTACTTTCGCCGAAATGTACATGGGCGCGTACCGCATGCTGCTGCTCGACAAAATCAGCGTTGGCCTGGACTCCGCTGTGACCATTGACATCTGCCGCTACGCACGCCTGCTGGCCAAGACCTGGCGCACCAGCATCGTCTCCTCTCTGCTGGCGCCCCCCCCAGAGGCGTATCAGTGCTTCAGCCACTTGATGTTGATGCGGGATGGCAAGGTGTTGTACCACGGTCGCCGGGACGGGGTGGAGGGCTACCTAAACAGCCTGGGGCTCACTGTGCCTGTTGATGAGGACATTGCTGACTTCCTGCAATCTTTCGTGTCCTCCCCCCTGGAGACGTACTTGAAGCAGAAGACCGACGGTCTGCTGCTCCGTCATGCCTCCAAGTTGAAGGACCTGGCGCAGCAACTGGAGCAGGGGAAGACCCCGGCACAAGTGCTGGAGGGCACCGGCATTGCACCCGTGGAGACAACAGGTGGCTCTACCGCGAGCGTCTCTGGCATTGTTGCTTCGGAGACTGAGCCCACCGCGAGCGCCTCGCCCGCCGCCGCAGCTGCCCCAGGAAACGGCAGAACCTCCGAGGAAGAAGATGACGACATCAGCAATACGGCTGCATGGAAGGCTGCGGCCAGCTTTGCGTACCTGGAGTACAAAGACCTGCCCTTCCTCCCAGCCTCTGTGAAGGGGGATACCTCAAGCACCCCTGGGCACCTGCCCATCAGCGTGCTGTGCGCTGCAGGGACAGCCCAAGATGACGACGATGAATCCACCAGCGACAACTCCCAGGAAGAAGACGAGCCATCTGCTGACCACCACTTGCAGCAGGTGGGTGGGCTGCTGCTGTCTGCGCTGCGTGACGCTGCCAAGTTCGGCGGGGAGGCTGCTTCGGCTAGCGGCATCACAGAGTCATTCGCGCGCCATGTGCGCACACCTGATGCGGCACTCACCAAGCTGCGTGCAGTGTATGCAGCCCTACAGGACGGCGGGAGCTCTGCTCCCAAGGCGCTGTCCGCGAATGTGGAGGGCACTGACGCTGCCGCCAGTGTGTGTGCGCGCGTGCAGCTAGTGCAAGAGAGCTGTTTTGGGATTCTGGAGACCGATGGTGCTGTGTTCACCACCCAGGGCCTGTTTGACCACTGGACAAAGTACAACAAGCAGCTGGGCGTGCTGAACGCAGCCCTGACCAAGCAGCACAAGGCAACTGGAGGCGACTCGAAGAACAACGCTGTGACGACGACTTCCAGCGACCTGGAGACGTTGACCATCACCGACACCACCAATGTGCTTGACTGCGACCTGCGCCCCGACGGCACTGTGCGGCCGTGGAGCAAAGCGCAGCTTGCGGACCTGCAGGCCGACAAGGATGCACCAGCGGGCGCTGTGGCCGTGTCAGTGAAGAGCACGCCATCGGGCGGACACCCCACGTCCCCCTTGGCTGCTGAGGAAAGCGGCACTGGCGTGGCCCCGTCTGTTGTAGACGACAGCAGCCGTCCCCAGGGCATGGACCGTAACGCCAGCACGGGGGGGGAGATCGAGGAAGACGCCATGGAGAAGGGCATCGACTTCAAGCAGAAAGTGGACGAGGACCGCCTGCGCCGCCAAACATCTGCCAACTACGCGCTGAAGACGCCCTTCACCCAGCGCCAGTACGGCAACAATTACTCCCTGGGGTTCTTTGCCCAGTTGAAGTTGCTGTTGGGGCGGGAGTTGAAGTTGACGCTGCGCGACACAGTTGCACTGAGGGCACGCTTCATCCAAGCAATCGTCATGGCCGTTGTTGTGGGCACCACTTATCTTCAGCTGGAGGAGACTGAGTTCCAGGTCATGCTAGGTGCAATCTTTTTCACAGCCACCCTGGTCGCCTTTGTGAACATTGCCAGTATCGAACCCGTGAACTTTGCTCGTGCAGTTGTGGCGAAGCACCGCGATGCCCTCATGTACTCTCCTTCAACGTATGTGGCTGCATCAGTTCTGAACTCTGTTCCCGTGTCCGGCTTGGAGGCAATGATTTTCTCCGGGATTGTGTACTTCCTGGTGGGCCTCAACGCCTCAGCTGAGCGTTTCTTCGCCTTCGCCTTGGTGGTGTTTGCCGCATCGCTGGCCTTTTCTTCTTTGTTCCGCCTCGTCGGCAGTGCCATCCCCAACTTGCAGGCTGCGCAGGCGGCTGGTGGCCCCCTCACCGGCCTCATGAGTGTTCTGGCCGGGTTCCTGGTGACCAACGAGCAGATGCCTGTGTGGCTTGGATGGCTGACGTACATTTCCCCCTTTTACTGGATCGTGCGCGCCCTATCCCTGCTGGAATTCTCGTCGGAGGATTACGACTTCGAGGCACAGCCCGGCCAAGGGCGCTTCGGTGATGTGGTGCTGAATACTTTTGACATCCCCACAGATTTCATCAACTACTGGTACGCCGTCATTTTCCTATTCGGATGGTGGTTGGTGTTCGCTGCATTCGGCGCTCTTGCTTTGACCTACACTCCCAGCGCCAGCACTGGGGGCCGCAGTGTGCACCTGGAGGACAAGGAGGCTGCAGAGCGTGCGGAAATTGAAGCCGTCCTGGAGGAGCGCGACGAGGTATTGGCGCACCAACTGGCGTCCCGTGTGAAACGCATGGAGAAGACTCTGAAGTCCCGTGAGACGAGTGCTGTTGCCTCGGGTGAGCTGTCCCGCGGGGAGTCTGCTGCCGCCACTCTGGCCGCACAATCATCCACTGCTGCCGTGGGCATGCTTGCTGAGAAGACCTTCGATCCCCCCATTGACTTCCCCCGCATGACCATGGCGTGGCGTGATGTCGACTACACGGTGACTCTCCCCGACGGCTCCCCCAAGCAGCTGCTGCACGGTCTGCAGGGATTTGCCAAGCCCTATTCCATGGTGTGTCTCATGGGAGCGTCCGGTGCGGGCAAGACCACATTGCTTGATGTGCTTGCCCAGCGCAAGAATACAGGTGAGATGGGCGGCTCCATTTCCGTGAACGGTGTGGATGTGAGCAAGGTGAACCTGCCCCGTGTTACTGGGTACTGCGAGCAGATGGACAACCACATGCCCTTCGCCACTGTGCGCGAGGCCATCCGCACCTCCGCACGTCTCCGCCTGCCCGCTAGCGTCAGCGATGAGAAGGTTGAGGAGTTCACCCAGAACATCCTGGAAGTGCTGGACCTGGCGGAATCTGCAGAGCGATATGTGGGTGTGGCTGGCGTGCCCGGGGGACTCCCAGCCGGCGAGCGCAAGCGCTTGACAATCGGTGTGGAGCTTGCTGCCAATCCCAGCATTCTGTTCCTGGACGAGCCCACCTCAGGCCTGGACAGCCGCTCCGCAGCCATGGTGGTGAAAGTACTGCGCCGCGTGGCCTCCCAGGGAAGGTCCATTGTGTGCACAGTGCACCAGCCCTCTGCTGCACTGTTTTACGAATTCGACGCACTGCTGCTGCTGAAGCGAGGGGGGCAACAGATTTACTTCGGGCCCCTCGGTTACCGCGGCGCCACCTTCACGGCATACATGAAGAGCGTGCCCGGCACCCTGCCCCTGCCCCCCCGCACCAACGTGGCGGACTGGATGCTGCGTGTGCTGCAGCAGCGCTCCACCAAGGATGGCCGTGAGCTGCTGCGCGTCGCCGAGAACGATACAACCATGCAGCAGACGTCTGGAAACGCCGACAAGAGCCCTGCAGCTGTGGCGCCGTCGGACGGCTGCAGCGCAGCAGCCAAGAGCGTGATGAGCCACGAGATAGGTGTGTCTCGGGAGAACAAAATGAAGGACCATGGGGTGGTGGCAGCGCAGTGGTACCGCTCCTCCGCACTGTGGGCTGCAACGGATGGCGAGGCAGCCCGCCTGACCGAGTCCAGTGCCGGCAAGGAGGAGGGGGTGACTGCCCCCCCCACCAAGACCGGCGTGGAAGGGCGCTACATGACTTCATTCTGGACCCAGACAAAGCTGGTGGTGGGTCGCCAAGCCAAGAATGCCGTGCGCAACCCTGAGTACGCCCTGCTGCGCAGCCGCATTCTGTTCATTCTGGGCCTGGTGTTCGGCTTTGTGTTTAGCGAAGTGGATGTCGGAACACAGGCTGGAGCTAACTCCATCACCGGTGTCATTTTCACTGCAGCGCTGTTTGTGGGCGTGGTGGGCATGATGACTGCCTTTGCTACTCTGGCAATGGAGCGCCCAGCCGTGTACCGCGAGACTGCAGTGAACATGTACCATCCAGCCATCTACTCCTTCGCACAAGTGGCCCTTGAGGTGCCCATCGTGACTGTTGGTGCCAATGTGTTCCTGATCATTTTCTTCAACTTGGTGGACTTCCCGAACAAGAGTGTCGGCATCTACTTCTTCGTGTTCCTGATTGTCTTTGAGATCGCACTGTTCTTTGTGACATTCGGCCAGATGTTGGCAGCCGTAACTCCCACGCCTCAAGTTGCCCAGATCATTGCTGGCGGAACTGTGTCCCTGTTCTTCCTGTTCAGCGGATTCCTTGCACCCCTCAGCCAAGTGCCTGGATGGTTCATTTGGATTTACTACATCAACCCCGTGCAGTACGGCGTGGAGGCACTGGTGACCACTGTGACTCGCTGCGAAGATGTGGCTACCTGTGTGAAAACAACTGTGTTCACAGCCAGCGGCGCCGTGCAGGTACCCCTGGGGGACTTCGTGGAGAGCTTCTACGACTTCAAGTATGACGACCGCGTGGGGGATGTGTTCATCCTGCTCGCCTTCATCGCACTGGCACTGCTGGTGAAGATGTACGTGCAGAGCAAGGTGCGCTTCGAGTCGCGATAGAGCAGCGGGACCGGTGCCTGCTGGTTCGGGGGGGGGCTGGCTTTCCTGTGCAAGTGGCTTCGGCAAATGCACACATGCATGAACATGAAATGAATAGCATCATGAACAGTGACTAATCACGTGTCGCTTTACACAGGGGCTTGGTCAGAGCAGCCTGTCTCGGGGACGGGCGGATTCACGGCTGCTGCTTGAGATGCAGCCCAAGGCCAAGAGCCAGACAAGCTCGGGGGGTGAAGCCCAAGGCCCAAGTGTTGTGCACATAGCTGAGCTAGCATGTCCCAATAAAGAGCATAAACACAACACACAATACCTGACTGTACATAATTCAGGGTGCTCACAAGCTCACACTGCCTGCTGTGCACAAATGAATCAGCACAAACCAGCTGCCGCTGCCTCCTTGTCGCAGGAAGGTGGCTCATTCTGCAGTCAATTCGACCCTCTTTGCGGTAATGATGGAGGATTTACTGAGGCCAGCATCCGCAACCGCTTACCTCAAATACTCCGGTCGATGTGCTCTAGCAAGTGCGGAGATGCAGGCTCGCAATGTAACGTGTGCAAACTAGCAGGAGATATTGCTTCAGACAAAGCACTCCCTATCCTGCCAGCCCGTAGCTCCCAGGAAGACGAAGAAGCGGACACAGATACAAAATGGAGATCTTGGATTGCAGATTTCCTGCACTTGACGTGGCAAAGTGCACCGTGGTTTGTTGTCGAGACGTATGCATACCGCCTATTGCTGCAGGCTGTCCCTGCAGAACTTGGCGACCCGTTTCGAAGCACAAAGCAGGCAGCACTAGCAGCTGCAAGACTCACATGGGATGAAGATCTGGCAGCTTTGGCCGCTGGGTCCGTGTCTGCTGCTGCTGGCTCAAGCGAGGAGCAGCTCCTCCACTGTAAGAAATTGCTGCTACGAAGTCTGTGGGGCAACAGAGCAGACTTGAGCTTATCCGGAGGGAAAGTGTTGACAGAGCACCTCGCTAACCCTCATGCAGCTACCTCAGCACATGGGCTATTGGAGGCGGGCCTTCTGTGCGACGATAGCGAGGTTGCAGTGGAGCTTTTGATGTCCGCCTGCCACTCAGGCTCAGCAGAGGAAGGCGCCCTCCAGTCAAAGGGGGCCTGTAGCAGTGACTCAACAACACATGCAAATGGTGTCATGATGTTTGCCGACAACGCAGGTCTCGAGCTTTTGTGTGATTTGATGCTCATCGCGTGGCTACTGCAGTGCGGGGCTCGCTGTGTGACCCTTGCTTTGAAGCCTTCCCCAATCCTGGTCAGCGATGCCATGCGACACGACCTCGACGACACACTCCAGTGGATGCGCGAGATCGCATGCAGCGACTGTGCGTCTGCCCCCTCGGCTGATTGGCTGCAGGAGACGCTGTCCACAGCCCTGCAGGGTGGCAGGCTGCAGCTGCTAGCCCCCCAGTGGACAGTCTCCCCCCTGGCAGTCTGGCAGGTGGATGCAGAGCTGCAGGGCACCATGAACAGCCATGCTGTGGTGGTGTTCAAGGGGGATGCCAATTACCGCAGGCTACTGGGGGACAGGCGGGTCCCTTTTGATACTCCCACTCACGTCGCGCTGGACTATCTGCAAGTGCCCACAGTGGCGCTGAGGACAGCCAAGTCAGGCGTCATGTGTGGCGTACCTGTGCAGACATGCATACAGGCGGCTGTTGCGCTGCAGCCTGCAGCAGCAGCCGAGCTGGATGCTTGTGTGGAGGGGAGTGGGGGAGGCTGGTCCCAGCCCCTGCAAAGTGGCTTGACAAAGTGGGACAAGTGGCTGACAGCAGGCCACTTTGGCCAAATCCAAGTGGGTGGGTGCAGCGGTAGCGGCAGTGTATGATGAATCTCAGGGTTGCTCCTGCCAGAAGCGCGGGTATTTCAACCAGCCCCCCCTGCCAGAAGCGCGGCGATTCCAACCAGCCCCCCGTTACGCAGGGGCCTGTAGGGCTCTCTGCACTGCTGCCGCTCACACATTCATCTGCTCGAGCGCTTCGTTCATAACCAGCTGGGTGTAGGCTAAAATCATGAATTGCTCACGCGCGCTGATGGACGCATTGAAGCACCGCTGAGCTGTGAGTGGATGAGGGCAAATTTTGTAAGATTGGAGGCGACAGCACGATGCAACCTTGATTAACCACTGATCATGCTTGACGATCGCATTTTCTGCCCAGCAAAGGTACTGTGCCAGAATGTCTGTGTCTTGAGCGTCTGCCCAGGTCGTGCCATTCAAGCTACACTGCTGAGGGCCCCTTTCTACCACACTTGGGGGGGCTTGCTGAAGAGGCCTTTCAAACTCACCCCCTCTTGCACATAGTGGTCCTCATGTGCGTCCTGCTCAGCAGCAGGCGGCACCAGGGTGCCGCCCGTTGCACCCGTGTCGGCTGGCTGGTCAGCCCCATCACTCCCCACACCTGTCCCCCGCAGGCCAGCCATCCCAGCCAAGGACAGGGCATGGGAACTGCGGATGCGCCGTACGTTGTCCACTTTCGCGTTGCCAGATCGAGCCCCCCCTCCCCCACTTAGCATGCTCACGGCATGCCCAGCAGCATGTTTCTGCCGGGCGCGAATTTCATGAAAACTAAATCCTGGTGCAGACGCTGCGCCTCCCCCCCCTGGTGTCCCGTGACCCCCCCCACGCCGGCTAGTAGTGGCTGCGAAGGTGGCTTCTACGACCTGCAGCTCCTTCTTGATACTCGCCTCGGGGCGACTCAGTGCCAGCCGTGAGGCGTTGGAGTTCAGCGTGCCCACTGATGCCATGTGGTTAGTGGAGCTGTGCATGCCTCGCGCCCGCACCTGCCGCTTAAGCTGCGCCCTGTCCTGCTCTTGACTGTGCATGATGGCGTGGGCCACATAATTGGGTGTGCGCTCCGCAACCATGCCGCTAACGGTGAGACCCCCCCCCCTCCCCTGGTTCTTGAAGGCCCCTGGGTAGTCCGTTTGCCCCAGCATGGTGCGTCTGCCCACTTTTTCACTTTCGTATGCGTACAGTGCACTAACCGGACCCCCCCCCTTGGATTCCGCGTACCCCGGGATGCGGCCCCCCCGTGTGTCAAGGGTCCCTTTTAAAGCGGTGATTGTGGCGTAATCAGTCACAGGGCCCTCATACTTGCGATCAGGGATGTTGTACCTGCTCATGCCCTGGTGGCTGCTTGAGCCTGGCCCAGTGCCGCGTCGAGCAGTGTGTGCGGAACCCAAGGGTGTGGCTGATGCACCGCGCTCAGAGCGACGTCGCAGGGTGCGGCCACTAACACTGGTGCCCCCTGGCACGGGAATGGAGGACTGCATGCGCAGCTCGGATGCGCTGCCGGACAGCAAATGAGTCTCAGTCAGCGCAGCCCGGGCAGTTACGCTGCGCATTCCTGCCTCAGCCCAGCGCCGGGAAATGGGAGTTATGGGAGCCCATGGGAGCAATTGACGCCCCCTGGCCGAGTGGATGCCATCGTGGGTGAGCCGTCGCGACACTCCTCCAGTAGGCAGAGCCAGATGTGGGACACTGCTGGCAATAGCACTCTCCATGGCCATTTCGTAGTGCCCAGAGGATGCGAGACCCCCTTTGCCCCCCTCGTCATCATCCACATTGAAGCCCCCTTCACTATCACTGTCCCCCCCCAGCACCCCCCCCTCGTCACCCCCAGCCGGGAGTGCAATGGCCTTGGGTGCCAAGACAGTTTCCCCCGTGCCCAAGTCCACTGCACCCAGTGTTTGCCCCAGGGATGCAGCCACGGACTCAGCGAAGCTCAAGCTTGCCCCCCCCACGGAGCGTGCTGCAGATTGAGACGACGTGGCTCGCCGGGGTGAATGCCGCTTGGGGGAACTAGCAGCACGCTTGCTAGCCTCCTGTCGCTGCAGACGCTGCATGAATTGGGCACCGATGTGCCGCGGGCGGAATCGCTGCGGGGTGGCATTTGCGCCATTTTCTTCACTTCCGCCCAGGGCTGGGTGCAAATCTGCCAGACTGCCCTGCGAAATCCCGCTTGGCGTCTGAGGTGTGTGAAGGGAGGCTGACTCGAGAAGTGCCTCACGATCTCGTGTTAGCTGCTCGTCGATGTGCATGCTTGCGCTACTGGACTTGGTGGACTGGGCTCCGCCGCGCCGTCCCTGGGCTTTGCGCGCTACGGCTTTTGCGGTGGCCCGTGCTTCCAGCTGTGCCTCCAGTGTGCGGGGCCCGGCATGAAGGGTGCTGCTGCTGCCGCCCAGCAGCGTGTGCTCTGACGCACGTGTGCTGAGCTCCCGGGCAGATTTAACCAGGCCTTCGCTGAGGTGTGATCCCTGCAGCCCCCCCCCTATCCCCCCCCCCCTGGTGCTGAGCACGCGCTGAAGCTCCTCCATTGAGCTCTCCACCATCACCCCCCCCACCACCATGAAGGGACGGAATCCACGCACATCACCCTCAGTCAGCGTGCTCATGCCTGCAGTGGCTCGCATGCATGACGTAAGTGTGGTCAGGTCCAGGTTGGACACTCCCAGAGCGGAAGAAGGCGCCCCCCCAAGCGGCGCTTCTGAGGGGAGGGTGGCGCCACTGTCCGCACGCAGCGCCTGGTGCACAGCATGCAAGGGCGGATCGCTGCGCTTCCCCAGGTTGTGCGTCAACATAGCCTCCAACCACTGTTTGGGCCCGTACACCGTACGCGCCACTGCACAGGCAGCCGCACCCAGGTCAAGCAGGCCCAGACCATCGCCGCTGTCCGCTGTGCCAGCAGTGCCCAGCTGCTGTGCCGTGAGAGACATCACCAGGTCTCCTAAGTTGGTGGTGGAGCCAGCCGCATCGAGCCCCCCCCTCATGCCCCCTGGTGCAACAAGTGCCCCCGAGGCCACTACAGCAGCAGGCTGGTCTACACAAGCTGTCACAAAGCATGGGGGCATGAGCTGCACCGCATCCAGGTCGCCCCAGTCTGGGAGGCCAAAGGTAGCTCCTTCGATCTCGAAGGGGGTAAGCTGGGAACGCACCCCCCCTAGCGCCTCTGACACCGCCCTCAGTGTCAACGGAAGCACATCATTCACAGCACACAAGCATACACTCAAGTTCGCGGGGGAGGCTGCCCATTGGAATGAGGCGGCGCTCTTGGGCACCCGCACATGTGTGGCGTGTTGGGAGGACCGGCCGATTAGCGCATCCCACAGAGCTGTGTCGCTTGTCAATTCGTGACCAAGCTGGTGCAGTCGAGTCTCCAGAGGGTGCACACGGCCAAGCATAGCACTCAGTCGCTGAGCTAGGGAGGACAGTGCACGCAGAAACAGTACAGACAAGCGTGCAGTGGACACAGCCCCAGGGCACAATGCCTGCGCGCGTGACTCCCAGTGTTCCGGCTGCTTCCCGGAAGAAGCAAGAACAAGGGGATCATCACTCAAGCTGCTATGTGCGCGGCTGTTATTGTCTTGATGTGCCTTTGTGTTTGCCTGGGGCAGCTTCCCTGCCCCGCTGAGGACATCCTCCCCTTCGTCCAGCGCAGACATGGCTGCACGGAGGGCGTCAACTTCAGCGGTGCCAACTGACGCCTTGGCAAAGGCACTGGGGGTGCTCATCGCCCCTGGGGTGGCTGCAGGTGACGCTGCGGCTTGGGATGCTTGGGGACTGCTTGAAGGCATGCCTCTCCAAGCACTCCCCGCCGAACTGGCCGAGACTGCAGCCCTCAAGCCATGCGTCATGACAGCCTCGTGCGCCCGCTCAGCCAAAGATTTGCCGCGGGATTCCACGTGTTGAGCTGCCACGTCAGGCGGAACAGCGAACAGCCCCAGCAGCGCTGAAGCGATCAAGCCTGGTGCTGCCACGGAGGCGGCCAACACCGGGAAGGCAGCAGTCCTTGCACCAAGCAGCTCGTCCGCGCGCGCCAGTGTGAGCATCAAAAGTAGACTGCGCCCCTCAGCCGACAGGTTGCCTGGCACAAGGAAGGCTAAATCTAGGCGAGCTGCCTCCCCTGGAATAATCCCGCGGCCGTTGCAGGCAGATTGAGACGAGTCCACGGCAGCCAGGACGTGGCGCAGACGCGCAGCGGCCGAACGCACGATGGGCCCATCGGCGTGGGCTGGGCCCATACTGCTCGACGTGCCTCGCAGCATGCCAGGTGTGACCCACGCCCCCGCTGCAGGCAAGGAGGGGGTGCGAGGGGTGTACAGGCCCCCCTCCACCCCTAAAGATTTACTGTGGGCACGGAGAGGAGACGAGAAGAAGGCCCCCCCTGCTGCAGGTGTGGGGGCTCCAGGTGTGACACGCACGCTGCTGACACTACCCATGCGGGAAGCATTGCTGGCTGCGTGCCTTGCCCCCCCCTTCAGCACAGACTTCCTTGACAGCTCCTTGTCCAAAGGATGGTTGCTGCTGGAATGGACGGCGGGGGGTGCGGGTACCTTGCCCTCCACAACAGACGCAGCCATGCGCACGTGCGGTGTGGTACTTGCGCGACTGCTGGCTCGAGCGTCATCCAGATCAGATGTCCCTGAGCGAACCCGAAGCTGGGCCAGTGGAGGGGCCCCTCGGCGCTGTCGAACCCCTCCTCCGGGGCTTGTTAGCCCTGTCGCCTCACCGTCCTCCGAAGCTTCGCCTGGGGAAGCAACGCCAGCTGCAAACGCCTCCCCACCAGCCTTTCCCACAGGCGAGGCTTGTATGGGGGAGTGGGGTCGCAAGGCTCCTCGTTGGAGCTCACTCCCAAGGGTGTGATCCCGCTCACGCCACTCAGGGGACCCAGCGCGACCTGTGAAGTCAGAAGCGTCTGTGTCTTCACGGACAGAGCCCCCGGACGGAGTTGCCGCTGCCACCAGGCCAATCTGGAGCCCCCTGGCTGGCTGAAGCAGAGGGGCAGCAGCGAGCCCTGTACCCCCCTGCACAGGGGAAGTGTCGGACTCTGACCCGGAAGAGATGCACAGCCCGCTGTCGGAGGATGCATCTGGATCAGCCAGCTTCCCATCACTGGTGGGAGAGGAAAAATCAACGGGGGGTGTAGGCTGCAGTCTATCAGGCGAGGCGAGCTTGGCTTCTTGCTGCCCCCCCTCCACACCCCTAGCGAGATGGGTCTGGCGGCGTGCAGGCCCCACAGGCATAGCTCTGCGTAGCAGCGCCTCGGGTTCAAACGCATCAGCAACAGCTGCGTCCAGGAAAGGAGTTGCTGCCCCCCCCTCATCTGGCTCGCGGAGGGCCCCCCCCGGTGTCTTGACTTGCATGCGGTGTCGCTCCCGAGACTCCATGCTGTGCACAGACGATGCGCCGTCACGAAGCGCAACTTCGTCGCTTTCCTTGCCTGCATACTCAAAAGACCGCTTGCTGGCTTGTCGAATTGCCACCAAGGATCGACGACGCCCTCGGGCAGTCATGCTTTGAGGGCCCCTCTGAATAAAGCCATCCGTGCCGCTGTCGCCTGCGTTCATGGAGTGCACAGAAAGGCGTCCACTGGGAGAGTCCATCTCGCTGAAGCCGGTGCTCTGGCGAGAAGCCAGCCTGTCTTGTGGCATTTGTGCGTGGCTGGGCGTGGTGGCGCCGGTTTGCATCGACTGCAGCAAATCAAGCCCGTCGGTCTGGGCTCCACTTAGGCGTGAGGAATTAGTATCATCTGCAAGCCCCGTCAGTACCATTGAAGGTGGGCGGCCGAGTGCACTGTGGGTTTCTCGGGTGCCCTGTGACTCCTGAGTCACCGATCCCAGCCTGGAGACGCCACGGCCTCCGGCAATGGACGCAGCGGGGGTGGGGGAGACTATAGCAGGTGAGAGCTCCCCCAGGGGAGCCAACACCGCCCCAGAGCTTTGCACAGCATTGCGGTCGCGGTGTGACGTATGCTTGTCACGACACCGCCGGGCCCGCGCTCGGTCAGTGCTTGCATCCACTTTCCGAACACACACGCCACGTCGCAGTGCGACCGAGTGGTACACCGTTGCCCCCACTAGATCACATACACGCTGAAGCACTGATGAAACAACTACAGTGGTCATAGCCCCAGCACCGCTGCTTTGCGCGGGGGGTGGCGCCGATGCAAGGCACAGCGTGTGCACCGCCTGCGCACAAGCCAACATAGTGACGACACTCCCCGTACGCTCCAGGTTCATCATGAGCGGGAGAAGGAAGCGGCGGCCCATGAGGGCATGTGTGCCTACGATGGGCAGCACTGTATGTCGCACACTCCCCAGGGATTGCGCCGAGGCGGTGTTTGTCAGGGAGGCACGGCTGTCCGCTGCACTGGCTGAGGGAGACATGGCTGGGGCCACTGGGAGCGCAATGCGGGAACTGGAGCCCATGTTGCCAAATAGAGCACACACCACGCGACAGGCCACGGTCAAGGGGCCAGGCCCCACACGGCTCACGCCATAGCGAGCAAGCTGCAGCATAGCCCCCACAACAGCATCGCTGTCGGAACTGGCGCCGGTACTGGCCAGCCGCACACACATGGATTGCACCATGGTGCCTATGCCGTCCACCATCAGTGCCTGTGGCATGTACTGGGCGCTTGTGGCGGCAGCCGCAGTTGTGCTCAGCCCGAGCGATGCGGAGCTGCCCCCCCCTGCCGCCCCCCCCTGCCCAGCCCCCTGCAGCAGCCCAGCCGCAGCCACGCTGAGGGCGGATGCCAAGAAGGTTGGCCGCTTGCGCCAGCGCAGCAGGGCGTGCACAAGTGCCGGCACTGCCCCCTCCTGTACAAGTAGTGAACGCAGGGCCGCCCCGCTGTGTGCCGCCACCGCCTGAAGCAGCAGCAGTAAGGATGAATCAAGCATCAATGCGACAGCGATGCTGGAATTATTGTGTTCCATCTCATTGTCTTGCTGGGCTGGGCGAGCAGCTTCTGCGTGGGGAGTACGCAGAGTGCTGATGCTTTGCTGCACTGCCGTTGTGCGGCCCAGCTGAGCAGCGATGTGCGTGCCCAGAGTGGGGTGTTCACACAGCAGTCGTAGTACAGTACACAAAGCAAACATCAAAGGCACTTGTAGTTTATAGTTGTATGAGCGGGATACTCGTGCAGCTTCGGCGGCTTGCTTGCTTGCGTTTGCCAACACGTTTCTTCGACCTCCAGCCAGCTGCAGCAGGAGGTACGACGAGAGCCGGGCCACAAGCAGATCCATTGTGTCTTGCTGCACTTCTAGTATTGCATCATACCGATCTAGAAGCTGAAGTAACATTCGGCATCTTGAGCGTGTTTGGACTCCTGTGTGGAAGGCAGCTGCTGCACAGAGGTCCAGTCGCTGCGACCCGATGAACTTACCTGGAGTCGAGTCCCAACGCTGCATCCATGCCAGCAGTGACACAAACTCAAGCCCCCCTACAGATTTAATTGTAGACATGTTGTTCTATATCAGGCGAAAGCCTGGCCCAGTGGCAAAGATGCCGCTCTTGCCGTGCAGCCCACCTTCTACCTTCTTGACTGCGTTTGCTGCCTCAAAATGTAGCTGTGCATGCGTATATCTTGCAGTCGGCTGGAAGCAAACCAATTCAACAGTCTTCATAACACCAGTCGATACAATCTTGACCAGTGTGGTGCTTTGGAAATGCTCACGGTCGCAGGGCTGCAGGAGGTCTTCATGCCAGGAGATGTTGTCGAGAGCCCCTCCCTCAACTGTGATTTGCGTGCAAACCCAGCTAGCACCATGGTGTGAATAGTTGCATAAATGGATTTCACACTTAGAAAAACAAAGAAATCCACGCAAACAGACAGAACAGAGATGAAAAACTGGTGCCGGGGGTGGCACCTCAAAGGGCACAGTGCTCAAAAGCGAGCACTCGCAGTAAGTGCCCTCTCATGCCCGTCGGGGCATATGGTTATCTCGGGTGAAACGGCTACCGCTGCGAGTAGTGCGGGTATCAGCCGTGGGCGAGGCGGGTGTGGCGGTGGGTGACACCTCTTGGGGGGCTCGCATGGGGTTGACCCCCCCTACCTCGCTGTCGCGGCGGACGAGGGGGGCCTCGGCGGCCACACGTTGGGAAGGCGCTGCCCGGCGCACAGGGGCAGCAGGAGGCGACCTGTTGGATGGCACTCGCGAGGAGCGTCGGCCCATGGGGTTCGCCCCCTCGACCTCACTGCCACGGCGCTGGAGGGTGCCGACGGGGGCACGGGGGAAGGTGCGCACTTGGGCGCTGCTGGAGCCCCCCTTCATGGGGTTTGCGTTCCCGAACGCACTGTCACGGCGCTGGATGCTGCCGCGGCGGAAGGCTGCACGCACCACAGCCACTTGGCTTGCGCTAACGGAGCCAGCAGGTGCACGGGGGCTAGAGGGGGCCCCACGGCCCATTGGGTTGGCCCCCTCGGCGTCGCTCAGGCGTCGGCCGGAATTGACACTTCCGCTACGGGAGCGGATGGGTGATGCACCGGTGGCGCTGCGGCGTCCGGCGGCTCGCCCCATGCGGTTGGTGTGCATGCTGGGCAGCTCTTGGGCTGCTGGGGCAGGGGCAGCGGACCCCCCTCCAAACAGCCCTGAGAAGAATGTGGACACGCGGCCGGCCTTGTTCACGCGGGGCTGTGGCTGCGTAGTGCGTCCTGGGTTGGCCCCCCTGAAGCTGGCGGAGGGGGGGGTGCCCCCTGGGAAGGCGCCCTGCTCAGTGGGGCGGGCGGTGGTCACGCCACCGGGGTTGGCGTGGGCGAATTGGCCGCTCAGTGCCCGACTGCGTGGGAACTCGCCTTGCTCACGGGCACGGGGTGAGATGCTACCGCTGCGGCTGCGAGCATTCGGGTTGTTGCCTGCAAAGTTGCTGTCTCGCCGGGACCCTGGGAAAGCGCCTTCGTTTCCTGAGGCGAAGCCTGAGCGATCACCCTGCACTGACAGCGCGGGGTTGCTGCCGCCCACGGCGCTGCCGCGGCGAGATGAGAACATGGATGGGCGGCGGGCCTCGGAGCCGACACGGGAGCGAGGTGCAGCGGCACCACCGGCACCCCCCCCTACCATGGGGTTGTCCTGTCCCGCGAAGGGGTCGTCATTCAGCTCGTACCTAGCTGGGGCAGGGGTAGCTTGGCGGAAGGACGCTCGTAGAGAGCGCAGCTCACGCTGCACGGCTAGCTTGGCTGCCAGCTGGGGGTTGTTCTGGTTGAACATGCCACCTGCAACGTCCATTTGAGGCATGAAGCTGCGACGGGCAGGGTTGCGTTGGGCAAGAGATTTGCGACGGGGGGCCATCACCACACTCATGCGGCGAATGGCACGTCGCACCTGTCGACGGCGCTTGTACCCAACCACCAGAATCACAATGATGAACAAAGCTGAGAGTGACACGCCCAGGGCGATCTGGCCAGCGGTGCTCAGACCTGAGATCACGGCGCCCTTGCCGCCATCGTTCCGTGGAGGCACATTCACCACAACGGTGGCAGTGTCCTCTGCACCGAACTCGTCTGTGACCTTTGCTTCCCAGACGTACTCTCCGCTGGGCATATCAGTGGTGTCCACAAGCAGACGGGCGTTGTCCGATACGGTTGCAATGGAGCTCACATTCACAACAGGCGCGTCCACCAGCGCCCAGTGCACAGACATGATGCCGCCACTGCCAAGAGCCTCAATGCTTGGGACACGGCTGTTACTGGCAGCGTCAGTATCGAACGAGAAGGACGCATCTAACACAAGCACATCGTGGGAGCTGTCCAGACCAGCGAATGGAATGTTCACAACCGCGGGCTGCTGTGGGGTAAGCTTCAAGCCACTGCTCTCGTCCACCTGCCCTGGTTGCGCGGCCTCGCTGAGTCTGCGCCCGCCGAAGAATGAAAACACGCCTGAGCGCGCTGCGTGGGCTGCAGCTCGGCGGTCATAAGCAGCCTGCTCTGCAGCAGCGCGCACGGCGGGCTCGCGGTAGGAGACAGCATCCATGCGCCGGCGCTTACCAGTGAAGGCTGCAACACCAGAGCCGCCAGCGGTGCCGAAAATGGTGGTCTCGGTAGCGCCAAATCCGATGGCGCCATTGTCCGCTGTCTCGTTGTTGGTTGGGAAGAAAGCAGTCACCACAGCAGTTGGGAGAGTGTTCACGTGGAACTCCACGCTGTCGTCGTCTTCGGCCAAATCAGCGTCCTGCACAGTGACGGAAAAGGCGTGCTGCCCAGGAACCAGCTCATCCACCTGCAGCGCGGCACGCTCGGGCGACAAGGCTGCTGCCAGCACTGGGTCACTTGGTGGCGTGGCATAGCCAAAGTTGCCCCGTGGCTTGGCCAGACCGCTCACTCGGGCTCTGCGCTTCAGGAATGCTGGCACGACGCTGTTCTTGGTGCCAGCACGGAACGCTCGCACGACCTCGTCGACATTGGTGTTCACTGTCCAGGGGATCACGTCAACATCCTTGGATGCAGCCTCGCCGGTGGCGGCTGTGAGCACTGTAGTGGCGTCCATTGCGCCGCCTGCGCCGTATCGCCACTGCACCCCAGCAATGCCGGTATCGCGGTCATAGGACTCGGTAGCATCCAGGGAGATACCGCTGGCGCCAGTCTGGGTGCGGCGAAGATGCACCACAGCTGCCCCGCCGTCAGAAATGAATGCCACGGGGCGCTGCTGGTAGTACACCGCCCACTGCGTGAGATGGCAAATGCGCACGTGGTACTGCTTGTTGATGGGGTCAACTTGGCTCCAGCGCTGGGCCACGGGACACGTCTCCCGGGCGTCAATCCACTTGCCCAGCGCCACAGAGTAGAAGTTCAGCTGAGGGGCAAGCTCCTCGGCGGTCTGGTTGGCCAGCATGATGCCGGATGCCTTGGCGGCAGTCACGGCAGTGTCAGGATTGTATGCCAGAGAGATGGTGACGGGCTTGGCAAAGGTGAACCCGTCAGCAGGCAGCCCCGTATCGCCATCCAGCGCGCGAATGGTGAAGGTGTACCCGTTGAACATGAAGTTGTCCTGGGGCTTGTTCGCATTGGGATCGACAAGAGTGCTGTCTGGGTTGCTGGAATCGCTTGGCGGGTTGTTGAACTCGTCACTTGTGACGGTTCCAGCGCGGATGACGGTGCTTTGTCCAGCGGGGATGGCACCCTTCGGCACCTGCAGGGCGCCGATTGTCGCCTTGACGTTGGTGAGAGTGGGGTCCAGGCCCTCTGTGGGGGCATTGGGCACCAGGGATGGGTCCTTGAACCCACCAGTGGGAGATAGGTCGAAGCCAAAGGCACCGCTGTTCTGGTCTGTCAGCGTGTGTTCCGACTTTCCCACTTCGATGCCGTTACTGCCGTACCACGAACCCACCAGGCCCGCGGCGTTGATGGCGCGGACAGCCCAGAAGTACTTCGTGCCTCGGGTCATGTTCACAGCATCTTCGCCGGCAAATGACGCAGACACTGTTGAGATGGGGACGATGTTGCAGTTGGGCGTGTAGCCTGCTGGGAACATGAAGCCACCGGAGGTCTGCAGGGCGAGCAGGCTGGCGTCCCAAGCGCTTTCGTCGGCCACGCAGTACTCGAAGACGTAGTCTCCATCCCCAGGGTTGGCGCGGTTCTCTGCGACAATGCGTGCGATTTCGTCGTCGTTCTCCGTCAGGGAGAAGTCAGCAGGCAGTGTGGAGGGACCATTCGCCATTTCCGGGTCAATCACCTCCCAAGTTGCAAATACAACGTCGGTGTATGACTGAGTGGTCAAGTCAATACCACCCAGGCCATCCGTCACGTACGCCAGCTCAGGTGCAGTGGTGTCCACGGTAAGTCCGTCCGAGCTGCCAAGGCTGACTAGGCCAGCCCCGTTCATGGCGAAAAGCGTGGCGAAGTACTGCGTGCCCGAGGCCAGTGCCAGGTTGGACACTGTAAAATGGTGCACAGCAGACAGGTCAGTCATAGCCTGTGGGTCCTGGGTGATGACATTTGTGCGGGGCCACACGTCGCACAGGTCACCAGGCAGTGTGCCGAAGCACACATCCACCGTGGCGATGCCGGAGATCTTGTCGAACAGTCCTGTCCATGTCACACTCAGCTCATCAGTGCGGCTGGTGAAGTCCAGGTCTTTGTCTCCGCTCTGCTTGGCGGTGATACGGCGGTCGTTGGCTTCCGCCAGCTGGTCGTCGTTCACCTGGCCGGAGGCGGTGCCGGCTGCCACGAAGGCACCTTGGCCACTGGATGAACTGGAGGCATCGCTGTCGCTGTTGCCGCCCACGTTGGTCAAGTTGCCCGTCAGCGCAATGCCATCCATGATGCTGCCACGGGTGAATTGAGGGGGGGTGCGGTCGATCACAAAGCCGTCGGTGTTGAATTGGCTGGACACGCCAGCTGCGGTAGTCGCCTTGACGTGCACCACGTACTTTACACCAGGTACCAAACGGCGCACCATGAAGTTCTCGGCATCATTGGTGCCATTTACAGCCATGCTGGCCAGCTCAGAGTCAGTGGCCACGCGAGCCCCAGCTTCAAACACGTTGTCACCGCCTGGCAGGCACACAGCGCCAGCGCACGACACACATGACGCTGCAGCACCTCCAGCAGAGGTCATGCCGGCAGAGCAAGAAGAGCAGAACCAAGGGAGGCCACGCACCACAGCATTGGCGCGGGTGCGGATGGCACCAGGGTCGCAGAAGGCCACCGTGGACACAGCGCCAAAGGAGGCGGCCCAGCCGTCAGCGGCCTGAGAAGCCTCAATGTGGGTGACAAGTGTGTCTGCAGTCCACGACAGTGTCACGGCGCTTGACAGTGCGGCGTGCACATCTGCAGGGGTGGCTGTGGAAGCATCAGTCAATCCAGCATCGGCCAAGTGTGCCTGCACGTGAGACACGGACAGGGCACCTTGCACTTCACCAACGACGCTGCACTCAAGCGTGAGCGCATTGGCAGTGATCAGGATGGCAGACTGGTTGGATGGGCTCTCAGCGCTGAGCTGGTCGTGTGCGACCAGGATAGCAGCCACAGTCCACTCGGAGCCTGGAACTCGGCGAGACGCCACAGCAAGGATGGATGCGACTGTTGCAGGGAACTGCGCTGAGCACATGTCAACCACAGAGCCGTCAGGCTGCACAGTGCCGACGCCAAATGAGGCAGAGCCCTCCTCCGCTGCACCGTTGGCAGCAGCCAGCACCAGCACGTCTCCCGCCACGTCGGAGCCGGATGAGGCAAACTGCGCGCTGCCAGCTGCCGCAAGAGGGGACACGGTGACGGTCGCAGTCTGAGAGGCCCAGGCTGCAGCGGCACCAGATGTCACGTCTGCAGTGGCTACACTGCAGGTGGCAGGGCTCGTGGCCAGGCTGCAGCTGCCGCCGGTGTGTGACACCAGCCACTGGCTACTTGTGGCCAAGGTGGCCCCAGCTGCAGCGGGGGGCAGCGCCAGGGAGGTACTGGTGGGAGCAGCAGACGACGAAACGGACACTTGATGCACTGTGCCGCCGATGTTGGCAGCGACATGCACCACCACTCCCAGGTCGGTGGGCCCAGAGGGAGTCACCTCCTGCAGCCACACTTTGCTCACAGCGGCTGCCCACATGGCAGCGTCAACCCCGGCGGGAAGAGGTGCTGTTCCCACAAATGCGATGCCATCTTCACGCGTGGCGTCTACAGTGTAGAATGCGTGCACACGGGGGGTGGATCCCCCAGACACGACCACAGAAGCAGCGCCTGCGGCTGCCACGCCAATGACTGGGGCACGCTTGTTCACGCCAGCTGGGGCAACCTTGCCGGCGTGTTCGTAGGCAGAGCGCAGGAGAGATAGGCTGCGTGGAGCCTTGCCGGTGGACACAGCCTGCGACACACCAACTGCTGATACACTGCGCACAGTGGACAGGCTGCCAGGCATGACTAGGGCTGCGGAGCCAACGCCCAGCAGAGCGCTGGTGCAGCCGGCACACGGCACAACTGAGTCCACTTCTAACACCGAGGGAGTGGCTGACTGGAACTTGTCGCAGCAAGGGCTGTCTATGGGCGCAAAGGATCCACCGTTCAGGCCGGCAAGCAGCTGACGACCGCCGGAGTCTGAGCGGAGGGTAGGCAGCACACGTGAGAAAGCGGGCATCTCTTGCTGAGTCACGTAATCCACAATCATGCCCTTAGTCTCGTCGCCCTCGAACACAGAGGCGTAGTAGTACCGCTCGTTCGCGGTTGAGGTCAAAGTGGCCTCACCCTCAGTCTCAGCATATGGATCAAACAGTGTTGTCAGGTTTGCGTCGGCCAGTGAAGACGTTGAAAGGCCAGCTGCGCCGTCGCCGGAGGCACCAGAGCCAGAGTCTGCGTTGGGCTCGCTGTCGTCATATGGCTCCGCCACCTGCTGGATTGACCAGGAGAAAGAGCTCACTGGGGCCAAGCGTCGGGGCATCTCTTCGTACTGGCCCTGCACCTGTGCAATGGACAAGTCGGAGGCGGCCTGCTGGGCCTCGTCGTCGGTCAGGCCCACGCCTGAGCCGGCGCCGCTCATGTCTGCGCGGGCACTCTGCTCCTGGAAGTGTGACAGGCATCCATCGCCAGCCAGTGCTGAGACACCCACTGTCCATGTCACGCCCACCTCCTCATTCAGGGAGGTGTACGCGAGGTCATGGGTGGAGTTTGCGCCGGAGCCCACAGAGGGGAGCACCAGCTCGCCAGACATGGGAGACAAGGATCGGTCCCGCACACCACGCAGGCAAGGCGCGGGGCCGGAATCTGCCACAAAACCGTCGGACACGGCACTGCTGCACAGGCCGTGACGGTTGCACCCCCGTACAAGCACGGCGTATCGAGCACCATGCACCAGATTCAGCGCAGTGGTGGATGCGGTGGTGCGCTGTCCCACATTGGTGAGGGGCGTCATGAGCTGCATCACACCTGCCTTGCGCAGAGACTGTGCCTCTTTTGCACCCAGTGTCTCCAGGATCTCAGCGCGGATGCGAGAGGGCTCCTCTGAGCTGCTGCTGCTGTTCGTAGCAGTGACATCGTCGGCAGAGCTGCCTGTGGCGGTGCTGCTCGTGCCCATGGCGCTGAAGTCTGGAGTGGCCACTTTGGCAGCCACGCCTGTGCTGGCCGCATCCTTGCCGAAGCCGAGGATGGCCCATTCGTAGTACTGCACGCCCATCCACGTGTCGCCTGCTGCAGCCTCTGGGTCGACAAACTTGCTCCACTGTGCAGTGAGGTGTGTATTGGCGGTCAGTGCAAGGTAGTCTACGTCGTCTGCGAGCTCGCCGCCTGCGGCTGCGATGCGCACTGCGCGGGCAGACGGTGCATCCACCACCAACCCCGGCACTGGCGGAGACACGTCTGCAATCAGGCGCGTCACCAGCTTCGTCTCTTGGCCGCCGTTGTCGATGGCAGTTACAGTGAGGAAATACTCCGCACCCCCCACGAGGGACACCCCCCCGTGGGACACTCGCGCCACCGCCTTGCTCACGCCGGTGATGTGGCCGCCCACGCGCTTCAGGTAGCTGCCTTCGCGGCTCTGCAGCACTCGGGCACGCCCTTCGGAGCTACCACGGGAAGCCGCGTCCAGCTCAGCGCCAGGGATGGTTTGCAGGGGCACTATAGAGGCATCACCAGCCGCCACACCCAAACTCCACTCGATGCGCTCAATGCCAGCCAGCTCATCGCGGAACACCGCTGTGAACTCCACCTTGTTCAACGATCGCTGCAACCATGGCTCATTCAGCAACGCAGCCTCGTCCAACTGCAAGCGGCGAGAACTGCCCAAGGCACTGAGTGCGCGAGGGGAGCCAGCTGAAGCTCGCATGCGACGTGCAGTGGCCTCGCCCCACGCAGGGTGGGACTTGGCCACAGCACGTGCCTTCATGCGTCGACGCATGGAATCAGTGGATCCGCTGCCGCCAGCACTCTGATGATACACATCCACCAAGTCGCTCGCAGCGTGCCCTGCGGCACTAGCCAATGCACGCGCACTGGGCACGACGGCGCCAGAGGTGGCATTGCTGCTGGTAGCTGACAGAGCTGGAACAACCGCGGAACGAACATCAAGTTCAATGGGCTCAGGGCGGTCACTGTCGATGAAGATGCCATCGCCAACTGAGTACAGCACCTGCCCGCCAGCCGTGATAGCTCGCACCGAGACCTGGAACCAAGGAGCGCAGCGCTGGCCAGCTGGGCAGTCCAGAGAGGTGGTGTTCAAGGTCCATGTAGGGAAGCATGCAATGCCCACATCGGGCACAACACTCCAATCCATCACGTTGCAGTCTTGCACCAGCGCTGAGCAAGATGGTGATGCCGCCGGGTTGCGCGCATCATCAGTGTCGTCACAATCGCTGCCGACACACGATGCAAAGTTGGCCGTTTTGCAGCCAGCCTCTTGTGCTGCGATGCGATCGCGCTGCCCAGTGATGCACACTTCGTACTGGGTGATGTCAGCGCGGGTATCGAAGGCGCCACGCCAGGCAACATTGATGCTGCTGTCAAGCGAGGCTGCGTATGCCGTGTCAGCAGGGACGGCAGTGCTGTCCGCGGCACTTGGGTTGCACAGCGACGTGAAGCCGACACTCTCCTTGGGCTCGCCGGCAGTTAAGTCGTTGGGCTCCACCACAAAACCGTCAGATTTCACTTCGGCCCATAGGCCAGCCTTGTTGGTAGCGCGCACCACAATGACGTATGAGTGCCCCAGCTCCAGTGCGCCCACCTCAGTCAAGGATGACGCCTTCGTGCGACGGCCCACGTTCACCAGCTTCACGACCACCTTGTTTGTGGATGTGTCCATGACAGACACTTCATACTTGGCGATGCCGCTTTCAGGGTCCTTGAAGCCACTCCACTGGGCACCCACTGTGCCCAGTGGATGCTGCACATCCACATCCCGCTCCTCGTCAAAGACAGACTTGATGAACGACTTCATGCGAGCCAGGTCGAGCACGCGAGCCGAAATGGTGTCAGGGGGGGTTGTGTCCACGACAACCTTGCCAGCCGGCACGACACGTTTCTTTCCATTGCACCCCTGCACTTCAACTGACACATACGTTGTGTCTGTTCGCTGCAGGCTCTTGCCGTCAGCCGATGAATGGTATCGCAGGAACTGTGTGCCAGGCGACTTGGAGGTCGCAGGGCGACCGATGTCAGATCGTCCAGGCAGGCTGCCCACAAGTACCTCGTAGCCGCAGACGCCGGCGCCCGCTTGCTGTGCAGGCTCCTCGAAGGTGACTGGCACCACTGCGTCAGCAGCAGAAGTGACGTACATAGCCTTGCCGTGGGCAGTCTCATCGCCCCCGGCAGCCTCCACCTCGGCATCCGACATCTGCAGGCGACGGCCACCAGCTGCTGCTGCTGCAGTGGCGTTGGCCACATACTCGCTGTACTCAGCATCAGTGGCCTGTGCAGCAGCGGCAGCCGCCACAGAGCCGACCAAGCGGGCGTTGACTGCGGGAGGAAGCGCCTGGTCCACCACGGCAGGGCCAGAGTGGAACACAGAGGTTGCACCAGCGTAGTTCTGGCACCGCACTGACGCAAAGATGCGAGGCAGGTCACTCAGGGTGGCAAATGCAGGCACTGGGGACATGGCAGCCACCACAGCAGTGGGCACAGCCATGATTGCCGAGGTGAGATCTCCCACCGACACGAAGCCCAGCAGGTCATGAGTGTGGGCTGCGGTTGACGAGAGGGCCACCTCATAGGAAGCGATGGCGCTCTCGCCGTCCTGGCATGGCGTCCAAGCCAAAGCGATGGAGCTGAAGTCGCTGTGCACCCCCAAGTCGGAAGTGCCCAGGGCGCTGGCACTTCCGCCCGGGATGGCCTGGCCGTTGCGGATGGGGACGCGAGCAGTGGCACCGGTAGGCACGATTGGGGCAGTGGCGTCGATCACAACGCCATCTGACACAAACTCTGCCGCAACTCCAGCGCGGTTGGTGGCACGCACGTGCACGTAGTAAGTCATACCATGCACCAGGCGCAGGGAAGTGGAACGGAATGAGCTGGCCCCCCGAGAAATGGGCGCCCAGGGCATCGGGCAGGCGACCTTGCTTGCATCACATACCGCAAACTCCAATGAGGCGATGCCAGAGTGTTGGTCAGTGATGGCTGCCCAGCTGGCTGCAAGGGTTGAGGTGCTGGCTGACACATCCACATCCAACAGCACAGAGCTGCTGTTGATGAATGGGGAGTACATAGCAGGGTTCACATCGGTGACGCACACGGCGGAATTGCCGCAGCTGGGAGCGGAAGTGTCCACCATGATGCCGTCTGATGCGACGGAACGGCTGAGGCCGGCCTCGTTTGTGGCGGTCACACGGGGGAACACCACGGTGCCGTCCTTTGCGCTCTGCGTTTGAGCTGCTGCTTGGAAAACGCCGGTGGGCAGCTGGGTGCTTGGCAGCAGTAGAGAAACACCTGCATCGACGCCAGGCAGCAGCTGCTCGACAGGCTTGGTGAGGGGGAAGGCAGATTGCTCCACCCCGATGACATCCCAGGACAGCGTTGTGCTGCTCTGTCCGTCCACCAGGCCGAACCAGGTGGCTTGAACCAGGTTGCGAGACGCTGTGGCATCCTCATCTTGCCCAGGCTGTGCGCCGTCAGTGACAATACCGCCAGCGGGGGCGGTGCCATCAACACGAACACCATCAGATCGCCCCACGGAACACAGACCAAGGGAGTTGCACGCCTTGACGTATGTGAATACGGCAGCACCATGTTGCAGCGGGGTGGCGTCGATGGCGCTTGATGTGGCGGATGTGCCGTCTGCAGCCATATTCACAGCTGTCCACGGAAGCACGTCGCAAGAGCCAACAACTGGTGCTCCAGTGGGCAGGCTTGGCGCAATGCCACCGGCAGTGCCACTATTGAGCGCTGGGCTGAGCATATTGCTGGAGGTCGAGACGCACCACTCATAGGTGACGTCAGCATCTCCGCTCTCAGCATCCCCAAACAGGCTCCAATGGGCGGCAACGCTGCCAGAGAACGCAGTGGTGTTGAACGCGGCGATGAAGTCGGCATCGCACAACTGGGCAGCAGATGCAAAGCGCGTGCCAGCAACAGCTGAGCTGCATGGGGTGCCATCTGCCACTGTTCCCAGCAGGGGTGCGGTAGCATCCACCATGAAGCCGCTTGAAGCGATGGAGGCTTCGTTGCCGGCAGCGTCAACTGCGAACACGTGCACAATGTAACGCACGCCCTGCTCCAGGATAGCGGAGGACTGGAGGCTGAAATCAGCGGCAAGCATATCTCCAGCGGAGGCAGGTATAAGTGGATCCGCAGTCAGAACACGTGTTCTGGGTGCAACACAAGCACCGTCAATGGCACGGCACACTTGGGCGTCATATGCACGGATTTGGCTGCCTGAGTCAGCAAACGCGGTGAATGCGATGGTCACCTGCAAGTTGGATGCAGTGGTGTCCACGTCGGGCAGAGCTGCCACGGCTGCTGGCCCTGCGGCCACAGCAGCTGCATGCGCGGTGCGAGAGGTGTCTCGCACAACGGCGCCAGGGGCAGGCGAAGGCACACTGGTGTCCACAATCAGGGTCTGCGCAGTGTGGAGGACCGTGCGTCCACCTGCGCGGTCCACTGCAGCGACGTGCGCAGTGTACTCCCCGTCAGCCAGGCTGAGTGCAGTCCAGGTGTACGCATTGGCGCTTCTGTGCACCAGGGCTACAGGGGAGGCGTCACAAGCCATAGGTACGGCGTTTCCAGCGGACAAGCACACCTCGAAGTGGCTCATTCCAGAAGCGGAGTCTTCAAACACAGGCCAGGCTGCAGACACTGTGTGCTCCACTGACGTGTACATGTGCGGGGCAGATGGGTTCAACTGCACGGCTCCAAAGCCAGCTCCTGGGGGGACGAAGGACATGACTGGTGGTGCTCCGGTGCCTGGAACAATCGCCGGTGCCTCCACGTCCACGGTCATGCCGTTGGAGAAAGCCTTGGTCAGCTTTCCTGCGCCGTTGTACCCAATGACGGTCACGAACAGACGGGTGCCGTTGTTGCCTGCACCAGCCATGGCCAAGCGAGCAGTCACAGCTGCAGCAGACACCTCGGCGACAGCCATGGCCTTGCCAGCTACGAGTGTACAGGGCATGATATCAGCTGCACCTGGCATGGATCCGATGCACCACTCGAATTTGTGCACGCCGGATTCGTTGTCCGAGAACCCTGTCCACGTCGCAGCGACCACGGCAGAGGTGGAGTGCACGAAATCGTCATCCAACGCTTGTCCTGTGTTCAAGCGCGCATTGTACTCCGCCAACACATCTGCAGAGCTTGGCGACGATGCGCTGTACAGCACCATATCCCGTACCACTCCTGCAGAGGGAGGTGTGATGTCCACGGTGGCACCGAACATGGAGGCAGCGGTGCCAGTGAGCCCTGCCATGTCAGAGGCAGTCACTGTGGCGTACAGTGTGGAGCCTTGCAGGGTTGCACTGGGGTCCTGCAGGACAGCAAGAGCTGCGTTGAGGGTTGCAGCGGTCACTGATGGGTCCACAGTGGTCAGGTCGGCAGCCGTTAGGCCGGCGGCGTCGAAGTACGTGGTGGACACATCCATGTGCACAGCGGGCAGCACGTCTGCAACATGAGGCTCCGTGCCGATGGCCAGTGTGTACCCGGTCAGAGCAGAGTTGGGTTCATCGAAGCTCCAGGCGACAGTGACGGCGCCTGAGTCGATTGTGCTTACTTCATTGGAGGGCAGTGCTCCACCGTTTGCAACTGCAAAGGACGTGGTGCCAGCCTCACCCAGGACGATGTAGCGGGCTTCAGGGGGGGTGTTGTCCACCACAAAGCCGTTCGTAGACACGGTCACTGACAGCCCATCCGGGTTGGTGGCACGGATCGTCCCGAAGTACTTGACTCCTGCTGTCAGCGTCAGGTTGTGCAGCACGTATGCTGAGCCAATAGGGTCTTGGCCCACCACTGTGAAGTTGTATGCATCGTCACCACCGACAGCCGAGCCTACTCCCATCTCGTATGTGAGCAATTGGCCTGCGGAGTCTACGAAGGGGCTCCATGTCAGCCACACGCCAAAGGCGCTGCGCTGCACCTCGCAGGTGTCGGAAATGGCGGAGCTGGCATTCACTTGGTGCACCATGGGGGACTGCATGCCGATTCCGTCGCACACCTCCACCACGAGCCCTGGGGTGATCGTGGAGGTCGCCACGCTTGTCTGCGTGCTCACAGTGCTGCTGAGTCCAACAATATTAGTGGTGCGGACATTCACGAACACGACTGTTCCGTTCACAATGTCCACAGCGGGCGTCAGACTGGTGCGCGAGTTGGTGATAGCGGCCCCGCGGGCGGCCAATGCATACTCGGGCACGATATCCTGGGCACCAGCGGAGCTGCCAACAGAAATGAACTGCTGGTCGGGAAGTGACTCGGGGTCTGAGAAGCCTGCCAAACTGACGGACCACTGCATGCCCACGACAGTTTTGGAAGCCAGCCACTGAGGAGAGGTGCTGAAGCCATCGGGAAATTTGGCAGCAACCTGCACGGAGCCTGCAAGAGGGGGGGTGGCATCGGCCGTGATGGCAGCCGATGTGGTGGTGGTCACACCACCGGCCCCATTCACACACTCCACGTCCACAAAGAAGCTGTCTGCATTGGACAGGGAGATTCCTGCAAAGGTTAGTGTCTCGCTGTGTGCTGTTGTCGCAGTGCCAAAGCCAGCAGTGATGGGACTGCCAGTGTCCGCTGCGCCCGGCCTGCTAGTCCGCGTAGCGCTGCAGGTCACCACACCGGACTCCGGGTCAAAGGCTGTCACCACGACAGCAGCAGAGGTGGCACTCGCGTCCAGGTGGCGCCCCGCCACAACAGACACGATGCGGGGGGGGGTCAGGTCCAGCACCACGCCGTCTGAGGCCTTGACGGGGGACTGCAGCCCTGCAGCATTGGCCACCTTCACCACGGCAAAGTAACGGGAGCCTGCCTGCATCGGCTGTCCGCCAATGATGAACGTGCTGTCACCCACGTCACGCAGTAGCGCGAGGGAGCTTGTGGCAGTGGCCTCAGCATCAGCAGACCCGTCACCCACAGCCATCTGCAGCACAGCGGCGTGTGCCTCCACTACAGGTGAGTGTGGGTCGGCGCAGGACCAGGAGCCGGAGCCAAGTGTGGGAAACTGCACCACGTCGATGTCGGTGCCAGCCATGTCCACGCCGTCGATGACAGCAGAGCAAACTGGAGGAGAAGAATCAAGCACAGTTGCAGGCGAGGTGTGCACCGTAACCTGCCCTCCGCCGTTGGTGGCGATGACGGTCACGAAAATGGTGCTGCCGTCAGCCAGAGATGGCATGGTGATGTCCAATGTCATGGCATCTGGGGACGGTACCACATCTAGATTCACTGAGATGCTGCGGTAGGTCAAGCTGAGGTCTGGGGTGGGGGCACCGTTGAAGGCAACATCAGCAGCAGAGGAGGAGGACACGCCCACCTGCAGAGACGAAAGGCCGGACTCGTAGTCAGCAACGCGGTACACGATGGGTACACGCAGTGTGGTTCCGCTAACGATGGCAGCAGTCGGGTTCCAGTACTGCAGGAGCTGGCCCCAGGCCCCCACGCCGACCGCCACCACCTCAGGGGCAGTATTGTCCAGCATCACGGGGGGAGAGATGTGTACTCCCACCTGTCCGGCTCCATTTGTCACGCGCAGCATGACGTAGTACGGCTGCAGGGCCAGCACGGGAAAGCGGTCGCTGTGTTGGGGGGAGGACAGATCCCATGTGGTGCCAATCGGAGCCCAGTCCTTCACAGAGCGGCCGCCCGGGATGTAATCCACTGCCCACTCGGCGCGAACAACGCCAGAGTGCATATCGGAACATGACCACTGCAGTGGCAAGGTGTCGTTGAACAGGCTCGCTTGGGCTGGGCTGTTGATGGGCACCACACTGAAAGTGCAGTCGGGGGGGCTTACATCCACGGTGACTCCGTCTGAGCGGGCGACTGTGGCCCCACCAGCACCGTTCAACGCCATAACTGACACTGTGTATTTGACACCATCAGCCAAGTTCAAGCCGGGAAGAATGGCGGCAGAGGCGGTGGGGGGCATGCTTGTCCAGTCCACCACGTCGTTTGTGTTGGCGCCCGATCCAACAGCCACACGCAGGCCAGCAATGCCGGAGTGAGGGTCACGGAAGCCAGTCCACACCGCACGCAAGGTGTCGTTGATGAATTGGAAGTCCATGTCGCCAGAGGCAGTCGGAACAAGACCGTCGAACACACTTCCCGCAATTGGGTCGCTGGAGTCAATGGTGACTCCATTGGACACCACAGGGTCAGAGGTCCAACCAGCACTGTCTACGGCATACACGTATGCATACACAGTGCGGCCATCAGGCACAGAGGCCATCACGGTTGTGCGGTTTTGGGTTCCAGACACGGCGCGATAGCCAGCGACCCGTGGACCTGAGGTGGCAGTGGGGCCAATGCCCACAAAGTACTGCGTGATGTTGCTCTCAAAGTCCGCCCAGTACCGCCACTGCACTGGAACAGCCGATGTGGAGCGCTGAAAGCGCGCATCCACGTCACCATGTCCATCCAGCACGATGCCTTGTCGAGGGGGCTTCAAATCAGCCACCACACCATCGGAGTGGGTCACCTCAGTGCTGCCTGCGCCGTTGGTGGCGCGAATGTTCAGGTAGTAACGTAGGCCGTTCACCCACTGCACATTGTCCACATCCACCTGGGCACTGTAGGCGCGGGTGGATGGGATTCGAGCAGCGGCGGGCAGGACCACTGCAGCATACTCCGTGACGTCAGTGCCGCCGGGGTAGGTGCCCACGGCCACAGACAGCTGCACCATGCCTGACTCGGCATCAAACATATCCACAAAGCCGCGGTAGGAGGATGCTTGTCCGTCCACAACATCCACATCCGAGGCTCGGTTCATGTCCGCAGCAAGGCCCACGGTGGGCGGAGTCAGATCCACCACGAAACCATCGCTGGCTGCTTCTGTGCTCACATGACCAGCGCCGTTGGTGGAGCGCACCCAAGTCTTGTACACTCCCTTGTGCTCCAGGGGCGACACTGTATCAGCGCTGGCTGACGTCGCGTTGCCCACGAAAGTCCACGGCACGACGAACTTGCCGTCGGCGACGTCAGTCACGGCCACTTCGTAGCTCTCAAGGAAGGACTCTTGATCTTGGAAATTCCACGACATGAACACAGAGCTGTTGAAGCCCTGGTAGTCCACATCCTGGGCAGTGGCGTTGGGGGAGACGGCGTCCCCCGGCATACCGCCGATGAGCACTTCGTATCCTAGCATGTCCTTGTTCCCGTCGCGAACTTCAATCGGAACAGCGGGGGTGAAGTCCACAGTGACTCCCTCATCGCCGCCGCCCAGGCGCCAGTCCCCTGCGTTGTTCACGCCCCGGACACTGACGAAGTACGTCACACCGTGCCGCAGGCGCAGACCGTGGAAAGTCATGTTCTGACGGGTGCCCACAAACTCCTGGCGCCGAACGTCGCAGCCCCCGGCATAACTGCCCACACAGGCGTAGTAGTCTTGCATGCCTGACTGGGGATCCACAAATGCGTAATCCCACCAGCCCGACAGCGTGTTTCGCTGGTACGTGTACTTCCTCTTGGAGCCAGGGTTGTCTGACGTCACGATCTTCTGCGCCAAGAAGGAGGGAGGAGTGACATCGAACACGACGCCGTCACTCTTGGTGGTGGCGTGCCACCCAGCGCCATCTGACGTCTGCACCGCCACGAAGTAGGCAAAGCCGTGGGTGGGGATGAAGCTGGGCGTCTCCCACTCAAGCATATTCACCTGTGTGGGGTTGGAGCCAGCATTGCGGGAGCCAAGGTTGGTCAGGCTTTGTCCAGGCAGGGAGTAGATGTCTGTCATGGGCACCACGTCGGAGCAGCCGGCACAAGTGCCCACCCCGATGCTGTAGTCCACGATGCCTGACTCGGGATCGTAGCAGCCAAAGCGCGCCTTGAGCGAGGGCATGAAGGAAGTGGCCACCCAGTCCTTGTCGCTGGGGATTCGCCCCGTGGGATCCACATCCTGCACTGGGCGGTTGGGCATCACGTCCACACATAAGGGTGGCGTGCGGTCGATGGTGAACTTGGGCGCAGGCTTGTTGGGCGAGCGGCGGCCGGCATTGTTGATGGCACGCACGTAGCCCTGGTATGTGACACCGTGCTCAAACATGTACAGCTGGCGCTTGTGGGCGTGCTTGGTGGGGTGGTCCATGGCTTGCCAGTCAGTATGCCATGTGTCGTTGGTTCGATCGTACATGGCCCACTCATATTCCGCAATACCGCTGACGTCATCAGCAAAGCCATCCCAGTACAAATCCACCAAATGCCCGAAGCGGTCCCACCGCTTGACGCTTTGGTCAGCAGTGTGAGAAATATACCCCCCTTGACCCAGGAAGGGGTCAGTAAGGTCCACTCGGATGGGTGCGGTGGTGAAGATTTGCTCTGTGCCCAGAGAGTTCACAGTGTACAGCTTGGGGTAGTACGTACTGTCATGCTCCATGACCTTCTCGCCTCGCACGCGGCTAGCGTCTTGGCCTGTGGAATAGTTCAGTTGTTGTGTGAGCGAGGTGACGATGAAGCCGGTGTCCTTGCGGTCCAAATGCGCTGCAGGGCCTTGGAAGCGCCACTCGCGGTTGGACCATTCGTTCTTGGAACGCAGAACAGCGTGCCGGTCTCCCGTGTTGGTCAGGGGGTCGTACGCCCCCCCATCTGTCCCATCTCCGGGCCCATTGGCCATTTGCACGTCGTCAATATCGGTCATGCCTTCTGGTTCAAGCACGCGGTAACGCATGTGGATGCTTGTGCTTGAGTTGATCCACACATACGACTCGTGGTCGGAGTCAATCAGGCCCACTGTGTGGTACTGCCCTCGAGCTCCGGAGCGCACCTGCCAGTCCACCACTTGTGCAGGGGTGGAATCCAGGATGATGGGGGCCGAGGAATTGGAGGACTGCAGCCCCACGCCGTTGGTGCACCGCACGGTGGCATATGCCACTTGGCCTGAAGGCAGCACCATGTCGGTCTCATCGTAGCTCAGTGCCATGGACATGTTTGTCCAGGGGACCAGTTGGTCCTGCCCTGGACCCCAACCCACCGCAATGAAATAATCCAGCACCTCCGACTCTGGATCCTCACCTTCTGCCCATGACATGTGTATGGTCTGATTGTCTGTCTGCAGGAAGTCTACCCGTGGGGGGGGAATAGGGGGGGTCGAATCTGTGGGCGCCTCGCATGTGTCGAACAGACGCAAAGACAGCTTCTTCATCTCCCACTTGTACAGAGTGAACTTCAGGGGCTTGCACCAGCAGATCCACGGGAGAGGAATGCAGATCTTCACAAAGCCAGCCTTGAAGCACTTCTTCTTGATACAGAAGCACAGGCGCAGCTGCACAAAGGCCTCAAACTTTACCTGCAGCGGGATGGTGTCCACGGTGATGGCCATGCAGATGTCCAGCTTGCCGGCGGAGTTCAGACGCAGTGTCGCCATGGCCTTGAGCACGGTCTCCATAATGATGGCGGTGATGCGTACTCCCGCCTTTACCACGATGAAGGAGACAGACGCCTCGCCCCACGCCTCAATGGAGGCAGCGGGGATGAGGGCGCCGGTGACAGCCTTGTCAGCAAAACACAGAGACGCCTCGTACGCAACCTGGAAGTTGGCGTCAAAGCCGGCAGAGAATTGCAGCATGATCGGTCCAATGGGGATAGGGGGCCCTGACACAGACATACCCAGCGATCCACTGGGAAATGTCCACAAAATGCCCTGCCCAGACAAGCAGCCGTCCTCCGCGTTCTTGATCTTGCTGAAGAGCTTCTTCAAGTCAGGCAGCAACTTGCGGGCGGCAGGGTGGGACTGCTTCACCAGCAGGCTGCGGCCCTGTGCACGCTGCGCTGCCTCTGGGTGGGGCACCTTAACCAGCTCCTCGCCCGTGATGGCGTCGGTGGCGCCCTGCACCTCGCCGTTCTCGTCGATGTGGTACATGGGGACATCCTCCAAGGGATCGTGCCACCCTGCATCAACTGCCGACTTGCCTGCTGCACGTAGCATGTTTAACATGCCCGACCCACGGGCCACGTGTGACCTGCCCAGCTCTCGCCCCATGGGGGACAGGGGGGCGTGCATGATGGTCACGGGCTCACCGCGGTTGTGGAGGCGAGCCACAGCGGGCGAGCCCACCAGGCCTCCACGGTTCGCGTTGCGGATGGTTTGTTCCTCGGTCTGTCCAGCTTCAAAGGCTGTCTGCTGGGCAGTGGCGTGGCCAACGTGGCGCGCGCGGGAAGCAAGCTGGGAGAGGGCACGCTGGCGCTGGCGGAAGAAGCCACCCACGAAGCCACCAAGGCCGCCCAATGGGCCGCTGTTGGACCCTGAGCCGCCTCCTGTTGCGTCAGACGATGCGGAATTTGAAGCTGGGCAGTTGGCGCCGATTGGAATGAGGCACTTTGGGCCATACACGTAGTTGTTCATCCAAATGAGGAAAATCGTGTTCTCGAACACCTTAGGCTCGGTTCCACGCATGACTGGAACACGAATCTTGAAGGCTGAGTCTTCAACGTCTGCTTTCACTCGGAATGCCCGTCGCACCCACTTGTCTGAAGCCGAGTCGAAGTTGGCATACATGTACCGAGCAAAGCGATCATACTTGAGTGAGGAAAGACCACCAGGGACACGCAGGGCCTGCCCTTCGTGCTTCTTCTTGAGGGGGAACCCCATAGCGCCGTTGGGCAGCTGTTTGAAGCGGCGGTGGCGCCAGAAGTGGATCTGGTTCTCAACCCCACTGCGGTAGGCGCCACGCGAGATTCCTACCCACCACCATCCCAGCTGCTTCACAATGACCATGCCCTGCATGAATCGGCCTCCAATGATGATTTTGTCGGGCTTGGCAGGCTCTGTGCCGTTGAAAATGAGGCGCAGGTTCGAGGCAACTTGACCCTCGTCCATTTTGTCGGTCTCCGGCGCCAGGTCTGCCAGCCACGAGGGAAAGTCATCCTTGTGTTTCTCCATGAGCTCCTTCAGCTTGGACTTGGCCAGGGCGACGCCGCTCTTCAGCAGAGTCTGCAGAGAGAAATCCATTTGTCCAGCGAGGGGCTGGTCATTCAGCCCCAGGTCGTACCCCGCGATCCAAGCGGCGGGGTGGGACTCGTGGATCTTCTGTTGCACCAGGTTGTCACCGCCGGGCACGGCGGTCTCGCCAGCCCACAGAATGTCCTCTCCGGGCGTAGACGCGTTGATGTACAGGAAATCGCACCGGGAGTCTAGCATGAAGGCCAGAGGGGCAGGCTTGGAGGAAGAGCCGGAGTTGACCATCTTCAACTCCCCCGGGCCGGGCTGGCCAATGGTGTTCGTCAGCTGGTCCAACTTGAACAAGAACACGCCACCGCGTGTTTGGTAGTTCACTGACACATACATGTACACTCGTGAGAAAGCCACGTCGGTAACCTCCACCTGCGTGAGTGGGTTTCCCAAGTGGTCTTGCAGGGTGTACTGCTTCTTGATGGCATTGCTGTTAGCCTCCATAATGCTGAGAATGGGGGCCTCGCTGAAGTCCATATGTGCGTGCAGGATGGCAGGGTAGTCATCGCACCCAGAGGCCCAAATGCCCCAGCCCTGACCAGCGCAGTGCTTGATCACATCCATGCCCACGGGGGTGAATTGCTCGTATAGGCCAGGCTGCTTCCAGCGGAACTGCCGGTTTCCATTACTGTTCCCGATGCCAGCTTGAATCAGGGCCGGCGAGGAATGGTCCCAGAAATACGTGTACCGAGTGGGAAACATGATGTTCCGGTAGATGCTGCCGGAGCGCTCAATGACGCGCAGACAGGAGGGACGTGCGGTGGCGGCGCCCCCAGCGGGCAGCAGGTTGGTTGCGCAAGGGGGCAGGTTCTGCGGGGGGCGACGGCCCTTGACTTGCTCTTTGGCCTTGTCCACAACCTCAATGATCGTGTTGATGACCTTGTCCAAGAACTGCACCACTTTCTTGGCAGGGCCCGACACGACCTGCAGGAAGTCAAAGAATCCCTTGAGGAACCCTTCACTGGCCTGACGGGAGAGGTACTCCCCGACGACGTTATTCATTCGGGACATGCTGACTGCTTGCTGCCCCATGATCTTGCCGAAGTTCAAGTACTGCTGCACGCGTTCTCGAAGGTGTTCCACTGCGGATACTGACGATGGCAGGGTCATGCCGGTCAGAGCCACATGTGTGTTGAGCAGATCGTTGTTCACAGGGGTCACATACCCGTCCACAAAGGCGCTCATGCGATCGCCAATGCTCTGGAATGCAACCTTGGTGCTGGCCATCACAGCTGTGACATCGCCAGCAATGCGGTGAAGTGAGTCCGATGCACTGCGGCCGTTGGGCAGCAGCACATCCACACTGGCTACGTTCCCCAGCACGCGTGATGCGAGAGCACTGCGGAAACCGCGCGCCACGCCGATGAACGAGACGAAGCCGCCCTCCACGCTTTGCACGCGGTTAGCAGTGTCCAGGAAAGCAGGCAGCGCCCCCATGAATTCCCTCAGGCTCGCGATGGCATTCTGGACTGGACGCAGCGCATCAGCGTTGATGCGAGCCTGGTAGTAAAACCGCGCGCGGTGACAGGTGCCTGGATCGGGGATGTTGGAGGTGCAGGGGGCTGAGAAATAGTCCGAGACGTCATCGGGCAGCTGCTGTGCATAGGTGCTCATGACTGTGCCTGAGTCCATCAGTAGTTCGTGCACCTCGGCGGCCTGAGGTGCAAGTCGCAACGCGTCCCCAGACTGCTCGAAGAAGTCCTGGAAGGACCCCATCATGCTGGTGACGTCCCCGGCACGTCGCAGCAGTGGTCGCAGCATGCCCTTGAGGGCGTGTCGGTTGGCCACTAGCGCATACGCGGCCTCAAACTGCTTCCTCAGTCGAGATAGCTTTGCCTCTACCACCTTCACGTCACGGGCAAGTGGGCGCAGTGTAGGCGCAATCACGTTGTGGGCGGCGTCGTACATCTGGTCCATCATGGCGCGGATGCGGGCGGGCGCCCCTTGTGCAGCGGTGGCGGCTTGGATGTATGGCCCCAATCCTGAGGGCGACGTGATCTGGTCCAGGTCAGTGAGGATTGAAGGGGAATCTGGCCGATACTCCTGCAGGAAGTGCAGGGTGCGGTTGAACTGGCGAGCTTCCTTGCGGATACGCAGGGAGGCCTTGGCTGTCTCAAACATCTCGTCAATGCGGTCAAGCGTCTCACGAGCCTTGTTGCCGAAGTCAATCACAGACTGAATGGCGTCGCCTACAGCTGACAAGAAAGGGACCTTGTCCACCTGCGAGGCCACACTTTCCAGGGTGTCGATGATCTTCAAATGCCCTCGCACCCCGCTGGTGAGCTCGGTGAGCTTGCTCTGCAGGCGCTGGAAAATGGGGAGCCATTTCTCAGCCAAGTGCCGGGTTGCAGTTTGCTCCTTGATGATATCTTCCGTCAAGCCCTTCACGTGGTCAAGGGACTGAACGGTGTTCAGTGTGCTGGTTCCGACTGTGTTGTTGAAGTCGGTGAACATGGCAGAACCAAAATCCGCCAATGGCTGCAGGGCATCCTCAGCTAACGCAATGAAAGATCGTGTGTTTGTCTGCCCTTGGAACTCCAGCAGAAGTCCGCGTTGGGTGAATTGCACACCCCGCATGAGGACCTTTTCCAGGTCAACCAGGCGTCCCATGAGACGGCCGACCATCTTCACCTGCTCGTGCAGGTCAGTGATGACGGGGGCCAGTTGCTGGTAAGCATCAGCAGTCGCGTTGTCCACGTTGTTCAAAGTGCTCACGATGCCAGAGGTTGCATTCCCAAGGGAATGTCGGAAATTCCCGGTTGAGATGCCGCTGAGCACATCGGCTGGGAACTCCTGGGCCAATTCACTCATGTCATTCACAGTGCGAATGAGCACGAAAATGGCGTCCACACTGTCGTCATCAATGCTGGTCAGCTTCGCAGCGAGGCTGTCTGTGGCAGCCACCAGGTACGCCATCTCGTCGGACATGTCACTGATGGACTGCACCTTCTGGAAGTCGGCGGCAGCTGAGAAACGGGAGTCAAAGAACTCCATGGCACGGGTGCGATAGGACTGGATGCCGCCCTCCAGGTTCAACAGCATGTTCAACGTCTCAATCAACCCCGAGTTTCCGTCAGAGGAGAACACACTGAGAACATCAGCGGCTTCCATGGTGAGTGGGTTGATAGCCACGCCTCGCCGGCGAGCCAGGAACGAATCCATGCCCCCAGAGATGTCTCGAGAGCCAACCAAGTCCAGGGCGACACTCGACACAGCACGCGCCTCCTGGGCAAATCGGGTGAACACCGTCTCAGAGTTCGTGAGCGAGTCCAATATGCCCAGCAAGTCTCCGAACTGAGACACGAAGAGATTCACGGTGGACAATGGGCCTGCTGCGCCCGCCAGGGTCAGGTTCAGCGTCTGCAGCACTTGATCAGTCAGGTTGACGGCCTTGAACGCGGTGACTGGAATGTCTTGAATGCGGGGAGCATACATCTGGGTGAAGTTATTGATGAGGCCGTGCATCTGCACCGCGCGCCAGCTGCTGCTGTTCACGTGGTACTCATTGCTCGTGGTGTTGAAGCGTTTCGTGAGGCGTTTCATCTCCTTCCACGCCTTGAGTTCGTCGGGGATGCCGTCGGCTTCGTCCATGAACGCGTTTATCAGGCGTCCAAGCTTCACATCCCCAAACAGCAGTCCGATTATGGAGTCGCGGTCGTCCAAGATGTCCACCAGGGGCTTGACGTAGTCGTTGAACACCTGGAAAATCTGCCTCAAGTTGACATTCAGCGGGCCAAGAGTGATGTCCAATGAGCGTGCCACGAAGCGCACGCCCTTGGCAATGTTGTCGCCCACGTGCTTGTTGACTTTCTGCAGAAGGTCGTGTGGGATCAGGGAGGTGTACGAGAAACCGCTCTGAAACGCCATCTTTGCCCAAAAGAAATGGAAATCCCAGAAGAAGAAGTACACAGAGGTCTTCGCTTCGTCATTCACGTCCAGCTCGAAGAGGCCTCCGAAGACCCCAATACGCAGGAACGCTTGGTTGGTCAACTCAGCGTATGCCACGGCACCCAGCTTGGAGGATCCAAATCGGTACTCCCAGCGGTCAGATCGTCCGATGCGCAGGTCCAGCAGCGTCAGGGGACTCAGGCGTCGGCGGGCAGCCAGGTTCTCCATGTGTCCAGCCAGGTCTCGCCGCACGGCGCTGGGCAGACCCATCGCCATGCGGCGCAGCAGTGTTACTAGGCCCGCCTCCATTTTTGCATCCACCACACAATGGTGCATGCATTCCTCGCGACAGCGCTTCAGGTGGCCTGCTGGGCACAGCTTCTGGAAGCACTTGATAGGGCAGGTGTCGATGGCGCCGCTGGCATAGTGCCACAGCTCCCCGTGAAGGACGTTCAGCGTGCTGTCGGTGATGTCACCTGGGGGCACGGAGACAAGCGCCTCCATGGCCGCCAGGCGCACACTGAGCGGGGAGCGTCTGTTGAGCAGCACCAGTAGTAGAGTGCGCTCCACGGGGCCCGCGGCAGCCAAGTCGGCAGCATATGCATCCACAGGGTTCTGGTAGTACGGAAGGTGCTCCGAAGCGGGCAAGCCGTCCTGCGCATCGCCCTCGGCGCCCTGCACTGCCAGCGCACGCCCATGTAGGCTGTGTCGCCCCCCATTGCGCGCAGCTGCGCGCTCGGGGTGATAGGGGGAGTAGAAGTGATACCCAAAGGCGCTGGCGGCGACATCGGGGTGATTTGGCCCCAGCACAAGCGGGGTGTGCACTGACGTCATCCGCTTGGCATTCGCGGACATATCCGACCCTTCCTCGCCGTCGCCCTGCAGCAGTCGTCTGTGAGCTGCCCTCAGGAACTCAGGCGTGTCCAGGTGGAAATCAGTAATGCGAGCATGCTGCGGCATGGCTTGTGCAGCAGGGTCCTCGGCACGCAGGGAGCGGCCCCCGTGCATCTCAACAGTCTCCGCGTCCTCGCCATCGGCCTGTGCAGCGGCACTGTGGCCATCTTGAGCAGCTTGTGTCAGCCAGGGGCGGTGACCATGGCTGAGTTCTCGCTCCACATCAGCCTCGGCATCCAGAAGACGCACCACTGCAGTAGGCACCTCTGCCGCCTGCAGCTGCTTCTGGGAGAAGCCGTACAACTTGCGCAGCGAGAACACAGCCGAGGAAGACAGTTGAACCTGGCGCTCGGCCAGAGCTCGGAGGATATACGGCACAAAAGAGGGGTGTCCTGCATTCCCCATGGCTTGCACGATTGCCTCCAAGTGCGCACCATGGGTAAGGGTCTCGTCGTCAAACTTGTGGCGAAGAGTCATGGTCGCAAAGCCTTTGCCTATCGAGCCCCCGTGCTCCAAGTTGCCTGCCGTGCTGGTCAGGTGTCGCTTGGCGTTGGTGGCGTGAAGCAGCTCCGGGGACGCCCCTGCTGCCTGTGCCGCTGCAGAGGCTGCTGCCAACGCAGCCCTGGCGTCACGCACTACATTCTCCTCAACCATGCGGTCTTGCCCTGTGGTGGAGAATAGGAACTCCTGCACAGCGTCGTCCCACACAGTTGCCATGCTGGGGTGCGCATACGCTTGTTCCAGTCGGTGCTCCGTGTTCTCCAGCCCACGGGCGTGAGCAATGTACTGAGCCTTCTCGTCATGCTGCATGCGGTGCCAGTGGTACCGGGCGTCAGCTGCGGATTTCCAGTGTGCGTCTTCGAGCGCTGAGCGGAAGTCCTCCGCAGCAGCCGCTTCTGCGTGTAGATGCGCAACAACATCCAGGGCCCAAGCTCGCAACTTGGAGTTGGGGTACCCAGGGTACGGGCGAAGATAGCTTGCAGAGGGCATCTTCGAGGTGAGGGCGGCATCGTGCACCTTCTCAGCCATGGCAGCTGCAGCAAGCAGCGCCTGCAGTGCCAGGCCGGCGTCAGCCGTGTTCATGATGACGTCAGTGACGGCATCTGCCATGGCTTGGGAAGGATACTCCTCAGACTGCGCTGCTGTAATGACGTCAGCAATATCCATGGCGGGGTCAACATTGTACGGAATGCAGCAAGGCATGATATCGTCAGGGAAAACAGAAGGCACGCGGCCCTCTGTGTATGCCTGTTGGGCATCTACAGCTGCCTGCTCCCGCGCCTCGGTTAGTGCGTTGATGTCATCGCCGAAGCCCTCCACCACACTTGCTGCACGTAGGACGGTAACCAGCAGAGGAAGCGACCCAGGCACGCCCCGGGTGGCAGCGGTGGCCACAGCCATCATGAGTGTTTGGCGCTGCACGCCCAGTGCTGCTCCCACGGTGACATCTGTGTAGGGGGTTGAGGGGGCCCAAAACTCTGCAGGGTCCTCCTCAGCATTCTCGTCTTCGAAATCGAGGCTGGGGTCATCTGCGACTCGCACAGCGTCAGAGACGGGGTCGGTGCTGTCCTTGGCCAGCAGGCCGCGGTGTGCAGCCTCAGTTGGGTTCCCAGCCGTGTCCCAGTATGCGGCGTGGGGGGTGCGCTGATCCAGACCCTCCCCCGGGTGGGCGCTGGCGGCGCCGTTGGGGTGGGATTCGCGGGTCATGGCACCGGCATGCACGCATGCGGAGACACTTGTGAGTGCTTCATGGTGCTCGTGCAGCAGGATGGCCATCTTGGCGTCGCCGGCACAAGAAGCATCCCCCACGGTGCCCTGACCAGCCAGCAGGGCCCCCCCACAGCCCACAGCGTACGGGTACAGCAGCATGCCAGCTACCATGTTCATGTCGCCCTGCTTGGACTCCATCCACTGCGCCACCCCCCCAGAGCAGGATGTGTTGCGGGGGTTCAGAGCGCACTGCAGCATGGCGGACATGTCGGAGCACATGTAGTCTCCTGGGCGCTCTGCACTGCCCCCTCCGCTCAGTGTCTCCTCATCCAGCTCCTCCTCGCTGCCGTAGTCGTACTCGTATTGCGGGCTCTCCTGCATGTGGGAGGAAAGGCCAGATGAGTCCGTGCGCATCACTGAGCGGCGATGGGGGGCCGTGTTCATGAAGTCTCCTTCAGCTCCTGTGCTTTGTTGCAGGTTGTGGAAGCGGGCAGTGTCGCGACCCTGGGGGGTAACTGGCAGCGGGGCCATGCTCAAATAGCCCTTCGTGTACCCTTTGCTCACAATGGTGGCCAGGTGGCGGCCAGCATTGTGTTTTGCCTCAGCAGGGTCTGTCACAACGCGCCTCACGTGTTTCAGCTCCAAAACGCCGGAGCCTCGAGACTTGAAGTGCTGTTGAGCAGTGCTTTGGGGTCCATGCAGACCCAGCTCTTCGCGGTTGCGCGACTTGGCGTCGTTGAATTGAGCCACGGACACTACAGACGCGTGTGTGACAACGTTCTCGATCGTCTCCACTGGCATGTGCATTGAAGCCACAGCAGCTGAACCAAGGGCCTCCGCGGCATCTTGGCCTTCAGCAACTTTGGTGCCTGCTGCTGCAATGCGCCTTGCGGCAGCTGCAGCTTCCTCCGGGGACAAATCTACAGCGCCCACCGGAAGGCGCTTCACCACGGCGTGGTGACGCTCCATGGCGAAGGTGACGGTTTTCAGGGAAGACCGTGTGCGCTTAGGGCCTGCTGCATACGCCTCGAAAAAGCGGGGGTAGTTCTCCTCGGTGCGTCGAGAAGTAATGAAAACTCCATCTCCATGCGGCTCAGCAATAGTTTCGACGTGTGCCTCACCAACCTGTATTCATGTGAACTTGAGTGTTGTCTGATGCATGGAAACGCACAACTGAGCGATTGCTCGAAATCAACATGGTGTTCGTATAACAAAGTCACGTACACAGAAAGATTGCACCACAGTGGCCTTTCAAGCAAGTCATTGGCTCAACTAGACTGAAGTGAGCTGGTCGCAATGCAACCCAACAGCCAGCACCGTCACAGGGCACAAACAACATGACAAAAGCAAAATGAATCGTTTCAGAGCACGAATTCGTGTTAGCAAAGCTTCTGTTCACTCTTTGTAACTTACAGAGTCTCTGTCTGGGTGTGAGCAGCGATGGACTCCAAGCTCATCTTTCTCTGCCGCAGTCTCGCAACGGAAAGTGTGCAGTGCATCGATGATGCCCTTCTTGAAAGCGATAGCCTGTGAACAGAACCATTGCTAGTACTTACAACTTCCTGTGGCACATTAAGGCAGCTGCTCTCACCTGCTTGTCATCGTCAGAGCTTGCCCAAACATGCGCAATCGCCCCGGTATTCAAGTCCAGCTCAATGTACATAGGAAGCGCCAGAGCAGAGTAATCCATGTCTTTGTCAAGAACACGTGCTCCATCTGCCTCCAGCGGCTGTACATCTGCTACTTTCACCTCCCACAGCGCGTTGCCTGGAGAAATGTCAACGTTGTTTTCTGGCAGTGAGCCGTGAGCAACGTGGGCTGCAGTCACGGAAGCGGATAACCCAGCATGAGCAGCGAGTGAATCGGAGCTTGTATCAATATGCTGCAACTGAAAGTTGTAGTGATACTGCAGCTGCAAGCCGACAGTGTCGCCCGACAGCGGCAGAGCAGCTGCGAGCTGCCCGGCTGCTGCGAGGCAGCAAAGCTGCCAGAGCAGGCGAGCCATGGCTTAGCAACCAAAAATAAGCTGCAAAGCCAATGCAAGTGGAAACGGTTGAAGAGGTATGACGTTTTGCAGCCTGCTGCAATGCAAGAAGCATAATTGACATGGAGTCGGGGAGAAGGGGCTCAAAATGTTTCTTGTCAGGTCGAGAGGACATTCTTGTCCCTTTCGGAGTCCTTGTGCCGTGTTTTGACGCTGCTATGGGCGCAACATCTGATGGCTGGATAGGTCTTCCGTCAAGCCTTTCTATCGCACAGTCATACAAGCTGCAGAGCCTTGCCTTGCTGCCACACGTACACAACGACGTATGGACAGTCCCCTGGACAACCTGCCCCCCTCGAACAACCAGCCTGGCGTCATGCATCGCAGCAGAATGCACAATAATACACTGCAAACACTCAAGATTGTTTCATCTGAACCTTAACCCGTCATCTGCTACGGCTGCACTGAAAGGAAACGCACTCTGGGGTCGCTGCGACCGGCCGAGCTGATCGGGCGATTCGCAAGCTTGTAGAGGTGTCTACACAAGAGCGCATCCAGCATGGACACGCCAACACAGCTTCCGGAGTTGCCAATGAGCTCAAATGGTCAACAAGCCGCAAGTTCAAGACGAGCTCGCCGCGCTGCTCAGGCTGCTCGAGCAAGCTTGCCCAGCGCGATGCACTTCCTCTCAAAAGGCCCCGAGGCACACTTCCAAATGATGCATGCACCCTGGTTACTGCCCGTAGCCACTTTGCATGTGGCTGCTTTTCATATCCAGACGCGCTGGCGTGGGCGGCGACTGCTGCGCGCCGCACGAGGAGACCCGCTCACTGCCTCGACCTCCAGCCTCCAGCTGTCATCCTCGGTGCTCTCGCTGCCTTCAGAGCGGCGCAGTGAGCCGATCCATGTAGTGTATGAGCGCTATGTGCAGCGTGTCAAGTCGCAGCGGCGGCAGCGCGCCCTGCAGCTGGTTGAGCGCGGCCGTAGCTTCCACGGGCTATACAGCGGCAGCAACACACAAGCGTCCAGCCAAGTGGCGCAGCTGGAGCAGCAAGTGCGCAGCATACGCACACTGGGTCATGTGGAACATGATGCAGATCTTGCCGCTCGCCCTAAGTGGGTGCTGCGAGACCTGCAGCCGCTGCAGACGTTGCACGGGTACTGCGCCACCCGAATTGCGGCATGGTGGCACAGTCTGCACAGCAAGTGGTGGTTCTGGTTACGTTTTCTCCGCCCACGACGTGTTGTATACCAAGTGGCTGCGCTGGAACTGCAGCAGGTGCTGTCCGCCTGGATGCGGCGCCGGCGCGGGCCGCGGTGGCAAGCTGCCTGGCGCAACAGGCGGTGGCTGCACTACCGTGACATGGGGTATTCTCACAACCCCACAAAGCGACAAGAAATGCAATTAGCCACCCACAGGAGATTTCGTCCAACATGGGTGGTGTGGGACTACCGTGCGTGGCAGATCCAGTGCTTGTGGCGGAACTATCGAGATGGCCGTGTGGCTGGATTCTTGGCGCGCCTTGTTACACGTTTCAACGCCAGTGGAGATACCAAAGCAGTGCTGGCAGGCGTAGCAGCAGGGGAGGCCTTGCTTGCAGATGCTGCAAGTAAACTCATTGTGCGCTTTCGACTGGGGGGTGGCCCGACCGTGTGGCCCCCAGTGCTGCTGTACAGGATTGGCACCGCAGCACCAGTGTGTGACGTGGGCGCATTCGCCCCCAGAGACTATGCTGCTGTGCAGCAGCGCAGAGCAGCCCTGCCGGCGCAGGCTGCGACATTGAAACAGCTACGCTCTGTGGACCCCCGGCAATTCAGGGCTGAGTTGGGAGAGGCGGTGGATGCAGCTTTGGACACCCCCCTCGACCCCCAAACGGTGGATGACATTGCTCTCAGCACTGCTGATGGGTGGTACCAGCGCGAAACACGGAACACTTGGCGAATGGTTGCACTGGGTAAGGTGCTGACTTCCGGAAAAGCTACCCAGTTCATGCCCGACATGCCCATTCCAGTGTCAGTCTCATCAGCAGCGGGCATGACGCAAGATGTCTCTGGCACCAGTGGACGGAACGGACATCCTCCCACCAGGCGCAAGCAAGACGTCCCGTGGCACCATGACCCGTCACAACGCCGGAGAAATCGAGCAGCCGCTCACGTGCACGCCAAGAATCGGTGGATTCAAAAGATGAAGTCGCTGTATATGGACCAACACCTGCAGCCCTCGGCATCAGACACTCACATGGTGCCAGATGATGCTGAAGAAGCTGAGGAGGGGGGGGGCTTTGCTGCAGGGGGGGGGCTTAGCTCTGAGGGCAAGGCTGAGGGTGGGGTCCGCTTCACAGGTGATAACACACGAGGAGCTATTTCAGGCGCCAAGTCAGGCCTCTATGCAGATGATGGTGGTGATAGTGACGATGATGAGGCGCTGCTGGCTTGGGTGGGTGCTATTGATTTGGATGCTTACGACAAGTATGTGACACACTGGCATGCCGTCGGCACCACACAACCAAGCGCCTACCTAGACTCTGCAACTGGTGAACTCGAGCACGGTGGAATGGATGGTGCTTCCAGGGACTTCAGTCGGCTGAAAACGACAGTCTCAGGTCCCCAGCCCCCCCCCCGGCATGCGCCCATGCAACAGCCCCAGGCTGCAGCGGCCGCCGCAGAGGCAGCACACATTAACACCCTGCGCGCTCACCAATACGAGGCTGAACTGGCAGAGCTGGGCGTTGATTTCATGGGGGCAGCAAGTATACAGGGGGCCCAGGATGGTTACCACGTATTCAAAGGAAGGCCTCAAAGCCACTCGACTCCGATCCCACCGTCTGGGTCAAATCCAGTGGGAGGAAGCCCACGTGGTGCCCGCTCCTACGCCAAAGACATGCGTCTCCGAGACAACCATGATCATGTGGTTGACATTCGGGCTGAGAGCCGTGGGCAAGACGGGGGGGGGGCGGGTTCACCCGGGAGGCCCGTTTCATCTGCAGAACTGCCACCAAGGTTGCTGCGTGTGTCCCAAGGTGCTGCTTCACGGCGCAACCGGCACTCAACGCTACCGCCGGTATCAACAAGTCAGGCAGCGAGCTCTGTGGTCGGGTAGCACTGAACCGAGTACGGGTTGGAACTGAGCTCACCCCAAAACAGTTGGCGCCAATAACGTGCTTGAGCTTTGCCTGCATAGCCGTTCATTGGTGACAATTGTTGCTTTTGATGCTGAGAACCTGTGTCCACAGCATTTGGCCTCAACTCCAAGCTGCTCAAGCCACTCAATGCCAGGCGCAGCAATCCTGCACCGTAGATTGGACACAGGCTCAAATGTGGCTCTGGCGAGCAGCTTAGTTGGATGTGTCACCGTGAGCACTGCCAAATCGCCGCCTTGTGAGGCAGGCAAAACGGAGTAAGGGGGTTTGAGTCAATGATGAAACCAGCACATTCAACGCCAACATTGAACTTTTCGAAGGGGAGTACGCACTGGTAGGGCTGTACATGGCCTTCTCCACATTTGGTCACAAAGGCCCCAATGCACGTGACCGCACATCAAGGCTGCCCAGGTGCAAATACATAACCACTACGCAGTTTACTAAGCCTTACACACCATGTTCATCCTGCATGTTCAAGTCTGGCATCTAAACAACAATTACAGAGAAGGAGCACTAGACACCGAATTTGCAGATGCATACCTGGGCAAGACAAGGATGGGCAGCGGGGTATCCCAATTTGTGGAGACTGATTCTGCTTCGTGCCGGTTCCCTGGACACTTGATCAGTGATTTTTACATGCATTGCAACAGTACTGCGCATGAAGGCTGACATCTGGAACACCACCAAACCCCTCGATCCACACCACCAGAAACAAGAAGGCCAATGGCACTTAGTTCAGCAGCTCGACCACCTTCTCTGCAGCAACTGTTGCGCTTGCAGGGTTCTGGCCAGTAACCAAACGACCGTCTACGACTGCGACTGCGGCCCAGTCCTCTCCGCCCTTGAAAATGCCGCCCAGCTCCGTGAGTTTGCTTTCAAGCATGAACGGGACCACACCCTCCAAGGACATCGCTGTTTCCTCCGAGTCGGTGAAGCAAGTAAACTGCTTTCCCTTGATGAGGTACTCCCCATCCACCTTGGCGTCCACCAAGCAAGCGGGTCCGTGGCACACAGATGCTACGACTCCACCAGCGGAGTACACTTGCTCGATGGCGGTATTCACGACAGGGGAGATGCTCCCAGGGAAATCCCACATTGTACCGTGACCTCCAGCAAAGAAAATAGCACCGAATGTGCTGAGGTCCACATCTTGCAGCTGAGCCGTCTGCTTCAGGGCGTCTTGCACAGTCGCATTTGCAAGGAATTCGTTGCAAACGTCATCATCTTTGAATGCCTCCAGAGAGCCTTGGTCAACGGGAGGTTCGCCCCCCTTGATACTTGCAAATATGATATTCTTGCCAGCGGCAGAGAAAATCTGTATGCAATTTGAGTCAAGCTTGTGTCGTTATGGAAGCGCGTTGCCACATCAAATTCCGCACAACATCCATACCTTCCACGGATGCGCAACCTCGGGCAAATACCAACCAGTTTGCTTGTCTGTGTCACCAAGCTTATTGTGGCTGGTGAGCACTAGAAGAACGCTTTGATTTGTAGATGCCATATGGGAAATGAAGCAAACTTGCTGCAAGATATTCTTGACGAAGCTTTTGCCAAGGAGTGAATAGTATCCGGCTTGACCTCACTGCTATTTCGTGAAATAGAGGAAAGTGGTTTGTAGTGTGTGCCACCTCTGTTCGTCGCAAACAAAAAAGGCTTTTCAAGCCGAACAACGTGGAGTGCCCCCCTTGCCAAGGAGGAAGGTCGTTAGAGATCCTTCCACAACGAAGAGGTGGGCACTGTGAATGCTGAGCACTAAGCTCGCGGAAACGCCCAACTTGGCTGCGTGTCAGCACATTGAAATTGATGAAGGAATCACCCTGCACAAGCCGCTTCTCCCGAAGAATCAGCCCCGACTGCTGGCCCCACCCACCCCCACACCGCGCTCTGCATTCTTAAAAATGGTCAGCAAGGTGACTAAATGGGCACCTGCAGTCAAGGGCGCGGCTGGAGCTGGCCGACTTGGCCGGATCGAAGTGGTAGTGTGTTCAAGGTGCGCTGAAACCCAGTTTATGCCGTGTGGCAATGGTGTCTTCACTGCCGCCGATGGGAAACGCTTGAGGTCTTAGGGAGTTGCCAGAGTGTAGGTGAGGGTGCAGGCAGGAGACCACCCCCCTAAAATCTCAGTATACAGACTATGCCAGCAGCTGACTGATGTGGTGGCGAACAAACATGATGCATTCACAGGGCTTTCTTCTGGTAAGGATCCACTAACACGTGCTCATGCCCGTCCTTCCATGCACTCTTTGGCAGCTGCACACCCTCGATAGTTTGCGACACAACATTGACTTCTGGAGGAATACCATGTGGAAATACAGCTTCCAATGGTGGTGGGGGGTTGCGCATGAACTTGCTACCGCCTGGCATGTAAGGCACTGCGTGGAGCGAAATCAGTGAAATTGACCGAAGGACCCTGATCAGAGCACAGCCGTGAAACAGCAGTTGCACAACTCACATAAATATGGATCAGGATGTGTGAATTTCTGCAGGCGTGCCTCGCCTTCGCGGAGAAGCCTCTTGGCATCACTGTGAATCGAAAGCGATTTGCGGAAGTTGAGAGATACACCAGGGTGGACACACTCACGCTGAGTCAGCTGCCCTGTTCGTGTCAAACTCAGCACGGATTTCACAAGCCACAGCATTCCACTGATAGCGTTTTGGTTTCCAGTCCGTCAGGGAGCGAAGAGCTCGTCGATAAAGGCGAGCTACCTGCTGCTGGTGAGACAAGGTCTCATACTGAGACCTTGCATAGTATGCCGCGAGCTCCCTGAATGTTTTGTTCATCGTGCACTGAGTGGTGCAGCCAAAGCCCAAAAGCATTGGTGTCGACTGCAAAGTTTCTACAGAGCTGATCTTTAACGTGGGTTGCTTTCAAGTCTCAAAAATCCGAGAGGCTTCTTTGCAACAAGGCAACGCAAGGGGGGTGCAGCAACAGGGAACTTACCGCTCTAAAAAACCATAGCAGCGTTCTCTGCGAGACACTTATACAAGTATGTGTATGGGACTACTGGAAGCCTGTATCAAACATGCGCAGGCAAACTAGCTCAAGCCAGCTATGTCGGGTGTTGGCTCCACACGCTGCCTCCCTGAACTGTTTTTCAGGATGACTGCATCAGCATGAAAGCTGGACCAGGCCAAGCTAGCACCGACTTGAGCACGAGACAAAAAAGTCATGCATTTCCAGGGGGGCGCCGCATTTTACAGAAAACCCCTGTATTTCAGCAGAAACTGGCTGCTTTCAGACCCACGTGACAAACAACCCCCCCATTCTTTCGTCGGCCGGCCGGCCGAATATTTTGCTGGCTAGGCCTGTGGATTCTTGAGCAGTCCAACTACTTTCTTCTCGATTCATTCAACAACATCCCTGTCTCTCTCCATCAGGTTGCGTTTTTCACCAAAGTGCAGTGCACCAAGTATTCCGCGTATCCAAAATGGCAACTGCTGAGGCCCTCACATTTTCCGACTACCCTGTACGTACCCCCACCTTCATAATATTTGGATTAGGACTCTAGTGCTTTTTTTTGGGAGAGGTTGGTGCTGTGACCGAAGCACACTTGGCGTGGTGGCTTGTGTCAGCCCCGGGTTGCGGCAACCTTGTGTACGCATCAATCATGGCATTTGAGGCTTTTATTTGGGGCAGATCTCGTTAATTGAATTGTTTGTTTGCTTGTTGAATGCTTGTGTTGCGCGTCAAGGTGTGACGCTCCATTATGCATTCCTTCGATCAAGTGCACCGTGCCAGAAGAGCGAATCATATCACGCTTCCTGCAGTTTTTGAAGGAGCTCGGCATTGAGGCGGAGAACCCAGGAGTGTACAACGGCAAATGGTGTGGCAGTGGTGATGTCTTCACCTCCTACTCGCCTTACAACGGCAAGCCCATTGCGCGCGTTCGCTTTGGCACTGAGGCCGAGTACGAGGAGACCATCCAGGCCATGGATGCCGCCCAGTCCGATTGGGCGAACATGCCCGCCCCCGCCCGCGGCGAGATCGTCCGCCAGATCGGTGTTGCCCTGCGCGAGAAGCTGGAGCCCCTTGGCGCCCTGATCTCCCTGGAAATGGGCAAGATCAAGCCTGAGGGCGTTGGCGAGGTGCAGGAGTTTGTGGACATCTGCGACCTGGCCACCGGCCTCTCCCGCTGCATCTCTGGGCAGATCATCCCCTCCGAGCGCCCCGGACACACCCTGCTGGAGATGTACAACCCCCTGGGCAAGGTGGGCATCATCTCCGCTTTCAACTTCCCCTGTGCTGTGTACGGGTGGAACCTGGCCATCTCCATGATTGCCGGAAACGTCAATGTGTGGAAGGGCGCCTCTTCTGTGTCCCTGGTCACCATTGCCTGCACCAAGATCGTCGCTGGCGTGCTGGAGGCCAACGGGCTCCCCGGCGCCATCTGCTCCACCGTCCTGGGTGGAGGTCGCACCATCGGCGAGAAGCTGATCAACGACAAGCGCATCAACTTGATGTCCTTCACTGGCTCCACTGAGGTGGGCCGCCGCGTCAGCGAGATCGTGCACAAGCGCTTTGGCCGCACCATCCTGGAGCTGGGAGGCAACAACGCCACCGTGGTGATGCCGGACGCCGACCTGGACTTGGCCCTGCGTGCCTCCCTGTTTGGCGCCGTGGGCACTGCCGGCCAGCGCTGCACTTCCCTGCGCCGCCTGTACCTGCACAGCAGCCAGTACGACGACTTCGTTGGCAAGCTTGTGGCAGCGTACAAGAGCATCCAGCCAGGATCCCCACTTGAGGAGGGCACCCTGTTGGGCCCCGTGCATAACGCAAGCCAGGTGAAGGAGTTCCAGGAGGGACTCGTGGAGATCAAGAAGCAGGGCGGCAAGGTGCTGGTCGGTGGCGAGGTGTACGACAAGGAGGGCTTCTACGTGCAGCCCACCATTATCGAGATCGACCCCAAGGCACCCATCGTGCAGCGCGAGCTGTTTGTGCCCATCCTGTACGTGCTTAAGTTCGACACCCTGGAGGAGGCCATCGCCGCCAACAACTCCGTGCCCCAGGGACTGTCCTCCTCCATCTTCACCACTGACATGAAGAACATGTTCAAGTGGATTGGCCCCGCCGGCTCCGACACTGGCCTGGTGAACGTCAACGTGGGTACCTCTGGCGCCGAGATCGGAGGCGCATTCGGCGGCGAGAAGGACACCGGCGGCGGCCGCGAGTCCGGCAGCGATGCCTGGAAGCAGTACATGCGCCGCTCCACGTGCACCGTGAACTTCTCCACTGAGCTGCCTCTTGCCCAGGGCCTGACCTTCGGTGTGGGCGACGCAGCGGAGTAATCGCCGCTCACGACTGGAATAGACAGTACTACTTAAATTGTATTGAGAGAAAAAGACCCTGCTTCGCACACACGCTTATTGCCTTTTCCCCAAGCCAGCGGACAGTGGGGGGGGGTCTGTGTTGCCCCCCTGCTTTCCCGTCAGAGGGGGCTGTCGAAGCAGCCGCCCCGCAAGGAGACCGAAAGCAGCAGCGCATAGACTTGCCGATATAGCCAGCACCGGCAGGTACATGCCGCTTCGCTTCAGGCGCCAGGCACAGGGCTTTCCCTTGCCATGGCCATGACCCCCCCCCACTTCCTCAGATACAGGCGCGAGCAGGCATGGACCCACCTCAGGAAAGGCCCCGTCGGCGCCGAACTCTGAGCGCAGCTGCTGGTACGTGTCGATATCTATGCGCCGCTGCAGCTCGTCAGGACTCAAAAACGCTCTGGATGACAGTGCAGGTAGGTGGCACCGCAGCTGCAGCTGGCGCAGTGTGCCACAGGGGTCCCCTACGAATGCCGCTGCACACGGCTCGCCAATGATCACTATGTGCACCGCATACCCTGCATTCGTAAACACATGGGCCCCACTAAACAGGGTGTGGGGGGTGCTCACGGGATTTGATGCAGGCATGAAGCGAGGTCGATGCCACAGCGGCCATACCCCCATGTACTGCTGCACCCACTTAGTGGCCTTTTCCATGCCGTCCATCCGCCACACAGTGTCTTGTTGGACAAAGCTGCGATGGAAGGCGTCCGATGACAAGCCACCCGGCTTGGCCAGCATACCCAACGGAGACAGCGCGCTCTGCTCCAGGTTATCCGCTTGTTCTGACGTGGAACACACACCAGCACTCAGCACATGTTTAGATGCCAAGGCTGCCATGGTCCACAGTGCCCCCCGCTGGTGTCTTGCGATGTAGCTTGCTGTGGTCATGTAGTCAACGCCCGGCCGAGGGGGGGCCTCGGCATTGGCGCCCCCAGGAACAAGGTGTCGGAACAAGGAGACCTCTTTGGCCCATGGTTTTCCTGCTGCTCCATCCAGGGCACACTGCAGTGCATGCTGGTATGTGTAGGCCTTGTCTTGTTCAAGGGGGTTCCAGAAGTGGTCACACCTGTGGCAAGCCTCGGTATCACCCAGGCTGCTGATCATGGTGCCTGCCGGGAGGGAGCCAGAAGCTGCAGTGTCGCTGTGTACGCCACAGGCTGTACCAAGCGCCTGCTTGGTGGTGGCGGTCGGTGCGGTGTATGTGCACTTGGCCTCGCGAGTGCGCTCCGCTGCGGGCTGGGGCAACGTGTTCACAAACGATGAAACGCATAGCACAGCACTATCGGTTGAAAACTGGAACCCTTCGACAAAATCCGGCTGTGAAGCACCTCGCTGAACTACCATTTTCAAGGCGGTGCTGTACTGCTGTGCGCTGTCGAAATGAAAGTACTCGGTGCGGACGAATCGAGCAGCCGGCACAAGGCGAATGGCCACTGCAGTGACAATGCCCATGGTGCCCAGCCCCCCAATAACACAAGCAAAGAGATCGCCATATTGAATAGAATCTCTTGCAGCCACCACTAAGCGACCATCTCCGAGAACGATCTCCATACTGCAAAGGTTCGCCGTAAAACAATTCGAAACATTTCTGGCAACGTGAGCTCAAGCTTACCTTTCGACCGAGTCCGCGAATGATCCAAAGCGATGAGAGCCCGAACTGATCATATTGGAGCCAACATAGTCAATAATCTTGGCTCCAGAGGCTTCGGGCAGTATCTGTGTGACAAATTTGGATTGTGGATTCGCAAGGTGCGGAGCAGGCGTCTCAAGCATTACCTCAGGCATCAAACCATACGGGAGGAGGTGTTCCAGGAGAGCTCGAACACCCAAACCTGTCTCAACATATGCTATTCTATGTCTTCGGTCTATGCTGCAACAATCTGTGTGAAGTCAGCTTCCGAATGCATGCCACGCTGCTCACCTCAAGAAGTGTCGCAGGCCACTGATGTTGACTTGATGCATGTCAGAATCTGAGGAAACAACAGCCTCATCTGCACCACTCGCAGGAGTAGCACAACAATGAATTGTCATGGGTTTATCAGCAGGGCGATTCGTGACAGCTTCGCGGATGGCGCCAACTCTGGCGACGTGAGCAGCTTCACGATAGGCATTCTGCCCAACCGGCGTGGCAGGCATTTCGGAAGCCATTGTTCCTTATGTGGAGGAAGTTGCTAACAACAAGCAATTCTTACATTCAGTTCTATTATTATAATTCAATTGTGCATCGTGAGAGCTCACTCAACCTGTTGCTCAAGTTCTCAAGGGAGGGGCGTAGGGAGGGGCCCAGCCGCGGCACTTGGCACACAACCCGCGCTGCGAATACAGCTCCTGTACTGACCAAGACCGCAATATGTACTATTCTCCATCATGTGTATGGCTGATGCTGCTGACCACTGCCTTGCGCTCCGCTGAGCGTTTCTTCGCCAAGGCAGCTGCTTTGGCTCTCACCTCTCGAATCTCCAGCAGCTCCCGTGCGTGCTCAAATGGAAACGGCTCGAAGTGTGACTCAGCATCCGCAGCATGCTGCATGCTGTCCCACACTCCATGCAGGTTGTGGAAGTCAACCACCTGAGAGCGCAGCAGCGCAGCGGCTCGTCGTTTCTCGTGGGAAAACGAAAACAACGACATCACGCGTACCACATCGGCACACGAAAACGCAAACCGGCCCGCTAGCTTCCTTGGGTCGCCAAGTTTCATACCAGTTGCAGGAACACTGCCTGCAGGGCCACCTGCTGCGCCTTCGCTTGCGCCAGTGCTCTCCCGGGGGCTGTTCGGCAGAACAAGCCCAGATTGCGCAGCCAGCTTGGCGGCGACGTCTACCTCTGGCTCACCCTTGGGAGGCGATGTTGGGCTGCTGCCTCGTCTCACCCGAACTGCTCTTCGACCATGCGTAGCCCCTGATGGTGCAGTGCCCCCCCCCCCATCGGGGTCTTGACCCCCCCCCTCATTGTCATCCCCACTTGAGGTAATCCTGGTACGCACCCATCCAGACAGCGCAGAGGAGGTCTTCTTGTCTGTGACTCCCGCCACAGCACGCCCTGACAGGGCTGCAGCTCTGTTCTCGGCCAGTTTGGCCGCAGCTGCCACCCCCCTCTTCCCCTTTTTGGCGTCCCCAGGGGGGCCTGCAGTGTGCGCAGGGGTCCCCCTTCCCCCCACCCGCAGCACCCCAGAGTCCTTCACAGCCCGTGTAGCAGCCTTGTCTATGTTGTGCACCACTGCTTCAAGGTCTGCAGGCAGGGACGACACTGTTCTGAGCAAGGCGATCTTCCCAGCATCGGTGGGCTGCTGTGCAACGGACCAGCAAAGTGCAGACACAGCGGATGGAAGAATTGGCACGTGACTGCGTGTCCACTGGTACTGTACATACAGCTGCCCATGGGTGGGTAGGCTCCAAGCTGGGTTGAACAGCTTGGAGACGCACACAGTGTCGCCCTGTGAAGCTGCCTGTGGACCGCTGCCCACAGTCTGAGCCTGGGAGGCGCCGTATCCAGGGGGGGCTGCTGCGGAATATGAGGGGGGGCTAGTTGGGTCAGAGAGGGGCCCGAAGAATGCCTTTCTGCGGGGTGCAGGGGGGGCTTGCACTTTTGACGGCGTCAGGCCATGGTTGGCTGGAGGCACGGAGTCCTCCCACGACAAAGATACAAACGTCTCCTGGGTGTAACGGGCATCGTCCACCAGCCACATGGCCGGGGGGATGCAATCGACCGCGGCCAGCTCCCGTCCATGCAGCGCCGAAGCGGGGGTGCCGTGCCCCCTGGGGGGTGCACGGGGGGTCATCCCCGCGTCAAGGGCGTGGGACCTGCCCTGTGCCATTTGGGCAACAACTTGCCAGGAGCGAGCCCCCACACCCAGAGCGGACAGAATCATGCGAATGCGAAGAATACACAGTCGGCGCCTGTGAGCTAGGTCGCCCAAGTCAAACGTCTCTGACGAAATCTGCGGCAAGCCCCCCCCTTGAGATGCCCCCCCCTGATTGTCTCCTGAGCCCCCCCCAAGTGCCAGAGACTGCACAGTGAACAACCGAAGCTCACCCGAGTTGGGCAACGCAGGCAGCTGCGGGCCTGCGAGGGACTTCTTCTCTGGCTGTTCTTGGCCAGGTTGAAGCACAAAGCAAGGCAGAACATTGGCCAGGGTCTTGGGGGGTGGAACCAGCACAGCTACTTCCGTGGCTTGTCCGGTGGACCCCCCCCCCCCCTCAGCGCGGTCAGCATTGAGGTTGGACGGGTGCTGCGACACCAATGAATCTGTGGCGTCTGCGAATGGATCTGGTTCTCGTTCCTGGTGAGCTCTGTCAAGGGGGCTGGTGCCGATGCCAGACATGGCCGCGGCGGAGTACGCGCCATGCGGAAGCGAAGGGGTGTCGCTGGTGTTGGAGGCGTCAATACTCAGCGAAAGCGGACCGGCGCGAAGCCGTCTGCGGTGCAGGGGGGAGCCCCCCCTGCTCCCCTTGCTGCGCATCTGCAGGGAAGTGCGGGAGCCAGTGGCGGCTTGGGCGGCTTGCTGGGCGGAAATGTATGACGAGAAACGACCCAACTGCAATTCCGCCACCGGCACCACCCGGCCGTCCAGAACAGCGAACCATGCATGCATGGCTGGGAGCACACGTGTCAAGTGCAACACCCAGGCAGCGTGAAACCGTTGCTCGGCGCTCCGCAGGTCAAACAGCAGCGCGTCACCACCCAGGACCTGTGTCTGCCTGGACAGGTAATCAAACTCCAGGAATGAGTTCTTGGGGACTTTCCACCCGCTGCTCTGGGCGTTTGGCCCGCCCGCCGCCAGCTGCAGCGACACACGCTGACTCTGCCTCCACTTGGCCAGCGCGAGGGGACGGCCTGCCCACTGTACATTTCGCAGCGCATCGCCGCCGCCGTACGCTGAAGCAGGCTTGTGGGCCGCATCCAGCAAGCCGCGTGCAAGGCGGCGCTCGGCGGAATTGCCCAAGTTCAACTTATGGTGCGCCAGACACGTGAGATGGGGGGACACAAACGTCATAGTGAGAATGCCATGGGGCACCGCGTGAATCCACTTGTCGGGGTGGGCAATCACACTGGGCACATACACCGAGCGGGGCTTATCACTGGCATTCTCTGCAGCTTGAGGCAGCACTAGCTTGATGGCACTGCTGGCAGCCTTGATTTTGGCCAGCAGCGCGTCTTGTGCCGCAGATGCCCCGGAGTGCGTCCCGGAGGTGGGGGGGGGCTGCCCAGCTGCCCCCCCCCACAGGTAACTGGGGTCCTCTGCGAAGAAGCCCCCCCCTCCTTGGGCTGCTGCCGCTGCTTTGCCCCCCCCTGCGGCACTTGGCAGGGCCCCCCTCGATGTGAACATGGGGGCGCTATGGAATGCCATGGAGTCCACCGCCAGGGCCACTGGGTGTCCATTCAGTGCAATTGCATCGCAGCGCTCTTTTGTGACTGTGTCAGCGGCGCCCCGCCAGAGCAAATGCTTGGCAAGTGCTCGATGCGAAGGCTGGCTGAGGTCCAAACTCACCATACACTCTGAGTAGAAATTCTTCAAATGCAGTACAGACTCATCCGCCTCGGCAGGCTTCCCCTCCGTGCCTTGTTCCGGGGGGCCCTTTGTTCTTAATCCATCCCCCCCTGCGCCAACACCTTGGCTGCCTGCGGCCAAACCCGCAGCACTGTTACGCCGGCCGCGTTGAGCCCCCCGTGCTGTGCCCTCCCCTAGGGCGCTGACTGTGGAGTACTTGAGGCGCAGTGTCCCCGCGGGGGGGAGGTCCCATGACGTGGAAATCAGCTCGGCCATACTGAGGGCGTTGTGCCCCGCCGCCCGCTGCATCTCGGCTTGCTTTCGCTGGGCTAGGATGACAGACAGGTCCTTCTTCGCCCCAGCCTTGCCGCTGCCGTTTGAGGATGTGAGCACACCTCGCACCTTGTCTTTCTGTTGCTGTGGTGGCTCGTACTGGGTAAAGCTTGCAGCGCCAGCTGTCCCCTCCCCCGCCCTGAGCCGAGCCAACAGCAATGCAGCGATGGTGCGGTCTCGAGGATCAGACAAGAACAGCTGGTAGCGCGCATCGGGCAGAACAGAATCGAACATGCGGCCACCCTCCCATGGATCACGCCACTCTACTGCGGCGTGGTGGGCCACATGGGGTTCCAACTGCCCATCGCCCTCGCTACCGAGAACACCAGCCAAGAACGAATTCTCCCCTTTTCCATCAGCTGTTCCAGCCCTGCCAGTGCCGTCCACTGACTCTTCATCAGAGTCTGGCTTCTTGGCGGTTTTGGGCTGGGATGTGTTCCGGGTTGAAGTATGCCCAGTGGAAAGGTGCGGCGCAAGTGGCATACGGTGTTGTGGCGAGCGGGCAAGAGCCACTGGGGACCCCATGGCAGAGCTGAGATCCGAGTCAACTCGCCCAGGGAAGCCGGCTGGGGAACGCAGGCCAGTGGAAGGGTTTGAGGATGAGCGGTGCCGACCAGTGACGATGCGGGGGGGGCGAAGCCCATCCAGGTCATTCCATGTCCTGGAGTGTCCAGTGGAGGGCACCTCTGTGTGTCGGAACAGGGAGGTGTGGCCGTCGTTTGTTCCGGCTTGGGCTGCACTTGTGAGGGGAGACCTGGTGTCCCCCTCATCATCGCTCCAGGCGTCTGCTGCCACCACACCCGCCCGCCGTAGCTCGCGGCGCCGATGCTGCAGTGTGGCATACCGCTCGTACTCCACACGTACGTATGGATGCCGCTTGAGATACCTGTCGAACGCAGAATGAAGCATGGCCGGCGACATACTGTCCATCATTGTGTCCAAGTCCTCGGTGAAGTTGCGCCCAACGTGCGCAGGCAAATCGTGCCCGGCAGATGCAAGGGACACTTCTGAGATGCTGCGCTGTCTTGAGGCAAGAGATATACTGCCCCCCCCCCCACTGCTGCGCCGAGCTCGACGACCCCCCCCGCGTCTCTGCCAGGCTTGCTCTGCGGAAATTGCGTCCCGTAGAATCCCTTCTGAGGACTGGACATCCATTTGAGCAGTGATTGTTCCTGCAAAGCCATCTTGTGTTCCGGGTGCGGGTCCATACCTCGCATTGCCGCCCACAGCCCCGCTGTCTGTTCTTAGTGTGCCTCTCAGCCCCAGCTGTGTGATGCACCTTCCAGCCCGCACCGACGCCAGAACGGCAGAAGCAGCCACAGCGCCCATGGGGTTGTTGTCGAGTACAAGTGTGTGCAGAGTGCGGTTGTACCGTAGGGCATCCGCCACCATCATGCCCACTGCAGGCGACAAGCCGCAGCGGGGGGCTGCGGCGGTCTTCAAACTGCAGTTGCACGCAAGCAGCTCTGCAAATGCAAAGCCGCCTGATTCGCCAAGTGACGTCCACCCGACATTGAGATCTTCAAGTTGGGTGTTCCACCGTAGACCCAGGAACAGCGACTTGGCGCCCGCAGCGCCAAGACGCGTCCAGGACAAATTCAATCTCCGCAGCGACGTTGAGAACGCCCGTGGTAATGCAATGCCTTTGGCCAACAAAGAACGCGGAACACTAGGCGCCCCGTTGGTGCCTGATGCACGCCCTGAAACCCCCCTTGCAGGCAGTGGCTCGGCTGGGAGAGACTTGGGCAGCAGGTCAGCGTAATACGGGGACGTGCCTGAGAGTGCGCCGGCCAGCGCAGTCGCCACGCTGTCGCCCACAGGGTTGAAGGACAAGTCCAGTTCACGCAGACCCACAGTTAAGTACTGCTCCAGGGTGTATGTGACACGTGGCAGCCTGGGGGCCTGAGGGGCTGCTCGGGGTGACTTGGGCTCCTTTGCTGCCTGGGGCGGCAGCGGCATGACCTCAAATCGCGTCGCAGTGACTGCGCCGTACACCGCTTGTGCAATTGAGTCTGATAGGCTGTTGCTTGTGCAGGACAGTGACGTCAGTGTGGGGTGCATCGCTGCCGCTTGCAGCACAGTGCACCCCGCAGCCGACCCCATACCGTTTCCGCTCATGTCCAGCGCACGCAGGGAACGATTAGCGGCCAAGGCCGCTGCCAGCGCCATGCAACCATCGGGGCCTAGGTTATTGTTGCCCACATCCAGGTTCAGCATCGTGCTGTTTGCGCCCAATGCTGCCGCCAGCGACGCGCCCCCCCCTGCCCCCATTGCCCAGTGCGACATGTTGGCCCCCGGTCGAGCCAATGCGCGCAGGACGGAGGGCAGGGGGATATCATTTTGCCCAATGCATGATGCGATATACAGCTCCCTGGATGTCGTCTCACTGGTGTGCTTTGACTCGGCAAGTGTGGATGTCACGGTGGGGAGGGACGCGGGGTGAAAGCCCGTGCGCATGCTGCTGCCGGTAGCGGCGCCGCCTTCCAAGCTGGCCAACGCAAGCTTGGCAGCTTCTGCATACACTGTGGTGCCCTTCCGTGCCAGCATGCGATTTTGCAGTCGTCGAGACCTATCCACCCCCAGCGTGCTTCCGACCAAAGCAGCTGAGCGCGCCACCGCCATCGCATGCTCCCGTGCCAGCGCCTCATTCGTGGCTGAGGCAGTCAGTGCTGCCCCCTGCTGCATGATCTTGCGTCGCACTTCCGCTGTGGCTGTTTCTCTGTCGCGAATGCTCTGCTTTTCGAAATCCAGGGAGACTTGAGCCGCGGCAGTCTCACGCAGGCGGGCCTGTCCCCTCGCCGAGGCAGCCGGGGCGGAGACCATGCCTGACACCACTGCGCGCGCAGCTGTGCTTGCTGCTGAAAATGACGCTGCAGACGCATCGGTGCCCGGTGCTGCTCCGGCTGCTGCAGCCATGATGGTGCTGGGGTCAGGCACGCGCACGGCGCCGCGGTGGGCACGGGTCGTCGCCTCTGCCTGCTGCCGCTTGGTAGGCGCCCCAGGCCCCCGCACATTCACAGAATCGGCTTCGTACTGCGCAGCCTCCACTTCCATTCCCCGCATATTGCGCCCGGCTGCGACAGTGGCGGCGGCAGAGGTGCCGCTTCCTGCAGATGCCACTGCACTTTCGAGCACCAAGTCAGCAGCGCTGGCATCTCGTTGCATGCGGGAAGTCAACGGCGACCTGGAGCGGCCCGCCGATGCTGCTGAGAACAAAGTTGCCACCGAGTTTGTGTTCTGCGTCTGCACATCCAATTCAGCAGTGCCAAGCCGAATAGCGTCGGCGGCTGCAAAGTGTTCTGAGCTGCTGTGTTCCGCCAAAGACAGCCCAGCTCGGTGCGCCGCTGCTTGTGCAATGGCTACTCGGGGATTGCTTGCAGTCATGGCCCCGGCATGCAGGCTGCCGGGGCTGGGGATTTGTGGATTCGTCGCTGGGGCCAGGCTGGTGTTCGACGCAGAGGGCATGGGGGCGGCCTCAAGCTGCTGCAGCTCATGCAAGGGCAGCTTGGGAACACTCACAGAGTGCTTGGGCGGCAGTCCTGGGCCTGATCCGCGCCGTGCTCGAGTCGCTGGCTGCATCTGCGCCAAAGACTGTGTTTGTTCACTCTGGGGGGGTGAGGGGG